>VFSW01003536.1_pt1 | contig 23411 bp, 20 predicted proteins | sample 5358111 | NCBI WGS metagenome assembly VFSW01 (sample SAMN11554181, study PRJNA540505) | mine drainage metagenome | isolation source: sediment from site ElyBrook_90M | place: USA: Ely Copper Mine, Vershire, VT | collected 2017
CTCCCGGTGACACCCCCGCGCGAAGACACCGTGACCCTGGTGTACCGTCGCAGCGCCAACGCTTCGTCCCCCGCCAACGCTCCCTGCGATACTCCCGCACGAGGGTTACCGTCGCGCGAGACCGCACAGTTTGCGCGACTGCTTCGCACAGGGGCCACACACCACGGTGTGGGCTTTGTCCGTTTTGCACTCGCCCTTGCCTTTGCGTTGGGCGCCGGTCACGCGCTGGGTCCCGGCCACGGCAAGACGATTGCGGGTGCGTACCTCGTGGGCGCACGCGCCAAGATCCGACACGCCTTTGCCCTCGGTGGCATCATCACGGTCACGCACACCTTCGTGGTGTTTGCCCTGGCCCTCGTCGCGCTGCGTCTTGAGCGCTCTGTGGGTAGCACGCGAGTGCTGCGCGCACTGACACTAACCTCTGCCCTGTTGGTTCTCGGCGTCGGAATCACCCAGGCCCGTGCGCGCTGGCGTGCCTTCAAGAATGGATCACCCGACGCGCACACGCACGAAGAGACTACGACGGGCACCGTGGGCCTTCGCGGGCTGGTGAGCGTGGGCGTCAGCGGTGGAATGGTCCCGTGTCCATCCGCCCTGGTGGTGCTGCTGACCGCCGTGGGGATTCACCGGGTGGCGCTTGGATTGGGGCTGTTGGCTGCGTTCTCGGGGGGGCTGGCGTCGGTACTTTCTCTCGTGGGCGTCGTGACGGTCGTCGCACGTACACGCTTGGAGATCCAACCGCGTGCTGCACGGTGGCGCGCAGTGGTACCACTGCTGTCGTCGGTCGCAGTGATCGCACTGGGTGCGTGGATGCTCGTCCGGGGGCTTTACGGAAGCTGAACGTACGGAACGGCGCTCACTGCGGGATGGGTTCACACTGTCCGGTTGCCGTCGCGCACACGAGCGGGGCGCAACAGTCACCGTCGGTGTGGCAGCCTGCGCACATCCCCGAGATACACGCCTGCGCGATGGAACACGTCCCTGCGCCGCAGCCCGTGCACCCCCCCGCGGGCGGCGGGCAGGTATCCCCTGCGTGAAGAACACTGCGGTCGTAGTGCACGTCGAGGTCAGCGCCCGCCGTGATGTTTCCCGCAAAGAGCGAGCCGTGGAGGTTCATGTACCCTACGAGATTGACCGGGGCGCGAAGTGCATACAGATTGCCGTAGAGCCCGGACGCGCCGACGAGTGAAAATCCCTGCGCGCCTGCAACGTAGAACCGCACCTTGGACGGATGCGCGTTGCGACCGAGCCGTAGGTATCCCGCGCCCAGCACGTTGCCCGCAATGAACACGTCGATCTCACCGGACGTCCCAAGGTCCACGTCAAACTCTCCCCCGAGATCAAAGTCCCCGCCGATGAACAGCGCCGTGCGACCGGACAGATGCACGGTGATTCCCCCGAGGCCCGCGACGCGGTCGGCGTAGTACCGCCCACACGGGAGGGTCACATCGGCAATGCCCACGACACCGTCGAAAGTCGCCGGGTTGAAGCCCACGGCCGCGTTGTCGTTGTCCCCTTGCGCTTCGCGCCCAGTCCCCGCCACGTCGATGATATCCGCGGGCGCACAGTCACAGGGCGGCGTGATTTCAACAGGCACCGAACGACGCATGCCGTCCACCGTGATGAATCCCAGCGTCCCGGCGCCCGGCGGCGTTACAAGGTCACCATAGACATGCATCGGGCCGAGCGCCGTGATGTTCCCGTTGATCCGGGCGTTACGGTGCACGTCCAACGCCGCCGCGATCTGCAAAGGCCCACCGAGGTTCATGTCGCCGCGGACGGAGTGCACGCCAATGAGGTTCAACGCGCCAGTGCCGGACACCGTGAGGTTGTCGCCCACGCGCATTACACCCACGATCCCCAGCACGTTGTCTACACCGACCGCCCCGCCGTTTTCGCCCGTCGGATTGGGCGTCAGCGTCGAATCGTACGAATCCGTGTGCATGTACCCCGCCAGCGTGAGGTTTGTGCACGAACAGATTCCCCACCGAAACACTTCTTCAGCCAGCCGCCCTGCGCAGGTCGTCGTGCTTGTCATCGTGTCTCCAACCAGCACCGACGGGCCCGCGCCCATGCAGTACGCCGCGCGGGTGCTCCCACCGTCCGCCATCGTTCCGCCGTCGACCACCGCACCGCTCTCCGTGGCCCCGTCACCACGGTCTGCAACGGCATCCATCCGCGCACCCGTTGCGGCATCCACGCCAGTTCCCGTCCCCGCCTCGGGCGCGTCGCCCCCGCTGCTGCACGCCGCGACCGCCACCGCGAGCACCCAGGAGCATCCCGTGACCTTCATCCCTGCAATGGGACGCTTGCCATGGCATGGGCGTCAAGCGCTTCGGTGGTAAGAACCGAAGTACACCGCGTCCCAAGCCCCCACGGTCGCTCGGCCGTGCCCCCCTATGGATTCATGGAATCCTTGCCGCGGCGCCCGAGCCATTCTCCGTTGCTATGAAGGCATTTGCCTTGACGGGCTCGCGAAGCGGCTGTCCTATCTCCCCCGCGACGGGGCGGATCGCCATGGATCATGCACGGACCACGCGCGTCACCGTGGGTCCGCCGTCCGTCGCTGCGAGGAGCGCGAAGAAAATTACATGGCCAACGTGAGAACGTGTCCCCGGTGCGGGCACCCAGCGTCCGGAGCCTTTTGCGAGGGCTGTGGGTTTGCATTGCAATCCGCCTCGGGCGGCGGTCTGCCCACGCCGTCTACGCCGCCAACCCAGGCAATCCCTGAAATGTCGCAGCCGTCGGCGGGGTCGCCCCCGGGACTGGTGCAAGCCCCGTGGGCACCGCCGCCCGCGCAACGCCCGATGTACACGCCGCCGCCTCCACCGGGGCTATCGCCCGCGGTGGCCATCCTGTCCGTCGTGGGCTTGCTCGTGGTCGTCGGGGCGGGAATCTTTCTCGCGGTGAAGCACCACGGCGGGCAAGCCACGGTCGCCACGGCTGCCACGCCGTCGACGGCCACCGTGGTCGCGCACGCGGCGCCCACGCCACCGCCACCCGTTCCGGGATGCACACTTCTGGGGCGTTCGTTCCAGGTGGGATCCGCGGCGTCGGTGGGCGGCGGGATGACCATGGTGCTTGCGGGCACGCACGTAGGCCTTGGCTGGGTGGTGCCACCGCAAACCGAATTCGGCGGAGACGATCCCGCAATGGTCGAACTCGCCCTCGAAGGAAATGTCCTCCAAGTGATCGACCCAGAAGAGCGTAGCAGGATGGACGGCATGCCCTGGTCGCCGTACGACATCGCCAGGGTTGTTCCCGAACCGCAGGCCGACGGATCGTTTGCGGTGCGCGTCGATGCGGTCGAACGTGGGGCCAACGGCGTACGGACGGAGCGTTGTGGGCCGTTTTACAGTGTGTTGGACGATGCCAGTCAAGTGCCCGCGGTGCCCTTGCTCACGACCACGTGCTGGTGCCGGTCGATGGCTGACATCGCCCCGTGGGTGCTTACGGTCCGGGATCCCGGGCAATCCGCCGGGATGCTCAATGACGAAGTGATCCTCGGCGCGACGCGGACCGCCCAACTCGACGCGGCAAGCCCACTCTGGAACCTGCCGATTTCCGTGCGAGAGGTAACCAACGCGCCGGATCCGATGGCGCGACTACGGAGCCAGGCGATTCCCGAAGGACTCGCGGCGGTGGCGGTGCCGGGTCAGGGCTACGCCGTGGTGTTTCGTCACCACGAGCATCTTTACTTTGGTTGGATCGACCCGGAGTTGCATCCCCGCGGCGGGCTGGCGATCGTCCCCACCCTCGGCGGCGAACCCGGTCATCCCCACCTCGCATGGAACGGTAGTGAAGTCTTGCTCGTCGTCGCCGACCGCGGCCCGACCCCCCCGCACGAACGTCACGAGCGTCCCGAACCACCCCCTTACATGCTGTACACCGCACTGTTACACCCTGGCGAAGTACCGACGTCGCTCACACGGCTCGCCACGACAGACGTCGGCACCGGCCATGAGTTTGCACCCACCGCAACGTCTTTTTCAGACGGATCCTGGGCGATTGCGTGGTCTTTTGGACTCCTTGAAACACACGACCACTCGCAGGAACCGCAGACCGTCTACCTTCGGCACTACCGTCCAGATCTCACGCCGCTGGGCGAAGCGTTGGCCGTGAGTGGCCCCGAGGGCGGGTCGGATCCGGCCATGATCGTGGCCAATGACCATGTTCTCCTTGCGATCATGGCGGGTCGGGGCAGTGTGCGCCGCGTCATGACGCAACCCGCAGTCTGCGCGACGCCCCCCGCGCACTGACGTCTTCTTCTCGGTACTGCCCTGAGCGGAGTCGCCAAGAGGGGACCCCAGCGGGGAGCGTCCGACGCAAGACGCATCCCCGCCAGGACGGGAGTGGGCCAACGTTACGTTCCTTCGGGGCACCCTTCGTCGGCGTGCCCACGAGGGCGGCGATCGCTGCGATCATGTCCCGAAGGTGGCTCCGCGCGGACGTCACGGCAGCCACCACGGGGTTGGTTGAAACACCCGGGCCCGAACTCGGTACCGGTTGGCGTCCCCGGGGCGGTGCCCATCGTGTTGTTCGAGGCCTTTCGGGTCTCGGACGAATGAACACAGCCTCCGTGGGGAAGATTCCCAACGGAAGAAATCCGCCGGTCGAGTGTTGCCGACAGTCTTTCTGCTCCGCCCGCGCCCGCGGTTATACGATCCACCGATGGACGAAAAGCTTTTCGAGGCGCTGGCTGCGGTGCTGACGGGCGTTGGCACCGTCTTCCTCGCTGGGGCGGCCATCTACGCGGCATGTGTCGGCCTTCGCCAGTACAAGGCCCGGACGATCGCCGACCTATCCGACCGCTTCTATCAACGCGAGGATTACAAGGAGGTGTACCTGGCCTTCGATGACTGCGACCCCGAGATGCTGACCAAGATCGAGAAGGTGCTTGATGCGAAAGAGGGCGACCCACCCGACCGAGACACCGAATGGAAGCTCGCGCGCTACTTGAACTTCTTCGAGATCGCCGCGAACCTCGCCGAGCGCGGCGAACTCGGGACGGACGACCTCCTTTTAGCCTTCGAATGGCCTCTCCGTTGCCTTGCGAAGCAGGCGAGGATGGACCACTATCTCGCATGGAATGGCTACGAAAGGCTCGCCACGGCCATCAAGCGCCGAGCCGCAGGCGCGAAGAAAACGTCAACGTCGCCCAACGACCGACCGAAAAAATAGTTCGACGACTGCACGCACGCGACTGTTCATCTACGGCTCGCTGATGCAGGGCTTCGATGCGCATCACTTGATCGCCGAGTCCCCTGGCGCGCGCCTTGCCGGTAGCGGCTGGATGCAAGGCCGCCTTTTGAACCTTGGCGAGTATCCCGGTGCGATCCGCGACGGCGGGAGATCGCGCGTTTTTGGCGAAGTCTGGGATCTGCCGACGGGATCCCTCCGCAAGCTCGACGCCTACGAGGAATACTTTTCGCGCGATCCGAGCCGCAGCCTTTTTTCGCGCGAGCGCGCGACGATCCATGTCGGCCGCAAGGTCGTTGATGCGTGGACCTACGTCATCGCGCACCAGCCACCGCGCGAGCGCGTCATCTCGAACGGTCGCTGGCGACCCTCGCAAGCGTAGCATCCTCCCGGCGCATCTCCGAGAGAAGTTACATCCCTACGGTTCTCCCGGTCGGTGGGTTCGCGGTGCCCATGGGCGCCGACCCCACCCGGCCCCAGACAGCCAACCCCGGCTGCATCCGCTCCGTACGAACATCGCTCGATCCCCGCGAACACTATTCGTTTTTTCCGGACATCACCCGTTCACTCCGAACATTACTCGTTCACTCCGGACGTTAGCCGTTCACTCCGAACATTACTCGTTCACTCCGGACGTTAGCCGTTCACTCCGGACATCACCCGTTCACTCCGAACATTACTCGTTCACTCCGAACGTTGCTCGTTCACTCCGAACGTTGCTCGTTCACTCCGAACACTACAGCGTGCGTGTTGAACAAATATTGAAACTTGTTCAGTGGCCGGGATCAGGGTGACCTTGGACGTTGATCCCTGTCATCACCCGACGGGGCGTGGTATCCGTCGCGCGCATGGACGCTGAAATCCAGGGGATCATCCGCCGCGCGTCGGTGGTCTCTGCGGGCCTCGGGTTTGCGCTCGGGCCTGTACTCACCGCCGACGGGATCGCCATGCTGCCTGTCCAAGCGTGGATGATTGCATCCATTGCCCAAGCCCGCGGACGCAAGCTTTCGGAGTTGCCGTGGGTTGCCGTGGCGGGCGCGACGGCTGTGGCGTCCGTCGTCCGTGGCGCGGCCAACGTGTCGTTGCGTATGGTGCCCAGGGCAGGACGCTTGTCGAATGTGCTTACCGCGGTGGCCATGACGAGATTCGTCGGGTGGTACACCGACCAGACGTGTATTGACCCAGAACACCCGCCAACGGTGTCCATCCGTGCCCTCTGGCGTGAACTGACCACCCGGGAGACCCCCGAAGTCACCGTGACCGAACCTTGAACTACGAGATTTACACAAGAATTCTGGTGGGCGCGCCCACGGAGCTCGCGGGCACGCAAGAGATTCTCACGGGCTTTCACGCTTCGCTGGGTCTGGATGCCGGTGCGCCCCTCGCGGACGTGTACAACCGCCTGCGCGAAGACACCCCGAAGCACAAGCTTCACGAATCCGACCGCTGGCGCTACGAGCGCGCGTTTGAAAACTTCGTCGACGCGTTGTGGAACGTGGATTGTGCCATCGGAGGACTGTCCGCGGGCGGGATTGAACCCGCACGGTGCTACATCTTTGTGGGCGTCTATATCGAAGGCGTTGAACACAGCGCACGGGATGACTCGCCGGCGGCGTCGACCCGCCCACGCTGGCTCAAAAAGGGCGACCTGACGATGGGCTCGGATCTCGCGAAAGAACTCGGTCCCGATGCGGCCAAGGAGTTTCGCCACGCCGCGCAGATGTACCGTCGAGCTCACAAAGAGATTTTGGCGGATGCGACGACGCGGGTGGCACGGCTGCCGGTATCCCGTCAGCACGATCCCTCGTGGGCACTGGTGCGGTGGCTGGTTCAGGCGTGATTCAAGCGGGATGCGCGGCCACCCACGCAAAGATTCCCCACCCGACAAGCAAAGCCACGCCCCCGAAAGGGGTGACGATCCCGAGGCGTTGGATGCCCGTAAGCGCCATTGCGTAAAGGCTGCCTGAAAAGAGCACGATGCCCAAGAGCATCGCCCAACCCGCGGGCGCTGCAGAAGTACCGCGTGACGAGACCAGGGCCGCAACCGCGAGGAGCCCGAGCGCGTGGTACATTTGATAACGCGCGCCGGTCTCGAAGACTTCGAGCATCCGTGGCGTTACCCGCGTGCGAAGACCATGCGCGCCAAAGGCTCCTGCGGCGATGGAAACGAAGGCGTTGACGGCGCCGAGCGTGGCCCAGAGTCGGCTCACGGAGCGCTGCGGTACACGGACATCACGTCGGAGAGAAGCTTGAGTGCTTCGGCACGCGGACGCTGAAAGGCATTGCGGCCCATGATGGAGCCGAAGGCCCCGCCCGCTGCGATCTCGCGGATCTCGGCGAGGACCTCGTCGGTTCCCTTGGCTTCGCCGCCTGAAAAAATGACGATGCGCTTGCCGTTGAAAGCCGACTGGACGACATGCCGGATCCGGTCGGTCAGGGTTGCGGTGGGGATGTTGTAACGGTCAAAGACTTTTTTCGCTTCGGCCTGTTCGATGAAGTTCTTGGGGGGCTTGACCTTGACGACGTGCGCGCCAAGCTGCGCGGCGATCTGCGCGGCGTAGGCCGTGACGTCGACAGCAGTCTCGCCGTCCTTGGTGAGCCCTTCGCCACGGGGATACGCCCAGACAATGACCGCAAGACCGCGCTGTTTGGCTTCGTGCGTCAGTGCACGTAGCGTTTCGTACATGGGGTTACGAAGGGACGAACCGGGATAGATGGTGTAGCCGATGGCGGCGCAACCAAGGCGCAGCGCGTCGTCGACGGTGGACGTGTGGGCGGAGCAAGGCGCGTGGCCTTTTGAGAGAGTGTCCGAATTGTTGACCTTCAAGATCAAAGGGATCTCGCCCGCGTAGCGATCGGCGACGGCTTCGATAAAGCCAAGCGGTGCAGCGTAGGCGTTGCAGCCTGCGTCGACCGCGAGTTGAACGTGGTAGTCCGGGTCGTAACCCGCGGGATTGGGCTGAAACGAGCGCGCGGGACCGTGCTCGAAGCCTTGGTCGACCGGCAGGATGACAAGCTTTCCGGTGCCTGCGAGGGCTCCGTGGTTGAGCAGCCGCGCAAGGTTGGCGCGGGTGCCGGGGTTGTCACTGCCGTACCACGAGAGGATCTGCCGAACGCGATCGGTGTGTGCCATGGTGAAAGCCCTCCGGGCGATTCCCCGCCGCGTGGCGGGAGTGTCAGACGCGCGCGCACGCTACCCGATGCGTCGGGCGGACGGCAACCGTGGGAAGCGGCAAGAAGCGAGTGGCGTGCGCGGTCGCCGACAGATCAAGCCTTCGGCCGGATCGCCGCAAATTTCTTTTCCAACCAGGCGAGTGCGTGGAGTTGGTCGTCCACAGTGGCTCGTCGAAGTGTCTTCATGAGGTGCAGGCGGTCTGGCTTTGGCAGCGCGGTGTTCTGCAAGCCTTCGTTGCAGGCGGAGCATACCGCGCGGAGGTTGCCAGGATCGTCCGTGCCGCCCTTGTCCTTGTCGATGATGTGTCCCATCGTGAGTCGAACCTTTCGACCCGGATGGTTGACGTCATCGTCACCCGCCGCACTGCCACACATCTGGCAGGTGTAACCGTTGCGATCGAGGACAAACGCGCGGGTTTCCTTTGAGATGTCTCGCGCAAACGCGGGAATGCGCTTGTCCGTGGCGAGGAGGTATTGTCCCGGTTTGAGGTCCGCGCGGTCGTTGTGCGTGAGGATCTGAATGCGTTGTTTGGAGCCGCGTGGCCGTACAACACGCGGGGACTTTGGCGTCATGGCTCGGTGTCACCCGAGCAACAGGGGCTGAAAAGACTTCGCGCGGGCGGGGCGGACGACCTGCACGCTGCCCGTCAATGCCGTGAAGATCGCTCGCCCGATAGCCTCGGCGACAGGCGGCGGAAAAGCGTTCCCGACTTGCCGGTACGCCGCGGTCTTGCGGCCTGCAAACACCCAATCGTCCGGGAATCCCTGAAGTCGCGCGACCATGCGAACGGTCAATCGAGGAATGCGATCGACACGATCGTCGGGTCCAGGCGCATCGTCTGCGATGGAGATTCCGTCGACACCGAGCGTCGCCCACTGCTGGCGCGCGCGGGTGGGTCCAAGGTCAGGACCGCCATGTTTCTTGGATCCGCCGACAACCGTGGGGCCGATGCGGTCGGCGCGTTGTTGCCACGCCGCTGCGCCAGGCCAGCCCCGGGCGGCCATCAAGTCTCCGACCGCGCTTCCAACCGTGGGCCGCGCACCCTGCGGTGACGGCCACTGGAACCCGTTGAAGTACTCTGGACGCATGGCCACGAGGATAAACCGTGGTCGAAGCTGTGCGACGCCAAAGTCCCGCGCGTTGAGGACCTTCCAGTCGGCGGTGTACCCAAGCCGGGCGAGTTGCCGGAGGATGCCACTGCGGTATGCATCGAACTTTGCCGTGGAAAGCCCAGGGACGTTTTCGAGCAGTACGGCCTTTGGCCTTGCCTCACGCACAATCCGAAGGGCCGTCGGAAAGAGGTCCCGCTCATCGTCGGCGCCGTGCTGCTTTCCGGCGATCGAAAACGGTGGGCACGGAACGCCTCCGGCAACAAGATCGACACCGCAGTAGTCACCGCCATGGAGCGTACGCACGTCGGCTTGGAGAACCGTCCAGTGTGGGCGGTTGGCGCGCAGCGTCGCGCAGGCCATCGCGTCAATCTCCACGGCCGCGGCGTGCACGAAGCCTGCGGCCTCCAAGCCAGCGGCCTGCCCCCCTCCACCAGCGCATATCTCCAGAACCGCAGGACCCGTCACACCCCGCAGAGTGCCATCCCTAGGGGGGATGTTCCAGCGGTCCGGGGTGAATCTTACGCGGGCCTTCCCGTTTCCCTTGCCGCCACGTCTGCTTTTTTGCAACCGGCTCCAGCCAGCCAGACCCCCGCGGAGACAAAGAGTGCCATGGGGACAAGGGAGACTGCGATCCGGAGTCCGTATCCGTCGCTGGCGATGCCGATGAGGGTGGGGGAGATCGCGTCGCCGAGGAGATGGGTGACAAAAATCGAAAGCGCAAAGCCCGTCGCGCGGAGTGTCGGTGGCAGACAGTTTACCAACGTCGTATTGACCGGCCCCGTCGAGACAAACAAAAAGAACTCGGCGAGAAACACCGCGAGCCAGAGCGCCAGCGGAGACGAAAAGCCAAAGGCCGCGATGCACAGCGGCGCGCCCACCAACGACGACACGCCCGAGAGCCATAGGTAAGGGTGCCGCACGCGGCCCCGGAGGAGCTCTCCGAGGGCACCTCCGACGGCGGTTCCCAGCAGGCCGGCGAGGACGGTGATGGCGCCGAAGAGGGTGTTGGCGTGCGCGACGTCCATGCCCCGCACGCGTTGGAGGTAGGTGGGCATCCAGAGACTGAGCCCGCCAAGCGCAAAGGTGTAGGCCGTGTAACCCGCGACGGTGTACACGTACGCGCGGTTTGCAGCCAGACGCCTGAGAACCGTGACGAGATTGTTCTGCGGGGAGACCGTGGACGCGGAGGGCGGGTCGTATTGTCCGCGCGGAGGTTCGTGCAGGGTGAGGGCGAGGAGCGCAAAGACGGCGCCGGGGAGGCCCACGACAAGAAAAGCATCGCGCCAGGAGTACGCGCGGGTGAGGGTACCCCCGAGGACGTAGCACAGCGCCGAGCCCACGGGGATCGCGACGAAAAACAGGGCCATGATCCGCCCGCGACGGGACTCGGGGTAGTAATCGGCGATGAGGGCTGGCGCGACGGTGGCGTAAGCCGCCTCGCCGACGCCCACAGCGCCGCGAGCGATGGTGAGCCCCGTGAGAGAATGCGCGAAAGAGGCGCCCGCGGTGGCCACGGACCAGAGCGCCACGCCCACGGAGACAATGTACTTGCGCGGAAAGCGGTCGCTCAGACGGCTGCACACGGGCGCGGCGAGCATGTACACCCACAAGAAAGCCGTGAGCACACGACCTTGCTGAGCGCCGGTCATGGGGATATCCCGACGGACGATTTCGATGTTGGCGGGGAGAACGTAGCGGTCGATGTAATTCAGGAGGTTGATTCCCGTGAGGAGGGCCGTGGCGAGGAGCGTGGCCTGAGGGCTGACGGCCGACGTGGGGGACAGAGGCAAAGGGCGGTAGGGCGAGGCAAGGGGCGGCGGGACGGGCGTGGCCATGAAGGGAGGCTACCGCGGACCGTCGGTCACAAGGGACGGGAGCGGACACGTCCGGGCGTCGTGATGCTTGTATCGCCACGGCGAATAAGGTGAGATCCGCCGCCATGTCGACCGAACCCCTTGAAGATCCCCACCACCCCCAAAAACTGGACACGGACAGCGGCGAGGCGCTCGACCACGATCCGGAACGGGTGTGGTTCAAGACCGTGTACCAGGGGGATCATGTGCCGCAGTTCACGCTGCGGTCCTTTGTGATGGGGAGTTTGCTCGGGGCGTTCATGTCCCTGTCCAACCTGTACGTGGGCTTGAAGACCGGCTGGGGACTCGGCGTGGCCATCACCGCGTGTATTCTCTCGTACGCGATCTATTCAACCCTCTCGCGCATCGCACCGAAGCTCTTTGGCGGCAACCTCTCGATTCTTGAAAACAACGCGATGCAGTCCACGGCGTCGTCCGCGGGATCGTCCACGGGAGGCACCATGGTGTCGGCCATCGCTGCAATGTTGATGGTGCAAGGACACCACATTCCCTGGCCGTACCTGATGTCCTGGACTTTCTTTCTCGCGGTACTCGGCACGGTCATGGCGATCCCGATGAAGCGGCAGATGATCAACATCGAGCAGTTGCGCTTTCCGTCGGGGACGGCCGCCGCGGAGACCCTGAAGTCGTTGTACGGCGCGGGAGACGAAGCCAGTCGCAAAGCCCGATCGCTGTTTGCGGCGATGGGTCTCGGCGCGGCGATCACCTGGCTCCGCGACGCCCATGCCGTGTCTCACCGCGGTGTCCTCGCCGTGCTCACAAAGCTCTCCAAGATCCCGGGCACCCTTGCCATTCCAGGTCTCACCATCCGTGGAATCCCTGCGGCGCAGTACACCCTGTCCTTCGAGGGTTCCCTCATCATGGTGGCCGCGGGCGCGCTGATGGGGCTGCGCACCACGATCTCGATGCTCGTCGCCGCCATCGTCAACTACGGCTTTCTCGCGCCATGGATCAAAGACCATGGTGGCATCACGCACCTTGGCTACCGCGGAATCGTCAGTTGGAGCCTCTGGCCTGGGGCGGCCATCATGGTGACCTCGGGACTGCTAACTTTCGCGTTTCAATGGCGTACAGTCCTTCGGGCGTTTAGCGGACTGGGCAAACTGTTTACCCCGCGCGCATCGGGAACCGTCGCTGGGCGCGAAAACGCGGCCGTGGACGATCCGATGGAGGCCATCGAAGTTCCGCCGTCGTGGTTTCTCGGTGGGATGGCCTTTGCAACGGTAGGGATTGTCATCACGGGCAAACTGGCTTTTGGGATATCTCCCTTGCTGAGTGTCATCGCCGTGGCGATGTCCTTCGTACTGGCCATCGTGGCTTGCAGAGCCACGGGGGAGACCGACACCACCCCCATCGGCGCCATGGGTAAAATCACCCAACTCGCCTACGGGATCCTCGCACCGTCGGCCATTGCCACCAACTTGATGACCGCAAGCGTGACCGCGGGCGCCGCAGGGAGTTCCGCCGACCTGCTCACGGATCTCAAGTCTGGGTATCTCCTCGGCGCGAATCCCCGCAAACAGTTTCTGGCGCAACTCTCGGGTACGATCGTTGGCACGCTGGTCGTGGTGCCTGGCTTTTACAAATTGGTGCCCCGGGCGTCGATTCTTGGGAGCGACCGCTTTCCTGCGCCCGCTGCCCAGGTGTGGAAATCCGTCGCCGAGCTTCTTGCCCACGGGGTTCACTCGCTGCACATCACCGCGCGTTGGGGAATGGCCGCAGGCGCGGTCATCGGTATGGTCATTCCGCTCGCCGAACACACCTTTCCAAAGTACAAGAAGTACATGCCTTCGGCGATGGGACTGGGCCTCGCGCTGGTCATTCCCGCGTTCAACTCCATTTCCATGTTTCTCGGCGCGTTGATCGCAGCGCTGTACACCCACTACCGGCCGAAACAAGCCGAGACCTACGTCATCCCTGTGAGTTCGGGACTCATTGCGGGGGAGAGTCTGTTGGGCGTGGCCGTCGCACTGCTCGCCGCATCGGGGTACCTCCAATGAAGTCTGAATACGTACAACCGTGGTGCATTGCCACCGCCCTGGCCCTTTGCGGAACATGGAGCCCATTCGCCCAGGCCCAAAGTGGCTCGTCGGACTTTCACCGCAACACCTCCGCGGTCAGCGTACTCGGTGGCTTTCGCGCGCCGCCCGACGCCGGCCCGCCCGCGCCCGTCGCCGACCCGCCACCCGGCACGGTGATTCATGTCGGTGGAACGGGAACAGTCGCCGCGGATCAGCACCCCGAAGGCACGCTACGGGACTGCGACGTGGCGCCCACGGTGGACATGCATACACCCATCGGGCCGTCGGACGTCGCGCTGTTGTTTCACGCGCACGAAGCCGCACTGCGTGGATGCTACGCCAGGGCGCTTGGTGCGCACCCGGAGCTTGCTGGACGGATGCTCGTGCGATTTGTCATCGGACGCGACGGGCAGATCACCCAACCGTCGGCGACGGGGCTGACCGATGCACCAGAAGTCGCGGGATGCATGGTCACGGCGTTGCAGCAGATGCGCTTTCCGCCGTCGGCCATGGGAACGCTGCCGTTTACGTATCCGATGATGTTCAGCCCGCCGCCGGCACCTGCACGGCGGGGGCACCACGGGCACGGGCATCACGGTCGGTCCCCGTCGTGAAGACCACGAAACACGGACGATGACCGAGCCCCGTGTTGCAGGTGGACTCGCGCGGAGACTCCCGCCCCGTGGTGAAGCAACCACCGACCAGATCTTCAACGGATTTCTAGAATACGTCTCCGAGCGCAACCTCACGCTGTACCCCGCGCAAGAAGACGCCTTTCTGGAGATGCTCGCGGGCAAGAACGTGATTCTCAACACCCCGACGGGGTCTGGGAAGTCCCTGGTGGCCTCGGCGATGCACTTCAAAGCCATGGCCGAGGGGCGAAGGTCTTTTTACACCTGTCCCATCAAGGCGCTGGTGAGCGAAAAGTTCTTTGCGCTCTGCCAGGACTTCGGCGCCGAGAACGTCGGGATGATGACCGGCGATGCGTCCATCAACCGCGACGCGCCGATCATCTGCTGCACGGCAGAGATCCTCGCGGCCATGTGCCTCCGTGAGGGTCACATGGCGCCCGTCGACTACGTCATCATGGACGAGTTTCATTACTACGCCGACCGTGACCGGGGTGTGGCCTGGCAGATTCCGTTGCTGGTGCTGTCGTCCGCGACCTTCATGCTGATGTCGGCAACGCTCGGGTCCGTGGATTTCTTTGAGCGGGAAGTCTCGAAGGTAACCGGTCGGCCGACGGCGGTGATTCGCTCGGTGGTGCGGCCGGTACCCCTGGATTACACCTACAGCGAGACGCCGCTGCACGAGACCATTGCAGAACTCATCGCACAGCGGAAATATCCGATCTACATCGTCAACTTTACCCAGCGCGCCTGTGCCGAAGAAGCCCAGAACCTGCTCTCGGAGGACTGGTGCACCAAGGACGAAAAGCGCGCGATTGCCGAAGCCCTGTACGACGTACGCTTCAACAGCCCGTACGGCAAGGAAGTGCAGAAGTTTGTGCGGCACGGGGTGGGTGTGCACCACGCGGGGTTGCTACCGAGATACCGCCTGCTGGTCGAGCGGCTTGCGCAGCAGGGACACATGAAGATCATCTGCGGGACGGACACCCTTGGCGTGGGGGTCAACATTCCCATTCGCACGGTGCTGTTCACCCGGCTGTGCAAGTACGACGGGGAGAAGACGGCGATCTTGTCGGTGCGGGATTTTCACCAGGTCGCAGGGCGCGCGGGACGCAAGGGCTTCGACGACCAGGGATCCGTGGTGTGCCAGGCCCCGGAGCATGTCATCGAGAATCTCAAGGCAGAACAGAAAGCAGGCGACGATCCCGCGAAAAAGCGCAAGCTTGTGAAGCGAAAGCCCCCGGAGAAGGGCTATGTGCACTGGGACCGCGCGACGTTTACGCGGCTGGTGAACAGTTTGCCCGAGCCCCTGGTGTCACGTTTTCAAGTGACCCACGGGATGATTCTCTCGGTGCTCCAGCGCCCGGGGAGAACGCACGACGGGTGCAGGGCACTCGCGCGGCTCATCCGCGCTTCGCACGGAACAGACGTGGCGAAACGTCAGCATGGGCACACGGCGTGGGTGCTGTTTCGCTCGCTGGTGGACGCGGGTGTCGTGCACCTCCGGGCGGGTGCGGACGGCAAGCGACGGTACGAAGTCAACGCGGCGCTCCAAGACGACTTTTCGCTCCACCAGACGCTGTCGTTGTACCTGCTCGAAGCGATTGAAGCCCTTGAGCGAGAGTCCGAGTACTACGGTCTGGATGTCATCACCCTGGTGGAGTCCGTGCTGGAGAATCCCGAAGCGATTCTCTTGCGGCAGGTGGACAAGCTGAAGACCGAGCGCATGGCCGAACTCAAGGCCCAGCGGGTGGAGTACGAAAAGCGCATCGAGGAGCTTGAAAAGATCGAGTACCCAAAGCCAAACAAAGACTTCATCTACGACACATTCAACCTCTTTGCCGCGCATCACCCCTGGGTGGGACAAGAGAACATCCGCCCGAAATCCATCGCGCGAGAGATCTTTGAGAACTTCTGGTCCTTTGATGACTACGTCAAAGAATATGACCTGGAGCGCTCGGAGGGTGTGCTGTTGCGGTACCTTTCGGACGCCTACCGTTCGTTGGTGCAGGGCGTCCCGCGGGATGCGCGGGATGCGACCGTGACGGAGGCCATACGATATTTTCGCGACATGCTCCGCACGGTGGATTCCAGTCTGCTTGACGAGTGGGAACGGATGCAGGGTCTGGGGGACGATCGTCCGCCGCCCGTTCCCGAACCGCCACCGGACATCACCCGCAGTCCCCGGCCCTTTGCCGCACTGGTCCGCCGCGCGATGCAACACCTCGTGCGCACGCTGGCCAAGGGAGATTACGTCATGGCTTCCCGGTTGGTGGACGTCGACCCAGGGGACGAGCCGTGGACAGCCGCGCGCTTCGACGCCGCCCTCACGGACTTCTGGCACGAACACGCCGTGATGCGGGCCGACCACGAAGCGCGTAGTCCCCGAAACACGATCCTCACGGAACACCCGGAGCGCTGGCAGCTTCGCCAGATCCTGATGGACGGAGACGAAGCGAACGACTGGGTGATCGAAGCGACGGTGGACATTCCGCGCTCCCGCGAAGCGCAGCGTCCGGTGGTGATCGTCGAGCGCATCGGCGTGTGACCCCGGGCCGGGCTGGCGAACCCTTGACCGGAAGAAGGTCCAGTGCTTGAGTCCGTGGGCGCCCCGGTGGTGGGTCGCTGGAGGATCGAAGTGATGAACGACCGCTGTGAGACCCGCACGCCTGCTGTGCCCGCAGCCACGCTGCCTCGGGTGCCCGTCGTACCCCGTCGAGCATGGACACGGCCGGATTTTACCGAGATCGCTGTGTGCGCTGAGATCGGCGCGTACGCCCACCGGGCGTAACTGACCCATACTCGGTGCTCGTCCGCATCCTCGGCTCCGGCGCTGGCGGCGGCGTCCCCCAGTGGAACTGCGGCTGTGCACTCTGTGTCGCAACTCGCAGCGGGGACCCGCGGGTGCGCCCGCGTACGCAATCTTCGCTGTGCGTCAGTGCGGACGGCGATCGCTGGGTGCTTTTCAACGCCTCACCCGACGTGCGGTCGCAGATCAATGCCACGGAGCCTTTGGCACCGCGGGGTCTTCGCGGCTCGCCCATTGCGGCCGTGGTGCTGACCAACGGCGACATCGACCACTGCGCCGGCTTGTTGGTGCTGCGCGAAGGGGGCGTTCCCCCCATCTATTGTTCAGAACGCACCCGCGAGGCGCTCACGGACGGTCTTCGATTGCTGCCCGCGCTTGGAGCCTATGGCCCCGTGTCCGTACGGGTGGTCGCACCGGGATCGTCCATCGACGTGCACGACCGCGAGGGATTGCCCACGGGCATCACCCTCCATCCCTTTGCCGTTGCCAGCAAAGCCCCGCCGTACATGCCGTTCATCTCGGACGACCGTGCGCGGCGGGACGACCTCGCGGGGGACACCCTGGGCTATGTCATGGCCGCGGGCAACGGACCCCGGGTGGTGTACGTCCCTGGCGTGCGTGTTCTCGACGACGCACTCCGTCTCCAGATCTCGGGTGCAGCCTGCGTCTTGATCGACGGGACCTTCGCGACGGAGGACGAACTCATCGCTTTGGGCGCTTCGACCAAGTCAGCGCAGGCGATGGGGCACGCGCCACTCTTCGGGGCAGGCGGGATCGTAGACTTTCTCAATGGAATCCCCGGCCCGCGCAAGATCATCGTGCACATCAACAACTCGAATCCGGTGTTGTGGGAAGACGGCGACGCGCGGCGGGCGCTGACGGCTGCGGGCATCGAAGTGGGGTACGACGGCATGACCCTCAGCGCCTAGCCACGCCCCTCGCCTGCCGGACATACTTCCGTGCGCAACCGAGTTCTCGCTTGCCTTTCACCCACTGGATGATAGCTTCGCCGGGTAGGGAGGGTTCAATATGCGGATGGGAGCCATGGCTGCGCTCGTTAGCGCTGCGCTGCTTGGCGCGTCAAGCGCGCGGGCGGATGATACGGTTCACACGGGCTTCATGGCCCGTCTGGGTCTGGGCGTCGGGTACCTCAGCGCGTCCGAGTCCGTCGGGAGCTATTCAGCCCAGGTTTCGGGCATTGCCGGCAGCGGCGAGCTCGCCCTCGGCGGGTACGTCCTCCCGGGCTTTGCCATCCACCTCACGGCGTGGGGCTCCACCGCCTTTGGCCCCTCGGTATCCATCACTTCGAGCAGCGGAACGGCTTCGGGCACAGCCAACAACGGCAGTCTCACGGCCTCGGCCATTGGCGCAGGCGTCACGTATTACATCGCCAACTACGGCATCTACCTCACGGGTTCGATCGGCGCGGGACTGCTCAGCGAGTCCGTGACCAGCGGCGCAATCACCACGTCTTCAAACACTTCTCTGGGTCTGGCGTTTTGCGTAGGACTCGGCGACCAGTGGGCCCTCTCCGACAACTGGGGCCTCGGCATTGCGGGCTTCTTCGGCTGGCAGTCCAACGCGGACAACAACAGTGCAATCACCGGATCGTCGCCCACGATCACAACCATGCAGGCCGGCGCGCGACTGTCCGTCACCTACCACTGACCTTCCGTTTCATGGCTTCCATGGTGTCTCGCAGCGCCGGCTGGGCCGCGTGGACCCTGCTCACCGTGTCGGTTGTCTTCGCCCAGCCTCGCCCCCACGCCTATCTCCTTCGCACCGAGTCTGCCAGCGCACGCGACGCCCGCACCGCACTCTCGCAATCCCGGGACGCCATCGACCTTTGCTTTCGTAACGCGACCGCGCGCGACCCGGTCGTCCTCGCATCGCTGCGCTCCATCGACGTTACCGTCCATCTGCTCGCCAACGGAACCGCAGACGCCGTAGACCTCTCGCCGGATGTTCTCCCGCGGGGGCTATCTGAGTGTCTTTCGAGGGTGTTTCTCGGGTGGCGGCAAGGGGGACACCCCGACTTTCACGCGAGTGTGTACGTAAGGATCCTCGTCACGGGCAGTGCTGCCCGGTAAAGCGTAACTATCTCAAGTGCTTGTGCAAAAAGCTCACGGCGCGGTCCCACGCGACGGCCGACGCCGCGGCGTTGTACACCGCCGGGTCCGTGTCCCGCATGAAGGCATGGTTCGCCTCGTACATGTGCAACTCAAAGCTGCCCCCGTGTGCGTTCACCTCGGCACTCGCCGCAGCGATCATCTCGGGCTTTACCCAGTTGTCCACCGTCGCGTAGTGCCCTTGAATCGGCACGCGCAGGGCCTTCCAGTCCACCGCCCCCGCTGGGGGAATGCCGTAGAACGGCACCACGGCGGACACCCCCTGCACGCTTGCCGCGGCCAGCAACGTCGCCGCGCCACCCATGCAAAATCCTACGACACCAACCTTGCCGTGGGTCCGCGGGTCTGCCCCAAGGTACTTTACCGCACCGGCGATCTTGTCGATCACCGTGGGCCAGTGGAGTTCGGACATCAACTTTCCCGCGGTCTCGTTGTCGGTCGCCACGGTGCCGTCGTAGAGATCCGGCGCAAGCACCACAAAGCCTTTGCTCGCAAAACGGTCGACCATCGACCGGATGTACCCGTTGACCCCGTGCCACTCTTGAATCAGCACCAGACCAGGCACCTTTGCCCCGCCAATGGGATACGCCATCACCCCATGCACGCTCGCGCCACTCCCTGCCAAAAACCTCACGTCGTCAGCCATGAATTCTTCCCGTCCTTCAACTTTTTTACTCGCGCCCATCCGGCGGAGCGATCATCAGTTCGTGCAAGACATCTTCACGGGTCATCCGCCCGGCCATCACCGCGTCGAGCGCGCTGAAAATCGGCGCGTCAATCCGCCGCTCTTTCACAAAAGCCGCAATCCGCGGCACAAGGGTGGGCGCCTCGACCCGTAATCCCGCTGCCCTACGAGCCTCGTCCAGGCTCGCTCCACCGCCAAGCGCTGCCCCAAGCCGCACCTCCGGCCTGCTGTCTTGAATCATCGCGGCCATGAGGTCGCCACAGCCCGCGAGACCATAAAACGTCTTTTCTTCAGCGCCTGCAGCGACGCCGATACGGGCCGCTTGATGCAATCCACGCGTGAGCAATCCCGCGAGCAGTGCAGGGCCCACGCCCACGGCGCGCCCGTAGCCCAGGGCCACGCAGAGACATCCGTTGAGTGCGCTTGCCCATTCGAGCCCGGTGATGTCCACGGTGGTGTACACCCGCAGGGTCTCGCTCCCGAGCGCCGCCCGTACCGCAGCGGTCACTTCGTCGTAGCGCGATGCGACGGCCAGCAGCGCCGGCCTCCCCTGGAGGAGATCCTCCGCGAGGACGGGCCCCCCCAAGGCGCCCACGCGCCGCGCCGGGGTCTCTTCGCGAAGCACCGCGGACACTGGAACAAGGCCTTCTCCCGAGAGTCCGCGGACGCCGTGCACGATGAGATGCGATCCGTCCACGGCGTCGCCCAGGGATCGGGCGACATCACGCACGACGTCGGAGGGCGCTGCGACGACGATGAGGGTGCAGGCCCGCGCGAGGGTGCGTACATCCGACGTGACGTCGATGTCCGCGGGTCGGTCTTCGCCGCGGCGGGTGCAGAGAAGAACAGGGTTGCCCGCGCGGCGGGCGGCGGTGGCGAGCGCGAGGCCCCAACGGCCACCGCCTAGGACGCCCACGGGTTGATGATCAACGGGACTCACTGCGCACGTCCCCGTGGGCGGTATCCGAGGCCCGACGCACCGAGACGGTTCTGGTAATAGAACACCAGGTTGGTGTCCGAGATCATGTGGCCACCCTCCGTCGGCGCGAGGACAGGGCGCTTGTGGTAGTCGGCCAGGGCGCGCGTGGCCTCATGCACCAGGTCATCGGGGCGGGCGTTGCGCACACCCGGCGCGAGGACAATCCCGCCACGGTCTTCGAGTGCGCGGGCTTTGTCCTGCAAGTCGGTCACCCGCCGGGCAAACTCATCTGCGGGGACAAAGACTTCGGCACGGTGTCGCATCAACGAAAACAAATCCGCGCTGGGGTACGTCGCCCGGAGCTTTTCAAACGCTGCGCCGGCGACGATGTGGGTGGCCATGAGCACGGTCTCGCGGGCGTAGCTCTGGCAGATGGCTTCACCGAGTTCGCGGGTGTACTGCGCGTCGCGCTGGGGGTCGTCGGCGACGGCACCGCGGAGCGAGACGTACGAAGCTGGATGGACCTCGCGGCCCCGGGGATCGACGGATCGCCCGTCGGCGGTCACCCGGTTGGTAAACGGATCCATGGGTTGCCCAAAGCGAATCACCACGGAACTGGACGAACGGACAAGCCGACGGACAAGGGTGTACACCCGGGCAAGCTGGGTGCTCTCGTCGTCTTCAATGATGTAACGGTTCTTGCCGAGTTCAGCCAGGTAGTCGTCGATGAGGGTCGATGCTTCAAGCGTAAGCAGGTAGTTGATGGTCGCTGGGACGTAGAACACCCGTTGTTCGTGCCCACGGCGGAGCGAACGGACAAAAGCTTCGATGCCCGTCCCCATGAGACCAAGCTTCAAGCGCTCTTCGACACCGCCCGACCGCGACCGGGTTCCCCCGGGAAAAAACAACGAGTGGTACCCCCGCTCGATGAGCACACTCGAATACGTCTTGAGGACTTCTTTGTACAACTCATGCTTGATCCGTCGGTCCACGCGGTACGCACCGAGATTGTGCATAAAGTACGAAAGCAACGGGTTGCTGAAGAGATTCTTGCCGGCACCGTACGTGGCCGGGGGGAGTCTTTCGCGGTCGAGGGCAAAGCCAAAAACCACGGAGTCCAGATTGGATAAATGCGTCGGGACAAAGACCAGGGTTCCGCGTTCGGCAAGTGCGCGAATGAGGTCGATCGGGCCTTGGGTCACCAGGTGCCGCGCCAGCCGCGAAGCCGAACGCACCCCCGAAGATAGGTCTTTCGGTGCCAGCAGCAGCGCCAGGGCCCTGGGGATCACCCGGGTGGTGACCGCAAAGACCCTCGGGTCAAAGTTACCCGCGACATCCGTAGCGTAGAACCGCGCGAGATCTTCGACCTTGTGCCGTCGGTCTCCGTCCGACATCCGCCCGACTGAGCGCGCCAGGTCGCGGAACATCGCGTACTCCGAGCGCTCGTCCCGAGGGCCGTGTTCCAACCGACGGATTTCGTTGTAGGCGGCGTCGTTGAGGGTCAGCAGCGGATCCACGGCCGACCGCGCCACCCGTCCCACCACCTCGGACACGATCGACGACTTCTCGTCGTTGAAGTGGAAGATCGGCGGTCCCTGCATGGCGGCGCACGCTACCACCGCCACGGTCCCCGGCGCCACGGTCCCTGGCGCCGTTCAGTTCGCGATGCCGATGCCGAAGCGCCCTTGCACCTGTGAAAAGTCCGTCTCGATCGAGGTGTACACGGACACGGGGCCAAACTGGAATTCAAGTTCGGCCATCGGGAGCACCACGTTGTTGTTGACCGTGGACGTCACAGAATGGTCGAGGCGCACCGGGCATGTGTTCATCGGTCCGAGCGAGCAACCGGTGGGGCCGCCGTCCACGACGAGAGAGTCCGTACGGGTGGTGAGCTCCGGGAGTGTGGCGTCGACACCGAGACCAAAGGACATCCGCGAAGCGTGCGAGAAGTTCCACCGTACGGCAGCCACCGCGGCGACGGAGGTCAGCACACCGGAATAGTGCACAAGGGCCTGGGAGTTCTCGTCGGACATCCCTTGGATGGTCGCGCGGAGGTGCAGCCCAAACCACCGGCGGTACACCCCGCCGATCGAGAGCATCGCGCCGTTGTACAACCCATGGAGGTTGTCTCCGCCCTGCCACACGAGATGCAATCCCGCGGCGAGTTCCCAATTGCGCACGTAGGGCCGCTGCCGCCCGATCGCGTTGGTCAGTGCAAGAAGATGTCCTACGGGGCTCGCGGCACCGACGTCTCCTGTTGCACTGGCCCGCCGCGCGACGCCAAGCACCCGGCCGTCGCATGTAAGCAACGCGCCGCCAACGTTGCGCGGGTGCACCGAAGCGTCAAATTCGATGTCTCCACCCGGCGGTGTGTGAATCCGCCCACCGGCGCCCGCCGCGCGAAAGCCACGTCCATCCGGGAGAATTTCGTCTTCGTCGGACATTCCCATCAGCACCACGGGGTCGCCGACTTCGAGTTGGACTTCTCCCCCGGCTTGCAGCGGGCGGACGCCTCGGAGCGGAACACGGGTGTCAAGAATGGCAAGGTCGTGGACGGGATCCACGGCGACGACCGTGGCCGGAACGCGGATGCCGTCTTGCCGGACGATGCCAAAGTGCACGCCGTGGCGCACGACGGCAAACGTGGTGACAACGTGGCGCCGAATTTGAAATACAAAGCCGGGACTACGGACACCGTCGACGTCCACCGCGACGACGGCCGAGCGCGCGTGGGCGTAGACATCTTGAAACCATGAACCCGCGCAGCGTTCAAAGGGCGGTGGCGGGGGCCTGAACCCGCGAGACAGACCGATTTCGCCCGGAGGTACTTCGTCCCCTAGGGCTCCCGGGGGCGGGCCG
>VFSW01003537.1_pt1 | contig 23410 bp, 11 predicted proteins | sample 5358111 | NCBI WGS metagenome assembly VFSW01 (sample SAMN11554181, study PRJNA540505) | mine drainage metagenome | isolation source: sediment from site ElyBrook_90M | place: USA: Ely Copper Mine, Vershire, VT | collected 2017
AACGGCGCCAAAAGCAGATCCAACCGACCGATCTGAAAATGAGAGCCATCGGGGCCGTCGTGCGAGAATTCCGTAAGCGGGCGGGCCACTCTCAAGAGCGCCTCAGCGGCGAGTGCGGCTTCGACCGAACATACATCAGCCGGGTCGAGAGAGGGATCATCAACCCGACGGTGGGTCGGCTATGGCAGATTGCCGACGCGCTGAAGACCCCTTTGAGTCAGCTTACGAAGCGGATGGAACTCTGGATAGCGGACCAACTGCGGGTCTCCCGGCGCGGAGATACCAAAAGAACTTGATCAGCCGAACCGCCTGGTAACACTTGTGTATCTTCTTCCATGATGTCCGCGCTCGTTTCAAAGAAGTGGCGTTTGTGTTCGATCGGAATCGGCGCCTCCTCGTGACCATGGTTTATAGCAGACTTGAAGGGTCGATCGAGCGATCGTAATGGCTAGATGTTGCCCTGGATATTGAAATTGCCGACGATCACAAGGCCAGCCTGTCGACAAAAGCAACCTGCGACTCTGTTTACGACACCAAGACCGATCAGGGCGAGGCAGGTGCGCTACTTCAGCAAGGCGCACTCTCAACCGGCTGGCTGCTTCTGGTGCGGGGTTTCTTAGAATTTCCACACAAATCGAAAAGATGCGAAATTGTTCGGCTATTCTCTCGAAGCGGTTCAGGTGGATTTGGGTCCCGGTCTGCAGCCGGCATGCGCCTCATTGCCATCGCGGGCACCCGGAGCAACTGGACAGTGGCAACTCAGCGCACGATTGATCTCGCGACATTCTCCCGTGCAACGCGATACCTTAGTGTTCTAAACATTTTTTGTTATGAGTGTGACGTCCGCAATCCCAGAAGTCGGCCAGATCGTCCGGGTCCGCCAAAGACTGTACTTGGTGGAGGGCCTGGTCGCTCGCCCACGGCCGCAAGATTCCACACTTGTCGAACTCTCGTGCATCGAGGACGACGCGCAGGGGCAGGAGCTCGACGTGCTCTGGGAGCGAGAGTTGGACGCTGCTGTCCTGACGGGTGAGGAGTGGGCGCGGATTGCCCAGCGCGGGTTCGATCCGCCTGAGTACTTCTCCGCCTATCTCAATACCCTCCGATGGAATTGTGTTACTTCTACCGACGCCAGCCTCCTGCAATCTCCTTTCCGTGCGGGTATCCGACTCGACGCCTATCAACTCGAGCCACTGAGGAAGGCGCTGCGACTACCGCGCGTAAATCTATTTATTGCCGATGACGTTGGTCTGGGCAAGACGATTGAGGCAGGCTTGATTGCGCGGGAATTGCTGATGCGCAAGAAGGTTCGCGAAATCGTTGTAGCCTGCCCGCCCTCGATGCTGCTCCAATGGCAGGAGGAACTCGAACAGCGCTTTGGCCTCCTCTTCGAAATCCTCGACAAAGACTTCATTGCCCAGATTCGACGGGAACGCGGCTTCGGCGTTAACCCCTGGACGGCCCATTCCCGTTTTCTGATCTCCCACCGCCTATTGATCGACGAGGCTTACGCCGGACCTCTTCGCAACTGGCTTGGGACGTTCCGCCCCGGCACCCTGCTGATCCTCGACGAGGCGCATCATGCTGCGCCATCGAGCGGCCAGCGTTATGCCATAGACTCGCAGATCACGCGTGCGATCCAAGGACTCTCCCCCAGGTTCGAGCACCGGCTGTTTCTATCCGCCACCCCACACAACGGCCATTCGAACAGCTTCACCGCTCTGCTCGAACTTCTGGATCCTCAGCGCTTCTGCCGAGGAGTCAAGGTCGTCAAGCGCAACCTGGATGATGTAATGGTGCGACGCCTCAAGGATGACTTGCGTGAGATCGTTGGTGGATTTCCGAAGCGCCATGTCGTGCAGGTTGATATTTCGGGTCTGGCTGCTGACTCCCCAGAGCTTCGTATCGCCGCCATACTCGACCAGTACCGCGCCCTCCGTGAGGAGCGACTGGCGGGGGAGACTCGGCGCACGCAGAGTGCTTCCGGCCTGCTGATCACTGGCCTGCAGCAGCGGCTGTTCTCTTCGATTGAAGCCTTCGCCAAGACGCTGGCGGTCCATCGCAAGACTGTCAAGAAGCAATGGGGACAGTCGCCTCCGGCCCAAGCCGCTACGACATCGCTCGACCTGCTTACAGATTCAGTTGGAGCGGATGACGAACGAGCCACACTCTCCGAGGAGGCTCTCGCCGCTGAAGCCGACGCCCAAATGGAGGCCGCCACCACGGCGACCATCGGACCTACGAAGGATCAATCCGCGAGATCCCTCTTCGACCGCGAGCAACAGCTTCTCGACGAGATGACGGAGTTGGCCGACAAGGCTCGCTTTCAGCCCGATGGCCGGGTAAAGAAGCTGACGGAGTGGATTCACGCCGAACAACTCAAGGACGGTAAGCACTGGACTGACCTTCGCGTCATTATTTTCACGGAGTACGATGACACTAAGCGTTATCTGCTCAATCAGTTGAACGCTTTCATTGATCAATCAGATCGAGCCGAGGAGCGCATCGCGGTCTATCACGGGCCGACCCCGGCAGCGGATCGCGAGGCCATCAAAAAAGCCTTCAATGCAGATCCGAAGCAGCATCCGTTGCGGATCTTGATCGCCACGGATGCAGCGCGAGAGGGCCTCAACCTGCAAGCCCATTGCTGGAACCTTTTCCATTTCGACGTTCCATGGAACCCAGGGCGCATGGAGCAGCGCAACGGTCGCATCGACCGTAAGCTCCAGCCCAACAACGATGTCTACTGCCACTACTTCTTCTACACACAGCGGCCCGAGGATCGCATCCTTAAGGTGCTGGTCGAAAAGACCAAGCGCATCCAGGAGGAGCTTGGATCGCTCTCGCAAGTCATCGAAAGCCGGCTCGAAAGACTAATGAAGAACGGCATACGCCGCCGCGATCTCTCGACACTCGAAGAGCAGATCCGCGACGCTGACATCGAGAAGGAACGCCGCGAGACGATGCAGGACGAGCTGGAAGCTTCCCGCGAACGGCAGGACGCCCTGCGCGAGCAGATCGACCGCCTACGCGGCATGCTCAATCGCTCTCGCCAAGCCGTCGCGTTCCAGGAAGACCATTTCCGCGCCGCCATCTCCTGTGGACTTCGCATCGCGCGTTCCGAGCCACTAAGTGCTCACGCCACCGGCTCCCACGGTCCCACGGAGTACACCTTCCCCGCGATCGACCAACGCCATGGAGCCGATCCCACTTGGGCCGCCACGCTCGACGCCCTTCGCAAGCCGCGCGATCGAAGTGAGCGTCTCTGGGAGTGGCGTCGCAACGCGCCTATCCGGCCGGTGGTCTTCGAGGATCCCGGAATCGTCACCGATGAGGTCGTGCATCTTCACCTGGAGCACCCGGTCGTCCGCCGTCTCTTATCTCGATTTGTCTCCCAGGGCTTCGTACATCACGATCTGTCGCGCGCATGCTTGAGTCAGACCAACGACGCCATTCCGCGCGTCATCTTGCTGGGACGATTGGCGCTCTACGGTCCCGGGGCAGCTCGCCTTCACGAAGAGATCATTCCCGTGACCGCCCGCTGGCGCGCCTCCAATCGAACGGAGCCGCTCACGCCTTACGCTCGCACCGCCGAAACCGAAACGTTGCGGCTGCTCGATGATGCCCTGATGGCTCCACGCGAGCACCGTCTCAACGAAACCATCCGCCGCCAACTGTTGGAATCCGTAACCCAGGACATACAGGATCTGCTGCCTCACCTTGAAACTCGGGCGGAGGAATACGAAGAGGACGCCCGCGCAGCTCTCGGCAAGCGCGCCGACGTTGAGGCTAAGGCTATGCGCGAGATCCTCGATTTGCAACAGACGCACCTGGTCGCCACCATGAGCGCTCATGACAAGAGCCTTCAGTTGCTGCTCGATTTCAACGAGGACGAACGCCGCCAGAAGGAACATGACCGCCGCTACTGGGAGACACGTCTTGGCGAAGTGCACCGCGAACGCGAGACGGAGCCCGAGCGCATTCGCGCTCTTTATGAAGTGAAGGCCCGTCGTGTCGAACCCATCGGCCTCGTCTATCTCTGGCCGGTGACCAACTAATTCCATGGCGAAGTCCCCGGAACAGCTCGCGCATGAACAGTGGCTTGGCTACATCCAGCCTGAGGGTCTGGTGGTTTCCATTCCGGCACTCCTAGACGCCCGCGCACACATCAACCAGAACTTCCTGCCGCGTCACCGCGCGCTGCTCGAATTTCTGCCAAAGGACCGCGCCGGTCAGCCCATCGGCGAATTGCCTGGCTTTCTGCCGTTTGCCGAATCCATTCTCGGCTGGTCGCAAGCCGACATCGCCGGAGCGCCGCAAGGCCCAGCCCTGCCTGAAACGCTTCAGTTCTACCTGCGAGACTATGGCGAAACGCTCCAGCCAAAATACGCGCTGCGCGACTTCAACCAATCCGACTCCGACTGGCTGCTACTGATCGACGAACTGCCAGGTGTTCAGGACTTCGACACAGCCATCCCCACGGTCGCGCGACAGTGGCAGGCCAGCCCTCAAGCCCGCTTTGAGCGTCTGTTGCGTGAAACGAAAGTCCCCGTCGGGTTGCTCGTCAACCAGCAAGCAATCCGCCTGATCTACGCTCCGCGCGGCGAATCGAGTGGCTTCCTCACCTTCCGGATTCCCGAAATGACTCAGGTCGCGGGGCGGCCGATCTTCGCCGCCCTCGATATGCTGCTCTCCGCCGACCGCCTCTTCAGCGTCGAGAAGAAAGAGCAGCTCCCGGCGATCCTCGCCGCCAGCCGCAAATACCAGAACGTTGTCTCAACGCGCCTGGCTGGGCAGGTGATGGCAGCGTTGTATGAACTGCTGCGCGGCTTCCAGTCGGCACAAGATCAATCGTCCGGGCAATTATTGAAGGAAGTCCTCGCGAACGACCCCAATCAGGTTTACCAGGGTCTGCTTACAGTTCTGTTGCGGCTGGTCTTCATCCTCTTCGCCGAGGATCGCGGTCTGCTCTCGACCGATCCCATCTACACCAACCACTACGGCATTGGTGGTCTCTTCGAGCGGCTCCGCGCCGACGCAGCCCGCTATCCCGACACCATGTACCAGCGCTTCGGAGCCTGGGCGCAACTTCTCACGCTGTTCCGCCTCATCTATGACGGCGGCAGCCATGGACCGAAGTTCGACCTCCCCGCCAGGCGCGGTTACCTCTTCGATCCGAGCCGCTACGCTTTCCTCGAAGGACGCCAAGCTGCCGAAGACTCTATTGCCATCCCCCGCATCTCGGACGGGGTACTCCATCGCATACTCGAAAACCTGCTCATCCTCGACGGCGAACGGCTCAGCTATCGCAATCTCGACGTAGAACAGATCGGCAGCGTCTACGAGGCCGTCATGGGTTTCACCCTCGAGGTAGCCGCCGGACCGGCCATTGCCATCAAGTCGCCGAAGAAGGCAAAAGGCGGCGCACCCGTCACGATCAACCTGGAAGAACTGCTGCATACCGCGACCTCAAAGCGTGCTGAGTGGTTACAGAAGGTCACAGGGCAGAAGCTCGCCCCCAAGGCCGTAACCTCTCTGAAGTCCGCCGCTTCGCTCCCGGACCTGTTGGCCGCGCTTGATCGCAAGATCGAAAAGGACCTGACGCCCGCCGTGGTCCCCGCTGGGTCGATGATCTTCCAGCCGTCGCCCGAACGTCGCCGCAGTGGGTCGCATTACACGCCGCGCTCGCTCACCAGCCCCATCGTCGAGGCCGCCCTTGCTCCCGTACTCCGGCAACTCGGTCCTGAGCCACCGCCGGAGCAGATTCTCGATCTCAAGATCTGCGACCCCGCAATGGGTTCCGGCGCGTTCCTGGTGGAAACGTGCCGCCAACTGGGCGAGTACTTGCTAGACGCGTGGCGCCGCACGGACTCGCTACCGCCGATTCCGCCAGATGAGGACGAACTCCTCCACGCTCGCCGCGTCATTGCCCAGCGATGCCTATATGGCGTAGACAGGAACGACATGGCCGTCGATCTGGCGAAACTCTCGCTGTGGTTGGCCACGCTTGCCAAAGATCATCCCTTCACGTTTCTTGATCACGCGCTGCGTCATGGCGATTCTTTGGTTGGCTTTACTACTCGTCAGATCAGCTATTTTGACTGGGCTGGAAATCCCCAGCAGGACTTGTTCGGCAAACTGTTCCAGGACAAACTTGAACGCGTTCTTCGCAACAGGGCTATCATTCTGAACGCTCCAGACACGGTACCGTACGAGACCCAGCAGCAGCATCTACGCAAAGCCGACGAGGACCTGGTGGATGCCCGGCTCACCGGTGACGTTCTCGCCGCAACATTCTTTTCCTCATCGAAGCCGAAGCCGCGGGAGAAGGACCGGTTGGCCAAAGGCGCGCTGCTCAAGCGAGCAATCGAGAATATCACGGATCTTGAGGCAGATGACCAGATCCGAGGGATCGCCCGAGCGCTGCGGGTTCAAGGCGTCATACCCTTTCATTGGGAACTCGAGTTTCCCGAGGTCTTCCGGCGCGGTGGTTTTGACGCAATCGTCGGCAATCCCCCGTTCGCCGGTAAGAACACGATCGCGGAAGGCAATGCCGCGGGTTATCTCGACTGGCTGAAGGTGATCCACGCAGAGTCCCACGGCAATTCGGACTTGGCCGCCCATTTCTTCCGCCGAGCATTTACGCTGCTCAAGCCGAATGGGTGTTTTGGGCTCATCGCTACCAACACGATTGGTCAAGGCGATACGAGGTCCACAGGGCTGCGTTGGATCTGTGGGAATGGCGGCGTCATCTATCGCGCGCGTAAGCGCTACAAGTGGCCGGGACAAGCCGCAGTTGTGGTTAGTGTAGCTCACGTGCACAAAGGCCCACTTGAGGGACCGTACCACCTCGATGGCCGCGCGGTGGATCGCATTACGGCGTATCTGTTCCATGCCGGCGGCAGCGAAGACCCCGAAGCGCTGGTGGCCAATGAAGGTAAGAGCTTTATCGGCATGTATCTCCTCGGCATGGGTTTTACCTTTGACGATAACGACAAGAAGGGCATCGCCTCGCCACTGGTGGAGATGCACCGCTTGATCGCCAAAGACCAGCGCAATGCCGAGCGGATCTTTCCCTACATCGGTGGCGAAGAGGTCAACGATTCCCCGACGCACGCCCATCATCGCTATGTGATCAACTTCGAAGATTTTCCTGTACGACGCAAGGGGACAGGGCACAGCTGGTCCCGATTGACGGAGGAGACACAGCGAGCGCAATTGCAGGAAGGAATCGTCGCTCCAGACTATCCCGGCTCCGTGGCGGCTGATTGGCCGGACTTATTGAGCATCATCGAGGAGCGGGTGAAACCGGAGCGAATGGCGCAAAAGGATGAATACGGACGCCGGCACTGGTGGCAGTTCTTGCGAACCAGGCCTGACTTGAGGCGAGCAACGAAAGACCTGCCCAAGTGCATAGTCCTTTCAAGGATCGGACAGGCCCTTGCATTCACGTCGCTACCTGCTGGGATCGTCGCCAACGAAAAAACGGTCGTTTTTCCTTTCAGCGATCATGCGCACTTCGCGCTCCTTCAATCGCGGATTCATGAGTCATGGGCGCGCTTTTTCAGTACAACACTGAAGGACGATCTAAGCTACACCCCATCGTTAACGATCAATCCCTTTGTGTTTCCCGGAGCGCTTGACGAGCTCGAATCACCTGGCCGTGCTTACTACGATTTTCGCGCTGCCCTAATGGTCCGTAACGGCGAAGGACTCACGAAAACCTACAACCGCTTCCACGATCCCGGCGAGATATCCGATGACACCGTTGCACTACGCCGCCTGCAGGACGCTATGGACCGCGCCGTGCTCGATGCTTACGGTTGGACTGACCTCCAGCCTGTTTGCGACTTCTTCCCCGAGTTCGACGAAGATGAAGACGACGAGGAGTCTACACGCAAAAAGAAGCGTTTCCGCTACCGCTGGCCGGACGAGATCCGCGATGACGTGCTGGCTCGGCTTCTGGTTTTGAATCACCTGCGGTATGAGGAAGAGGTCCTGGCAGGGCTGCACGACAAATCCGATGGCTCGCGAGGCACACGGCGCCGGGAATCGGCCTCCGAGGACGAGGAACCGGTCGAGGATCAGGGAGAATTGGATCTATGACCTCGGCCGAAGTCCGCTTTAAACTAGTAGAGTCGCTGGAACTCGACCTGGTAGGCCCGCGCCCAGGCTTGGGCGACCCGAGCGAGACTCTGCCGCAATCGCCTTCGCGTTGGTATCTGACAGGATTCCTGGTTCCGATCGACGCAGCATCATCGCAGAAGGTTGACGAAGATGCGACCGAAGAACTGGACACGGCCGAATCTGGCGGCGTGGACGATGACGAGCCGCCAGAGCGGGGCTCGGCTCGGAATCGCATCTTCGCGTCTTCGATGGGAGTGAGTGTGATAGTGCCCGCCGAAGCGAAGGCGCTTGCACTGACCGTAACGTGGGGTGACTACGAGCCGCGCAGCGGCCCTGAAAGTTGGCTCCGCGTCCCGCATGAACACCTATTGACGCTCAACCTGCCGGCAAAAACCGGCAATACGCGTGAAACCGTCGTCCCGGAAAGCAAGGGCTTGAAGGTGGCGCTGCTGGTGCGTCCCGTTGAGTCCGCGGCTCTCGAAGCGGGACTGGCCGCCGGCACTCGGACGGTATCGATTTTCCTGGTCAACCGCCGTAAGCCTGCGCCCGATGAACAGAAGGACAAGGCATTCGCCTTTCAGGCTCAACTGGAGATTCGCGCCGATGTGCCGCTGGTTGCCCGGCCCGACCTGCGGGGCCTGGCCAGCGACGATTGGGACGACCGCATCGCCGATTTGCAGTATCACGACACGGGCGAATACGCCGTCGGCCACAATGTCGCTACAGAAGCCATTCTGTCCGATGGCCACTGCCAGGCGGTGCGCACTTGCTGGGTGCCGACGGCAGAGGTGGAGCGGGTCGCGCCCGCACCGATCACCGGAGTGGAATTAAAGATGGACGCCCTAGCGGCTTTGGCGGACTTTCCCGACGCGCAGGCGAAGCTCGATCCGCTGATCACCGAGTACCGCTCCTGGATCTCCGCGCAAACGGTGCCCACGTTATCTGCAAAACGCCAAGAAACCGCCGAGAGTTTGCAGAGCCGGGCTCAAGTTGCGGCGGACCGTATCGCCCAGGGCATCGCTCTACTCAAGGACCCGCAATGCCTTGCGGCCTTCCAACTCGCAAACAAAGTGATGGCGTTGGCCGCCCGACGCAGGCTAGGCGTCATGCAGGGCAAGGCGTCCGAGTCCATCACGCCGGAATGGCGGCCCTTCCAGTTGGCATTCTTGCTGATGAATCTTCCTGGCATCGCCCGTCCGCTCGCCGAAGATCGTAAGGTCGTGGACCTGCTCTTTTTTCCCACAGGCGGCGGTAAGACCGAAGCCTACCTGGGGCTGGCTGCGTGCACGCTCTTGCTCCGAAGGATGCAAAATCCCGGCATTAGCGGCGCCGGCGTCAGCGTTCTGATGCGTTACACGCTGCGCCTTCTGACGCTCGATCAGTTGGGACGCGCGGCGACGTTGATCTGTGCCTTGGAACTGGAGCGGCAGAAGGATGCCAAGCTCCTGGGCGATTGGCCTTTTGAGATCGGCCTTTGGGTAGGACGGGCAGCGACTCCGAACCGCATGGGTAAGAAGGGCGACAACGACCGCGAGTCGGCACGGGCGCGAACCATTGCGCATTTGAACGACGATCGCAAGCCGTCGCCGATTCCGCTGGAAGAATGTCCGTGGTGCGGGACGAAGTTCAAGACGATTTCTTTCAAGCTGCTACCGAATCCAGATGAGCCTACCGACCTACGCATCCGGTGCGTGAACCGGAGTTGCGAGTTTGGTCGCGAGTTCTCTTTGCCGATTCTAGCGGTGGACGATCCGATTTATCGCCGATTGCCGTGTTTTATTATTGCGACCGTCGATAAGTTCGCTGGGCTGCCATGGGTCGGTCAGGTTGGTGCATTCTTTGGAAGAGTTAACCGCTATGACGCCAGGGCTGGGTTCTTCGGGCCGTGCGACACGGCACAGGGCACCGCGATACCCGGAGGACGGCTGCTGCCTCCCGATCTGGTCATACAGGATGAGTTGCACTTGATATCGGGGCCGCTCGGCACAATGGTCGGGCTGTATGAGACTGCGCTAGAAGCACTCAGCGTACGGCAATTGGATGGCATGGACGTCAAGCCGAAGATCATTGCCTCGACCGCTACGGTGCGGCGAGCCGATAGTCAGATTCGGGCGTTATTCAATCGCGCGACGGTGGACATCTTTCCGCCACCGGGACCGGACCGTCGCGATTCGTTTTTTGCCCACACGCTGGCGGCTTCCGACAGCCCGGCGAGGCAGTATGCCGGAATTGCTGCTCAGGGGCGAAGTCCGAAGGTGGTGATGCTCCGCGTGTACATGGCCCTGCTGGGGGCATCGCAGAAGTATTTCGACCGCCTGAAGGTGAAAGGGCAGGACAATCCGGCAGACCCATACATGACGCTGGTGGGTTATTATAACGCGCTGCGAGAGCTTGGTGGAGCGCGGCGGCTCATCGAAGACGAAGTCCGCAATCGATTGGTGGGCTACTCGTCAAGGAAGCGGCTAGGTGAGGCGGAAGGGTTGTTCGCCAACCGCCAAATCGATTACGAACCTGTCGAATTGACCAGCCGCGAGAGCACGGCTCGAGTGTCGGAGGCGAAACGCCGATTGGCACTGCCGTTTGGGCAAGACAAAGCTGTCCATGTCGCGATCGCTACCAATATGATCTCGGTGGGCCTCGACATTACCCGGTTGGGCCTGATGGTGGTTTTCGGCCAGCCGAAAACGAGCGCGGAGTACATCCAGGCTACGAGCCGCGTGGGCCGCGACCAGAACCGCCCCGGTTTGGTGGTAACGATCTACAACGTCCATAAGCCGCGCGACCGCTCCCACTATGAGCGCTTCGAGATCTATCACGAGACGTTCTACCGAAGCGTGGAAGTCACTAGCGTGACGCCCTTCTCCCCGCGTGCGCTCGACAAAGGGCTGGCCGGGACGATGGTGGGTTTGGCGCGGCATAGTCTGCCGCCGATGACTCCGCCTCGCGGAGCCGCGCAGATTCTAGCCGAGAGGGTACGGCTCGACTTTGTCGTCGATACGCTGGCGGAACGGGCTCTTGGCCACTCAACGCTTCCACCTGCGGAGGCGGATTTGATGCGGCGCCGGGTACGGGAAAGAACGCTCGATCTGCTCGACGAGTGGAGCAAGGAGGCGATGGAACTGGCCAACGTCGGCGTGGGCTTGCAGTACAACCCTACGGAAGCGGGCGGCGCGCAGCCGCTGTTACGCGATTTCCTTAGTGCCGATTTGAAAAACTTGCCGCCCAACCATCGCCGCATGAAGTTCCGGGCGAATCGTTCGTTGCGTGATGTTGAACCGAGCGTCGCCGTCCAGGTGAAAACGATCGACCTGCAGCCCGTAGAGGAAGACGAAGTATGAGCAACGGGCGCTACATCAAGCCCCAGGGAGAACTGCGGCAGAGCCAGGTAGTGATGACCTTCGGGCCGGGCTCGATGGTTGATCTGCCCAAACACTCGGTATTGATCGCAGGACTGGACTATTGGAGCGGTGGCGGGACGGAGATCTTCGAAGCCCGATTAGCAGCGAAGGCGGCGAGGCTCCTGGAACTACCTTCCGTGCGCCTGGTAACGCCTCCACCTTCCGATGACGATCCGCTGGGGCCGAACCCACATATTGAGGCCTTTCAGTTCCCTGAGTGGTTCATCACCCAAGACAACGAGCGGGATTCGGAAGCGATGTTCGGACGTACGCGACTACTGGTGCACCGGAAGGCTCTTTCGCGGGGGGCGTACATTGACCGGAACAAGAAGCGACGTTCTGTCGTGCCGATTCGCTTCGTGAGGGCATGCCGCTGTGGACATATCGGCGATATCGACTGGTACGCGTTCGTCCACCAGGGCAAGTCCGAATGCACCCAGCAGCAGCGGCAACTTTTCATAGACGAGCGGGGAACGAGCGGTGACCTGACCGAGATCTTTATACGGTGTGAATGCGGCAAGGCGGAACGCAGTGTCGCGCAGGCGGCACGATTTCAGGACCGTGCGCTCGGCAACTGCGACGGTAGCAGGCCGTGGTTGGGTCCCTTCACGAAGGAGCCATGCAGTGAGCCGAGCCGGTTGCTGATCCGCAGCGCATCGAACGCGTACTTTCCACAAACGATGAGTGTGATCTCGCTGCCCGATCGCGATGAAGCCGTGCGGAAGGCCGTGGACGCGGCATGGGACTTTCTCGAGATCGTCGAGACCAAGGAGGATCTGGAGCGAGAGATGCGCCGGCCAAAGGTGCGCGAGGCACTGGATGGGATTTCGTTGGAGGAAGCATTCGCGCAGATTCAGGCTCGGCGCACGGCTGCGCCCACGCCGGATAAGTCCGTCAAGCAGGCGGAACTGGAGACGCTAGCCGCATCGAAGGAAGAAATCGGCTCGGATCAGCCGGAAGGCGTTTTTTACGCCCGATCATTGCCAAAGACGGTCTGGGACCGGCCGTGGATGAAGCCGATTGAGCGGATTGTGTTGGTGCATCGGTTGAGAGAAGTGGGGGCGCAGGTGGGCTTCACGCGGTTCGAGTCAGCGGCGCCGGACATTGAGGGTGAGTTGGACCTGGGCGTCAAGCGCGCTGTGCTGGCTCGGGAGATGACTTGGCTGCCAGCGTACGAGAACAAGGGCGAAGGTATCTTCCTGAAATTCAGTGCGGCGTACCTGAATGAGTGGGCGCAGAGACCGGAGGTCGTCAAACAGGGGATCCGGCTGAAACAGGGTTTCGATGCGTGGAAGGCCGAGCGCCAAGGCAGTTCACGCGTGTTCCCCGGACTGCCATATATCGCATTGCATGGCTTCTCGCACCTGCTGCTGACTGCGTTGGCCCTGGAATGCGGTTATCCTGCAAGTTCGATCCGAGAGCGCATCTACGCAATTCCGAGCGTGGGTTATGGTGTTCTCCTGTATACCGGCAGCTCGGACGCCGAAGGAACGCTGGGCGGACTGATCCAGGTAGGCAGGCGTATCCACAATTCGGTGCGGAGTGCGCTGGAACTAGGGCTGCTGTGCTCGAACGATCCGGTGTGCGCGCAGCACGATCCGGAGAACAGGCAAGAGCATCGCCACCTACACGGAGCGGCTTGCCACGGCTGTGTTCTGACAGCTGAGACTAGTTGCGAACAGCAGAACGATTTCCTCGATCGCGCCCTCGTCGTGAAAACGGTCGAAGAATTGGGCGCTGAGTTGTTCAGCGACGCCGGATGGTGATTAACGGCCTACTTGCGCTATCGGAGTCGGATCTCGCCGCCTTAAAGGAGGCCTTGCGAACCGGGCGCTTGCTTGCGCCGTTTCTGCCGATGCTGATTGAAAGGATCGTCCCGCGTGCCGTATCCGGCGACGTTTCCACGGCGCTTCAGCGGATGGCCGCTTCCGGCGCCAACCGCGAGGGTCTCGTCGCCGCAATCGAATTGCTGGCGGCAGCACGCGCACAACAACCGTCCATCGACGAAGTGATCGAACTGGTCACCACAGGTCCCGAGGCGGGCGCTGTGACAAACCGTGACACTCAGGTCGTCGTTCAAGAGCTATTCCGAAATGCCGAGCACAGCGTTCTCGTTGCCGGTTATGAGCTGTATCAGGCGGAGCCGGTGTTCCGCACTTTGGCCGACCGAATGGCCGACGAACCCAGACCGGCCGTACGTATGTTCTTGAACGTTAAGCGCCCATTTGGCGAGACGAGCACAGATAGTGAGCTCATTGCCTCTTTCGCGTATCGCTTTCGCACTGAGCATTGGCCAACAGATCGACCCTTGCCGGAGATTTACTTCGATCCCCGGTCGCTCACGATCGATGCAAAACGGAAGGCGGTTCTCCACGCCAAATGCGTCGTCATAGACGGACGGATCGCATTCGTCTCGTCCGCCAATTTCACAGAAGCCGCACAGGAACGAAACATTGAAGTCGGGGTCTTGGTGCGATCAGGAATTATCGCCGAACGTATTATCAACTTTTTCACTGCATTGATCTCCACTGGTGCTGTGAGACGGGCACTGTGAGGAAAGGAAACCACCATCCCGACGTGGGACAGCCAGACGTAGGAACATTCAAAACATGGTGACTCTGCTGGCGACGAGGCCTGCATCGATCCCGGCACCTCGACTTCCCTCAGCCAGTTATTCTTGCTTCGCGGAGATGCAGGCGTCAGTTTCGCAACAAGTTGCGAGGGCCTGCTAACGCTTGAATTGAATTCGACGGCCCCAAACTCAATTCCGGCCCTTCCGGCTCGACGGTGTTGGGAAGTGCCGCCTATCCAGTGATCAACTTGCATGACGCGCTGCTGCTTTATTCGCGAAACTCCACCGCGTCGGAGACCACTGACAAGCTCGTCTTTGTCCTCGTGAGCCTTGAATCGATGCTGCCTAAAGATGCGAACGAACCGATTTCCAAGAGCATCGGCGAACGGATGGCTTTCCTCGCTGGAAATTCGGTCGAAAGAGTAGAGAGCAGTTGTCCAGAACGTAGATGCGGCATACCGAATCCGATCAAAATTCATCCATCACGGCGAGTCAGCGGAAAACTCTGATGTTGTGGAGCAGTTCTGCGCCTATGCGTTGCAAAGTTTTTATGCTTGCTTCAACAGATAGACACGTTCCCGACGTAAGCCGCGCCTCATTGAGGTCGTAGAGAGTCGCAAGCTTTCTTGACGGAGCGCTATTGTTTGCCCTGGCCTACCTCGGTCGATAGGAACGTCCTGCGTTACATCGGCAGCACAGCGCGGCGCCGTCCCAGTCCGGAATGAGCGCCCCAGGATGGTCAGCCAAATTCGCGATCTTCTATATCGGCGTATCAGACAGACCGATGGCTTTTAGGAGTTCTGTGAGCGTAGCTTCGGATCAGATTGCAGAAAAGCCGGGCCAGGTTTGGCGGATTCTCCAGCCTGGCCCGGATGTCGGCCCGATGGCGGACGCCGCCGCCGGTAGGGGAGGAAAGATACGGTAGTCGACCGCGATGCACGCTCAGGCGTTGTGTAGTAGCCGATTGAACACTGATGATCTGCTTCCGTTCCTGCATGAAGAGCAGATCTTAGCTACCACTTTGGTGGGGTGAGATTGGTCATGATCGAAGCTCACAATACTGTGGGACTTTGCCGCGAGTATTTCGTCAATAGAGCCATGGAAATCTTCAGTGGTGGACGTGTACATACCCCCTCTCGCTCCTTCGAATCCGCAATTCCAGGCAGAAAGTGCCTGGGCAAACATTGATGCTCGAATGATCTTGGCGATGGAGGCCGACTTCAAACCAGCTAAACCTTTGGAGGCAAGCGCGTGGATCAGTCCGGCCGTACACCAATCGCCCGCGCCGGCCGTATCTTGAATCTGCTTCAAGATGAATGCTTCAACCCTGATCCATCGCTGGCGTCCACCTGTATTTGAGTTGACTCGGAAACGGAGCCCGCCGTGTCCAAGCGTTTGTATCTCCAGCAAAAGGTCCGCGGACGCCGTGATGTTCAGATCCGGGAGTCGTTCGTCGGAATACTTTAGGATGTGGGTCAGTGTCAGCATGCGTTGAAACACTGTTTCATCCCCGACACCCGACGGCTCAAAAACGATGATGGCACCACTGGCACGGAATCGTTCCGCCAAGGCGACGATGCCCGGCGAGACGCGGTCGGCGAAAAACACCTGGACCTTGGGCACGCGGGCAATCGTATTCACCGCGGAGAGTGTAATTGGCCGGAACATCGGCAAACGCTGTCCACACTCGGGGCAGTTCAGGGAGAAACTATGGAAATTCTCCCCATGACCGTTCCGACGAAGGCGATGGACGATGATCGGCGTAGGCGCTGGCTCGTCCAAACTCAGAAAACGAAGATCCAGATTCCAACGTCGCAGATCTTTTCGGATCAGGCGCGCGGGGGCATCGTTGTCAAAGCGGGCGATCGGATAAGAGCGCCATCCGAGATATGCCAGAATCGTTAAGACGTTGCCGCAAGTACCCCCAGTCCAAAGCTTGGGCTCCTCCTGGCGGCGTTCATTGAGGACCACGTCGAGTGCGACCAGCCCAGTACCAGCAATGGCAGCTCCGGGGGTCCGCCAAAACATTTCAGTTTGCATAGGCTTCTCCGTGCAGCCAGACGTGCACCAAATCGCCCGGCGCATTCCGCGCTTCTGTTATTTTCTCAAAATCCACCTGGTACTCGATGGCCTCGACGTAGACCACGGGGAAGTCCCGCTCGATCGCCGCCATAAGCGAGCCGATTGCTAGCACCTTGCTTCCGAGCGGCGACAGTACAATGGTGGATCCACCCGTCTCCTCGAAGACGCGTGTTCGCGCGTCGTCGAGGCGAAGAATCGTCCGATAAAGATCAAGCGGATTTTTCTCATCGGCGTAGACCAAGTCGCGAGGTTCAACTTCCCAGACACTCTCGAATTCATCGGCATATTCCTCGATCAGCTCGTCCGGGCGCCGCGGGTGCTTCGCCGGGAAGGGCAGAATTGGGCAAACGTCGTCCGGGTTGATGAAGCGTAGAATGCGGTCGAGAATCAAATGTCTGTCGCCGATTAGCTGGGGCAACCACAGCTTGGCTCGATCTTGGCGATCGCTTAGCCACCAACCACCTTCGAAACCCGCGATGAGAGCTGCCCGATCTGCTCCAACTTCCTTTATCTGCATATCCGTCGAAACCTCGTCGGTCACCATCAGATGCACATTGAGGCCGGGCGCCTGTTTTACGCAACGGTCCAGAATGTGTCGAACAGAAGGAAATGTGATGCCTTTTGACAACGAGCTGAAGTCAACGATGATGTCAGTGTAATCGTGCAGGTCGATTTGCTCGATGGTCGCGGCCACGCGCCGACCTCCGACAACGGCTCCGTCCTCAGCAAAGACTTGAATCGTCTCGAATGTCACGTGCTGCAAGAGCGCACGCAAATTTGCAACGTTCTCTTCGGCACGACTGACCAAGGCCGCAGAAGGATTTGGGCGCTCTTCACGGAGAAAGATCCCCGATACCTTTGATGGAATATGGGCGGCCAAACTCCGGCATACCGTCGTCGATCGCGGATCAAACCCCGCGCCCGCCAGCAGTAAGATGCGACGATGTGCTTCCGCCAGGAACTCCGTAATGAACCGCTCGACTTCGAGACCACGTTGATAAATGCAGCGTTCCCATCGTGATTGGGCCATCAACTGACCTCCAACATGCTTGCCAGGTCGCTAACTGAACCCTCCAGAAATCCACCGCGGCGCAGGGTCAGGCCGTACTTCAGTACTGGAATGCCTCCTAATTCGAGCAGACACCAGAGCTCTCCCTTGCACGGATATCGCGGGACCAGCGTGAATGCGTTATAGGCTAACCCAAAATGAATGGTTCGAGCTAAGTCCGGCGAGCTGGAGGAAAGTTCAAGGAATTCCGATTGGCGGATGCCGTAGGCGTTCGCTCCCGCACCAAGCCAAGCGTTCGGCTCGAGCGATTCCTCAACACAGCGGCTGGCCATTGTATCGACCAGTCGCGTCACTCGCTGCGAATCCGGAAAGTTCCAGCGACGCATGATTTCGGCGGCCTTCTCGCGCAATAGATCATTCTGAGTACGTGCATCGAGCAGGAGGGGCTTTGACCGAATTATGCGGGTTGCGAGAGCCTCGACCAGTACCGCCGCCAAATGAAGAAACTGCTCAGCATTCTCAGAGCCCGCATCGCATAGCGTGTCGATTCCGAAGTAATAGGGACGATCGAACCGATGCAGTAAATGAATCCGAGCCCCTTCATATACGCTTGAATCGGCCCGTAGCGGTCGGGACGGCTCCGGATCAGCATTTTCTTCAAACAATCCCTTCTGAGGAACGCGGTTGACGTACCTGTGTAAAAGTATGCTTTCCATGGCCAGCCTTACATCCCGATTTGGTTCGCCAGCGTTCGTTCCATAGTCAACTACCTCCTTCTGGATAGATGAGCGCCTCTTTTCGGATATGAGTAGGCGACGCTGCGAAGTGTCGACGGCGGATTCCAATTGTTTTTGTTTGGACGGCGGTACCGGTGCCGCCTCGGTGCTGAGCAAATCCGCAAATGTGTCAAGCTTGCGCGAATGAAAGAGTGTCATTTGCGAAAGGTACCGGTTCGCCATGTCTTTGGCCATTCGACGAAATTGTGTTCGAAATTCGCGTCGTGCCTCCCCGACGTTCTGCAGCATCACGTCAAGTGTGTCTCGACCCGATGTAATACCGGGAAGTGACTGACCATCCGATGGTTCGGCGGCCAACGCTTCGATGGTCTCCTCGAAATGCATGATATCGAGCCGACTGAGCATCCAGCGCGAGATCAGCAGTTCTCGGCGCGCTAGCCACCGCTTAACCATCTCGAATTGCACCGGATGGAGATAATTAGCGTCATCCAGAATCACCAACGGCTTTAAATTAACTTCGGAAACACCTTCGGAATCGGTTATAGCAACGCCCTCAATGACGTCAAACGGTTGGTACGCACTCGCGAGCGCCGCATCCAATTTATCGACGCCGGGCGATACGAGCGCTGCCGCCAGTTGGTACATCTGTGTTTCAACGCTGCGCGCACGCGCTAAAATGCCTTCGATGTCAGGCCCGCCGACAGCCTCCATCGCGGCGCCAGCGTTTGGTCGGGGAACAATTGTGATTCTTGACGCTTCTATTCCCGCCTGCTTAAGGCTGCGAATCCAGCCGAGAACAGATCGCGCCTGAATGAGTGAAGCTGTGAGGCCCCGGCGCAGTTCTTCTGTATACGGTAGTTCCCAAATGCTCCGGTAGTCCGTCTCCATGTTCAGCTTGCAAGATAGAACTGCCGGACGGGAATCTTGTACCGCTCGGCATTCGGTCAGAGCGGCTAACATTGCCTTGTGACTACTCATGTCCTGATTTCGGAGTAGCGTGTTCAGGGTCGCGTAGTCAAAGAGCCGCGCGAGAGTGGTCTTGCCGCTTCCCGGAGTCCCGCGCAGCAAAACCAGCCGGTCATACAGGGCTCCACTCTTACCGAAGTCCCCGAGAAATGTGCGGAGTGGTTCTGGACTGACAACGCCGAGAAAAGCCTCGGTCTCCCGGAGATGTTCGGTCGCGCGTTTAAGAAACGGGTTGTCCATCGTGCGGCCTTAGCCGGAATGCCGCTGCCGACGCCGAAAGAGAGGCCGCATGGGCTTTCCTTTCTCCCCCGTCGATTCAGCCCATAGCAGGGCGATGGAATTATTGGGAGTGTTGTGTTCGAGGACCAGCGGCAATGCTGCACCCCCGAAGCCGCGCTTCACATGCTCACCACCGATTTCCGTATGGTGGGTCTCAATGGAGCTGTCATAATACTTTTCTGTAATTGCGAAGAATTCAGGCAGGGCAGACTCGGTCACGCAGATCTCCTCAGGGAGTATCATTCCGTAGCTGAATTCAACCTTGTCGAACCATCGTTCTCCACCGCGCTCGGAGAGCATCTGAGTATGGCGGGGTTCGATTTCCGCTGCTGCCTGCTGAGTCGCGATGTAGTGGTGCACATGAACTACGGCACCGGGCTCAAGAACTTCATCGACAGATTCGGAGAATGCCTCCCAGAAGCGATGGAGTCGCCCTTTCCACTGATTGTCCTCCTTGCGCAGCAGAGTCTTACCTGTGCCGACGAAATCGTCGAGTAGAAAGACGAAGGCAAAACGGGCGGCATTGTTTTTGAGATCGGTTCTCAGGTCCTTGACAAGTCGTTTCAGCTTGGCTGCGTTGATCTCAGTCGCGAGCACGACCTGTTCATTGCTGATTCGTCCAGCGTTGGCACGGCGGAATCCATCGATTCGGGCGCCATCGCTCAGACCGAAGAAAAGGGACTGTCGTCGAAGTCTGAGGAATTCACCCGTCGCCTCTGGATGAGACCAAATCCTGTATCGCGCGATAGCGAGATTACCTGCAATTACCGACAGGAGACGGCGTTGAACGATTTCAGGGTACAAGAGCTCCACAAGATGCTGTATTTCCGACGCGCTGAAGAACAAAAGCGATTTGCGAATGAACTGATAGGCTGCGGCCCGTTCCTTTCGCTCAAACTGCTGCAGCCAGTCAGCCAGGCTTTCGATAAAGCGAGCACCGGCCACGTAATCGCCATAACTGTCGTACTTGAAGTCGGACATTAGATGAAGCCATGCAAATTCCCTCTGAGCTCGATCATCGTCCCACTGCATGATCTCGCCCAGGACTTGCATTGCAAGACGTTGTTTCATTTGCGCTCCTGGAGGCCCAATTTTGCTGGATTCAGAGTGGCAAATGAATCGCGCAGATCAAGCGCACGCAGATAATCGAGGGTGGCTTGTGTGCCTCGGTGGCCAGCCGGGGCCAGATTCCAGCACGTATGCGGATCTAACGAGACCTGGTCGACGCTCAACCCGAACTCGTGCGCCAATAGCTGATAGTCGTTGCCCGGCCATCGGCCAAGGTCACCGATTCGAAGAATCTCCCCACCGCCAGACCGAGATAGCTGTTCCGACAGCTTCACGACGAGATTTAGTTTAGAAACACCCGTGCCCAAAATATCGACCGAATGGGTAGACCGGACCAATGCTTGCTGCTGAGCACTGCAAACTTGTTGAAGGATGTCCCACACTTCGGCCTCGGAAAATGCTTTAGGAAATACGGTAATCTGACTGCCACCGAGTTCCACCTCGATTAGCCCCGATAATCTTTCTTCGGTACGGAGCAAGGTCATCATCTGCTCCAAATTCTTCGGCACAGGCGTGTTCTTATCCGGCACCGAATCGTCCCTCAACGCTCCGATTTGGCCAGCGTTGTAATATCCAATCCAGACCTGATTCCAGACCGTTTCTGGGAGCTTCTCTCGGAGATCCTTGCGAACTGATTTTCCGCGCCCCGTGGCGATTCCAACCAGGAGACCGTGTTCCAGCAAAACCAGAAGCTGTTCGGTTACATCTGGCTCGATTCCGTGATATCTGGCACGCGGAGGGCACAGAGTGCCGTCATAATCGAAGACAACGGCGCCAAACCTAGCGGATTGGAGTTTGATCAGAACCTCGCTTAGGGCTCGGTTCCAGTTCTCAAACGACCCTGCTTCCTTCAACCTTTCAGCAGACACGCCAGCTTTACGCTCGATCGCCACGGCGGTCGGACAACGGCGTTGGATCAAGCCGGTGTTCCGTCCAAACGCGTTAAGGTGATACAGCTTGCGACCAAAATCAGCCACGTTCGGCCGCCCTGGATCTATTCCTCTGATATCACCCGCTGTCCGTACCAAATAAAACGCCCCGATGATTGCTCCCAGCGCAGCGTGCGCGCCAGATGCCCGGACCCGGAGAGTGGTCGCGGGAACGTTGTTGGGTAAGAGAGCGAGTGTCTTTTCCGCAAGGAACTCGTCTTCATTTGTGACAATCGCCAGCACTCCGGTATCGTGAGCACGGGCCGACAACCAGTGATGTCGCCCATGCGCGAAATTTCTGAAATCGGCAAGCTGCACCGCACCCAAGGCCGTTTCGCTAAACTTTGACTCAATATCGGCCGCGGCGGCTTGTCCCGCAGGTCCAAATATGACTAGAAGTTGATTTCGACTAAGGACGACTTCAGAATTGTGCGCCGTCTCAATCATTGCTTCTGAGGGAGATCTGTCCATTCTGAGGAGCTCGCTAAGCGTAGCTGGTAGCGGAGTTTGGGGGGGATAAAGCGATTCGTACGCCCGTGTCAGCAGGATCGCCGTTGCCAGGAGGGTGTTCGTGGCTACGAACCCGTCTTTCCCGGTTGGAAGCGAAAACTCTATTGTCCTCACGTATTCGTAATTGGCCGCCGTCTCCGACAAGAGGGTACGCTCCGCGGCACAAAGGACCACCAGTTCGCGCGGTTCACGTTCGGCGAGGACTCGAAGCGCCCCGATGATATCCGGATTCCGACCGCCAGCGGTCAACACTAACGCGCCGGTGTCCAGGATGGAAGATAGGTTTGCGACTTCGAGAGGTGTAAGTACGCGGGCGAGCCGCTGCGCAAATCGCTGATGCAGATAGGCGGCGAAGTGTGCACCTGTAAGGCTCCCGCCGGAGCCGACTATCATGAGCGGCTTCGAGGCAAGTGAAGTTATGGCCGCCGCAATCGCCTTGAGTTCAAGTTGGCTGGCCCATTCGTAGACCTGTGGCAACTGCGCGAGTTCTGAGGAGTAGGGTTTACCCACGGTTCCTCCACGGCGACGAGATCACAGGCCCAGTCCCTCCGCCGCGTTTTCACGCCGCGATCCGCTTTCAAGAACGTAGCGGCGGATGCTCGCAATGGAACGATGGCCTGTCTGACGCATAATTGCACTCTCGGACTTACCCGCAAGAGCCGCAGACGTGGCCAAACCCGCGCGCAAACTATGTGCGCCAAACTGCGTCGGATCATACCCGACGCTCTTGACCCATCTCTTGACAACCAGACCTACCGCCTCCCCGGACAGCCTCTTATCGAGGATCCTGCCATGTCGAGTAATCACCCGGAAGATTGCGCCCGTCGTAATGGCGCTCTTTTTGAGCCATTCATCGAGTGCGGCAACTGGACACGTGCCGTCGCGGATCGATCCAAGTGGTATCTCCACCCTCCTTCCTCCCAAATGCACTAGACGAGTTCGCAGTGTGATGACCAGACCGCGCTGATTGTGCTCCAAATCTTCGCAGTCAATAGAGACCAATTCTGACCGGCGGAGACCGCCAGCAAAGCCCAGGAGTAAGAGGGCGCGGTCGCGAAGTCCCAGAATAGTGTTCGGCAATTCAGAACTCATGGCCTTAAGATCGTCGACGAGTACAGGCCGCTTAGCAATGGGTGAGGAGTCTTTCTTCTGGCGAAACTCGGCCATCAGTTTTCGGACGACAGAGACATCGGCGGGCGAATTATAGCTGCCCACCTCGTGCGCTCGATTGATGGCCGACACTCTGCGAGCGAGCGTCGACAACTTCAAAACAGTAGCGCGATCGCGTAGGTAGAGCGTGAGCGTTGCGGTCGAAGCGGGAAGGGACTCCCTGTTTTCGCTCCGGCACCAGGCAGTAAAGTCCGCCCAATCTGACCTGTAGGCGCGAAGAGTGCTCTCCGATCGTCCGCCCGACACTTCGACATTCGTTTCGGCTGCCGGTTCTAGCCAATCCAGATCCAACGCCTGCTGTCGCGGAGTCATCAGAATTCGATTCAGTATAGCAGTTCCAGGTCGCGATAGGAAGTGATTATCGAGACCCAAAACCTGCCCCAAATAGCCGCTTCGTTGCGATGCTATAACGCGATGTCACCAACCTATAATAGCGAATAAAAGGCGAATACAATCGAGTGAGACGATTCGGCGTCAACAGGACCGTCCGCATGGGTCATCGTTTCGCGGACCTTTGATCAGAACTTCGTTCTCGCGATTCGTGCTTCATTATCGGATCAGCT
>VFSW01003538.1_pt1 | contig 23409 bp, 22 predicted proteins | sample 5358111 | NCBI WGS metagenome assembly VFSW01 (sample SAMN11554181, study PRJNA540505) | mine drainage metagenome | isolation source: sediment from site ElyBrook_90M | place: USA: Ely Copper Mine, Vershire, VT | collected 2017
GGGTCCATTACGCGACCCTTCATCTGCCCCAGGAACCGAACGGATTCTACGGATACAACGCACTCCAGCAGATCGCCTATTTTTCGGTTGTCTTCGTGTTCGGGCCGCTGGCGATTCTGACAGGAATTGCGATGTCGCCGGCCGTTGTCAACCATTTCTCCTGGTATGCACGCATGTTTGGCGGACGCCAGTCGGCTCGATCAATTCACTTTCTGACGATGCTCAGCTTTCTGGCATTCCTGATTGTGCACATCACGCTGGTAGTGATGACGGGCTTCGCACGCAATATGAACCACATCGTCCTCGGGACCGATGACCAAAGCCATCTGGGCATGTGGCTCGGGTTCGTGGGCATCGGCGTGGTCATCCTTTGCTGGATTGCGGCACATTATTCCTCTTGGTATAAGCCACGCGTATTGCAGCGCACGCTGAAAGCCGTAACCTATCCGATGCAGTTGCTCACGCTGAACCGCCTAGTGCCGCAGCAGATGTATTCCGAGAAGGATATCTCGCCTTACTTCTGGCCAAATGGGAAGATGCCGGTGCGGGAGGATTGGAAGCGCCTTGCTGAAGGTGGGTTCCGCGAGTTCAAGCTGAAGGTCGGCGGTCTGGTCGAAAACCCCGTCGAACTTTCGATGGAGGACTTGCGCAAACTGGGCGAAGCGGACCATATCTCCATGCACCATTGCATCCAGGGGTGGAGCGGTATCGCCAAGTGGGGCGGGATCCCAATGAAGACACTCATCGAGCATGTGCGCCCAAAGCCAGAAGCACATACTGTAGCGTTCTTCTCCTTCGGCCCAGCGCTTTACGGCGGGCCCTATTACGACACGCAAAGCCTTGAGAACGTGCCGAAGCTGCAATGTCTGCTGGCATCGGAGATGAACGGCGAGCCGCTGCCCGCCGTCTACGGTGCGCCTTTGCGTCTCCGTGTCGAGAACCAACTGGGTTACAAGATGGTGAAGTGGATCGAGCGCATCGAGTTCGTCGAATCGGAGAAGAAGCTAGGCAAGGGAGAAGGCGGAAAGAACGAAGACGACGAGTATTTCGACCTGTTACCGAATATTTAACCGAAATGGGGCGAGGAAACGCCTGGGAGGGAATATGACAGCCGTGACACAAACCGTTCGTGACATTGCACAACAACAGCCGACATCCATCCGCGTGTTCGAGGAGTTCGGAATCGAGTACTGCTGCGGAGGTGGTGAGCGGCTCATCGAGGCGTGCGCGGCCAAGGACGTTGACGTTGATGCCGTGATTGCTGCGCTCGAGGCAGCTGCCCGCAACGAGAATGCCGGAGTGAAGGACTGGACGAAGGAATCCCTTTCGAACCTGACGAAGCACATCGTGACGACTCATCACGCTTATTGCAAGGACGAACTTCCGCGGCTATCTGGCCTGGCTATGAAGGTGGTCAAGGTGCATGGAGGTACGAACCCCGAACTGGCGTTAATCCGGGCAAGACTGGCCGAACTCGCCGAAGAGTTGACCGACCACCTGGCGGAAGAAGAGGTCGTTGTATTCCCCATGATCGTGAAACTCGAGGCAGAAAAGGTAAGCGCTGGTATCGAGCCGGCGGAATCTCGTGTCTCCGTCGGGAATCCCCTGGCGCAACTCATCCAGGAGCACGATCATGCGGGAGTTCTACTGGCCGAGATCCGTAGTCTGAGCTGCGATTTCAAGGCACCTGAATATGCTTGTACAACTTACCATGGCTTCTTCGAAGGGCTCAGAGAGTTTGAGCGCGATCTGCACAGGCATGTTCATCTCGAAAACAACATCCTGTTTCCACGCGCCGTCGAACTTGAGGCGTCCCGATGTTAGGAGCGTAGCCCTCGGTTGACGAATTACCATCAAGAAGTTCGGGAGCCGATTGCAGTCCACGCGCGCTCTGGCACGTGGACTGCTGGATTGAGCGGGCGTCGCGCAGAAAAGCGGAAGCGATCTGGGCCGACGTCCGCTCGTGCATCTGCAAATCCCGCTGAGGTAAGGCGTTGGCCAACAGTGTCCGGGGTGACAAGTGTCAACGTATCTCGAATGTGAAAGATGCTCATCAAAATTGACGGGAGGCTGTCTACACCGGCGAAAATGCCGCCCCGCCGCAGAACACGATATGCCTCGTTAAAGAATCGGTCCTGGAGTTCGGGCGTAGAGATGTGATGGAGCATTGTGAACGAAACGACAGACGCGAAGCGACCGTCTTGAAATGGCATTGCAGTTGCGTCTCCGCAACATACGGTCACATTCGAGGCTGAGAATCGTCGTTCGAGGGAAGCAGCAAGAGCATTATCGATTTCCAGGCACTCGACATGTTTGGCGCGATACCGCAGCCAATCTGTGGTTACGCCGGGTCCCGGCCCAACCTCGAGGACAGATTCGCCCAAGTCGATCCCGTCAAGCGCCCAGGGCAGGATCTGGCCTTCTACCGTACGCTTCCAATGACCGGAATTGCAGTACCAGCGGTGCAGCCGGTTCATTGTCTCTCAACCCCCGCCGAGTTCGTCGCAAGATCAAAGAACCTGGAGATGATTTTTGTGCCGGTCTCCTCAATTTCCAGCTGCTTGGTCTCTGAATTCTCGACAAGTCCCTTCGGTAAATGTTTTCGCCATGCCGCCCATGTGTCCGCATCGGGCTCAACATGAAACTGCAGTCCATATGCCCGGCTTCCAAACCGGAATGCCTGCTGCGTGTACATTTGGCTCGAAGCCAGCAGCACGGCGCCCTCAGGCAATGTGAACGTGTCGCCGTGCCAATGGAATGCAGGCAAGACATTGCCGATCTCGGCGAAGAGAAGATCCTGCTGGCCTGCCTGGGTCAGTTTTATTGAGCCGAAGCCGATTTCTGCTCCATGCCCAGGAAAGATCTTGCCTCCAAGCGCCTTGGCAAGCAACTGGGCTCCCAGGCAAACACCAAGAACGGGGAACCCACGACGAACTGCCGCGGCGAGCAAGCTGCACTCTTTGGCGAGAAATGGATACCAGTCGTCTTCATAGGCGCCGAAAGGACCGCCCATTACCACCAAGCCATCGACGTGATCCGCCTCGGGGATCTCCTCTTCGAGATCGAGGCGTCGAACCTCGACGTCGAGGCCGCGGCTTTTTGCTTCGCGAGCGATGATCCCTGGCCCTTCCCACTCTACATGTTGCAGCACAACCCATCGACCCTTCATCCCTGCCATTGTGGCACGGACAGCATGCGCTCGCTGCGACCAAAGTCTCAGCGGTGGAAGACTCGAACTGAGTCTCCGGAACAGCCGCGTCGTGCTATATCAGGAACGCAATGATTTGGCCCCTAGGCAATCTTCTTCAGCGTGCTTTGATAATCCTCGACGAACTTCCGGATCCCCTTGGTTGTGAGCTCATGCGCGAGATCAAAGTTCTCCCACGACTGGTCCAGGTTCAAGGATTTGTGCGGGAGCTACTTCAGTGGCCGGCCATCCGGTGTCTTTCCCTTGTAGCTGAAGTTCGGTCCAGGAAGAGGAAAACCCTTTGCGGCCCACTCCTCAAGCACCTTCGCCGGTACAGTGACAAGATCGGCTCTAAATGCAAAAGATGCCAGCAGATGATCAAGGCTGCGAATACTCGCAGCCAGTATGTGGACATGCCCATCGCTTGGCTCGTACATCTTGCGAATGTTCTGGATGAGGTCCATGCCGTTCTCGCCGCGGTCGTCGAGTCTTCCCACGAACGGCGAGACATAGGCCGGCGCCGCAGTGCCTCTCGTCGCGCCGTGGACGGCGGCAGCCTGCTTCTGAGAGAAACACAAGGTCAGGTTGACGCGGATGCCCTCACGGACAGACATTTGCGCGGCTCGCAGACCCTCATGAGTACACGGATATTTGATGTATGCATTCGGTATCCAGGTAAACATCTCCTTGCCCTGCGCCAGCATTTGCTCGGCAGTGGTATCGAGATCGGCAAACACTTCAATCGACACCCCGGCGTCACCGACGAGGGGTGAGATTTGCCGAACGATGTTCTTGTACTCTTCGTTCTCCTCTTGCCTGCTTAGTCGGTGGCCGGAGTCGATAAGCTTACGGATCTCAGGATTTTTTGCGATCAGCGAAGGATTCGTTGTCTGGCCATCCACATAGCCGAGCAATTCCTTAAGTCTGCTCGTCTCCGCAGGATCGCCTCCGTCGACGAGGATCTTGGTTTTTGTTCGTTTTGCTGGCATTCGTTCGCTCCTCTCTGCGGTCCAGATTTGGCAATCAATGGGCTTATGCTGCCTTCTGCTTCTATTTCTCACCTGTTGCGTACCAGACTTCCCGTCCCGCGCTTTGAGCACTTCCCACAGACGTGCGAACTGTCACGATGCACCGATGCCTCCGCAGCGGCCAAAGATGTCCATTCTCGAGCCGTATAGTGACTTCTGGATCCCACTCCGACGGTTGTTGCACCGGTCCCTGTCGTTCAGCGTTCAAGCGAGTACACTGCTCGTCAACAAGAGCAGGACCAGGACAGAGGGCATTGCCGCCGAAGCAGCGGAAAACGCCTATGGCGCCCAACACCGCCGTTGCCGTACCCAGCAGTATCTCGAACAGATAGACAAGTTCCCCCAGGGAGGCGAGCCGGGAGAAGATGCTGGAACTGCCTCGGAGCGTAACCAGAGCGAGAATATCTGTTGCGGCTGTTGCCCCGCCGTGGGTTACGTATCCCAAAAAACCGAAGGCCATCGTGCCCTCATTGCTGCAGCCTCGGGCTGTGCGCAATCGCAACACGCATCGAAGCTTTCGCCATTGCAAAGTCTCGGTCAATAGATCGTTTGTACTTGTTCCTGTGACAGATGGACTTCGATTCGTCGGTCAGCCGCCGCGAGGGACGCAGGTAGCCTTTTGTAGGACTTACGTTTGGTGTGGAACCTTGTTCGGAACGACAGGCAGCAGTCGATTTTCAGGTGAAAACTGCGGCGCCGCCAGGCTGGTGCCGATCTTGGGTGGCGGTTCCACCCACCGCACCCGTGTCCACCCACCGCGACTGCGGCCAGGTATTGTGTAGCGCCGCGAGATTAAAGTCCTGTCTATTTCAATACCCGCTAAACTCCTCGGTGCGAACATCGTCATCGTCGATGCCAGAATCCCCGAGTATTGCACGCATCCCAGCAACAAAGCCAGGGGGTCCGGTGACATAGTAAATGGCAGATGGGAATCCACTCAGATGCTTCTCCAGCATCTTGCGGTCGATTTTCCCCTTTTCGCCATCCCAGCGCTGCCGAGAGTTTTCCATTTGGGTCATGCAGGCAATGAGTTTGAATTTCGGGTTCTGGCTCTCAAGGGCTTGAAGCTCTTTGAGGAATGGCGCGTCTTCGGGACGACGGTTCGAGAAAAAGAGGAAGATGTGATGTGGCAACTTCTCCTTCGCAGCGCGGACCACCATGCTATGAAACGGCGTGATGCCAATTCCCCCCGCGAGCAGCACGGCGGCTTTTGATGTGTTGTTGTGAAGCGTCAAATCGCCAAACGGTCCTTCGATCTGCACACCGCTGCCAAGCGGAATGCATTTCAGTGTCCGCTTGAAGGCGGTATCGCGCATGCGGGTCAAGATCACTAGCGTATCTTCGTGCGGAGCACTCGCGATTGAAAACGCTCGCCTGTTTCCTTCCTCGTCTGTCTCGGGAGGGTTAAGCAGCGTCATATCTAGCGATTGCCCAGCCTTGAACGTCCAATTGACCGGCTTCTCGAACCGAAAGGCGATTGTGCGCTCGGCGATCTCTTCTCGGCTTTTGAGTTTCACCACCAACTCGCTTGGTCTAGCTGCCGTCGCTCCCATTTCTTTGCTCCTTCCGATGTTTCCTGCGTCCCCGGTTCACGCGGCTGATTTGCGATGGCCCTTCCGTTCCATCAGCTTCTCTTTCATGTACGCTTTCAAAACCACCGCGTTGTTGTGCTCCACGTCGTGCGAGCTATAGACGAGCGTGACGTCTCCCTCTCTTGCGGCCCTTAAGATCGGCTCCATTGCGTCTACGTTGGCGTCGAGCTCTCGTCGATACCGCCGCTGGAATTCAACCCATTTTTTAGGGTCGTGTTTGAACCACTGGCGAAGCGCGCTGCTTGGGGCAACGTCCTTCAGCCAACCATCGACGCGAAGTGCGGCCTTCTTCACGCCGCGTGGCCAGAGCCGCTCAACCAAGAACCGCTCGCCATCGGTTGAATCGGCGGAATCGTAAACGCGCCTTAGCTTGATCATGTTCATTGCCTCCTTTCTCTTCTTCACTTGTGGCTTGCCTTAGCCGTATGCATTTTGCCGACAACAGCATATATCGGAGGCTAGTCGGTTGTAATTGAGATGATTAAAGCCTCGATCGGCCCAATGTAACCGCTCTCTGCTCCCCTGAAACTTGGATGCGGTCGCATCTGGTCATGATGACGTCCTGAACTCTCCGCCAAAGCTTGCGGCCAGAAGCGTCTTTTGTTCGAGAGCGTGCGCCTTGGCCGAACCGGTAGCGGGGCTGGCCGCCGCCGATCGCTTCACAGAGTGCACCTGGCGTCCGCGCGCTAGACGCCTTAGCCTCGGCACAACGAATGACAACGCTCCCATATTGGCGGGCTCCTCTTGTACCCACACAATCTCATGCGCGTTGGGATAACGGTCCAATACCGCCGCGATCTCATCAGCCGGCCAAGGGTAGAGTTGCTCGATGAACAAGATTCCAGTATTCGTATCCTTTCGCCGCGTACGCTCCGCGAGAAGTTCATGTCCGATTTTGCCCGTGCAGAAGAGCAAGCGTTTCGGGTCGTTGATTTCTGTTTCCGGCAAGACCTTCTGAAATCTCGGCGCTGCGAAGTCGTCTAAATGTGATGCTGCATCGGGGTGGCGCAGCATGCTTTTCGGAGTGAAGACAATCAGAGGCTTGCGCCAGGAACCGAGAGCCTGGCGACGCAGGAGATGAAAATACTGGGCTGCGGTGGAAGGCTGGCAGATCTGAATGTTGTCGCGTGCGGCCAGTTGCAGGTAGCGTTCAATGCGTGCGCTCGAGTGTTCCGGCCCCTGTCCTTCATAGCCGTGAGGCAGCAGCAGAACAAGTCCGCTCAGCAGATCCCATTTATCCTCGCCGGCTGCGATGAACTGATCGATAACCACCTGCGCGCCGTTTGCGAAGTCGCCGAACTGCGCCTCCCACAAGACCAGTACTTCAGGATAATCGCGGCTGAATCCGTATTCGAATCCGAGTACGGCGGCTTCCGAGAGAATCGAGTTGTAGACTTCGAACCGCGCCTGATCGGGCGCAAGGTTGGCCAGAGGAATGTAAGGTGTCTCGGTCTCCGTATCGATGAGAACGCTGTGGCGCTGGTTGAACGTGCCGCGTCGGCTGTCCTGGCCGCTCAACCGCACGGGTGTTCCATCAAGAAGGAGCGATCCGAATGCAAGAGCTTCGGCCATCGCGTAATCCACCGGTCGCTTTCCGCGCCCCATCTCTGCCCTTTGTTCGAGGAGTTTCTTAGCTTTGGCATGGATGTGGAAGTTATCCGGGTAGGTGGATAATCCTACGCTGATCTCACGCAGACGCTGGGGAGGAATACCGGAGTCCAACTCGTCCTCGATCTTGTAGCAGCCTCCGTGGTACGGCCCCCAGTACGTGGGCAAAGTGGCAAGCGGTGACGGCTTCTTCAACCGGCTTGCGGCAGTTTGCTCGGCGACCATTGCGGACTGGATTTCGTTCACCAGCGAGGAGGAGTCAATCCCAATTCGTCCCGCATAGATTCTGTGCAGCGGAGGATGATCCTTGATGCGAGCGTAGCGAATTGGCTGCGTGATGGTGGGATCGTCGATTTCACTGTGGCCGTACCGCCGATAACCAATCAGGTCCACGAGCACGTCGCTGTGAAAGGTGTAGCGGTAGTCGGCGGCAAACCTCGCCGCGCGGACCACCATGTCCGGATCCTCCGCATTCACGTGCAGCACGGGGATGGCCAGACGCTTTACCACATCGGAAGCAAAGAGCGACGAATTCGATTCGTCGGGCCCGGCCGTAAAGCCAATGAGATTGTTCACGACCACATGAACGCTACCTCCCACCGAGAATCCACCCACGGAAGCAAGGTTGATGGTCTCTGCGGAAATTCCTTGTCCTGCGAGGGCGGCGTCGCCGTGGATGAACACAGGCAGCACACAATCCTCGCCCTTGGTGCCGAAGCGAGCCTGTTTTGCGCGTGTGCGGCCCATGACGACCGGATTCACAGCCTCAAGATGGCTCGGATTCGACACCAGATGCAGTTCGGCGGTGATGCCGCTTGCATTCTTCCACTGGCCGGTTGCACCAAGATGGTATTTCACGTCCCCGCTGCCGAGCACGCTGCGCGGATCGATGTCTTCGAACTTGGAGAAGATTGCGGCTGGCGCAATGCCGATGACGTTTGCCATCACGTTCAAGCGTCCGCGATGGCTCATGGCCAGGATGGCCTGGCTCATGCCACGCTCGGCCGCACCATGTAGCAGGGTATCGAGGAACGGAATGAGTACAGTAACACCTTCGAGCGAGAATCGCTTTGTGCCGGGATAACGCGCTTGAAGAACCTGCTCGAAGATGTCGGCGCGAACCAGCAGATCGAGAATGTGCCTCTGGTCCGGCGCCGGCTCTTCACGCTCGAACCGTTCCTCAATCCAGCGGCGCTTTGCGCGATCTGCGATGTGCATGAACTCGATACCAGACGTTTCGCAGTACAGGTGGCGAGCCTTCTCGGCAATCGGGCCCGTAACCTCAAGCTCTGGAACTACCTGCGGTTGCAGGTACTGCCCTAAAGGATCGAGCTTCGCCTGCAGGTAACCCCACCGGCGAAAATCTTCCAAGATGTCGCCGCTTGTGCGAGATCCAGGCTGGACCTGCTCGGCCGTTGCGATCTCATCTTCGATCCTGGTTTCCATATGCATTCACCTGACGATCGGATCCCGCAAGGGGTTGGACTCGAAATTCTGCTGTTGCGATCCCATAACCTGTCCGATTGTAAGCCTCGCTCAATTCGTAAGTGCCCATGACAGATGTACCTCTTGCCGGGATGCCTGACCCATTTCTGACGATCCAGACTGAAGTAGAAAATAGGGGCCTAGGAAGAATGGTGAGGCAATGATCCAGGCTGAAGTTGGCGGCGCGGCAAGAGTTGACCCAGGGGTCGGCGTGCAACGACCCGGATTCATGATCCGTGATTTCTCGCTCGTTTCCAATCGTGGTGAAAACATCCGAATATCGAGCTTTCGTGGCCAATCCAATCTGGCTCTGGTGTTTCCTGCGTACTCGGATGCGATGAGGGGCTTTCTCGAAGAGGTGCAGCGGCACGGCCGCGAATTCTCAGAGCAGGACACGACGGTTGTGATTATTGTTCCTTGCGGATCGGAAGAGCAAACAATCTCAATCGAGGAAAGTCTGCCGTTCCTTGTTCTCTATGACAAAACGCACGCCGTGTATAGGCTCTCCGGCGCGATGGATGAGCACGGCTGCCCTGTTCCGCTCTTTTATTTGACTGATCGATTCGGAGAGATCGTTTCGACCTATATTGCACCAGAGCACTCGATGCCCCCGATTATCGAACAGATTCTGAGCACGCTCGAATTCACCAATCACCAATGTCCTGAATGTGAACCGCCGGAGTGGCCGCGATAGCGGTACGAGTTCCCATCGTATTGGCAACGTCCCTGAGTACGTTCAAGAACATCGACAGAACCGCGGTTCAATTAGCTGGTGCAGGCATCTGAAACGCAGAATCACACCGGAGGAGAAACGATGGGGTACCCGGATAGTCAAGTCACAGAGACTCGAAACACAGTGAGTTCCAGCGCTGCGGGGCACCGCTGGGGCGTCATTCTCGCAGGCGGCGATGGAACACGCCTGCAGCCTCTCACGCGTCTGGCATGCGGCGACAATCGGCCCAAGCAGTTCTGCCCGCTACTCGGCGGAAAGACGCTGCTAGCCCATACGCGACAGAGAATTGCCAAGGCGATCGATCCGGATCACGTCCTCTTTGTGCTGACGAAAAAGCACGAGCCCTTCTACAAGGGAGCGCTGGAATCCATTCCCGGGTTCCAGAAGATTGTTCAGCCGCATAATCAGGGCACTCTCCCCGCGATCCTCTGGAGCCTGTTGCATCTCTTCCGTGCCGATGAAAGAGCTCTCGTCGCCTTCTTCCCCTCCGATCACTACTTTGGAAACGAGGCAGCATTCATTTCCACCATCGAACGCAGCTTCGATTTCGCGGATAAACAACCTGATTCGGTGATTCTGCTCGGAGCCGGTGCCGAACACCCCGAAACGGAATACGGATGGATTGAGCCTGGGTCCGTCACACTATCTGGATTTGGCCGCGAGTTTACCTCGGTGCGCCGCTTTTGGGAGAAGCCTCCTCTTGAGACTGCCAGGCTGCTGTTGGCGCAAGGGTGCCTCTGGAACACATTCGTGATGATCGGCAGCGTGGCTGCATTTCTCGAAATGATCCGAAACACCGCACCTGTCCTCTTCGAAACATTCGCGTCGGCTCTGCCGCACGGCGAGTCGGAATTCATCGAGCGCAAGATGCAGGTTATCTATGACGCCATGGCTTCATCGGACTTTTCCCGCGAGGTCCTCGCGGTGAGCACGGAAAGACTCCGTGTTGCAAGCTGCGGTGAGGTGGGTTGGAGCGACCTGGGCGAGCCACGTAGGTTCATTGCCGCACTGGCGGAGAATGGTAGCGAAAACCCGTGGGCAGTGACGGACACCTGCACTAAATGCGGACTTACGCACGAGCAGATCGTCACATTATCCGGTCAGGAGAAGAGCAGCGCCTCATTCCATGAAACCGTGATGCTTAGTTCGTCAAGGTGAATGTGACGGATGTGAAAGTCCGGCTCATGCACGTTCAGTTCTCCTCTGATGTGCAACACAAATGCGGGCTCCGGATCCAAGTTGCGCTCTCGCTAATCAATGTGAGCTCAATGGCATGGATAACAACACGCCGTTTGAATCTTCCTCACCTATAAAAGGCCATGCATCCCAGTTGCTACGTATCGCGTGATGGCGGGCTTGTCCCCGCCCTATGCGAAGGGCCGCGCTTCGATCGCCTCCAACGACGTGGTGCCGGTATATCCGGTAGTTCCGATAGTACGGATCGTCCATTGTCTCGCCTGGATCATCGGTGCGGAAATGGGTATCAGGCAAGAGTCTAAGAGGAGGAATCCATGAAGGCAATTGAAACCCTTGAGCGGGAACACCGAGTGATCGAGCAGGTGGCGAGTGCATGCGGCGTCTGTGCCGAAGTATTGCGACGCGGAGCGCAAGTACCGATAGACGTCCTCGAAAGCATTGTTGACTTCTTCCGCCAGTATGGCGACCGATATCACCGGCAGGCAGAGGACGCACTTCTATCTCTGCTGCACGAAAGGGGCGTACCGACTGGAGCCTGTCCCATCGTAGTGATCAACTACGAGAACCAAAAGCGCAAGACGCTTGTTGACCAGCTTTCTTCGGCAGTAAGCGCATATGTGAAAAGCCGTGGGGTGGTCGATGAAACCCTGATCAACACGCTCGAAGCGCTGGCGCAGTTCTTCCCGGACCACATCTGGAAGGAAGACTATCTGCTCCTGCCGATGGCGGAGAAGGTGCTATCGGAGGAAGACAAGCGATCGTTGGCGGATTCCCTGAACCTCATCGATTCCATGAAAGGCACGGAAGCTTGCCAGGCCGCAGAGAAACGCAGCACCGCAATCCGGCATTGCATGAAGGACGTGTCGCGATCAGAGGTCGCGCATGCCGCGTAGGACCAATCGATTGCTGGGCGCCGGGCACGCATGGACATTCGCGTAACAATGCGATCTCCTGCAAATGATGACCAAAGCGCAAGCTACGCGGGTAGGAAGGAGAAAACTGAAATGTCGATTGCGAGCACTGTCATGATCCCAACCACAAACCAGATCGGACCGGTAACCATAAGTCTTGCCACGGACGGAATACGGCTTCCGAGGGCAACAAGTGGGCCTGTCCTCGATCTCGATCTGATGACCATGGCCAAACAACTCCGAAATGAAGCTGCGTGGTCCGACGGACGCAATTCCCGCACCCTGGTGAAGCACCGGGATTTCCGCATGGTTCTCACGGTGATGAGAGCAGGCGCGCATCTGCACAGGCATCATGCGCGCGGAACGGTTCTGATCCAGGTCTTGAGCGGGTATATCCGGGCTCGTATCTTGGGCGAGGTCGTCGAGGCGCCTGCCGGACACGCGCTCTCGCTCGATCCAAATCTGGAACACGAGATTGAAGCGGTGGATGAAAGTGCAGTTCTGATCACGATTGCGTGGCCACAAGATTTCGACATCGTCCGAAAGGAGCCAATCTCCGCCAGTAGCATGCGGCGACTGGCGTCACTCTGCTCGATCGCGAACCACATCGAAGCCGCCGCTCGGCCGGAGAACGACGCACGGTGATGCGTATCGTGTCGGGAATCCAGCCAACCGGCGGACTGCACCTGGGCAACTACCTTGGGGCCGTCAGGCATTGGGTGGCGCTGCAGTCGGAGGCGGAGTGCTACTTCATGTTGGCCGATCTGCACGCGATTACCACGCCTCAAAATCCAGCGGAACTGCGCGACCGGATCATTGGTACCGCGGCACTTCTGTTGGCGATTGGAATCGACCCCAAACGGTCAGTGTTCTTCCTCCAGTCCCGAGTTCCGCAACACACAGAACTCGCCTGGATCCTTAACTGCTTCACGAGCGTGGCGGAGTTGCAGCGGATGGTGCAGTTCAAGGACAAGTCAGCTCGTGGAAATGAGATGAAGGCCACTGCCGGCCTGTTCGCCTATCCGGTATTGCAGGCTGCCGACATTCTGCTCTACCAGGCCGATCGCGTCCCGATTGGCGAGGACCAAAGGCAGCATCTTGAATTGACGCGTACTCTGGCACAGCGCTTCAATGCCCAATATCCGGAGACATTCCAAGTACCGGAGCCGCTGATCCCCCTAGAAGGGGCGCGCATCATGGATCTCCATGAACCCCGAAAGAAAATGTCGAAGTCCGCAAAGTCCGCAACTGGGTTGATTCGTCTGACTGATTCTCCCGACGTGATCCGCTCGAAGATTACTGCTGCGACAACCGATTCGGGGCACGAAGTGCGATCATCTCTGGACAAGCCCGGCATCAGCAATCTGATCACGATCTATTCCATCGTGAACGGCGAGAGTCGCGAACAGACTGAAAGCATATTTTCGGGAAAGACCTATGCGGATTTCAAAACCGCTCTGGCAGACACACTGGTTGAGTATTTGCGGCCATTCTGGGAGCGGTATGAACTGCTACGCCAGGACCGAGGATATCTTGGACGAATACTTCTAGAGGGGTCTTACCGAGCGCAGGCGGCTGCAATACGAACTCTCGCAAGAGTCTACGAAAGAGTAGGTTTCCTGGAAGAATCCTAGCGCCCATAGTGTTTGGCGTTGATTTCAGCAAAGTGCTTCCATTTCTCGGGCAAGTCATCGGCAGCATAGATGGCGGACACGGGGCATGCCGGTACGCAGGCACCGCAATCGATACATTCCACGGGGTCAATGTAAAGTTGCGGCTCGGTCCCAAACGTCGGTTCGTCCTTCCTCGGGTGAATGCAATCCACCGGGCAGGCATCTACACAAGCAGTATCTTTGGTTCCAATGCAGGGCTCAGCAATGACGAATGCCATAATCGGTAACCTCTGGAATTCAGCGTAAGTAAAGCTACTTTGGAACAGTGATGAAGTCGTTTGCGGACGGTACATGAACCCAGGACTCAATCGGATGTCCCTATCTGCTTGATCGCGTGGACTCACGCAGCAGCAACTTCAACGCGGATCTCGATGCAGACGCCGCTCGCGTCCTTAGCGCGATTGCTGGATTCCCCACAACGTCTGCGGTACGCCGCTCGGAGAAGTCTCAGCGCCGCTCAGTGGCGCGACACGGCTGACCCGGATGCGAAAGATCTCCGGCCCGCGCACGATGTATTCCCATGTGAGTTGGTGCGGGCGCATCGCTTCCATTTGTCCATGCAAGGGAACTGGATCGTGATCGTTGATCAGCACGAACGACTCTCCGACCTCGAGAGCATCGAATTTCGCAAATACTAGCGGATGTCGCTGGAAACGCTCTACGTTGCGCAGGTCCAGTTCTTCATTTTGCTTTTCCATTGGGGAAGATTGCTCCTGTACGTTTGATGATCTCTTACAGCAACAACGGTATGCGCTTGACGCGGGGATCGCCGTGACAAAAGTCACTACGAAGCCCGTTGAGAGAAAAGAACTGAATACAAACTTCGCATTTCCTCCAGAGACTGCACCCCCGTGAACTCGCCATCGTCATCGAAACAGGTTCGTTCGGGCGAGATCGATAATCTCGTCTCCACGGCCATTCAGGATCGCCCGGATCAGATACAGGTTGAAATCGACGATCTGGTCGAGCTTGAGCGAAGGCGGCATGGCGAGCTCCTGCCGGTTTACGGCAACGTCCACGAGAGCAGGACCGTTATGCGCGAAGGCTTCCTCTAACGCAGGGCGAATCTGCTCAGGATCGTCTACGTGCAGGCCAAGAACGCCTGCACTCTTCGCAATCCCAGCCAGGTCCGGGTTCACGAGATCTGTTCCATGATTCACAAATCCCGTGGCCTTCATCTCAAGTTCAACAAAGCCGAGGGAGCCATTGTTGAACACGACAATCTTGACGGGAAGATTCAGTTGCCGGAGCGAAAGCAAATCACCCATCAGCATGGAGAATCCCCCGTCTCCGGAAAGGGCAACGACCTGGCGGCGTGGATGCGAAATTTGCGCTCCAATGGCTTGGGGCAGAGCGTTGGCCATCGATCCGTGATTGAACGAACCGAGCAGTCTCCGGCGGCCGTTCATCGTCAGATAGCGTGCCGCCCATATCACCGGGGTCCCGACATCCACGGTAAAGATTGCGTCATCGGCCGCAATCTGATCGAGAATCTTGGCAAGGTATTGCGGATGGATTGGGCGTTGGCCCCGCTTGCCCGTCGCAAGATCATCAAGACCCTTGCGTGCGTCTCGGTAGTGACTGAGGCAAGCATCAAGATAACTACTGTCGGTCTTCTGCGCGATGCGGGGGAGTAGTGCAGGAAGTGTTTCCGCAATGCCTCCGACGAGTCCCAGGTCCAGATGGCTGCGCCGTCCTAACTGTTCCTCACGAAGATCAATCTGCAGGATCCGCGCATTCTTTGGATAGAACTGCTGGTACGGAAAGTCCGTGCCAAGCATAAGCAGCGCATCGCAATTCATCATCGCGTGATAGCCCGAAGAAAAACCGAGCAGCCCGGTCATGCCGACATCGTGAGGATTGTCGTATTCGATGAAATCCTTACCGCGCATGGCATGCACGACTGGCGCCTGGAGCTTCGCGGCCAACTGGATCAGCTCATCATGGGCGCCTGCACAACCTGCGCCGGCCAGGATTGTCACTCGCGTCGCACGATTGAGTTCGGCCGCCAGCTGATCCAACTCTTCCGGACGGGGAATGATGTACGGCTGAGAAAACGTGAAGTTGACACGGCGATCGTCATTTTCCGCATTCAATAATGCGATATCGCCAGGGAGCACAACCACGGCTACGCCGCGCTTTGCCAGAGCCGTCTGGATCGCGATTTCGAGCATGCGCGGCATCTGGGCAGGGCTTGAGACCAACTCACAGAAATGGCTGCACTCCTTAAAGATGTGTTCAGGGTGAGTTTCCTGGAAGTACCCGCTCCCGATTTCCTGCGACGGAATTTGTGCAGCAATCGCGAGGACCGGTACACGGCTTCGATGGGCATCATACAGGCCATTGATGAGGTGGAGATTGCCCGGGCCACAGCTGCCCGCGCATACGGCAAGCTTTCCTGTTAGCGCAGCTTCTGCTCCTGCCGCGAAGGCCGCTGTCTCCTCGTGCCGCACGCCCACCCACTCGATTCCGTTGCGTCTTCGCACAGAATCCGTAATGCCATTGAGGGAATCACCTGCAACTCCGTAAATGCGCTCCACTCCCGCCGCAGCAAGAACCTCTACAAAGAGCTCCGCTATTCTCTTTGCCACAACTGGACCCCTCTCGGTTTTAAATTTGTCGAATGGATGCAGCGGCGGATGATCTCCGCATACCTCATCCATCGAGTCGTAAAAGGCCGCTCTGTCCTGTAGATCAGAAAATGCACCATGTCAGCACCCAAGTAATCCCGTGATGGCTATTCGCGACTAATCAAGAAACTGATATGAATATTCTCGCAGCAATCGTTCGACCATGAACGAGTACACCTGTCCCTGTTCCAATTACAGCCAGACCATTTCCAGTTTATTGTTGGAGGCGTAAGCTCAAGGCAATCCGGCGGTCGCAGGAATCAATGGCTGAACTCACGATCATCGTTGACGGACAGAAAGTGCAGGCAGCATCGGGCTCACTGCTCATCGATGTATGCAAGCGGGCAGGGATTGAGATCCCATCTTTCTGCTATTCCCCTGGTCTCTCACTTCAGGGCGCCTGCCGCATGTGCCTTGTGGAGATCGCCAAGATGCCAAAGTTGCAGACTGCGTGTACAACAGTCGTGGCCGAAGGCATGGTTGTCACAACTGACAGCCCAATCGTCCGGCAGAGCCGGAAGGCCATGCTGGAATTTGTCCTGCAGAATCATCCTCTCGATTGTCCGGTTTGCGATGCAGGCGGCCAATGCGAACTTCAAGATGCCACATACACATACGGAGCGGCGGAGTCGCGGTTGGTGGACATAAAGAATCATCGCGATGAGCAGCAATGGTCCCCCATTGTGTACTTCGACCGGCCGCGGTGCATCATGTGCTACCGCTGCGTCCGAGTATGCGGAGAAGGAATGGACGTCTGGGCATTGGGAATCGCCAACCGCAACTCATCCCAGTTGATCGTGCCCAACAAGGAAGAGCATCTGGAGTGCGAGGAATGCGGGATGTGCATCGATATCTGCCCGGTTGGCGCACTCACCTCCGGCCCATACCGATATAAGACGCGTCCATGGGAGATGAAACACACCTCGACGATCTGCACGCATTGCGGCGACGGCTGTACAACCACACTTGGCACCCGCCCCGTTGAAGGCAGAATGACCATCATGCGCGGGACAAATCGTGACAAAGGTGGGATCAATGGGGACTTTCTCTGTATCAAGGGCCGCTACGCATTCGATTTTGTGGAGCATGTCGAACGGTTAACGACACCCTTGATGAGAATCGACGGAGCCTTGAAACCGGTCTCCTGGGACAGAGCATTGTCAGAGGCGGCGAACAAGTTGGACGCTGCCCGCCACACTCCCGGTGCGATTGGAGTCGTCGGCTCGAATCACAGCACGAATGAGGAGAACTACATCCTTCAAAAGTTCGCGAGAACCTTGTTGAACACGAACAACATCGACCACAGGCGAACTGCGGATTACCCTCGCTTCTTTACGGCGCTTCGCAAGTATGCAGCATCGACGGCGAGCATGGCTGACGTGTTGAAATCTCCGGCCATTCTTTTGATTGGAGGGGATCCAACCTATCAGCATCCGTTGCTCGCGTGGCAGATTCGCAACAATGTTCGCCTCAATGGGGCTCATCTCTACATCATCAACTCCCGTCAGATCAAACTATGTCGGCAGGCTAGACAATTCGTCTGTGTGCCGAGAGGATGTGAAGGAGACACTGTTCGCATACTGGCATCCGGGTCTGAGCCCCTCGTAGGTTCCCCCCTTAGCTCAATATGGGTTCAGTTAGCAGGCCTGTTGTCTGCACTTCGTGCGGAACAGGATGTGGTGATCGTCTTTGGCGCCGAGTTACAGGACCATGACATCGAGAACGTGGTTAAATTCGGCACTAGTCTTCCGCAAGCGAAGTTCATCTGTCTGAGCGACGGCGCCAACTCCCGGGGCGCAGCTGACATGGGACTACTCCCTGATCGTCTTCCCGGCTATGAAACAGACCGCAAACGCTGGAGTGAGGCTTGGGGCGCGGCCATTCCCGAGACGCCAGGAATGAACCTCCCGCGGATGGTGGAGGCAGCGCAATCTAGACTCTTGCCTGTTCTTTACGTTATTGGCTCGGATCCCGTCAAAGACTATGCAGTCGACGTTGGTGCTTTCCAGAACACGTATGTGATCGTTGAGGATCTTTTCCTCACATCCACGGGGGCTGCGGCCGATCTGGTGCTTCCATCTTCATCGCCTTACGAGAAGTCGGGGACCTTTACAAATACCTGCGGCGACTTGCAGGTCATCCGAAAGGCGGCTGATTGTATGGGGCCGAGAAGCGACCTTGAAATCATCTTGCAATTGGCTGGGCGCCTGGGCGCTGATCTCGGAGCGTACCGCGGGAATGGCCCTGGAGTCCGCGGGGAGTTTGGAGACTCAAGAGGAGCTCAGTGTGGAGAGGCGGATCGACAGGCCGTGTGGATGAGCGCGCACGGATCTAACCTGCGCGTCACCAGCCTCGACCCCGATTCTGTACTCAGGGAGATTCAGATTTTGCTTCCGGATTACCGGGCTCCACACGTCTCCTTTTCACGCGAAATACCCAGCACTGCGAGTGCCGGAGACCAGGCCGCAGCCCTGATCAAGCCCTATGGGGATGATCTGTTCTCTTCAGAGGCATTCGGCCCATATTCGGCCAACCTGAACTCGGTACTAGAACGTAACCTGACCCTGCCTTACGAGTCCGAGATTGAGCCCGAGTAAATTCGTAGGGCCGCACAAGGTTCGTGGTATGGACTGGACTTCCGATTCATTGTCCCGACACAGTGTCGTGAGACGCTCTAGTATGTGAACGTACTGGAAACGGAATTCTTCGCCGTTCTCGAAAGCACAACGGATGCGGTCTTTGCGGTCCAGGAGACGGTTTGAAGTCCCTGACGTGGTACAAGCTCGCTTGAACCGCGCCAATGAAACAGCAATCGCCCCTGGGGACCACCTCACCGTGACAATTGTCTCTCCGAAAAGTACAAACGAACTATTGTCGTGTGAACCTGCACAATTAGGCTTGAGGTTCGCCCCTTTCCCGATCCCAGTCTGGTTCCAGTGGCTCACTCTGGAGGTTCAATGCAGATTCCTGGCAAACGCTCGCTTATGATCGCCAACGGTTGGGTCCAGGCGGCAGGCATCGTCTTGATTGTCGGCTTTCTCATCATGGGAATCCTTACGTACTACACCTATACCGATGAGCCGCCCATTCCTCAGGTCGTCAAAGACGCCAAGGGATCGACCCTGTTCACGCGCTCCGACATCATGGCCGGCCAGGGAATCTTTCTCGGAAACGGGTTGATGGAATACGGATCGATTTTTGGTCACGGCGCTTATCTTGGTCCAGATTTCACGACGGAGTACCTTCATCGCGCTGCACTCTCCAGCATCCGCATCTATGGCGAAACGAATGCCGATACTGCGGCTGCCCGCACGATTCAAGACTTTAAGGCGAACCGGTATGACGACACGACTGGAACGCTGACTTACACCGATTCGCAGGCCAGGGCGTTCGAGGAGTGCAGGGCCTACTATGCATCTTTCTTCGGCAATCCAACTTCGAAGTTCGGCCTCCGCCCGAATGCGATTAGCGACCCCGAACAGATTCGTAAACTTACGGCCTTTTTCAGTTGGTCTGCTTGGGCGGCCTCCACGGCCCGCCCCGGACATTCATATTCCTACACGAATAATTGGCCTCCCGAGCCACTAGTGGCCAATCATTTGACGGCGGACGCCATTGTGTGGAGTATGCTGTCGCTCGCGGCACTGCTCGGCGGCATTGGTTTGCTTTTCACAACGTTTGGGCGGTGGAACATTCTTGGATGGCATGGACGAGAACAGCAGAGCATGTCCTTTCGAGCCCCAGATGAGGTAATGCTGACTCCCGCTCAAAGGGCGTGCGCCTGGTTCTTCTTTGTGATGGCGGCGCTGTTCCTGGTTCAAGCACTGCTTGGGGGAGCCTCCGAACATTACCGGGCCGATCTGCAGAGCTTCTTCGGAATTGACCTGGGAAGATTTTTACCGTTTAACATTGTCCGTACATGGCACGTACAGCTATCGATTTTCTGGGTTTCCACTTCTTATCTTGCTGCGGGCATTTTCCTTGCGCCGATGATCTCCGGACGTGAGCCGCGGGGGCAGAAGGCGCTTTCGTATTGCTTGCTCAGCGCACTGGTTGTGGTCGTATTGGGAAGCCTGGCCGGAGAGTTTGCGGGCATCCAGGGTCTGATCCATAACGTATGGTTCGGTGAACAAGGGTTTGAATATCTTGACTTGGGCCGCGTCTGGCAGATTCTCCTCACCATTGGATTGTTGTTCTGGGTTGTGATCCTGTATCGCGGACTTCGCGGACGTCTCGGTTCCGAACATGTGGGAAACATGCCTTGGCTCTTCTTCTTTTCGGCGCTCTCGATTCCGGCATTTTACGGTGTAGGGCTACTTGCAAATCCTGGACAGCACTTCACCACAACCGACTTCTGGAGATTCTGGGTCGTCCATCTCTGGGTAGAAGATTTTCTCGAGCTTTTCACCACGATCCTTGTGGCATACATCTTCGTGCTGCTGGGAGTGGTGCACGAGCGCACGGCGCTGCGAATGATCTATCTCGATGTCATTCTGTACTCTGCCGGCGGCATCGTGGGCACCATGCATCATCTGTACTTCTCCGGCGAGCCTGCGCTCCACATGGCCCTGGGCGCTTTCTTCTCCGCGGCCGAAGTGATACCGCTGACCTTTTTGACGGTGGAGGCATGGAGTTTTCTACAATTGGGTACGGCCCAGCAGGCGAAGGGTAAGACCCCGTTCCCGCACTACTGGGCTGTGATGTTTTTGGCAGCGGTCGGCTTCTGGAATTTTCTGGGCGCAGGAGTCTTTGGTTTTCTCATCAACCTGCCTGTCATTTCCTACTATGAGATCGGTACTGCTTTGACTGCAAATCACGCACACGCTGCAATGATGGGCGTCTATGGAATGCTGTCGATCGGATTGGCTCTTTTTTGCCTGCGTTACATTATTCCGCAAAAACATTGGTCGGATCGAGCCGCACGCATCAGCTTCTGGTCTTTGAATCTCGGCTTGGCGTGGATGGTCTTCGCCACCCTCTTTCCACTGGGAATTCTGCAACTCTATCACTCCATCACAGTGAGTTACTATGATGCCCGCACATTGAATTACATCGGAAACAGGACCAACGCTGTGCTCGAGTGGCTGCGTATGCCAGGCGACATCGTCTTTATCGTGGGAGGCATTCTGCCTATCGTTTACCTCTCCGTGCTGGGCATCCGCTACATGAAAACAGGCACATCCACAGAAGAGCCGAAAGACGTACTCTTTACCGATGTCGTTGCGCAAGCAGGGGAGCGTTGAGCTGTGCCGGGTGTATCAATCGAGTTCATACTGATGCTGGGCTACGCTGTCCTTCTGGGAGTGGTCGCCCTTCTATTGGAATTCGCGGCACGTCACGCGCATCGACGATCGTTAAGTATCAGCACTACCGGATTCACCTATCATGCAGACAAGGACATGTGGAGATGTCCGGAGTTCCAGCACTTGTTCCCGGTCTTTGTGGATCACGCAAAGGGGTCTGTAATCTATCGGGCTCCAGCCTCTGCTTGCAATGCCTGCAGATGCAAGACCGATTGCACCGATTCCGATAACGGACGTGAGATTGAACGCAAGACGACGGGCGATCTGCAATACGGGATGCAGCGGTTTCATCGCGCAATGTCTGTGACTCTGCTTGTGCTGGCCAGCCTGATCCTGGTTGTTGAACTCTTTCGAGATGACGCAGTCTACCCGCGACTTGTTCTTGCCACAGTTCTGATCGTGTTCTATATGGTCGTGTTACGGCTCTCCAAGGCATTATTTACGAGAAATCAGGGAGCCTAGTAACGCCACTCAATCGCAGAAGCAATTCAATCTCCGTGCAACGAACGATCTCAACGTGGCGCTTTCGATCGAACGACCCCTGCCTCGAAGGTGCCTCAATTGTCACACCGCACCTTACGTCGCGTACATGAAGGAGAAATCTATGGACTATTCATTTCTAGCAGACCTGCACAAGGAGTTCACGCCACCGGAAGACGGAATCCTGAGCCGAATACTGCACAAAGACGAGAAGGTGAACGTGCCCCTGTTTGGCTTCTCGTCCGGGCAGGAACTCTCCGCACATTCATCCCCAACGCCTGCCATCCTCTATTTTCTGGATGGAGAACCCGAAATCCAGTTAGGAGAGGATAAGGTCAGCGCCCAGTCAGGCTCCTTTGTCTACATGCCCCCGATGCTGACTCACGGCATCTCGGCGAAATCCCCGGTCAGGATGCTGCTCATTCAGATAAAGGCTGGAACGAACTGACTCTCATGAGAGCCGGCGAGCGAGCTCGCCCGCTCCTTGCCGCCCTGTTAATGCCCAACGAGACGCCGCCCCACTGACCCGTAGTTTTCGGTCAAGGGCGCGTTGACAGACTTCATTGAGGCTTGTTTTCGTTCCAGTGGAGGCTCGGAGTCCAGTTGCTGGTGGCTGAACCGGGCGGCGAAACCGAAAGGACGCACGGCAAAAGGAAAGCTCTGAGGAGAGTGCCAACCTCGTCGAGTGTTGGCACTTCGGTGGCAGGGTGCAGCCGGCTAACAAATGCGTTCAATTGCTGTTTCTTGTGCGGGTCAATCAGGAATTCGCGGGTCAAAGCGAAAGGAACATCTGAGGGAATTGCCACTCCGCGTCTTTCAAAGGAAGCAAGGATCGCGCTACGCAACGAGGTCATTTCAAAGCTCCATGTGTTGGCCATAAACCAGATGTCGTAGAAGTCCTTCATCCGGCTGTTGCGAATATCGAGGACTACCATCGCATTGAATTTCTCCGCGATAGCAGCCTCGCGCGGATATGCGCAAATTAGCCGTTTCGATAACCGGACTCATCACCTTGGCGCGTTCGAGGGCGTTTTCCAGGGTAATCTGCAGCACGGGGTCAGGTGTCTGCGCTACGACCTGTCCGGTCAAGCTCTCAGTTGGTCCGATGCCTGCCGTTTGCGCGTGAGAAAGGACTGGCAGCCGGATGGCCGCCAGCACGAGACAGGTAAGGATCGCTGTCGGTGAATACTTCAACTGCTGCTCTCCCGAATGAATACATATTGTTGAAATCTTGCCGATTGCAATTGTAGTTCTCTTGACCGCACTGCCGTTTCGCACGCCGGACAGCAGCAGATACCTTTATGGATACAGTCGTCATCTGAAGATAAGCTGAAGGTCGAAAAATGTCCGGGTCGCGCTGTTAGCCTTGCGACCTGATCGCCAGCCAAAAATGCTGCACAGGTGATTTGGATGAGCGCAAGAGTGCCAATCATCAGCCTTCTACGGCCTACAATCTATGATTTAGATCACATGCATTGTGGAAGCAAGAGCAAGAGGTGGGAGATCGGGCGATTATCGTCTCAATTCACTTGGCCGCAGCTGCGTTGCGCCGCTCATGTCTCGACGGAATTAACAGGAGCAA
>VFSW01003539.1_pt1 | contig 23409 bp, 17 predicted proteins | sample 5358111 | NCBI WGS metagenome assembly VFSW01 (sample SAMN11554181, study PRJNA540505) | mine drainage metagenome | isolation source: sediment from site ElyBrook_90M | place: USA: Ely Copper Mine, Vershire, VT | collected 2017
CCGGGGGGCGGATCGATTATTTCCAAAAATTCGACGAGCCGCATTTCCCCGGGGCGCGCCGCGGCGCTAATCACCGTCTCCCGGGGGGGGGGGGGGGCCCGATGGCCGCCGCCCGCGTTGAAGTAAACCAGATCGATCGTCGTCATGGTGCGGTCCGGACCTGAAGCGGCGGTCCCACGGGAAATTTCCGCGATCTTGCCAGCCGACTATGACCATTCGATGACTGCGGATGCGCCGGCGCCGTCGGGCGCCAAGACCCGCGAGACGCGCGCCTACTGTTTCGCTACGATCACGCGGCCTTGCGCGTTGACGAAGATATGGTAGCGATTGCCGTCCCTGCAGGTCACGCTGTAGTCACTGTCCCCGTTGCGCTTGATCCTGACCAATTTGTCGCAGCGCTTGCCCTGCAGCGCGATGGTCGCCATCAGATCTTTGCTGAACGCCGCGTCATCCGCGCGCACGCACGGCGCCGCCGCGAGCAGCATGACGATCGATGACGCAACAAAAAATATCCGCTGGCCCATGACTGTCTCCCGGAATCAAGTATGTAATTGCGCGAATTTCTTCGGATCCGACAATATGCTCCATATCGCACTGCGCGAAGCCGAGATGTCCGTCGCGAGCGGCGGGTCGGCGTTCTGGAGCAGAGATAGAACTTTCATCAGCAACAGATCATAGCGCTGATGCAGGTCCGGCAGCGCCATCTTGCTTTGACCGTCGTAGAACGCACGGAATTGCGCCAATAGATCGTCGACCTGATTCTTCAGCGAGAGTTTCGTGAACAAGCCGATCGCGTGCGTATCTCGCAGGCGTTGCTCGAGCGACGCCAAGTCGAGCGTCGGCTGCGGCGCCGGTGCCTCGGTCGGCGCCGCGGCGGCCTCGGGCCTCTGCGCAACCTCCGGCGCCTTCGCAACCGCGGGCGCCTGCGCAGCCGCGGGTGCCTTCGGGGCCTCGGGCGGCATCACCGCCATCTGCGGAGCTGCCGAAACGGTCTCGCTCGACTTCGGCGCAGAGGCGACGGCACGCCGCTCCCGGGGCGCTCTCTTGGGGGTAGGCGGGGCGGGGGGCGAAGCGGCGCTTGGCGCAGCCGCAACCGGCTCCGCCGGCACCGACGCGGGCTCTGCCGATACCGCTGCCGCCGCCGGCGGAACCGAGGCCGGCGCAGCGGGCGCCGCAGCGGCGGGCGGCTCGCTGCCCGGCGATGCCGGTCGCCCATTTGGCGGTGCCTTCGCGCAGCCGCCGAGCCCGAGCGCGCACAAAAAAACCATCGGCAGAATGAAGCGCATGCGCAATCCTAGTCTCTCGTGATCCAGGGAAGCAATGCCGCGCTTGCGCTTGCTCGCCGCGCCGCGCGCCGCAGCCCTCAGGTAAAATACGAAATCCAATCGAGAAGCCGCGCGATCGAGGACCGATACGGCGGGCGGATCAATCCCAACCCCGAAAGGCGCGCCTGAACGAATACCGGCTTTTGCGCCGAGAACTGCCGGAATCCGTACTCGCCATGGTAGTGGCCGTACCCTGAGTCGCCGATACCGCCGAACGGCAACGAGTCCTGGGCGACGTGCGCCAAGGTATCGTTGATCGTCACGCCGCCCGCGATCGTGCCGGCGAGCACGCGATCGCGCGCCTTGCGGTCGGCGCCGAACCAATAGAGCGCGAGCGGGCGCGGGCGCGCGTTCACGAACGCCATTGCATCGTCGAGCGTGTCGTACGCGACGATCGGCAGAATCGGCCCGAAGATCTCCTCGCGCATGACGCGCATGTCCTCGTTCACGTCCAGCAGCAGGCTCGGCGCGAGTTGTCGGCGATGCCCGCCCTGCTGCGCGCCGCCGCCCTCCAACTCAATGACGCGTGCGCCGCGCGCGCGCGCATCCTCGACGAGATCGCGCAGGCGGTCGATATGCCGCTCGCTGACGATGCTGGTGTAATCCGGGTTGCCGCGAAACGTGGGGTAAAGCCGGTGCATGCTCGCGCACAGCGCGCGTGCGAATCGATCGACGCCGGCGCGCGGCACGAGCGCATAGTCCGGCGCGATGCAGGTCTGCCCGGCGTTGATGAGTTTTCCCCAGGCGATGCGGTCGACGATGCCATCGAGCGCGCAGGACGCGTCGACGATGACCGGCGACTTGCCGCTGAGTTCGAGCGTGACCGGCGTCAGGTTTTTCGCCGCCGCGAGCGCAACCTCTCGTCCGACGGCGGTAGAACCCGTGAACAGCAGATGGTCGAACGGCAATGCGGCGAACAACCGGCCGCGGGCGGCATCGCCGGTGACGACGGCCACCTCGTCGGCCGCAAATGTCTCGCCGACCGCCGCCTCGAGCGCCGCGGCGAAAGCCGGCGTCGATTCCGATGGTTTGATCATCGCGCGATTGCCGGCCGCCAACGCGCCGATCAGCGGTGCAAGCGACAATTGCAGCGGGTAGTTCCACGGACTGATGATGCCGACGACGCCGCGCGGCTGACAGATCAGGCGCGCGCGCCCGGGCCGGTACGCGAGCGCAACGGGCGCGCGCCGCGGCTTCATCCACGCGCGCAAGTGGTGCAATGCATGGCGCACGCCGGCTCGCAGCAGCATGGTCTCCGTGATGCGCACCTCGATCGACGATCGCGTACCGAAGTCTTCGGAAATTGCCTGCGCGAACCGTTCGGCATGCGTCTGCACGAGCCGATCGAGTCGGCGCAGGCGGTCCTCGCGCGCGCGGCGGGACGGCGAGAGATCCGCAAGGAACGCGCGTTGCTGGCGTTCGAGGAGAATGCCGGGATCAGATGATGAACCGTTCATCGCGATGCTCCTGTGCCGCGCCCGGCGCGCCGTGAGTGCCGCGCGCCCATGGGCGACAGCAATCCTCGTCACGCACGAAGGTCGGGTAATCATCGAGTCTCCCAAGGCCGGCTGCATCCAGCGCAGTCTTGGTAACGGGCGTTCTTATGATTCGTTGCGCAGCCGCCCGCCGTAGACGACGCCCGCACAGGGATTTGCGCCCAATGCATAGCATAGCTCGGCGGGCCGGTCGATATCCCACAGCGCGAAGTCCGCGCGTTTGCCGACCTCGAGTGTGCCCCGGTCGGCAGCGAGGCCCAGCGCGCGCGCGGCGTTGCGCGTCGCTCCGCCGAGCGCCTCTTCCGGCGTCAAGCCGAATGACGTACACGCCATCGCGAGCGCGAGAAGGATCGACGTGCATGGGGAAGTCCCGGGATTGCAGTCGGTCGCGACCGCAAGCGGTACCGCGGCGGCGCGCAGCAAGGCGACCGGCGGCGGTGCCGTCTGGCGCAGCATGAAATACGCGCACGGCAACAGGACTGCGACGGTGCCGCTACGCGCAAGCGCCTCGGCGCCCGCCGCGCTCAAGCATTCGAGATGATCGGCCGACAACGCGCCGTAGCGCGCGGCCAATTCCGCCGCGCCGACGTCGCGCAACTGCCCCGCATGCACGTGGCTCGGCAAGCCTAAGCGCTTCGCCGCGGCGAGGAACTGTTCGGTTTCCCCGACCGTGAACGCGATCGACTCGCAGAACGCATCGACCGCGTCGGCAAGCCCTGCCGCGGCGATCGCCTCGAGCCACGGACCGCTCGCGGCATCGACGAAGCCGCGGCGATCGTCGCGGTATTCCTCGGGAAGCGCATGCAGCCCGAGATACGTCGTGCGCACCGAAACCGGCAATTCGCGCCCGAGGCCGCGCGCGACCTCGAGCATGCGCCGCTCCGCGCCGAGATCCAGGCCGTAGCCGGATTTGATTTCGATCGTCGTCACGCCCTCGGACATCAGGCGCCGCGCGCGGCGCAGCGCGGACACGCGCAACTCATCCGCTGAGGCGGCGCGCGTCGCACGCACCGTCGACTGGATGCCGCCGCCGGCGCGCGCTATTTCCTCATAGGTCGCACCGCCGAGGCGTCGTTCGTATTCGGCGACGCGGTTGCCGCCGTAGACGAGGTGGGTATGACAATCGATGAGTCCCGGCGTCATCCAGCGGCCGCGGACGTCGTGCTGCGGGATATTGCGCGCCGACGCGGCGCGCATGGCTTCCTCCGCCCGGCCTATCCAGGCAATCGATTCGCCTTTGACGGCGAGGGCCGCGTTTGGGATGCTGCCGTAGGGGTCGGCGCCGCCCGCCATCGTCGCGATATGGGCGCCCACCCAGACCTGATCCCAGTCCGCGTCACGAGTTGTTTGCACGTCGAGTCACCGTCCGATTGCCGTTCGCGACATCATAAGGCAAGCTAGGTTATCTATACAGGTATAGTCAGGACGCCGAACCGCCGCATGACACAGCGATATCTCTTGGATTGGGCTCTTTTGCCGCAAGGCTGGGCGCGCGCTGTCGCGGTGGCCGTCGCGCAAAGCGGGCTCGTGACCGCGCTCGAGATCGGCCCGGCCGCGCCGACTGGCGTGAGCGCGGAACGCGTGGCCGGATTCACGGTTCCCGGCGTGCCGAATGCGCACAGCCATGCGTTCCAGCGCGCACTCGCGGGCGGCGCCGAATATCGCGCTTCGGCGCGCGACAGCTTTTGGACGTGGCGCCGCGCGATGTATGCGCTCGCGAACCGGATCGAGCCGGAAGATCTGGAAATCATCGCGACGCAGTTGTTCATCGAAATGCTGAAGGCCGGGTATACCTCGGTCGCCGAATTCCATTACCTGCACCGGCCGGGAGATTCCACGCCGCCGACTGCAGCCGCACGTCAACCGGGCGCCGCACCGTCGCCGGGGAACAATGCCCTGTGGGAAGCCGTGCGCCGCGCGGCGCGCGCCTCCGGCATCGGCCTCACACTGTTGCCCACGCTGTATCAAACCGCCGACTTCGGCGGCGAGCCGCTGCGCGCCGAACAGATGCGCTTTCGCATGGACAGCGATGAATTCCTGCGCGCGGTCGAGGAGCGCATCGCGGCGGACCGGCGCGACCCCTGCCCCACGCTGCGCACCGGCGCCGCGTTCCACAGCCTGCGCGCCGTGCCGATGGAGACCTTGCGCGAGACCGCGAGTCAATTGCGCCGTATCGACGCGACCATGCCGCTGCACATCCACGTCGCGGAACAGTTGCGCGAGGTGCAGGCCTGCAAGCGCGCGACCGGCTTGCGGCCCATCGAATCGCTGCTGCGATCCGGGCTGCTCGACGAGCGCTGGTGCCTCGTGCATTGCACCCATGCGACGCGCGACGAACTTGCGGGCATTGCGGCGAGCCGGGCGACGGTGTGCGTGTCGATCAGCACCGAAGCGAATCTCGGCGACGGGCTATTCGATGCGCCCGGTTTCTTGCGCGCCGGCGGCCGGCTGTGCATCGGCTCCGACAGCCAATCGACCGTGGATCCAGCCGAAGAGCTGCGCTGGCTGGAATACCAACAGCGCCTGCGGCGCCGGCGGCGCATCGTGCTTGCGACCGCGACCGAGCCACACGTAGGCACCCGCCTATGGCGCGCCGCCGCGGCGCACGGCGCCCAGGCGCTCGGCCAGCCGGTCGGAGAAATTGCGGTCGGCCGGCGCGCGGATTGGATCGTGCTGGACGGCGATCATCCGGCGATGGCGGGCGCCCAGCCTGAATCCGCGCTCGATCATTTGATCTTCGCGGGCGGTGCGGCGGCGATCCGAGATTGCATGGTCGCCGGCCGCTGGGTCGTCAAGGACCGCCGCCACCCGCAAGAGGCAGCCGTGCGCGAGCGCTTCGCCGCGCTCCTGCAGCGCGCATCGCCGCCCCCGATCGAACGCCGCTAAGACCGTCCCGGCCGTCCCGCGCCGCGGCGGGTCGGCGCGCTTCGCGATGGTTGACTATAGTTGTATATACAACATATGATTCAGCCCATGGCAAAGCCGCAAACCTCGCTGCAACCACTGTATCTGCAGGTCAAGCGCCACATCCTCGAGAACATCGGCTCGGGCAAATGGACGGCATCGGATCGCGTGCCGTCGGAAAACGAGATCGTCAAGACCTTCGGGATTTCGCGCATGACGGCGAATCGCGCGCTGCGCGAACTGCAAGACGAGGGCGTGCTCGTGCGCGTCGCCGGCGTCGGCAGCTTCGTCGCCGAGCGGCAAGCGCGTGCCCATCCGCTCGAAATTCGCAGCATCGCCGACGAGATTCGCGAGCGCGGCTCCGTCCACCGCGCCGAAGTCGTCGCGCTCGAGCGCGTGCGCGCGGTCGGCAGCTTGGCCGGGGATTTTCGCGTGGCGCCGCGCACCGAGCTTTTTTTCTCGGCCTTGGTTCATTTCGAAGACGACCGGCCGGTGCAGCTCGAAGACCGCTATGTACTCGCAAAGCTCGCGCCGGAGTACTTGAAGGTCGACTTCAGCCGCACCACGCCGCACGACTATTTGATCGAGGCCGCACCGCTGCAGGAAGCCGAGCACGTGCTGCGCGCGGTCATGCCGGATGCGCGCACACGCAGGCTCCTCGCGATGCAGCGCGGCGAGCCTTGCCTGCTCGTGATCCGGCGCACCTGGTCGGCGGGCGCGATCGCTTCCGTCGCGAACCTCCATTATCCCGGTTCCCGTTACGAACTATCCGGGCGCTTTCGCCCGTAAGGAAGTCGCATCATGCCAGCCCCCGTGAAACCCCGCGTCATCCGCGCACCGCGCGGCACCTCCTTGAGCGCGCGCTGCTGGACGACGGAAGCGCCGCTGCGCATGCTCATGAACAACCTCGATCCCGAAGTCGCCGAGAATCCGCAGGAATTGGTCGTGTACGGCGGCATTGGCCGCGCCGCGCGCGACTGGAACGCCTACGATCGGATCGTCGAGACGCTGAAAACCCTGCGCGAGGACGAGACGCTGCTGATTCAGTCCGGCAAACCCGTCGGCGTCTTCACGACGCACGCGGATGCGCCGCGGGTCCTGATCGCGAACTCGAACCTCGTGCCGCACTGGGCGACGTGGGAGCATTTTCACGAGCTCGACCGCCGCGGACTGATGATGTACGGCCAAATGACCGCGGGCTCCTGGATTTATATCGGCAGCCAGGGGATCGTCCAAGGCACCTACGAGACGTTCGTCGAAATGGGCCGCCGCCGGTTCGGCGACCGGCTCGCCGGCAAGTGGATCCTGACCGCGGGCTTGGGCGGCATGGGCGGCGCGCAGCCGCTCGCGGCGACGATGGCGGGCGCGAACATGCTGGCCGTCGAATGCCGCAGGGACCGCATCGCGAAGCGGCTGGAGACGGGCTACGTCGACGTCGAGGCAAAGTCTCTCGACGATGCGCTCGCGCGTCTCGATGCCGCTAGAGAAAGCGGCAAGCCGACCTCGGTCGCCCTGCTCGGCAACATCGTCGATGTGCTGCAAAACCTGCTCGACCGGGGCATCCGTCCGGACGCGCTCACCGATCAAACCTCGGCTCACGATCCGGTGAACGGCTATTTGCCGCAAGGCTGGAGCGTCACCGAATGGGACGAGCGCCGAGTCGCGGATCCGGCCGGTACCGCCGCGGCAGCCAAGAAATCGATGGCCAAGCACGTCGAATTTTTGTTGCGCTTCCAGGGATTGGGCCTGCCGGTGTTCGATTACGGCAACAACCTGCGGCAAATGGCGCGCGACCAAGGCGTCGCGCGCGCGTTCGACATCCCGGGCTTCGTACCGGAGTACATCCGCCCGCTGTTCTGCCGCGGCATCGGGCCGTTCCGCTGGGTGGCGCTGTCCGGGGATGCCGAGGACATATACAAGACCGACGCCAAGGTCAAGGAATTGATCCCCGACGATCCGCATTTGCATCATTGGCTCGACATGGCGCGCGCGCGCATTCGATTTCAGGGGCTGCCCGCGCGCATTTGCTGGGTCGGCCTCGGGCAGCGGCATCGCCTGGGCCTTGCGTTCAATGAAATGGTCGCGCGCGGCGAGTTGAAGGCACCGGTCGTGATCGGCCGCGATCACTTGGATTCCGGCTCCGTCGCGAGCCCGAATCGCGAGACCGAAGCGATGCGCGACGGCTCGGACGCGGTGTCCGACTGGCCGCTCTTGAACGCGCTACTGAATACCGCAAGCGGCGCGACCTGGGTTTCGATCCACCACGGCGGCGGCGTCGGCATGGGGTATTCCCAGCATGCCGGCGTCGTCATCGTCTGCGACGGCACCGCGGCCGCGGCGAAGCGCATCGCACGCGTTCTTTGGAACGATCCGGCCACGGGCGTGATGCGCCATGCCGACGCGGGCTATGAGAGTGCGATCGAATGCGCACGCGAACAGGGTTTGAATCTGCCGATGATCGGACGGCCGCAATGACCACTGCGGCCGGCCAGATCCTCGAAATGCGCGCCGGCAAACTGTCATTGGCGGATCTGCGCGGTATTTACGGCCGGGCGACGCGCCTCGCGTTGAGCCCGGGTGACCGCGAACGCATCGCCTCGTCGAGTGCGCTCGTCGATCGCATCGTCGCGCGCGGCGATGCCGCCTACGGCATCAATACGGGCTTCGGTCTGCTCGCACAGACGCGGATTCCCGCCGAACAACTGGAACTACTGCAGCGAAATCTGCTGCTTTCGCACGCCGCCGGCATCGGCGAGGCGCTGCCGGATGCGGTCGTGCGCCTCACCCTCGCGCTCAAAATCAACGCGCTCGCGCGCGGCTTCTCCGGCATCAGCCAGCAACTAATCGATGCGCTGATCGCGCTCCTCGGTCACGAGGTATACCCGCTCATTCCGGCGCAGGGGTCGGTCGGCGCCTCGGGCGACCTCGCCCCGCTCGCCCACATGAGCATCGTGCTGCTCGGTATCGGCCAGGTACGCATCGACGGCAATGTCGTTCCCGCGATGGACGGACTCACGCGCGCGGGCTTGAAGCCGTTGAAACTTCGCGCGAAGGAGGGTCTCGCGCTGATCAACGGCACGCAAGTGTCGACCGCATTGGCTCTGGCCGCGCTGTTCGGAGCCGAGGATCTGTTCGCCGCCGCGGTCGTCGCCGGCGCGATGTCGGTCGATGCCTTGAAGGGCAGCGATGCGCCGTTCGATGCGCGCATCCACGAGGCGCGGGGCCAGCCGGGCCAGATCGCCGTCGCGCGCGAATATCTCGATTTGATCGCGGGCAGCGCGATTCGCGCCTCGCACATCGACTGCACACGGGTCCAGGATCCCTATTCGTTCCGCTGCCAGCCCCAGGTCATGGGTGCATGCCTCGATCTCATCCGCAATGCCGCGGCGACGCTCGCGATCGAGGCAAACGCGGTCACCGACAACCCGCTGCTGTTCAGCGACAGCGGCGAAGCCTTGTCGGGCGGAAATTTTCACGCCGAGCCCGTCGCTTTCGCGGCCGACACCCTGGCGCTCGCGATCGCCGAGATCGGCAGCCTGTCCGAACGGCGCATCGCCGTGCTCGTAGACCCGAAGATGAGCGGCTTGCCGCCTTTCCTGGTCGAGCACAGCGGCGTCAATTCCGGCTTCATGATCGCCCAAGTGACCGCCGCGGCTCTGGTTTCCGAGAACAAATCGATCGCGGCGCCGTGCAGCGTCGATTCCATACCGACGTCGGCGAACCAGGAAGATCACGTCAGCATGGCGACCCACGCGGCCCGGCGCTTGGGGCGCATGCTCGACAATGCCGCGGCCGTCATCGGCATCGAGCTGCTCGCCGCGGCCCAGGGCATCGACCTTCACCGGCCGGCGAAATCCTCGAGGGTGTTGGAGGAGCTGCATGCCGGCATGCGCGCCGAGGTGCCGTTCTACGCCGCGGATCGCTATCTCGCGCCCGACATCCAAGCCGCGCAAAGCTGGGTCAAGTCGGGACGCTTCCTAGCGCTGCTCGGCAAGCTGTTGCCATCGAGTGCGCCGCCGTGACCGCGCCGCGCGATCCGGAGCCGCTGTTCGAAACGACGCACGGAACATTACCGCTCGTCATCAGCATGCCCCATTCGGGCACGTACTTGCCGCCCGAACTCGCGGCGCGCATCGATCCGGCGGTGCACGATCTGCCGGACACGGACTGGTTCGTGCCGCGGCTCTACGCGTTTCACGCCGCGCTCGGCGCGTCGGTCCTTCGCGCGACGCATTCGCGCTATGTCGTCGACTTGAACCGGCCGCCCGACGGCGCCCCCTTGTACCCCGGCAAGCGCGAGACCGGCGTCTGCCCGATCGAGACCTTCGACGGCGATGCGTTGTATGCGCGCGGCGGCGAGCCGACGCGGGCGGAAATTGAGCAGCGCTTGCGGCGCTATTGGCAGCCGTACCACGACAAACTTCGAGAATTGCTCGACGCCCAAGTGGCGCGGCACGGACGTTGCTTGCTGTGGGATGCGCATTCGATTCATTCGACGGTGCCGGCGCTGTTCGAAGGCCGCCTGCCCGACCTCAACGTCGGCACCGCCGACGGCCGCAGCTGCGAGCCCGCGACGGCTCGGCGCATCGCCGACGTTCTGAGGACGCAACCGCGCTTCTCCTTCGTCGTCGACGGCCGCTTCAAGGGCGGGTTCATCACGCGCCATTATGGCGATCCGGCGGCGCGGGTCGAGGCCGTGCAATTGGAAATTGCGCAATCGGCCTATTTGAGCGAGGCGCGCGCGCCGCGCTTCGACGAGACGCTGGCCGCACCGCTGATCGCACTTCTGCGCACGCTGCTCGGCTGTGCCGCGGGCGCGCCCCGGCGCGCCGGCAACAACAAGATCCAGGGTCTCGGATAAACTCCCGGTGGAACTCCCCGGAACCGGCGCTGTCCGCCTCTTGGCCTCGCATTCGGCCGGCGGTGCTGCACGATCACGGGAATTCGTGTGTTGACCGGTCGCGTCACTCAATAAGGACGGATTTCATGCAAAAACGACTAGTACGGCTGGTCGCCGCCATCGTGGCGGCGTCGATTGCCGGCGCCGCGACCGCGGCCGGTACCAATGACGTCACGCGCGCGACGCTCGACAACGGACTTCGCGTCGTGATAGTGCGCGACACCCTTGCGCCGGTCGTGACCACCGAGATCAACTACCTCGCCGGCTCGGACGAAGTGCCGGACGCGTATCCCGGCACCGCGCACGCGGTGGAGCACATGATGTTTCGCGGCAGCCCCGGGCTGACGAAAGATCAGCTCGCCGCGATCGCGGCCAACATGGGCGGCGCGTTCAACGCCGACACCACGCAGAGCGTAACGCAGTACTACTTCGTAACGCCGTCCCAGGATCTGGGCGTCGCCCTTCACGTGCAGAGCCTGCGCATGCGCGGAGTGGACATGGAGGCGGCGGCATGGGCGAAGGAGCGCGGCGCGATCGAGCAGGAAGTCTCGCGCGATCTGTCCAATCCTTCCTACAAGTTCTACGAGCAACTGCAGGCGCGCTTGTTCGAAGGTACGCCGTACGCGCACACCCCGCTCGGCACGCGCGCGTCCTTCGACAAGACCAGCGCGGCCATGCTGAAGCGGTTCTACATGCGCTGGTATGCGCCGAACAACGCGATTCTCGTGATCGCTGGAGACGTCGATCCGGCCGCAACGCTCGCGCAGGTCAAGCTCGAATTCGGCGACATTGCGCGCAAGCCGATGCCGGCGCGGCCGCCCTTCGATTTCAAGCCGGTGGCCGCGCAGACCGTGACGCTGCCGACGGACAGTCCGTACGGCTCCGTTTATCTCGCATGGCGCATGCCGGGGCTGAAATCCGCCGATTACGCGACGGCGCTGGTGCTCAGCCGGGCCTTGGATTCGCAGCGCGCCGCGCTCTACGGCATGGGGATGGACGGTACCGCATTGTTCGGCGGCTTTTTTGATCAGTCCATGCCCGAAGCCGGCATCGGCATGGCGATCGGCATCTTCGCGCGCGGCGGCAATCCGCAACCGGTGCTCGAGCGGATGCATGCGATACTGGCCGCCGCGGCGGCCAAGGGCGTCGATCCGGCTCTGATCGACGCGGCCAAGCGCAATGCGGTCGCGGCGCTCGAGTTCCAAAAAAATTCCGTCGACGGCCTCGCGAGCGCGTGGTCGCAGGCACTCGCGTTTCAAGGCCTGGAATCGCCCGATGCGATCAAGGACGCGATCGAGGCGGTGACGCCGCAAGCGGTGAATGCGCTCGCCAAGGCGACATTCGACCCGGCCGCGGCGGTCACCGCGATCCTCACCCCGGAGAGTTCCGGCAAGCCCGTTGCCGGCAAGGGCTTCGGCGGCGCCGAGAGTTTCGCGTCGAGCCCGGACAAGCCGGTTGAGCTGCCGGCGTGGGCTGAGCACGCATTCGCGACGCTGCAAGTGCCGCGTTCCACGCTCGCGCCGGTCTCGTACACGTTGGCGAACGGACTTAAGCTGATCGTGCAGCCCGAGTCGATCAGCGACACGGTGCAGGTATTCGGCAAAATCAAGACCAATGAGGATCTACAGGCGCCCAAAGGCGAGGAAGGCGTAGCCGATGTGCTGGATGCCCTGTTCCCATTTGGCACCGCAGGCCTCGATCGACTGCGGTTTCAACAGGCTCTGGATGCGATCAGCGCGCGCGAGAGCGCGGGCTCCAGCTTTTCGCTCGCGGTGCCGGCCGCGTATTTTGCACAAGGCATGAACCTGCTGGCCGACAACGAACTTCACCCCGCGCTCCCGCTCGAGGGATTCACCGTGGTGCAGCGCCAGCAGGCCGGCTTCGTCAAGGGACAGATTCAGTCGCCGGACTTTCTCTTGCAGCTTGCGCTCGGCAAAGCCCTGTTGCCCGCGAACGATCCGCAGCTGCGCTACGCCAAACCGTCGGCGGTGATGGGGTTGAGCCTCGCCAAGGTGAAGCGCTACTACGCGCAGGCCTTCCGTCCCGACATGACGACGATCGTCATCGTCGGCAAGGTCGACCCCGAGCAGGCGCGGGAAATCGTCGAAAAGACGTTCGGCGCATGGAAGAGCGCGGGAGCGAAGCCCGGTGTCGATTATCCCGCGGTTCCTCCCAACCGCTCGGGCCACTTGTATGTGCCCGACGACAGCGCCTCGCAGGACAGCGTGCAAATGGCCGAGACGATCGACGTCACCCGCGACGACCCTGCGCGCTTTGCGCTGAATCTCGGCAACCAGGTGCTCGGCGGCGGCTTCTATGCCTCGCGCCTATACCACGACCTGCGCGACAAGTCGGGGCTCGTCTACACCGTCGGCACGAGCTTCAACCTCGGCAAGCACCGCAGCACCTACACGGTCTCATTCGGCGCCGACCCGGACAAGGTCGCGGCGGCTGGCGCGATCGTCATCAAGGATCTCGCGCAGATGCAGCGGGAGCCGGTATCCGCGAGCGACCTGAAGCGCGCCAAGGGCATCCTGCTGCGCCAGATCCCGCTCGGCGAGGCGAGTTTCGATGCGATCGGCGGCCGGTTGCTGCAGCTGTCGCTCGAAGGCAAGCCGCTCGATGCGGTGACCATCGCCGGTCGGCATTATTTGAAGCTGACCGCGGCCGAGATTCAGCGCGCCTACGCCGAGCACATCCGTGCGCAAGGCCTCGTCACCGCGGTCAAGGGCCCGGCGCCGCTGCCATGAAAGGGAATACGTCCAATTCGGGCGATTGACGCGCTTTCGTTCCCGGACATGCGCGGCCTGCAGCGCACCTGGGCGGCAACGCTCGCCGCAACGCTGATTCACGAAGGCGCGCTCAACGAACGCCGGCCGGTGTCGTTTTACCTACCGGAGATGTCCGCGCCTGCGTATCGCGCCGCGAGCGGCGCGTTCAGCCATGCTTGCGCCAATCGCACCCACATCGAGCCGCCGAGCGGGATCAGCGCGTCATTGAAGTCATAGCTCGGATTGTGCAGCATGCACGGCCCCCCGCCATGGCCGCCTAAGCGATGGCCGCCGTCGCCGTTGCCGATCAAGAAATAGCAGCCGGGCTTCTCCTGCAGGAAAAAGCTGAAATCCTCGGCGCCCATCGTCGGCTCGAATTCATGCACGTTGTCCGCGCCGGCGAAGCCGCGGAGCACCTCGCGCACGAACTCCGTCTCGCGCGCATGATTGATCGTCGGCGGATAATTGCGCTTGAAATCGAACTCGCATGCGGCATCGAACGCTTGACAGGTTGCCTCGGCGATCTGCCGCATGCGCCGCTCGATCAGGTCGAGGACCTCGACGCTGAAGGTGCGCACGGTGCCTTGGAGCTCACATGAGTCCGGCACGACGTTCGTCGCCTCGCCGGCTTTGATCATCGACACGGAAATCACGGCCGGATCGATTGCGCGCGTGTTGCGCGTGACGATCGTCTGCAGCGCCAGCACGATTTGACAGGCGGCCGGCACCGGATCGACGCCGTTGTACGGCATCGCCGCGTGCGCGCCCTTGCCGCGGATCGTGATCTTGAACTCGTTCGTCGACGCGAACGCGGGTCCCGACTTGAGCGCGAATTGCCCCGCTTCCAGGCCCGGCCAGTTGTGCGCACCGAAAATCGCCTCCATCGGGAATAGTTCGAACAGGCCGTCGCGCATCATCTCGCGCGCACCGCCTCCACCCTCCTCGGCGGGCTGGAATATCAGATAAACCGTGCCGTCGAAGTTGCGATGACGGGAAAGGTATTGGGCCGCGGCGAGCAGCATCGCCGTGTGTCCGTCGTGCCCGCAGGCGTGCATCTTGCCGCGGTGGGTGCTCGCGTGCGCGAACGTATTGTGCTCGGTGATCGGCAGCGCGTCGATGTCCGCACGCAGCCCGACTGCGCGCGCGCTGCTGCCGTTCTTGATGATGCCGACGACGCCGGTCTTGCCGAGGCCCCGATGAAGCGCAACGCCCCAGGTCGTCAGCGTCGCGGCGATCAGATTCGACGTCCGCTGCTCTTCGAACTTGGTCTCCGGATGGGCGTGAATATCGCGCCGCAGCGCCTTGATGGCTTCCGCTTGCGCGACGATCGGTTCGAGTAGATTCATTCGTGACCCCTGGTGCAAGGCTAACCGGCGAGCTCGTCGGCCTGGGCCGCGAAATCCACGGCCGCAGCGGAGCTTGCGAAACTGACGAATATGGTGACGCCGAAATTGAGGCAAAGCGCGGCGAAGCCGGCGTTCCAACCCAGGATCGGATCGTGTTGCGTCAGCATCAACGATGCGGCGGCTGCAATTCCTGCGACAAGGCCTGAAAACACGCCGGCCATCGTCGCGCGGCGCCAGAAAATGCCGAGAACCACGCCGGGGAACAGCTGCGCGACGCCGGCATAGCCGATGAGCAGCAGCGACACCAGACTTGCGGAACTGTAGAGCGCGAAACTCAAACCGGCAATGCCGATGACGACGACCATGATGCGCGCAAGCCGCGCGACCCGATCATCGGACAGCGTCGGCGCGAACGCCGGGCGATACAGATTCTTCGCGAACAGCGTCGCCGCGGTCAGGACCAGCACCGCCGCCGGCACCATCGCCGTGAGCGCGCCGGCGCCGCCGACGAAGCCGAGAAACCACGGCGGAAAGGTCTTGCGGATCATGGTCAACAGGGAAAGGTCGCCGTCGGCGAGGCCGGGCACGACGAGAACGGCGGCGAACCCGGCAAAGAAGATGAACGGCAGCGTCAGCGAATACAGCGGCAGAATGACCGCGTTGCGGCGAACGACATCCGCGCTCCTCGCCGTGAACGCCGACGCAAAATAGTGCGGCCACATGCAATAGCCGAGCGATGACAAGAGGACCGTGGAGACATACCAGGTGTGATCGAGGTTCCTGGTGGCGCCCGGCATCGTCAGATGCGCAGGCTTGGCATGCGCCAACGCCGCGAACATGGGACCGATTCCGCCGAAGTAGATGTGCGGAATGGCGATGCCGATGGCGAGCGCCGCGCCGATCATCAACAGGTCCTTCAGAACGCTGATCCAGGCAACCGCGCGAATCCCGCTCGCCCACACGAATGCGATCAGCAAGCCGACCGAGACTACCATCGCGGGCGCCCGGCCGATGCCGCCGAAGCTCGCAACATTGACGATGATTCCGAGTCCTTCGATCTGCAACTGAAGATACGGGACGACCGCCGCGATGCCGACGATGCAGACCAATCCGCTCAAATACCGGTTACCGTAGCGCACCGCGAAGAAGTCGGGCTGCGTCTGCATGCCGTGCCGCCGGCCCAACTCCCATATTCTCGGCATGATGAAGAACGAGACCACGTTGCCCAGGGAGATGTAGGCCAAAATGTAAAGGCTCGGGCCGCCGCGGGAATACGCCCAGCCGCTCGCACCGAGAAATGCGAATGTCGTGTACATCTCGCCGGCCATCAACAAATACATGAGCGCGGCGCCGAATCGGCGGCCGCCGACGGTCCACTGTTCCAAGTCCATCTTTTGCCGGCGGCCGGCAAGAAAGCCGATCGCGGTCCCCAAGGCGACGATCGCGACGATGATCCACAGCGACATCGCGGCCGGAGTCATCAGGTCTTGTGCTCGCCGTTTTCGCGTGCACTGTCGATGCGGTACGCCGCCCACAGGCACAGCGTGCACAGCACCATCCATGCGATGAGCCAGGCAAGATTGAACGGAATGCCGAAGACGGTCGGCTTGAGCCGATCCCAGAACGCGACCGAGAAGCAGATCCCGGCGAATGGCACGAGGCCGAGCAGCAGGGCGCGAACTGAGGGCGGTCTCATGTCCGCAGTATCTACCGCCGTTCAGGAAATAGGCAACCTCGCCCGCCGTTCAACGAGACTGTTGCCGGCGCAGCGACAAGGCCATGAGCGCCGCCGCGAGCACGAAATACGCGGCGCAGAACTGCACGGCGACGTTGCGCTCCATGCCGGTGAGTTCCCAGACGCCGTAGACGCTGCCGTCGGCGCGCACCGAGTGGATGACGCCGAACAGGCTCAGCAATCCGCCGACCGCGAGATACGCCGCCGCCGCGCGCAAGCGCCGGTCGATCAACTCGACGAGGAAAGCGCCCCAAATCGTCGCGGTGATGATGAAGCCGTTGCCGAGCGCGACGATGACCGCCAATGCCGGCAGCCCGTTCGCGGTCGCCGTCATCAAATGGGCGAAGCGCTCCGGGGATACGAAACGCGGATCGCCCAACTCGATCGTGAGCATACGCGCGATCGCCGGGAATGCGCTGAAGGCGACGGCAACGACGTGGCGCGCGGGCACCGCGCGATTGGCCTGGGCCGTGATATCAAGCGCGACGAATATCAACACGGGAGCGAGCACGGCGAGCGGAATCCATTGCACGAGGTCCGACACCAGTCCGAGGACTCCCCCTACGCCGATGAACACGCCGGTCAGCAACGTATACCCCGCGCGCGCGCCCATGTCCTTGTACGCCGGATGACCGATGTACGGCGTCGTCTGCGCGACGCCGCCGAAGAGCCCGGCGATCAGCGTCGACGCCGCTTCGGCGAGCAAGATGCTGCGCACATCGTACGAGTCGCCCGCGGCCGCGGCGCTCGCGCTATTGTTGATGCCGCCGATGACCGTCAGCAGCGCGAACGGCACGAGGAGCGGCAGGTACCCGAGCGCGCCGCGAAATCCATCGAGGAAGGCGCCGCCGGGTCGCGGAAGGTACACGCCGAACGGCACCGAGAGCGCCTCATCCGGCGCGCCTCCGTTCCAATGCAGTGCCTTCAGCAGGTAAAAGACGGTCGTGCCGGCGATCACCGCGAACAGAACGCCGGGCAAGCGGCCCGGCACCGAACCTTTCGCGAGGAGCGCGTACAGGACGAGTCCCAGCGCCAGGAAGCCGGCGATGGGCGACTGGAGGAGTTCGATCAGCGGGAAAAAGCCGATCAGCAGCAGCGCGATCCCCGCGAGCGAACCCAACAGGCCCGCCTGCGGGATCCGCCGGCTCACGCTTCGGCCGATGAAAGACAACGGGAGTTTCATGAGCCCCATGATGAGCGTCGCGGCCATGCCGAGATGCCACGTCGCGAAGCCGGCGGCTGACGCATCGAGACCCGCGGCGCGAAAATGCGCGAACGCGGGACCGAGCACGAGCAGCGCCATGCCGATCGTCGACGGCGTATCGATGCCGAACGGCATCGCCGTAACGTCGTCGCGCCGCTCGCGGCGCCCGACTTTCAGCGCAAGCCACGTGTACAGCAGATCGCCGACCAGCACGCCGAACGCGGTTCCGGGGATCATGCGTCCGAGCACGATTGCCGCCGGTACGCCGTAGCCGCGCACGAGCACGCCCGCGAGCAGCGCGAGCACCGACAGATTGTCGACGGCTAAGCCTAAGAAGCCGTTGACGTCGCCGCGGACGAGCCGCAAGCGAAGCGAGCGCAGCTCACTGGCCAAGGTTCAGAAGCGCCGCGTTGCCGCCGGTCGCCGTCGTATTGACGGTCAGCGTGCGTTCGTTCGCGAAGCGCGCCAGGTAATGCGGACCGCCCGCCTTCGGGCCGGTTCCCGACAGCCCCGTGCCGCCGAACGGCTGGACCCCGACGACGGCACCGATCATGTTGCGGTTCACGTAGGTGTTGCCGGCGTTCGTCTCCTGGAAGACCCGGCGCCAGAACGACTCCAAGCGAGTCTGCACCCCGAGCGTCAAGCCGTACTGGGTCGCGCGGATCGCCTCGAGGACTTTGCCGATGTCCCGTGCCTTGTAGCGAAAGACATGCAGAAGCGGCCCGAACGCCTCGCGCGTCAATTGGCGGGGGTCGCGCAGCTCGATCAGATGCGGCGCGACGAAGCTACCGTGGCTATGCGCCTCGCCGAGCGCGCACGCCTTGATCACGCGTGCTTCCTTTCGCATTTGCGCGACGTGCGCGGACAGCTGTTCCGCAGCCGCCGCGTTGATCACGGGGCCGATGTCGGTGCGAGATTCCGCCGGGTCGCCAATCACGAGTTCGTCCATCGCCCCCGCGATCATCTCGATGATCGTGTCCGCGACGTCCTCCTGCACGAACAACAAGCGCAGCGCGGAGCAGCGCTGACCCGCGCTCATGAACGCGGAGCTCACGACATCGTCGGCAACCTGTTCCGGGAGCGCGGTCGAGTCGACGAGCATCGCGTTGATGCCTCCGGTCTCGGCGATCAACGGCACGATCGCACCGCCGCGCTCGGCCAGCGCCCGGTTGATCGTGATCGCGGTCGCCGTGGAGCCCGTCATCGCGACGCCGGCGAGCGCCGGATGACGGAACGCGATCTCACCGAACGCACGTCCCGGCGCCGGCACGAACTGCAGCGCCGCCGGCGTCACGCCCGCCTCGTGGAGGAGCGCGACGAAGCGCGCCGCGACCAGCGGCGTCGGCTCCGCGGGCTTCGCGACGACGGCGTTGCCGGCCGCGAGTGCCGCGGTCGTCTGGCCGGCAAAGATCGCAAGCGGAAAATTCCACGGACTGATGCACGCGAACACGCCGCGTCCCTGCAGCGACAAGTCGTTCGACTCCCCCGTAGGCCCCGCAAGGCGCAAAGGCTTCTCGAACAGCGTGCGCGCCTGCAGCGCGTAGTAGCGGCAGAAATCCGCGGCCTCGCGTACTTCGGCGATCGCATCGGTCAACGTCTTGCCGGCCTCGCGCACCAGTAGCTCGTAGAACTCCGTTCGCCGCGTCTCGAGCGAATCGGCGGCCTTGTCGAGCACGGCGGCGCGCGCCTCGCCGCCCGCCCGGCTCCACGCGGCTTGCGCCGCCGCCGCGGCATCGAAGGCGCCGCCGATTTCCGCGGGGGTCGCCTCGCGCATGCGGCCGACGATCTCGCGCCGCTCGGCGGGATTTGCGATCACGTGGCTTTCGCCGCTGAGCGCCGTGCCGCTGACGATGGGTCCCGCCGCATGGCTCGCAGCGCGCCGCGCGGCGATCGCCGCGCACAGCGCGTCGAGTTCAGCGGGATTGCCGAGATCGATCCCGGGCGAATTGCGCCGGTCCGGGTACAGCGCGATCGGGTTCGGCAGCAGCGGATTCTGCGCCGCCTGCAGACGCTCGAGCTCGGAGACCGGGTCGCGCACGATCTCCTCGACCGGTACTTTATCGTCCATGAAGCGGTTCACGAACGACGTGTTCGCGCCATTCTCCAGGAGCCTGCGCACGAGGTAGGCGAGCAAGTCCTTGTGTTCGCCGACCGGTGCGTATGTGCGGACCGGCGGAAAGTCCGTGATCTGCCGAATCGCCTCGGCGTAGAGCAGTCCGCCCATGCCGTGAAGCCGCTGAAACTCGTAGAGCGCGCCCGCGGGCGCAAGCTCCAGGATCGCCGCGATCGTATGCGCATTGTGCGTCGCGAACTGCGGGTAAATGACGTCGAGGTGGCCAAAGAGGCGCCCCGCGCACGCGAGATACGACACATCGGTCGTGACCTTGCGCGTATGGACCGGGTAGCCGTCGAGGCCGCGCTCCTGCGCACGCTTGATTTCGCTGTCCCAGTACGCGCCCTTGACCAGGCGCACCGCCAGGCGCCGCCCGGTGGTGCGAGCAACCGCGCCGACCCAGTCGATCACGTCGAGAGCGCGCTTGCCGTAAGCCTGCAGCGCGAGCCCGAGTCCGGGCCAGGAGCGCGTCGCCGTGTCGCGGCTGAGCGCCTCGATCACATCGAGGGAGAGGTCGAGGCGGTCCGCCTCCTCGGCATCGATCGTCAATTGGATGCCGGCGGCAGCGGCGCGCTCGGCCAGCATGCGTACCCGCGGCAACAGGCGCCCGAGCACGCGATCGCGCTGCATCAGCGTATAGCGCGACTCCAGCGCTGACAGCTTGATCGAGATCGACGAAGCCTCATGCGGGGCGCGCCCCTTGGCCGCACGTCCGATTGCGTCGATCGCGTGCTCATACGATGCCAGGTATCGCTCGGCGTGGTGCTGCGTCCGTGCGCCTTCGCCGAGCATGTCGAACGAGCAGAGGGCGAGGGTCTTTTCGGCGCCGCTTCGCCCAAGCGCCTCCTCGATCGTGCGGCCGACGACGAACTCGCCGCCGATGATGCGCATCGCGCGCCGTACCGCGAGCCGCACGACGGGTTCGCCGGCCTTGCGCGTGAGCGTACGCAGCCAGCCAGCAGCATCGGATTTGATCGATGGGTCGAGGTCGAGGATCCCGCCGGTCAGCATCAGCCCCCAAGTGGATGCGTTGACGAACAAGGACTCGGACTTGCCGGCGTGCGCGGACCAGTCGGCGCCCGCGAGCTGCTCGGCGATCAGCCGGTCCGCGGTCTCGTCGTCAGGAATGCGCAACAGGGCTTCGGCGATGCACATGAGTGCGATCCCTTCCTGGTTCGACAATCCGAATTCCTGGAGGAACGCGTCCAAGAACGGCCGCTCGTCGCGCCGCGCGCGTGCGCCTTCGACCAGTCCTTTCGCGACCGCGACGGCGCGGTGACGCGCGCCGCCGGTCAATTCCAAGTTGCGCAGCAAGCGCGTGACGCAACCGTCTTCCGGCCACAGGCTGTGATCGCGGATCGACTGACGGATCGCGGCTAGGTCCGTCGGCTTGCGGGATTCGGAGGAGTTGTCATTCATGATGTTTCCCAGTCGGATTGGACCGATCAAATATCTTTGAATTTGGCGATGAAGACGGCGGCTTCTTCTTGCCCGCCGGCCACGGATCGCACCGTGCAGGCCGCCGCGGCGCCGTCCTGCACGGCGAGATCCCATTGCTCCAGGGTTGCGGGCGCGCTTGGTTTCGCCGGCGCGCTTGTGCATTGCTCTATGGCAACCGCGCCCGCCACGCAAAATAGCACGAGCGTTTCGCCCGTCCGCCGCAGCAGATCGAGCGGCCTGTAGAGGCGCGCGACCTGCGCATCGACGGCGGCGATCGAATTCGCCGTCATCAGATTCAGATCGGTGCAGGGGCCGCAGAGCAGCTCGCATTCGGCCGGAACCGCACCGTCGAATTCGGCGAGGTCGCCGACGCGCTTCAATAGGATTTCGCCGCCCGTTGCGAACCGCAAACGCACGCCGGCGCCGCCGAGCAGCACCATGCGCCGCGCGTACCCCGTAAAATCGGAGAATGGGCCGGATGCGGCGATTTCGGCGACGCTCAGGCGCCAGCGCGGAGGGTCGGCGCCGTCCGGCACGCGGATCGCCTCGTGCGTGATGCCGCCGCCGTTTTTCCAGCGCGTTGCGGTGAACGAGGATCGGCGGACGATGCGCATCGATACCCCGGCGCCGGTCTACCGGTCCGCGGTCGTCGGCGAACCGCTGTTCCGCCAGCGAGCGGCGAGCGCGGGCAGCACACCGCATTTACCCGTCATGACGTCCGGCGTGATCGCATACACGACCGTGGCGTCGTGTCTGGGGAACGAGCCGCGCTCACGGCCGAAGGAATCGGCGGGCGCGTATTTCGCCATGAATGCGCTGAAGAATGCGATTTTTTCCGATTCTTCTTCGACGGTCCGAATGCGCCCAAAGATCACGGCGCTACGATATGAGATCGAAGTATCGCACTCCAAGGCGCCATACGGGAACACTTCCCCCGGCTCGTCGATCTCGAAGCAAACCCGATCGGCATGCCGCACGTTGGCGAGAAAATGGCCGGTCTGTTTGGTCGTGTGCAAGAACACGAGCCCGCCGCGCCACACGAACAGATTGGGAACCACATAGGGGTAGCCGTCCGCGCCGACGGTCGCGGTGCGGCCGACCCAAGCCGAGACCAGGAAGGCGTCCACCTCCTCGGCGCTCATGACTTTGTCCGCGCGGCGCAGATCGCCGCGCCGCGGCAGGAGATCGGCCCGCGTATCAATCATCGCCCCGCACTCCTAGAGTGGCCGAAGCCAACGCGGCGGCGCCGGCGGCTCGAGCCGTCCGGCGGCGCTGCGCCAATACATCATTACTCCGCCGCTTCGGCGTCCCCGGCCGGGGCCGTCTCTTCCGCGTCGCCGACGCCGCCGCCGACATCCATGAAGCTGCGCCGGCGCGTATCGTCCGACGCGCGCCGGCGGCGCGCGTGGTATGCGAATCCGGTGCCCGCCGGGATCAAGCGTCCGACGATCACGTTTTCCTTCAAGCCGCGCAGATCGTCCTTCAAGCCGCGTACCGCGGCCTCGGTGAGAACGCGCGTGGTCTCTTGGAACGACGCGGCGGAGATGAAGGATTCCGTCGCCAACGACGCCTTCGTGATGCCGAGCAGCAGCGGCTCCCAGGTCGACTGGTTCTTGCCTTCGCTCTTCTGTTTCGCGATGACCTCGAACAAGCGGCCGCGATCCATCTGTTCGCCGCGCAGCAGCGCCGAATCGCCGGTATCGAGAACCTCGATCTTGCGCAGCATCTGCCGCACGATGACTTCGATGTGCTTGTCGTTGATCTTCACGCCCTGCAGGCGGTAGACGTCTTGAATCTCGCGCACGAGATAGTTCGCGAGCGCCTCGACGCCTTGCAGACGCAGGATGTCGTGCGGATTCGGTTCGCCGTCGGCGATGACTTCGCCCTTCTCGACCTGTTCGCCTTCGAACACGTTCAGGTGGCGCCACTTCGGAATGAGCTCTTCGTACTTCTCGCTCTGTTCGTTCGTGATGACCAGGCGCCGCTTGCCTTTCGTTTCCTTGCCGAAGCTCACCGTGCCGCTGCGTTCCGCTAGAATCGCGGAATCCTTCGGCTTGCGCGCTTCGAACAAGTCCGCTACGCGCGGCAAACCGCCGGTGATGTCGCGGGTCTTCGATGATTCCTGCGGGATGCGCGCGATGATGTCGCCGACCGACACCTTGGCGCCGTCCTCGA
>VFSW01003540.1_pt1 | contig 23406 bp, 17 predicted proteins | sample 5358111 | NCBI WGS metagenome assembly VFSW01 (sample SAMN11554181, study PRJNA540505) | mine drainage metagenome | isolation source: sediment from site ElyBrook_90M | place: USA: Ely Copper Mine, Vershire, VT | collected 2017
CTTCGTGGGCCACCACGTAGTCGATCTCCGCCAGGGAAGCCTTGATGAGGCGCCAGCTCAAACGGATCTCCCCACAATCGTTGCAGCTGCCCCAGCGTCCCAGTGCGTTGGACAGGCGCACGCGCGGTACCGGCACACCCAATTTTTCCGCAAAGAACTGCACTCGCGTTTGAAACAGGGGCAGGGCCTGGGCGCGATACCACTGTTGCACCAAAAACTGGACGGGACCCTCGTTGGGATCCACTTCGATGACTTCACCCTCCTGCGGTAGCAGGGACAATTGGGCGGAAACAAAACGCAGGGTGCGCGTGCCTCCCAGCCATGGTAATGACTCCCCCTCACAAAATTGCGGAGCTTCGGGAATGGCGCGCTCGCGCCAGTGCTGGAGTTTTTTCTGAACCCAGGGCCACTGGTCCCGAATGGCCTGCTCCACCGAGCCGAGGGTCACCCAGGGCGGGATGGCCACGGTTAATCCGGTGTGATCCACCAGGAGGCCGATACTGCGCCGACGGCGTCGTCGCGCCACACTGTACTGCACCTCATGGTCGCCGATGCGCAGGCGATGGCGGCGCGGTGGACGGGTGTTTAGCGCTGCGACGGCCCCCTTGCGACTGTAGGGTTGGGCCACCCGTCCGGTGAGCTCTTCCATCTGTTGCTCGATCCAGATTTCCGCTTCGCGCGTGACCTCCGCGCCATCGCGACCCACGGTGGGTATGGGAGGGCCGATGCGCACCGAAAGGGTTCCTGGGTGTTTGGCCAGCAATCCTTTTTTCCAGAACTCGCCGGCATTATGGGCCATGGGCACCACCGGCACCCCGGCCGCGGCGGCCAATAGGCCACCGCTCGGGGCATAGCGGGCGCGATAGCCCGAAGGGACGCGGGTGCCTTCAGGAAAGATAATGACCTTGAGGCCTGCCTTGAGGCGCTCAAGCCCCTGGGTTTGCACTTGTTGAAAGGCTTCGCGACGGGCGTCGCGATCGATGGCGATGGGGTCGAGCAAACGCATGCCCCAGCCGAAGACGGGCATGGACAGCAATTCCTGTTTTAGCACAAAGCTGTGGGGCGAAAAGAAGGCAGGAAAAAACATGGTCTCCCACTGCGATTGATGTTTGACCAGCATCACGCAAGGGCCCTCGGGGACGTTTTCCCAGCCGCTGACGGTGTAGCGCACCCCCAGCAACAGGGTGCCCAGACGGATCATGAGTCGGCACCATGCACCCGAAAAATAGCGTGGTCCGCGATGAGAAAAAGGCGCAGAGAGCGCCATCAAAAGGACATACACCGGCGTGGCAACGAGCTGACAGAGCAGAAAGGCGAGTGCTCGGAGCGCCGTCATGCGGTGCCTCCAATAATGGCGCGTACGGCTTCCGAGAGATCGGAAAACACCTGGGTGCCCGCCGGCAAGCCGCCGGCATCACGGGTTTTTTGTCCCTTGCCGGTCAGGACCAGCATGGGCTGCGCCCCCACCCGGGCCGCAGCGGTGAGATCGCGTAAGGAGTCACCGATGGCCGGGACATCAGACAGCGGAATGTTGTAGCGCTGCTGAATTTCTTCAAACATGCCGGTGTTCGGTTTGCGGCAATGGCAGCGGGCTTCGTTGGCATGGGGGCAGAAAAAAATGGCATCGAGCGCCGCTCCTTGTTGAGCCAGGGTGTCGATCATCTTTTGATGAATGGCGTTGAGGGCAGCCATGTCAAGCAGGCCGCGCGCCACTCCCGACTGATTGGTGGCCACCACCACCCGATAGCCGCTCTGATTAAGTTGTGAAATCGCTTCCAGGCTGCCTGGAAGGGGTTTCCATTCCTCCGGGCTTTTGATGTAGCGTGTGCTGTCGAAGTTGATGACGCCATCCCGATCCAGGATCACCAGTTTCATCGGCCTAGCCTCCCAATCTGGAAATGTCGGCAACCTGGTTCATCAGGCGTTCCAGGCGCATCAGGAGGGCCAGACGATTGGCGCGCAGGACCGGGTCCTCGGCCATCACCATCACCTCAGTGAAGAAGGTATCCACGGGCGCGCGCAACCGGGCCAGGTGGCGCAGGGCAGCAGTGTAGTCCAGGTGCACCAGATGGTCGTCCACCACGGGCTCACAGGCAATCAGTGCGGCATACAGCGCCTGCTCGCCTGGATCCACCAGGCGCTCGTGCTGGAGCGTCGGTACGGCGGCATCTGCTGCGGGGCCGGATTTTTTAAGGATGTTGCGGATGCGCTTGTCGGCGGCGGCGAGGCTTTCCGCTTCGGGCAGCGCACGAAACGCGCGCACGGCTTCCAGACGCAACAGCACGCGATCAAGGCGCGCCGGGTTTTGGCTCACCACCGATTCGATTTCCTCCGCACTGAACTCGCGCTCGCGCAGCGTCCCGCGCAGGCGCTCCAGGATGAAGCCATTGAGGTCCGCCACGGTGGTGGCCGCCAGGGTGTCTGGAGCAAACCCATCCACAGCGTGCTGGAGCAATTGTGGCAGTTCCAGCGGCAGTGCTGCTTCAATCAAAATCCGGATGACACCCAGGGCGGCGCGACGCAAACCAAAGGGGTCGCGGTCGCCGGTGGGAACCAGCCCGATGCCGTAGATGCCGGCGAGGGTGTCGAGCTTGTCGGCGAGTGCCACAGAGGCACCCAGTAGGCTTTGGGGCAGGGTGTCCTGGGCAAAGCGCGGATGGTAATGGGCGGCGATGGCCTCCGCCACGGCCTCAGGTTCACCATCGTGGGAGGCGTAAATGCGTCCCATCAGACCCTGCAGTTCGGGAAATTCGCCCACCATGTCGGTGAGGAGGTCGGCCTTCATCAAGTATGCCGCGCGTTGCGCAGCGGCGTCGTCGACCCCGAGCTGGGTTGCAATATTTCCGGCCAGCGCCTGCAGGCGCTGCACCCTTTGGAGCATGCTGCCCAGCTGATGGTGATAGACCACGTCGTTCAAGCGCGGGACACGGTCGGCGAGCGGTGTCTTGCGATCCTGCTCAAAGAAAAAGCGCGCATCCGCGAGGCGCGCACGCAGCACGCGCTCATTGCCATGAATGATGGACTGCGGGGTCGGCGTCTCTATATTGCTGACCAGCAGGAAGCGCGGTAGCAGGTGTCCCTGTGCATCTCCCAGCGGAAAATATTTCTGGTGCTGCTGCATGGAGAGGATCAGGCACTCTTGCGGCACGGCCAGAAACTCGGGGTTGAAGGTGCCGGCATAGACTGCGGGCCATTCCACCAGGGCGGTGACTTCATCGAGGAGGGCTTCGTCTGCCAACACCCGGGCTTCTCCCGCGGCAGCACGCAGGGCCGTCTCGATGCGGCTGCGGCGTACGGTGAACGAAGCCAGCACCCGGCCTTTGTGCTCCAGGGTGGCGGCGTATTGATCGGCATGAGAAAGGGTGATGGGGCCGCTACTTAAAAAGCGGTGGCCGCGGGTGGTGTTGCCGGCGCTGACCCCCATCAGCGTCACGGGAAGCACGGTGCTGCCGTGCAGGACCACGAGGCCATGCACCGGGCGCACAAACTGCGCGTCCCCCGCGCCCCAGCGCATCACCTTGGCCACCGGCAGGCGCGCCAGGACGTCGGCGAGAAGCGCGGGCAGGGTCTCTGCCAAGGTCTTGCCGGGCTGCACTGAATGGAATACGAAGAGATCCTGGCCCTTGGGGTCCTTGGCGGTCTGCAACCGGTCTACGGCTACTCCGCAGGAACGTGCAAAACCGGCCAATGCAGGCGTAGGTTGACCATTGGCAGCGAATCCCGCGGCACATGCCGGGCCCTTGCGTACCACGTTGTGATCGGGCTGGCGGGTTGCGACGTCGCATACGGTAAGGGCCAGACGGCGCGGTGATGCATAACCTTCCACAAGGGCATCGGCCGGCGCAAAATCTTGCGCCATCAGGGCATCGCTGATGCCGGCGCGAAACGCGGTGCCCATGCGTTCCAGCAATTTGGGTGGGAGCTCTTCAGTGAGGAGTTCGATGAGCAGGGTTTCTCTCATGGGGCCGTGCCTTCCGTGCGTGGGCACATGGGAAATCCCAGGGCTTCGCGGGACGCGTAATAGGCCTGCGCCACCTTGCGTGCCAGGGTGCGGATGCGCCCGATGTAAGCGGCGCGCTCAGTGACGGAAATGGCGCCGCGGGCATCCAGGAGGTTAAAGGTGTGTGAGCATTTCAGGACCATCTCATAGCCTGGCAGGGGCAGTCCGGCATCGATCAACCGCGCGGCTTCGGACTCCAGTCCGGAAAACTGGCGGAACAGCCATTCGGTGTTGCTGACCTCGAAGTTGTAGCGCGATTGCTCCACTTCGTTCTGATGGTACACGTCGCCGTAGCTGATGCCCGGGGTCCAGACCAGATCGAAAACGTTGTCGCAACTTTGCAGGAACATGGCGAGGCGCTCGATGCCGTAGGTCATCTCTCCTAGCACCGGCTTACAGACAAGCCCGCCCACTTCCTGAAAATACGTGAACTGGGTGACTTCCATGCCATTGAGCCAGACTTCCCAACCCAGGCCCCAGGCGCCCAGGGTGGGGTTTTCCCAATCGTCTTCCACAAAGCGGATATCGTTTTGCGTGGGGTCAATGCCCAAGGCCGAGAGCGAGCCCAGATAGAGTTCCTGAATGGCGTCTGGAGAAGGTTTTAACACCACCTGGAACTGGTAGTAATGCTGTAGGCGGTTGGGGTTGTTGCCATAGCGTCCGTCCTTGGGGCGGCGCGAGGGCTGCACATAAGCCGCACGCCAGGGTTCGGGTCCCAAGGCGCGCAGGAAGGTGGCGGTGTGCGAGGTGCCGGCCCCCACTTCCATGTCGAAGGGTTGCAAGAGTGCGCAGCCTTGATCGCTCCAGTAGCGTTGCAGGCGCAGGATGATTTCCTGAAGGGTCAGCATGGGGTGATTATCGACGATTGAAGCGCTGGACGATACCCAATATTGCCAGGATGATGAACCAGATCAGGGACCACTGGGCGATGGAGAGTGAAAGAAAGGTCCAGCCTACCGTAGCGCATTCGCCGGAGCCCTTGAAGACCACTTCCAACGCTTTCAGGAAGGGGTGCGCTTGCAGAATATAGTTGAGCCCGGGTCCGCAGGCGGGCACCTGATCGGGGGGCAGGTGCTGCAGCCACACCTGGCGGGCTGCAATGGCGGCTCCCGTGCCAGCGGTGAGGGCAATCAGCACGGCATAGACACGGGCGCCCAGATCGCGCGGGTTATGTAGGGCAGCAAACAGGAAAACAGCGCCCAGCCCGATCATGAAGATGCGCTGGAAAATGCACAGGGGGCAGGGGTCTTCGCCTTGGGCATGCTGCAGATAGAGCGCAAAGCCGATGAGGCCGGTGGCTATGAGGAAACCCAGAATATAGAGCAGGCGGCGGCGTGGAATACAGAGTCTCCATTTTGGAAATGGTGGCGAATCAGGGATTCGAACCCCGGACCTGCGGATTATGATTCCGTCGCTCTAACCGGCTGAGCTAATTCGCCAAGCCGCGCATTATAACGTGACCACCCATGAAGGATCAAATGATGTCAGGGGGACTCCAGCGATGCGAGGAACTGGCCGAACCAGACCAGCCCCTGCGGCCACAGGCCAAGTTTTGCCGCACTGCCGATGTGCCCTAGTGCGCCTGCGTCCATGAGACGCGCTTTCCAGGCCGTGGCAAACACCCCCGCACGTTCAAAACTGACACGCTCATCGTTGCGGCTGGCCACGACCATGGCGGGGAAAGGCAGGGGCGCCAGAAGAATGGGATCAAACCCCAGGATGTTATATCCGGGGTCTCCGATAAAACGATCAATGTCGGTGGGGGCCACAAGAAAGGCGCCAGCCACCGTGAATGCCGAATGCGTCAGCGCCCAGCGCACGGCCAGCGTTGTGCCAAGGCTATGCCCCACCAGAATCACCGGTTTCTTACAGGCGCCAACGGCCCCTGTCAGCCGTTGTGACCAGTCGGCATAACGTGGTGCCTCCCAGTTCTCCTGAATCACGCGACGCATGTTGGGAAACTCGGCTTCCCAGGCCGTCTGCCAGTGCTCGGGTCCGGAGCCATGCCATCCGGGAAGAATGAGAATGTCGTAATCCGTGAGAGTGCTCATTGCGGGGTCATCCTTGCTGGAACCGACAGCAGGAGGGCGACAAGGCACAGCACCAGGATGCCAGGGTTTCCGATCACCACAAATGGGGTGGACCCTGCAAACCCCTGGGCCTGGCCGTTGAGGCTGAAGATCTCGGCGCGCGGCGCGCGGCTGATGATGTGCCCCTTTTCATCAATCAGTGCCGTGATGCCGGTGTTGGTGGCGCGTAACATCTGGCGCCCGGTTTCCAGCGCGCGGGTCTGGGCCATTTGCAGGTGCTGTTCAGGGCCGATGGAATGACCAAACCAGGCATCGTTGGTGAGGTTGGCCAGCAGGGTGGCGCGCGGCAGGGCACGAATGATTTCCTCGCCGAAAGCGTCCTCGTAGCAGATGTCCACAGCCACCCATTGGCCGGCCACCCGCATGGGCGCCTGGTCAGGACTGCCCCGTTGCTGGCTGTCCAGGGGAATGCTCAGCACTGCGTGCACCAGCGGTTTGAGCAGGCCCTCGAAGGGAATGAATTCACCAAAGGGCACCAGATGCACCTTCTGGTAGGTTTGTGTTGGGGAGTGGCCAAAGCTGAAGACACTGTTGTAGTACTGACCGCGCTCCGGTTCCGAGAACATGCCGATCAGCACATCGCTACCGCGTTCGTAGCCGTAGCGCGTGATCTCTTCTGCGTAGGCTTCCGGCATCTGTTGGCGCATAAAGGGCAGCGCGCTCTCGGGCATGATGATGAGGCGGCTCCTGCTGTTGTAGAGCAAATTGGTGTAGCGCTGTATCGTCAGCCCGGTGCTGGCTCTCTGGAATTTTTGATCCTGGGGAAAGTTGCCCTGCAACAGGCTGACACTCAGTGGATCACCCAGGGGATGCGTCCAGTTCACTTGGCGCAAGCCCACTCCGGTGCCTACCAGAAGGAGAATGCCCAGGGCCAGTGGGCCATAGGTGTGCGCATCACGGCGGGCGGTGACGATTGTGGTGATCAGTCCGGCCAGCAACACACTGGCTGCCGTCACGCCAAACACCCCCAGAATCGGGGCGTAACCTGCCAGAGGGCCGTCGGGGATTTGCGCATACCCCACTGACAACCAGGGAAAGCCCGTGAGTACCCAGCTCCGGGTCCACTCCGAGAAGGTCCAGAACACCGGGACAGCGAGCAGCCAGCGGGTTTTGGGGCGAAGGGCAAAAAAACGGGCTGCGAGATAACCCACGGCCGCAGGAAACAGGGCAAGTACGGCAGCAAAGACCAGGATGGCCAGAATCGCCAGCACGACGGGCATCCCGCCAAAGTCGTGCAGGCTGATCTCGATCCAGCTCACCCCGCTCACAAAAAATCCCATGCCCCACAAAAAGCCGGTCTCCGTCGCGGCCCAGGGGGTCGGGGTGCGTCGCCACAACAACATCAAAACGGTGAGTGACAGGATCGGCGCGGGCCAGAAGCCATAGGGAGCAAAGCCCGCGACCGCGAGACCCCCGGAGAGTGTGGCCAGCAGGGCGCTGATCACTTCGGGCTTCATGGAGTGGGGTCTGTCCCCGAATGCAGTTTTTCCACCAGCACCGAATGCAAACGCCGACTGTCAGCGCGCAGCACTTGAAACGCGAGCCCTCCAAAGGTAATGCGCTCGCCACGTTTGGGCATGCGGCCAAAGCGATTCAGGACGAGTCCACCCACCGTGTCGAAATCGTCACTGGCCAAATGGGTGCCCAGGGCCGCGTTGAAGTCGGCGAGCTCGGTGACTGCCTTGACCCGAAACTTGCCCAGGCGATCCGGCACGATGTTGTCCTCGGTTTCATCGAAGTCATATTCGTCTTCGATCTCGCCCACGATTTGTTCCAGCACGTCTTCAATGGTGACGAGTCCCGAGACGCCGCCATATTCGTCCACCACAATGGCAATGTGATTGCGATTGGCCCGAAACTCGCGCAGCAGGACGTTGAGGCGTTTGGATTCCGGAATGAAAACGGTGGGGCGCAGCATGTCGCGCACGTTGAATTCTTCGCCGGCGTAGTAGCGCAGCAAGTCCTTTGCCAACAGGATGCCAAGCACATTGTCCTTGCCTTCATCCACCACCGGAAAACGCGAATGCGCGGTTTCGATAACGAAGGGGATGAATTGTTCCGGCTCCTGATCAATTTCGATCACATCCATCTGGGAACGGGGAATCATCACGTCGCGCACTTGCATGTCGGCCACACCCAGCACGCCCTCCATCATGCTGAGTGCATCCGCATCGAGCAGATTGCGCTCCAGTGCCAGATGCAGAAACGCAATCAAGTCCTCGCGGGTTTCAGGCTCGTGGTGCAGCCACTGATTCAGGCGATTCAGCAGGGAGGGTCTGGGGGGATCATCTTGCATGATGGGCGGTGCCGTTTAATGGAAGGGAAGATAGGGGTTGGGAATGCGCAAGCGTTCCAGGATCTGGATTTCCATGGCTTCCATGTGTTGGGCATCATGCCGCTTCAGATGGTCGTACCCTTGCAGATGAAGCAGGCCATGCACCACCAGATGGGCGTAGTGATGTGCCAACGGTTTTTTCTGATGCTGTGCCTCACGTTTCACTACCGGGGCGCACAACACGATGTCGCCTTCCAGGGTGTTGTCCAGCAGGCCATACACAAAGGTCAGCACATTAGTAGGGGTGTCCTTGTGGCGGAATTCGCGGTTCATGCGCCGGCCTTCACGGCTGTCCACCAGGCGGATGGTGAGACGCGCTGAAGTCATCAGGGCGGCCTGGGTCCAGCGCCGCAGTTGTTGACGAGTGGGCAGGCCGCTGGTGCGGCTGGCCAGTTGGATGGACAGATTCAGGGCGTGTTTCGGCTCGGAGTCCATGGGTCACTCGAGAGGACGGGAATGCTGTTCATAGGCATTGACGATCTGTTGCACCAGGGGATGGCGCACCACGTCTTCCGCCTGAAAAATCGTGAAGGCAATGCCTTCTACCCGCTGCAGCACATTGCGCGCATCGATGAGACCACTCTTCTGGGTGTGGTGCAGGTCGATTTGAGTGACGTCGCCGGTGACGACAGCTTTGGTGCCGAAGCCGATCCGTGTCAAAAACATTTTCATCTGTTCCGGCGTGGTGTTCTGGGCTTCATCCAGAATGGTGAAGCTATGGTTAAGGGTGCGCCCGCGCATGAATGCCAACGGGGCCACCTCGATAATGCCGCGTTCAAACAGGCGGCCCACGCGCTCATAACTCATCAGGTCATACAGTGCATCGTAGAGCGGGCGCAGGTAGGGATCCACTTTCTGGTTAAGGTCGCCGGGCAGGAACCCCAGTTTCTCTCCGGCTTCCACGGCCGGGCGGACCAGCACAATGCGTTTGACCTCTTCGCGCTCCAGCGCGTCCACGGCCGAAGCCACGGCAAGATAAGTTTTGCCGGTACCGGCCGGGCCCACGCCAAAGGTGATCACATGGCTCTGGATTTGCTGCAGGTACTGCAGCTGGCGTGCAGAGCGACTTTTAAGATCGGGTCTGCGCGTACGCAGCTGTGGTTCCGCGCTGTCCGTGTTGGCAGAACCCGGGGACCCCATGACAGCCTGGCCCAGGGCCTGTACCAGTCCCATGTGAATGTCCTCGGCAGAGAGATTGTCGCGGGCATTGCGGTAAAAAGTTTGCAGGATCTCGGCAGCCAACACGGTCTTGTCTTTTTCCCCTTCCACGCTGAAATGTTCGCCGCGGCGGCGAATGGAAACGGCCAGGGTACGCTCGATTTGTTTCAGATTTTCGTCAAGCACGCCGCACAGGTTGGCCAGACGATGATTATTCACGGGCTGCAGGTCGAGTTCAAGGGTGGTCATGCGGAGGTGTTCAGGAAAGAATGACGATTTCGCCGCGCAGCGAATAATGCGCCGTGGCGGTGATGGTCACCTCCACAAACTGTCCGATCAGGCGCGCTTGCCCCGGAAAATTGACAACCCGGTTGTTGTCGGTGCGCCCGCGCAGTTCGGAGGTGTCGCGTTTGGCATGACCGTCCACCAGCACGCGCTGACGGGTGCCGACCATGGCCTGGCTGATGCGCGCCGCCACAGCATCGGTTTTTGCCAACAAGGTTTGGAGGCGCGCCAGCTTGACCTGTTCGCTCAACCTGTCAGGCAGCTCTGCTGCCGGAGTGCCGGGACGCGGACTGTAAATAAAGCCGTAACCGCCATCAAAGCCCACCTCGTCAATCAATTGCAGCGTGGCATTAAAATCGGCTTCGGTCTCGCCCGGAAAGCCGATGATGAAATCGCTCGAGAGAGAAATCTGGGGACAGACCTCACGCAGGCGGCAGATGATGGATTTGTATTCCAGCGCGGTGTAACCGCGCTTCATGGCGGCGAGGATGCGGTCTGATCCCGATTGCACCGGCAGGTGCACCTGACCCACCAGTTTGGGGAGACGCGCGTGTGCATCAATCAGGCGCTGGGTAAATTCCAGCGGGTGGCTGGTGGTATAGCGAATGCGTTCGATGCCGGGAAGTGCGCTGACCTGTTCCAGGAGCGACGCAAAATCGGTGTCTTCTGCGCTGCTCTCGAGATCGAGGTAAGCGTTGACATTCTGACCCAGCAGGGTGACTTCCTTCACGCCGCGCGCTGCGAGGTCACTGATCTCACGCAGCACGTCGGGCAACGGGCGAGAAAACTCTTCACCCCGCGTGTAAGGCACCACGCAAAAACTGCAGTACTTGCTGCAGCCTTCCATGATGGACACAAAAGCCGTGGGGCCTTCCACCCGGGCCGGAGGAAGTGCGTCGAATTTTTCGATTTCAGGAAATGAGATGTCTACCTGCGCGGTACCGCTGCGCCGCCGTGCATCCAGAAGGGCTGGCAGGCGATGCAGGGTTTGTGGACCGAACACCAGATCCACGTAGGGGGCGCGCGCCACGATGGCATGACCTTCCTGGCTTGCCACGCAGCCGCCTACTGCAATGACGAGATCGGGTTTGTCCCGCTTGAGTTCAGCCAGACGCCCCAGATCGGAAAACACTTTTTCCTGGGCTTTTTCGCGGACCGAGCAGGTATTGAGCACGATGACATCGGCCTCTTCGGCATGCTCGGTTTTTTCCAGGCCATGACTGGCGTACAACAGATCGGCCATTTTGTCCGAGTCATACGCGTTCATCTGACAACCAAAAGTGCGGATATGGACTTTCTTGTTCAAGGGGATAACTAATAGGGGACAGACCGGCATTTTACCACAGGGGACACGCCCCATTAAAATGAGGCCTGTCCCCGATCTTTAGTCTTCAAAACGGGTTCCAGGTTTTCTCGGGTGTGTAATGCATGTAACCCACGCTGGCGCCGGTGCGTAGTCCCACTCCCAGGCGGATCGGGGCAAGGATGATGCTCCCCCGTTGCTGATAGTTGAGGCCGGCACCGCCCACATAGTAAAAGCTGCCATCCACTCCCGGGTAACGCTGGAAAATCTTGTCCACTGAAGGCAGGTGATAGACCAGGATAAAAACTTTGGAGGCGTTGCCACCGAAGTCGAAGCCCAGTGACGGGCCGGTCCAATAAACTTTCCGGCCACCACCGCTTTTTAACGTCAGTATGCCATCGCCGTAGCGCAATCCCACCGCCATGGCGCCGCTGGCTTCTTCGCCCTTGATGTAGCCGTTAGGCCGCCCCTGTTCCTTGAAAGCTTTTTCGATCAGTTTAGCCAGTCCCTCGGTGGTGTTTCCAAAAAAATCCGTGGCATCCTTGAGAATGGAGTCCTGATCATAGGTGTCTTCGTTTTTGGCAGCAGCAGGATAAGCCAGCACCAGGCTTAACAGGGCCACTCCGATCAGGTGCGATGAATGCAGGTATCGAATCATGAGTCACCTCGCAGGCAAAGGAGAGAGAGGCATTCTGCCACAGGAAACCGGGTTGTGATGGGACTTGAAGTCAGACTCGTGGCAGAATGAGGTATTCGATATCGAACCTGATGTCTTTGTGAGCCCAAGACGGAATGGATCGCGTGCCAGATGCCCCTCTGAAAACTGAGTTTTTACAACTTTCAACCAGGATTTTAAATGATCTGGCTGATGGAAAATCGCCGCAAATATTGGGCGAAGCCGTCTGCCGGTTTGCCGAAAACGCCATGCCAGGGCTGTTCGCTGTGATCATGGTGGAAGCGGATGGCAAACTTGCGGTTTTCGCAGCCCCCAGCACTTCCGTGGGACGGGACTCGCTTGCAGCATCTTCCTGGTCTTGCCCCGTGTGGCTGGACAACCATGTCGTCGGAACCTTCGCCTTGACCGGTCCTACCACCAGCGGGCCAAATCTTGCCGCACGGGAGTTGCTGGAATTCTGCTCAGCCATGACCGGCACCGTGCTGCGTTATGCCCAATTGCAGGACAAGGCGCTCGAACAACATGCGGCCCTGTCGCGGGCGATCCAGTTCAACGTCATGCTGGCCCAGGCCAATCAGGTGATTGCCGACGCCGAAGATGTCCAGGCACTTTTCAAGGCGGTTTGCGAGATTGCCGTTCAACATGGACAGATGAAGCTGGCGTTTATCGGAGTGCCCGGTGCGGATCAGCATTTTCGGGTTTTGGCCGCCGCAGGCCACACCGGTTATCTCGACGGGTTGATCATCTCCAGCAATCCCGCGCTCCCGGAAGGCCAGGGCTCCATGGGGCAGGCCTGGCGGGATGGGAAAGTCATGTATAACCAGTCCTTTGCCAATACGCCGCACCTTGGCCCCTGGAAATTGCGTGCCAGGGAGGCTGGTTTCGGGGCCAGCGCTTCGTTGCCGATTTTGCGCCAGGGGGCGGTCATGGCGGTTTTGTCGGTTTATCACGCCCAGGAAAATATTTTTAGCGCGGACCTTCGGCAAGTGCTCGAAGAACTGTCGCGCAACATTTCCCATGGGCTGGAACGGATCTTTCTGCAGCGCCGTCTTGTCCATGAACAGGACAAACAACGCTACCTCACCATCCACGATGCGCTCACCGGATTGCCCAACCGGCTGGCACTGGATCAGCACCTCCCGGGAGCCTTGGCGCGTGCGCGCAAGGACCAAACCCTGTTGGCGGTGTGCCTTGCTGACCTCGATGATTTCAAGGCCATCAACGACGCCCATGGCATGGAGGGGGGCGATCGGCTGCTCAAGGTTGTGGCGCAACGGTTGCGCTCTGCGTTGCGCGACACGGATCTTGTGGCACGTTCAGGCGGGGATGAATTTGTGCTGGTGATCGAGGGCCTGCTGCGCTATGAAGATCTTTTTCCGCGTCTCGCGCGCATCCATGAATTGCTCTCTAACGAAATTGAGTTGCCAGACGCCCATCGCGTCACGGTGCAGATATCCCTGGGGTTGACCTTCTATCCCAACGATGGCGGGGATGGCGACTTGTTGATGCGCCATGCGTTTGAGGCCATGTATGGTCTTAAGGCACATAAAGGGGTGCGCAGCAGCTGGTGGCAGATTTGGGGGGAAGGAAATTTAATCGCTTCGCCGGCCCAAGTGCCCAGTATCGAGCCTTATGGTGCAGAGGCTGCAGCGTTGTTGGCCCCGTTGCAAGACGCCCTGTTTCCGCTGCCCCATGATTTTGTGGAGACACTCCATTCGGATTGGCTCGGTCGTGTCACGATTGCCACACTTCTGGAGCGCCTTGATCCCGAAGATCTGGCGGTGCAGAAGGCTCGCCTGGAGCGACACATCCTGATGCTGCAGCGTGCCGATCTGACCGAAGACCAGCACCGCGGTTTTGCCGAAGCCTTGGGCCGTGTCAATACGCTGGTGGGCTTCGATCTCACGGCGCTGATTGAGGCCATCCAGGCCTATCAGAATCAAGTCGGGCACCGGTTGCATGAATTGCAGGGCATGCGGCTTTCAGAAAAGCAGCGGGTGATGGATGTCATCGCTGGCCGCCTGCGCGTCGAACTGCAAAGTCAGATCCGCGCTCTCCAGCAACTGATGGTGCAGCGGCAATCCTGGCTGGCTGAACAATCCCTGCGCCTGTCGCATGCCACCAGTTGGGTGGACACCTGCCGGGAGCTTCTTGAATCCATTACCGAGTTACAGGGCTGCATCGCCGCCACCATCAATCGGCCGGACACCACTGGAAAGCTGGTGTATGAATTCAAAACAGCCGTACTGGAGCGCTATCTCAATGATCTTGAAGCTGCGGGGGTGGTGCCACATCTCGTGAATGCCCAGGATGGCCAGTCCCTTCGCCCAGCGCATATGCGCATCTGGCAGACGGAGCAGATCGAAACCAATGCGAGCTATGCCACAGAGCGCCATTTGGCCCATCTGCGAAAATCTGCGCACGACTCGGAGATTCGAAGCGCCGTGTTTGTGCCGATCACCGACGGTCAGGGTCGCATTGCTGCGGCTCTGGGGGTATTTGGGCACCATCCTGGTCAGTTCGAGTCGGCCGAAACCCAGCTGTTTTTTCAATCCATCGGCCATTTGCTCAGCCAGGCCAGGCAGCGTTTGTATCGACCCAATCTTGTTTACCAATCGTCGGATCAACGGCGCATGTTTCGCCACCTTCTTGAAAACGATGGACTGATGATGGAGTACCAGCCCATTGTGGATCTTACAACCGGTAAACCGACCAAAATTGAAGCCCTGGCCCGCTTGAAGATGGCGGACGGCACCCTGGCCAGCCCTGCAATCTTTCTGTCCGGATTTGGAACACGCGAACTGGTGCTGCTGTTTCAAAGGGGTCTGGATCAGGCGCTCGCTCATCTGTCCCATCTTGGGCAGTATCCGGACCTGATCGTCTCACTGAATCTGCCCCCTGCGGTGCTGGTTGAGGCAGAATGCGCGCAATGGGTGGAACAGGCATTGCAGCGCCAGGGCATTCCGGCACGACGGCTGGAACTTGAAGTGCTGGAAGATGCAGAATTTCATGATCTCGAAGCGGCCCGTGTCACCCTGGTGACCTTGGCGGCACAGGGGGTGCACCTTGTGATGGATGACCTCGGTGCCGGTTACAGCTCCTTGTTGCGCTTGCGCCATTTGCCCTTTAGCACCGTCAAGATTGATCAGGGGCTGGTTCGTGAAATCGCCAAGGATCCCGAGCGGGTGATTGACTTCATTTCCGGCCTGGTGCGCCTGGCCAAAAGCCTCAAGCTGCGCGTCATCGTGGAAGGCCTGGAAAGTTCCGAGCTGGTGGAGGTGGCAAGCCTCCTGGGTGCGGATGAAGGGCAGGGCTATGCACTGTCCAGGCCCTTGCCGGCGGCGGCATTGGCCCCCTGGCTCGCGAGCTTTCACTGGATCGTGGCCCATGACAATCCGGTCACTCCGCTGGGTCGGCTTGCATTGCAGAAAAGAGGTTACTGATCATGCGGTTTATCACAGCACCACTGTTTCGAGCTTATCGCAAGATGCTTCCGCCGATGTCCGATACCGAGCGCGAGGCGCTGGAAGCGGGTACCGTGGGTTGGGAGGGTGAGCTGTTTCGCGGGCATCCCGATTGGCAAAAACTGCTGGACCTCCCGGCACCCCGCCTCACCCCTGAGGAACAACATTTTCTGGATCATGAGACCAACGAAGCCTGTCGCCTGGTGGACGATTGGCGGGTTACCCAAAGCGATTTCGATCTTTCTCCGGCCACCTGGCAGTACCTCAAGGAACAGGGGTTTCTTGGTCTGATTATTCCCAAGCGGTATGGTGGTCGGGCGTTTTCGGCCTTCGCCCATTCCCAGATCATTACCCGGCTGTCCACGCGTAGCTCGGCCCTCGCGGTAACGGTCATGGTGCCCAATTCGCTAGGGCCGGGCGAGCTGCTGTTGCACTACGGTACCGAAGACCAAAAAAATTATTACCTGCCGCGACTGGCGCGCGGAGAAGAAATCCCCGCGTTTGCCCTCACCAGCCCCTGGGCCGGATCGGATGCGGCCGCCATTCCGGACTTCGGCGTGGTGTGCAAAGGACCATGGCAAGGGCGCGAAGTTCTTGGCATGCGCGTGACCTGGGACAAGCGCTACATCACGCTGGCCCCGGTGTGCACCTTGCTGGGATTGGCGTTTCGACTGTTCGACCCGGAGGGGCTGCTCGGCTCAACGCGCGAGATCGGGATCACCTGTGCCCTGGTGCCTCACGATCATCCCGGGGTGGACATCGGGCGTCGGCATTTTCCGCTCAACGCCATGTTCATGAACGGGCCAACGCGCGGCCATGAAGTTTTCATGCCGCTTGATTTCATCATTGGCGGCGCTGCCATGGCAGGGCAAGGCTGGCGCATGCTGATGGAAAGTCTTGCCGCCGGACGTGCCATCTCCCTGCCTGCTTCCAACACCGGCATGGCCCAGCTCACGACACGCGCGGTGGGGGCCTACGCCCGGGTGCGCAGCCAATTCAAGTTGCCCATCGGCCGCTTTGAAGGTGTGGAAGAGGCGCTGACCCGCATCGGCGCCAACACCTATCTGATGGATGCGCTACGCACCTTCGCTGCCGCTGCGGTGGATCAAGGACAAAAGCCGGCGGTGCTCTCGGCCATTGCCAAATATCATGTCACGGAACGCGCGCGTCGGGTGGTCAATGACGGCATGGACGTTATCGGCGGCAAGGGCATCTGCCTCGGTCCATCCAACTTTTTGGGGCGGGCCTATCAGCAAATCCCCATCGGCATTACGGTGGAAGGGGCCAACATTTTGACGCGCAGCCTGATCCTGTTCGGTCAGGGTGCCATTCGCTGTCATCCCTTTGTGTTGCGCGAGATGAATGCGGCGCGCCATCCCGACCCCGAGGCCGGCCTTGGGGAATTCCAGCAGGCCCTCTTCGGGCACATCGCGCATACTTTTAAAAACGGCTTGCGCGCATTGTGGATGGGGTTGACCGGATCGCATTTTGTGGCGGTTCCGGCGACGGCGGCGCCGGAGACACGGCGTTACTATCAGCAGCTCTCGCGTTATTCTGCCGCCTTTGCGTTTCTCTCCGACGTATCGCTGCTGGTCCTGGGCGGAGGGCTCAAGCGTCGTGAAAAGTTATCCGCTCGACTGGGGGACATCCTCTCGCAGATGACCCTGATCTCGGCTGCCTTGAAACGTTACGAAGATGAAGGTCGGCCGCAGCCTGACCTGCCGTTATTGCATTGGGCGGTGTGGGATGCCATGTATCGGGCGCAGCAAGCCTTTGATGGCGTGATCGCCAACTATCCAGTGCACTGGGTGGCCGCCCTGCTGCACCGCATGCTGTTTCCCTGGGGCTATCCCTATGTGGTGCCTTCTGACGATCTGGGGCATGATGTGGCGCGCCTGCTGATCACTCCCTCGCCCACACGGGATCGCTTGACCGCCTGCTGTTATCTGCCGGCAAACGCCGAGGAGCCTGTGGGGGCGCTGGAATGGGCTTTGGCCGCTACGCTGGAAGCCGAGCCCATTGAGGCCCGGATTCGCGAGGCCGAAAAAGCCGGGCGCTTTGCCAACGATCCGCGGGCCAATGTGCGCGATATTGGCGAGGCGGCACGCTCTGCTGGCGTAATCACTCCTGAAGAGCATGCCGTCCTGCAGCGGCGTAATGTGTTGCGTGACCGCGTGATTGGAGTTGACGATTTTGGAAAGAATTTTGAAACCCGTTTACCTCATTGATGGGGCGCGGACCCCGTTTCTCAAGGCGCGCGGCGTACCCGGCCCGTTTTCTGCCTGCGACCTCGCCGTACAGGCGGGACGCGGTTTGCTGCTGCGCCAGCCGTTTCTGCCTTCCCACCTGGATGAAGTGATCCTGGGCTGTGCCGCGCCTGCGCCCGATGAAGTCAACATTGGACGGATCCTGGCATTGCGTCTGGGTTGCGGCGACAAGGTGCCGGGCTGGACCGTGATGCGCAATTGCGCTTCCGGCATGCAATCCCTCGATTCGGCCCTGGCCAACATTCAACTGGGTCGCAGCCATCTCGTGCTGGCGGGCGGCACCGATGCACTCTCGCGGGCCGCAGTGCTGCTGTCTGATGCCATGGTGCAATGGCTGGCACGCTGGAATGGTGCGCGCGCCCTGGGGCAAAAACTGGCCCTGCTGGGGCGCTTGCGCCCCGCGTATTTCAAGCCGGTGATCGGATTGCTGAAAGGCCTCACCGACCCCGTGGTGGGATTGTCCATGGGACAGACCGCAGAAAACCTGGCTTGCCGTTTTGGCATCACGCGCGCCCAGATGGATGCCTATGCAGTGCAAAGTCATCAGCGTGCCGTGGCAGCCCGGGCGGGCGCACGGGATATCGTGCCGCTGGTGGATGCGAGCGGCCGAATCTATTCGGAAGATGATGGGATCCGCAGCGACGCCAACGTGGAAAAGCTTGCCACCTTGAAACCCGTGTTTGATAAACCCTACGGCAACATCACGGCGGGCAACAGTTCGCAGGTCACCGACGGTGCAGCACTGCTGTTGCTGGCTTCAGAAGAAGCCGTGGCGCGCTGGCAATTGCGGCCCATGGCGCGGCTCGTGGACAGCCAGTGGGCGGCGCTCGATCCGGCCCAAATGGGGCTGGCGCCGGTGTATGCGGCCACCCCCCTGTTGCAGCGTCACGGTTTGGGCCTTAACGACCTGGATGTGTGGGAAATCAATGAAGCCTTTGCCGCCCAGGTGCTGGCTTGTATTGCGGCCTGGCAGGATGCAGCCTGGTGTCGGGAGCAGTTGGGTGTGGGGGCATTGGGCGCGCTCGATGTGCAGCGTCTTAATCCCTACGGAGGCGCCATTGCGTTGGGGCATCCGGTGGGTGCTTCGGGAGCGCGCATCGTGTTGCAGGTATTGCGCGCCCTGCGCGAACGGGGCGGGCGGCGCGGCATCGCGAGCATCTGTATTGGTGGCGGCCAGGGCGGTGCCCTGTTGATCGAGTCACTGTCATGATCGCCGCACCCGGGTTTATTCATTGGAAGTTGACGCGCGACGAAGACGGCGTGGCCTGGGCCACACTGGATCGTGCTGGTGAAAGCACCAATGCGCTTTCCGGAGCGGTGATGGCGGAGTTGGTCCAGTTGCTTGATCATCTGGACGCCGAGCCGCCGCGCGGACTGGTTTTTCGTTCGGGAAAAACCGCCGGGTTCATCGCCGGTGCCGACATCCATGAGTTCGACGATCTTGTCACACCGGAAAACGGCCTGCGCCTGGTGGCTCGGGGGTGGGATCTGTTCAATCGCGTGGCAGCACTTTCTTACCCCACGCTGGCCCTGATCCGCGGCCATTGCATGGGTGGCGGACTGGAATTGTCGCTGGCTTGCCGTTACCGGATCGTGGTGGATCAGCCCGATACGCGCCTGGGGTTGCCTGAGGTCAAGTTGGGGATTGTTCCGGCCTGGGGTGGCATGCAGCGCCTGCCGCAACGAATCGGTGCCGCTGCTGCCCTTGATATGATGCTCACCGGCAAAACGGTGGATGCGCGCAAAGCGTGGCGCATCGGACTGGCCGATGCCTGTGTCCCGCCGCGCCTGATGGAACGGGCAGCCCGGCTGCGGGTGCTGGATCCTACCCCGCCGCATGCTTTGGGGTTATGGCAACGGCTGTTGAATGGTCCGTTGCGTGCCTTGGTAGTGCGCCAGGCCCGGGGCCGGGTAGCGCAGAAGGTTTCCCCCGAACATTATCCGGCGCCTTACGCCTTGCTCGATTTGTGGCAGCACCAGGACGGGAATGCCCTGGCTGCGCCGGAAGTGCTGCACCGGATTCTGGCTTCACCCACGGCGCGCAACCTGCTGCGGGTATTCCATCTGCAGGAACGCTTGAAGCGATTTGGCAAGGGCAGCACCTTCAAGCCGCAGCGTGTGCATGTGGTGGGGGCCGGCGTGATGGGCGGAGACATTGCAGCCTGGTGCGTGGTGCAGGGATTGACAGTGACCCTGCAGGATCAGTCGCTGGAACGCATTGTTCCGGCGCTGACGCGCGCTGAGGTTCTGTTTGCGCGCCTTCTCAAGACCCCACTGGCGTGCCGTGCGGCGCGCGACCGGTTGATTCCCGATCCCGCCGGTGCGGGGGTGGCGCATGCCGATGTGGTGATCGAAGCCGTGTTTGAAAATCTTGCCGTAAAACAGCAGCTCCTCGCGGCCCTGGAACCCCGCTTGAAACCCACGGCACTTTTGGCCAGCAACACTTCCAGCCTGCGTCTTGAGGATATTGCGGTAGGGCTGCGGAGGCCTGAGCGCCTGGTGGGCATTCATTTTTTCAATCCGGTGGCGTTGATGCCGCTGGTGGAAGTGGTGGAGATTCAAGGAGCAGCACCGGAAGCGTTGCAAGCTGCAGCAGCTTTTGTCGGGGCGCTGGGCAAGTTACCCTTGCCGGTTCGAAGCGCTCCCGGATTTTTGGTGAATGCGGTGTTGGCGCCCTACATGCATGAAGCATTGCGCTGCCTTGATGAAGGCATTGCACCGGCCACGCTCGATGCCGCACTGGAAGCCTTTGGCATGCCCATGGGACCGGTGGAGCTGATGGACACGGTAGGACTCGACATCGTGATGGCTGCCGGTCAGCAGCTTTCGGCGGGAGCTCCTGCGGCCTGCCTGATCCAGTGCCTGGACCAGGGTCGTCTGGGGAAAAAAGCGGGTCGCGGGTTTTATGTCTGGGTTAAAGGAAAACCCCTCAAACCGGCCTTTGGCGCAGTGCCCCCCGGATTGGCTGAGCGCCTGATCGCACCCTTGACCGCGCGCACTGCAGCGCTGGTGGCGGAAGGCGTGGTACCGGATGCCGATTTGGCAGATGCCGGCGTGATTTTTGGGACAGGATTTGCCCCCTTCAGCGGTGGGCCACTGCATCGTACAATCAGTCCAGGCGCATGATGACGTTTCCCGATTCCCTTGAACCTTCTGCGGGCAAACCCTGGCTGGCGAGCTATCCGCCGGGTATCGCCGCAGAGATTTCTCCACCGCCGGATGCCACGGTGGTGACCTTGATGGAAGCCGCCTGCCGCCAGTTTGCGCAGCGCACCGCTTACATCAGCATGGGCAAGGTATTGGACTATCGCGCGCTGGAACAGCAGTCGCGTTATTTTGCCGCCTGGTTGCAGCAAAGTGGCGTGCCCAAGGGAGCGCGTGTGGCGCTGATGATGCCCAACGTGCTGCAGTACCCCGTTGCGTTGTTCGGGGTGTTGCGCGCGGGTTGTGTGGTGGTCAACTGCAATCCCCTGTACACCCCGCGCGAACTGGAATTCCAGCTCAAGGATTCCGGTGCTGAAGTGATCGTGGTGCTGGAAAATTTTGCCCATACCCTGCAGCAGGTACACACGGCGACGGTGTTGAAGCACATTGTGGTGACCAGCGTGGGAGAACTGCTGGGGTGGAAGGGTGCGTTGATCAACTTTGTCTTGCGTCATGTGCGACGCGTGGTGCCGCGCTGGCGGTTACCCGGTAGCTTGAGTTTTTCTGCCGTGCTGTTTCTGGGCGAACAAGGAGACTTGGTGCCGCCACGTCTGCGTCCCCAGGATCTCGCGTTTCTGCAATACACCGGCGGGACCACCGGTATTCCCAAGGGGGCCATGCTCAGTCACGGCAACATCGTGGCCAATCTTATCCAGGTAGACCAGTGGATGGCAGGTGTTGTCCGGCCCGGTGAGGAGCTGGTGGTGACGGCACTGCCGCTGTACCACATCTTTGCGCTCACGGCCAATTGCCTGGCCTTCATGCACCAGGGGGCGGCCAATCTGCTGATCATCAATCCCCGTGACCTCAAGGCGTTCGTCAAGGAGTTGCGGCAACACCGCTTTACCGTGATTACCGGGGTCAATACCCTGTTCAGTGCATTGCTGAACGACCGGGGTTTTGTCCGGCTCGATTTTTCTCATCTCAAAGTCACTTTGGGCGGCGGCATGGCCGTGCAGCAGGAAGTCGCCCTGCGCTGGCAACAGGTTACCGGCTGTGCCCTCACCCAGGCCTATGGCCTCACCGAAACCTCCCCGGGAGCCACCATCAACCCGCTGGAACTGAAGACTTTCAATGGCAGCATCGGCCTGCCCATCCCTTCCACCGAAGTGGCCATTCGGGATGAGGCAGGACAGGAAGTGGCCTTGGGCGTCGAGGGAGAAATCTGTATCCGTGGCCCTCAAGTGATGAAGGGCTACTGGAACCAACCAGCAGAGACGCAGGCGGTGTTCTACGCGGATGGTTTTTTGCGCACCGGGGATTTGGGCACCATGGATCCGCAGGGATTTGTGTTCCTGCTGGATCGCAAGAAAGACATGATCAAGGTGTCCGGCTTTAACGTGTACCCCAACGAAGTGGAGGCCACCGTAGCCAAACATCCCGGGGTGTTTGAAGTCGCTGCCATCGGCGTGGATGACCCGCATTCGGGTGAAGCAATCAAGTTGTTTGTGGTGCGCAAGGATCCTCATCTCACTGCCGAGATGATTACCGCCTTTTGTCGCGAGCAGTTGACCGGATACAAGATTCCGCGCCACATCGAATTTCGTGACGAACTACCGCACACCAATGTGGGCAAGATTTTGCGGCGCGCCCTCAAGGAGGAGCGTGCCTGATGGCTCTGCCTGCGCTTTTTGAAGGGCGCCTGTCTTTACCGGTGATCGGGGCGCCGATGTTTATTGTCTCGCAACCGGCGCTGGTGATTGCGCAATGCCTGAATGGCGTGGTGGGGAGTTTTCCGGCGCTCAACGCCCGCCCGGCCACACTGCTGGAGCCCTGGCTCAAGCAGATTACCGAAGCCCTCGCTGCAGCCCGCGCCGCAGATCCGGTGCGAACGGTGGCCCCCTTCGCCGTCAACCAGATCGTCCATGGCACCAACCCACGCCTTGAACACGATCTCGAGTTGTGCATCCAGTATCGCGTCCCGTTGATCATCACAAGCCTCAGTGCACCCGGACAACTGGTGCAACGCATTCACAACTACGGCGGCCTGGTGTTTCACGATGTGATCAGTGTGCGCCACGCCCAGAAGGCCTTGAGCGAAGGGGTGGATGGATTGATCCTGGTGTGTGCCGGAGCAGGGGGACATGCCGGCACGCTTAATCCCTTTGCCTTCGTGGAATCCGTGCGTCGTTTCTGGGATGGGCCGCTGGTGCTCTCAGGGGCCATCGCCAATGGTCGGGCGGTTCGCGCTGCCGAAGTGATGGGGGCCGATTTTGCCTATATGGGCACGCGTTTCATTGCCACTCGTGAGGCCTTTGCCAGCGAGGCCTACAAAGCGGCCTTGGTGGATGCCGAGGCCGGAGACATCGTTAACACCCCCTATTTTACCGGCGTGGCCGGCAACTACCTCAGGTCCAGTATTCTCGCAGCGGGGCTTGACCCCGACCATCTGCCGGTACGCGACAAATCCATCATGGACTTTGCCACCGTGGAGGCCGCAGGATCCAAAGTATGGCGCGACATCTGGGGGGCGGGGCAGAGTGTGAGTGGCATCAACGAGGTGTCTACCGTTGCGGTGCTCGTCGAACGGCTCAAGGCAGAATATTTTTCTGCTACAATGTCGCGTTTTACGTGGCCAAGTAGCTCAGTCGGTAGAGCAGAGGACTGAAAATCCTTGTGTCGGT
>VFSW01003541.1_pt1 | contig 23402 bp, 27 predicted proteins | sample 5358111 | NCBI WGS metagenome assembly VFSW01 (sample SAMN11554181, study PRJNA540505) | mine drainage metagenome | isolation source: sediment from site ElyBrook_90M | place: USA: Ely Copper Mine, Vershire, VT | collected 2017
GCTCCAACGAATCAAGACGATGCGGAAGGCATGGGACGAGGGCGACTACCAGGCGCTGTTCGAAGTAATCGGCAAGTCCGAGGTTACAATGATCGACGATGGCGTCAACTTCGACCCGGACTCACTGGAGCGAGAGGACGATCCCGCTTCGGAAGGATGTGACCCGGCGGAGGCGGTTCTGTTGGCGGACCGTAGCGGAAATGCAATCAAGATTCCCTACGTCTTCAACCAATTGAACCGCAAGCTGGCCCGCTGGGCGTTTCGTGCCTGCACGAGCGCGGATCTGAAGCTGCCATCGTTCGCTCTGGCGGATGACGGTGTCCTGATCGAACATCGGGGAAAAGTTCTCTCGGCGTCCGACTGGATACCCGAAGACAACTCGATCACATCGTTGACGGCTGAGAAGGGTCTCTGCATCCGGTACCCGATTCGGATGCAGGAGGATCTCCTGCCCATCCGTCACCTCACCAACGAAGAGCTTGTTCCGGCGCTCAAACAGGCGTTGGGAACAGCCGACCTCGATGACACGCTGGTCGCAACCATTCTTGAACGGCAACTCCGGATGGAGGGAACTTACATCCTCCATTCGAAGACCGCGAGCAAGAACGGCGGCGACTTCGACTTCGACACCATTTGCGTGATGCCGTCCGATCAGTTCCCGAAGTTCGTTGCGGGAAGGATCGCGTATGGGCAAAAGTTCCGGCAGGAAAAGACGAAGCATCAGAAAGCCAAGTCTCCCTGGTGGAATGCGTGCCCGGTTGCCATGAAGGCGCGGGGAAATCGGATCGGTTCGATCACCGACCTGAAGACTTCGTGCATTGCGGCGGGACGGCCTGACTTGGCCTACAAGCTCGTCGAGCAACTGCAGAACGCACTCGATTCCCTCAAACACAGGGTCGAGATTGATGAGTCCGTTGTAAGTGAGATCAGGAAGGAGGTAGCTCCGGCGCCCTGGCTCCGCCACAAGCGGGAGCGCAGAGTGTCGGACCTGCCGGCCCATCTTGAAATCGCGGATACGGACAAGGTTGGAAGGCTCTATAACCTCCTGCGCAAGGAACTCGGCTTTCTTCCCGACGAAACCGGCAACGGCTTCGAAGAGAAGATGGGGATCGAAGACTTCCGCGGACTCTTCTCGGGAGAGCATGTAACTCGGGAGATGTTCGAGGAATGCCAGTTGGTCAATTCGATCTACGGCGACATCGCAAGCCGGATTGTTCAGCGCGAGGAAGAAGTCAAGCAGCAATTGAAAGACGCTCAGGCGCAATGGGAAACCGTGCGCCAGAGCGAAGACAAGGAACAGAGAAGGTCTGCGGTGCTTGCGCGGAACAGGGCGCAGGCAGCTCTCTGGGAACACGAGCAGGACGCAAGGGATCAATTCAGCTCCCTGCATCTGTTCATTCACTACTGGGCGCAAGGCAAGCAGGAGAACCGGCGGGCGTGGGCGCAGGCGATGAATGCAGTCGTCACTGGCGGCACAGGTTCCGGCGCGGTCCTCTTCCAGTCGTTTCCGCAGGAGGTGGTCGATGCCTTCGCGGAAGTGACTGGCGGCCAGCGGGTTCGGGTTCGAATGCCGAAGACCGTAAACGGCTATGCCTGGTTTGACGACGAGCGGCGAGCATTCCTCGTCGAACGAATCGCCAATCCTGAAGGCCCGGAATGCGAAAAGAGAGTCTTTCTCTTTCAGTACAAGGGGAAGCGCAATCTGCTCTTCGAAAACACAAGTGCTCCCATTCCCATGGGGCACTCCTAGCCGGTGAAGGAGAAGCGTGAGCCTGTGGCTCGGCTTCTCCTTTCCGTTTTTGTCGATGATAGTTGCGCCCCAGGAGGTCGCTATGAAGACGCTCACAACGATTTTCCTTGCCCTTGCGGTCGCCGCGGCGGGAGCGCAGACCACCACGCAAAGCCAGATCCGCCACATTGAGACATCGCTGAACCATCTCACGGTTCTCGAATTTGGCGAATCCGTGACCACGCTCGCAATTGCCGATCCCGACAGTTTCCAGGTCGAGCGTCACGACGACAAGGTCTTGGTGAAGCCACTCCGGGAAGGTGTATCCACCAATCTGTTCGTTTGGACTGCCTCACGCGAACTGAGCTACGAACTCGACCCCGCGGGCCAGCTTGCGGCAATGGATGTACTCGTCCGCACCGAGCCTGCGCCCAATCCACATACCAGCGCGCGTGCCGCAGCGGAACCGTCAGATGCAGAGATTCGCAAGATCGCCTCCCTGGTCCTTACTCAGGCAATGATGGGAGTCGAAGACATCGTGCATGACGCAAAAAAACACGCTACGGGCCGCGTCGAGGTCGATCTTGAACAGGTTTATCGCGCGAAGGATCGCATCTATATCCGCTATTCGGTGGCCAACGAGACCAAGGCTCCGTTCCGGGTCACGACTCCGGATGTGTGCGCCCCTGTCCCGACCGAGCAGCCCATCTCGCTCGTGAGTCTCAGAAATCACCAGGTCACCTCCCAGACCTTCGCGGCCTTCAAAGCACGACAAGTCTCTGGCATTCCCGTGACGCCGGCCGAAACCGGAACCCACGATCTTGCGCCGGGGGAGAAGACAACCGGCGTCATCACCATTGGAAGTTCGACGGGCAATCCACCGCAGATCTATCAATTGAACTTCGGTGCTGACCAAAACGGACCTCTGAAGGTTGAGGTGGTTCTCTAGTCATGGACACGCAGGGCTACATTTCGCCACAGGAAGTGCGCCAGGCGCTCAAACAGATCTACTTGAGCGACGCCGAAACCAATCTGCAGAGATCCCTCCTCCAATCCCTTTCCGATGAACTCAAACCCATCGATGAGAAAGGCCGATGGAAACCCAGCCCACTGCTCATTCTCACGTTGGTCTTGCTGTGTGCTCTGCTCGGGGTCTTTGTGTATTTCTCGGTGGGAGGGCGCGGATGAGCTCGTACTACGATCAACCCGGATCGCGCCAGAGGGGGCCGGAGGATGTCGCGGGCGTCCTCGTGTTATTCGCCTGCGCCGCCGTTGGATTCTGTTGGTACGTCGCCGTGTCGCGCCTCCATCTGCGCAATGCGCAGTGCCTGGAAATCTTCCTCTACAGCGCCATCCTGTTCTTCGGTGGCGGCCTCATCGCCGTGCAACTGGTTGGCCGCAAAAAGAAGAGAGAAGAAAACTGGCCGCACCCCGCCGTCGTGATCCCAGCATCCAGGGATGCCAAGGTGGTCCGCGATGCCAGCAAGGCCGGAGCTACGCTGCTCGGATACAACGTCCACAAGGAGCCATGGTTGTGGCCGGATGTGGTGCGGATGAAGCACGGCGTCATCGTGGGCGGCACGGGCGCGGGCAAGTCCACGTTCCTTGAAAACATCATCGCCCAGGACATGACACGGCGCTTTGGCGCGCGCAGGATGCCCATGATTATCTTTGACGGCAAAGGGGAACGCGAGTTCCTTGACCGCCTACTGCCGCACATCGAAGCCGCCAGCCGCCTGCAAGATCTGCGCGTGATCGATCCAACGCATCCCTCAGAGTCTGCGCGATACAACCCCTTTTACGCACTCGACGACGCCTACCAGGAGCATGTGAACTTCATCTTCCGCTCCTTCGGTCTGCGCGAAGACTTCTTCAAGGGCCACCAGGAGGCGTATCTTTCGGACCTCGTTCGCATCCTTCAGTACACCGGCAAGCTCTTCAACGTCTACGACGTGCTGGTGATGGCGCTCGATGAGCAGGTGCTGCAAGAACAGATTGCGGTTGCTAAGGATCGGCTTGCCTCCTCGACGGGGATCTCTATGCAGAAGCGATTGAACTTCGAGATGTCAGTGAAAATGCTGCAACGGTCACTCTCGGACCGCGAGCGTGTCGAGAAGATTCAAGGACTTTTGAACGAGCTGTTGAGCTTCCTGGAGGATGAGTTGTCGATCGTGACTGGCTCCTACCAGGACTTGTTGACGCTCGACGATGTTCTCGAAAATGATCTCATCCTTTTCGTCTCCCTCAATGCAAATCGCAATCAGCGTGCCGTCGAAGCCTTGGGAAAAATCCTGCTCCAGAACATTCAGTTAATGGTGGGGAAACGCTACGCACAGCCAGCCAGCAACCGGGATGCCGACGAACCAATGCTCTCGGTAATCCTGGACGAGTTCGCCCCCTTCGCCTATCCGGGGTTTACGCAGGTGCTCCAGACAGCACGCGGCGCGCGAGTGTCGTTTCTTTTCTCCTTCCAAAGCATGCCCCAATTGCAGCGGGTGAGCCAGGCGTTCGCCGACGAGGTATCCTCTGCGCCTGGCACGAAGATGATCATGAACGTTTCCGAGGAAAACACAGCGCAATGGTTTTTGAAAGCTTCGGCAAGAATTGCGACCAAGCGGCGCAGTCTCGCGGTGCGCCGGACGGGGATATTCTCCTCGAAATACACCGAGACCGGAACCGGTAGCGAGAGCGACATCAAGGAAACCCGGGCGCGCGAGGACCACATCAAGAATCTGCCGGTAGGCCAGATGGAGATCCTGATGGTGGACAACCGCGAGGGGACGCGCCATTCTCACCTGCACGTCCGGCGCGCCCCGCGGTTCCAGATGGAGGGGTTGGAGCCGTCGCTTTATCCGAAGATGCACAGCTATCTTGACCCCGTGATTGGCGTGAATCTGCGGTTCAGGGAAGCCGAGAACCGGAAACAGCGGCGCAGGAGAACAGCGGGGTTGTTCCTCGGTGAGGCGAGTGGGCAATGACGATGCGAAATCAATTCGCAGTTCGATGGGCGGCAATTGCCATCTTGCTTTGCTGCATGCACGGGCGATCTTTTGGTCAGACTCTGGATCGGCCAAGCACTCCAACCTCGCAGTCCGTCGTCAAACGCCAGGGATTCTTTGACTACGTACTGGGCAAGATCAATCCGCATGGCATCGACTATGGCGCGTCGATGGAGTCCGGTAGGAATGCCGTCGTTGAAAACACCTTCGACGATCTCTACTTCTGGTCGAATGTGGTGACGCTGCTTTTGCTCAGCGGAATGGTCGCCGTTGTTCTTCTTCAGTGGCGTGCCGCCGACAAGCGTGAAGTCATCGCGGCGTCTCTTATCGCACAGTTATGGAACGGCCGGGTGAGCGACAGGATCGAGATTGAGCGTCGGACCCTGCAGTTCAATCAGCTGGTCGAAGCCCATAACGCCGATGTGGAAAAGAATCTGTCTCAGAAGCCAGGCGCTTCGCAACAGGATGCCGAGGCGGCCGGAAGCCTGACGCGGGGCGTTCGCAGTCTCGCTGAGAGCAGAGGAATCTCGCCGGTGGAGGCGGAGAAGATCGAAGCCTCGGCGCCAGATGCATCCTCAGCGAGCCTGCAGCAAAACAATCTCCTGTTGCAGCGGCGCGTCGAAGCGCTGCAGAACAGCGAACAGAATCTCAAACAGCGATTGAACCAAACGACCGCCCTGCTTGACCAGGAGCGGCGTCGTAACGCGACTCTCAAGGGCGCTTGAAAGGGCCAGAATGACCAGAAAGACTCCATCCGACTTCACAAGCCATGACGATTGGCTCTCGTATGTGCGCAGCGAGATTTCTGTCTCGGATCAGCCTTACGCGCTTGCCTTCGGCCGCATCGATCTCTTTCGGAGCTTCTACCGAATGCAGGGACTTCCGTTCCCAGCTCAGTTCGCAGAGGAGTTGGAAGGTATCGAGACGCTGCACGATCCCGAGCGGGCGGTCGCACTAGGGGCCCTGAACGATACGATCCTTGGAAGCCTTACGAAGCAGCTGTCCAATCGGGTACCGTCGACACCGTCCGAAGATGGCTCGAGCAGACCTACTCCACAAGAACAGATTCAGAAACTGCGCAATCATCTTGCGCAGCAGAACCCCTACTTCAGGCTCTGGGTTGTCTACAAGAGATGCGTTTCCGACTACTCGGTCGCTGGGAGTTGGGACGAGTATCTCCTTCAGGAACTCGGGACCGAGAGCGGCGAGGAGATCGCATTTGCGCACGCGATGGTCGAGTTGGACACGCTTCTAACCCTCTTCTATGACGGAAATCTACCGCTCCCCAGTCTTACCTTTGAGCGCATCTGGTTCCTACATTCCCTCCGCGGACCGGAGCGAATGCTCCAGACGCGCGCCGTCCTGGGAATGCTTACAGCGGAGTTGGCGGCATGTACGTCCGCATAGTGAGCTTCGGGACGAACTGGTGGGCTATGAACTCACGCGACACGACCGATCCATATTGCTTTCGCCGGAGGGCGGCGTGGTTCAATGCCGCGGCCCTGATGTCGGGAAGACGGCTCCGTCACTGCGCCTTCTTTCCTGGTCAGGTCCGCTTCAATTCGAAGAGCGGCTTCGATCCAGGGTTCCCATTGCGCGCCGTGGGCAGGACTTTTCAGTGCTCGGGGCCGCACCAGTTTGCCGGCAAAATGCACCTCTTATTCGAGCGCCGCACCAGAGAGATGGCACCCGACGCCTATCTGGTCACGCTCAAATCCGCGGAGCATGGGGCAATCCCGTTCGCCAAACCGGGCTGGAAGTCTGCCGGCGTCCGGCCCATCTCGATCAGCTTGCGCGGCGAAAGGTACGAAGCAATGCTGCTGTTTGGAAGCGGAGATTGGGTCGAGAGCGACCTCGGACGATGGCTGGTCGATCAGTCCGGATGCCGAATCCGGCTGAATGTTGTTCGCGAAGGAGCGCTCCAGTGAGGTATTACAGGGGCCATATCGCACTCTCAGATGCGCGCGACGTGCCGATCTTGTTGCATGTGCGGAACGCGCGGGCCATCTGTTTCGATCAGTTGTGCGATCTGTTGTCGCTCGAAATCATCACTGAACGTCCACGGTCGCTTCGTTGGAGGCTGGCGCGCCTTGAGAAAGCCGGGCTGGTTACGAGGCTTCAAGGGCAGACGCATCTTCGAACGCCAGTCTTCGGAATCACGCAGCAGGGACTCATTTTTCTCGAATCCCGTGGCCATTACTTGCTCTCGCTGCCGAGCGCAACGGAGGCGACTCTCCATCCTTCCCAGGTTCCCCACGCTCTTGAGATGGTGAGTATCCGTGTCGCTTTTGCCAAAGCAGGCGTACTTCATTCCTGGAAATCGGACCTCGAAATCGCGTCGAAGAACCTGGTGTTGGAGAACGGAGCAGCAAAAGATTTCGACGCCGTTGCCGGGATCGAGGTCGACGGAAAGAGCCGCACAATCGGCATCGAATACGAGCGGAACCCAAAAGCTGCCGCCAGGTACCGCGCAATTCGGGAAGTTTTTGAGCGTGACGAGACGACAGATGCCGTCCTATATCTCACCGCAAACGACGACATCCTGTATCTGCTCGCCATGGAATTGCGCGCAATGCGCAAGCGGATTGGTTTCGTTCTGAGCGACGCATTCCGTCGATCATTGCTCGAAACTCGCACGTTGACGAACTCGAACAACTCCGAGGTCGTGCTGCTGCGAGACTTCCTGAGCGGGAATCAACTCTAGTGCCCGGGCAGCATCATCGCATCCCATTGCCGCCCCATAGACATCCTATTGCGGTCCCATTCGCGGCCTTTTGACCTGCTTTGCCGACCCTTTGAGCAGAATCGGCCTGGCTTAAGTCGGGGCCGATCATAGACTTGCTTCTTGACTACCCCCTTGTTTTTGAGGTTTTTGATGGTGGACGGACTGAGGTGTTGTGTGTCGGAAGAAGATTGGCCACCTGAAAACATGTTTGGAGATGGCTAAAGAAGCACGCCTCCTCCATTTCGCTGGATCCAATCTACGAATCCCAAGCAAGTAAGTGGCGACTTCCTCGAAACGCGCTCGTCACCAACACCTCTCCCTGAAGCATTCCGCAGATTGCAACTAAGAACCCGCTCCATTCCATTCCACCTGTAGAAGGTTGTCCCTTTGGAAAAGAGTCTAAGCCCTGATCAATCGATTGCGTCTCAAAGACGATTCGCGGGTTAGAAAGCCAGTAGGTCAGCGTGGTTCCCTTTGCTTCGGGAAGCTTCCAAGGATGGTGTGCAGCACAGCCAGGCTGCCGAACGCGACGATGCCTGACAAAAACGCGTAAAGAACCGTCTGCCGCCAGAAGTACGCCCATGGGACAAAACCGCTGCGCAGCTGTGTCTGGATGAGGAACACTGCGAGCGGCAGATTGAAGAGCATCCCGGTCGCGGTGCCCGGCATATAGGATCGTCGAATCAGACTCATCGACAGGTGAGGTATGACGGCGTTGACGGCCATTGCCAGCGCGATGCCGGAAAGCACAAGATGAAACGGCAGCACAGTCGGCCAAATCCCTACGGCCAACGCCGCAATCCAAACGACAAGGCTTACCAGAGAGGTCCCCACCCAATAGGCCTTTGGATGGGGATCAAAAACAGTCTTGACATGGGCCCGAATCCAGTCAGGCAACCAGATCGCTTCTTCAAGATTATGCAGTGTGACTCCGGTTGCAAACAGCAATGGAAGACAAAATTGGGACATTCGAACAGTCCTCGGTTGAATGTGATGCGAGCATCGCTTTGCTAAGAGTTCCATTATGGATTTCTGAATCCCGCATATGCAAACGCCAAGGTCGCTTTTGCCTGGCAATTCCTCGATGATCGCCTTGCTCATTGAGTCCTGGTTCGTATCGCTCGAAGTAGCATGGTTCCTGGCACTGCCGGCCCGGTTGCGCTAACCCCACACCTTTCAACCCAATTTCCAAAGAGAGGAGAGTTTCTATGCCCCGCAGCTTAGGAAAGATGTCCGCTTACAAGATGTTCAATTGGCGGGACCGAGCCGCCAGTTCCGTCGAGCAAACGGTCGCCGCATTTCTGGAAATCGGCGAAGCTATCGCCACCCGGTGGATCCAGACAGCCAAAGGTGTCCTGCTCCTGCAGATGGTGCCGGACAACGGCGCATCCGGAGCGATCTACGTCTTCGATCGACAGCGCGAGCAATGGTACATGCTGTCGTTCGAAGGTTGCGAAGACCAATTCACCTCGGAGAAGTTTGACCGCGCGTTCTCCGAGTACGACCTGTTCCGCCTGGTCGAGCAGCCTGGCCTGCTGCTCTCCGAGTTCCAACCGGCCGCCGCTTAGCCCACCTCGCAACACCCCCAACAACCAATTCCACCCGAACTCAAGAAGGAGCCGTCATGCGTCTGTCCGCAAGCCGTATCCGCTCAATCAACCGCGCGATCGTCAGAGTCCAATCGTCCGCCTGGTCCGCGCCAGACCGAAACCGCCGCTCATCCCTGGCCAACCCAACACTCGCCGCCTCCGTGAACGCTGCCGAATTTGTGAAGGTCGTTGTGGTCCCAAGGAGAGCCACACTCTAGCTCCTGCAACTGGAATCGGCGAGCAAACGCACAGGTTGGGCGTGCTTTGCTCGCCGCTTTCCGGAGATTTGACCGAATTTCGGACCCGGGATACAACCACACAACGGATGAAGGAGGCAGGACGCCATGTATGCCAAGTTCTGTGTAAACCGGGAAACGGCAAACAACTTCATGCGACTGTTCGTGAACCGGCGGGCCTACGCAATCCAGGCTGAGCGACCCCTGCCGAACGGCTCCGTTCCCTATTACCCGGCAAGGGATTGGAAGACCAAGGAGCCGAAACCGCTGGACGAAGGCGTGGTGCGAATGCACCTGAACGGCGACATCACCATCAGCCTGTATGCGATCAATCCGGAGACCCAGCGCTCGAAGTGGGTGGCGATTGATGCCGATTTCGATGGCTCTCTGGAGTCGCTGTTTCAATTGCAATGGGAGCTGAAGCAGGATGGCGTGAACGCCGCCCTGGAACAATCGCGCCGCGGCGGGCATCTCTGGATCTTCGGCGCCGAACCGCTGCTGGCCTCCGAGTGCCGCATCTATGTCTACAATCTCGCCCTCCGCCTCGGCATTCCGGTCAAAGGCGGCGGTCTCAAGGAAGGGATCGAGGTATTCCCACGGCAGGACCGTCTCGAAGAAGGAGAGCTTGGCAATGCAATCCGCGCTCCCCTCGGAGTGCATCGGAAGACGAATCGGCGCTACTGGTTTTACGAAGCCGAGCCCTCTCCGGAAGCGCAGCTTGCCTATCTCGACGGGTTGAAGAAGCTGACCGAGGCGGAACTCAGGACATTTATTGAGGGGATGAATCTCCCCGAAGCGTACCGGCCGGTCGTCGCGGCGCCGTACACTCCGCCCGCCTCATCTCCACAGTACCCGGAGTTCCGAATCTTGGACTACGTGCGGACCACTCGCAAAGACAGCCGGAACTGGTGGGCAAGATGCCCCTCCTGCGCCGGAGTTGGGCGCGACCGCTCCGGCGACAACCTTGCAATCCAGATCAAGAACCCGCGCTTCTACAAATGCTGGGCCGGCTGCACGAAAGAGGAGATTCGGGCCGCGCTTGGCCAGCCCATCCACGCGCGCGCTGCGGTCTAGGGAGTGAGTATGAAGGCCGTTCCCGCAAAACGGAAGCCCGAATCCGCCTCATTGCGCCATGCTCTCCACGGGCTTGCGCTTCCGGCCAGCGTGCTCAGGGCGCTCCAGAAGCGAGGCATCTACTGCACCCCCGTAATCTCACTGGAGCACCAGCACCTCGCAAAACGCTATGTGCTGCGCGGCGTGGAATCCGGCGGTGCGGTCTCCGACATGGGCAGGGTTTGCGCTTTCGTTTCGCCTGAAGGAGATCCATTGCCGTGGTTGCAGTCACTCGACTCGATTGCCGTGAATGGCCGCCATGCGATCTTCCTTGCGGAGAGCCTGGTGCGCGTGGAGATGCTGCGCACCGTTCGGACTTGCGAGCTGGCGATTACGCTCCACACTTTGTCTCACGTACCGGGCCGAATTCGACCGGAGGTTGCTTCGACGCTGCTCTTTCGTGGGCGGGATGGTGTTCTCCCCCTCGATCTTTGGAAGGACGAACACCGCGTGCTTCAGGGAAAGTTGACTCCTATCTTCTATAACCGCGCCGGAGAGGTGCTGCTTCTGCCGCAGCGGTTTGAAGAAGCGATCAGAAAAGTAACGGCGGCGGTTTGCTGCGTCGGCTGCAGGCATTCGCACGCCGGAGTGCCGCCAGTCGCCGGAGGACTGAGACCATGACGCATCCTATCAAAGCTGCGATTACAGTCGGTGAGCCGAACTGGACTCCGCTTGAGCTGGTCCTTCCTGCTTGCGAGCTTGAAAACTTCATGTACATGGGCCGAGCCGGGGAGATCGAGTTGTACAAGCACTGGCTCACGCGCCGCTATCTCAACATCAGTGCGGACGGCCAGCGGTTCTACCGCTATTCCGACGGAACGTATGTCGAGGTCACCAAAGCTGTGGCTCTCGACCATGTACGCAACCGAGACCACTAGGAAAGGAACAACCACCATGGCAAAGAGCGTCAACAGGACATTTCTGCTCGGGCACGTTGGCAAGAATCCCGAGGTCGGAACTACACCGGGCGGCACGCTCGCCGTCAACTTTTCTCTCGCGACTACCGACCGGGAGAAGGACCGTCAGGGCAATTGGTCCGACAGGACCGAGTGGCACAACCTGGTCGCTTACGGCCGGACCGCGGAGATCGTGCGGGATTATGTGAGCAAGGGCACGCAACTCTTCATCCAGGGCAAGATCCAGACGCGCTCCTGGGATGACAAGGAATCCGGGCAGAAGCGGTACTGGACGGAGATATTCGTCCATGATCTGACGCTGCTGGGCGGCGGCCGTGGGGAGAATGGCGGCTCCACTCACAGCAATGGTCGGGACGATTCCCGGAGGAGTTCTGGTGGATCGGGCTACCAGCGCCAGCAGATGGACGAGCAGTACTCCGACGAAGAACTGAACCCCGATCAGATCCCGTTCTAAACGTGGTGTCTTCATCAACGTGAACCAGGGCGCTCTTCGGGGCGCCTTAGTTTTTGAGGAGCAAATGCGATGGCAACCAATGAAGCAAAGACTGGTCCGGATACCGAGGCTCTTTTCACGCAGTTGGCGGAGCCGTTTGGCCCTTCGGAGATTAAGTGGCGCGTGACCCATACGGCCAACGATGGTACCCGCGGCGCGGTGATCGCATTCGCGGATCCGCGAGCCTACACTGACCGGCTCAACCAGCTCTTCACCCCGAGCGGCTGGACCAGGAACTACGACGTCACCACGGTATCGGCCGTGAGCCGGCAGAAGCGGGACAAGCTCATCCAAACCGGCAAAGTGTTGGTTACGTGCACGCTGACGATCGCAAGGCTTGGGACTCACACGGGAAGCGGGGAGCAGTGGGCAGATGAACAGAACGCGATGACATCGGCGGAAGCGCAGGCCTTCAAACGCGCCAGCAGCTGTTTTGGCCTGGGCCGTTATCTTTACAACCTGCCGGAGACCTGGGTGGATCTCGATGGGCAGGGCAAGCCTACCAGGCTTCCCGCGCTTCCCAACTGGGCGCTTCCGAAGGCTAATTCGGCAACCGGAAAGATCAACCCGGCCTGCGGTCCACGGCCTCCGGAAGTGCAACGGGGGCCAATCGATCAGAGAATTACGGGCAAGATTGAAGGCTTTCGGCGCATTCTCGGCGATCCAATTTACGGCGAGATACTGTGGCGTGTCGCGCGAACGCAAAAGGCGAACGCCATTCCCAACGCACAGCTACAGACGAATGTCGCAGAGGCGATGGAACGCGCCGCACGGGGAATCCGCAAGGCGCACTCCCTGGCCGAGTCGATCGGCGATACGCGAGTCGTCTCCGTGTTCGATCAACTGCGCATCGGGTCAATGACGACAATCCAAAATCTCGAAGCGCTCAAGCAGCTAGTTTCGGAACTCGAAGGGCTGGCAGGGCAACCTGCCGCCTGAACGCCGCGGAGTTGTGAAGCACACACGTCCTCTCTTCGCGGAGGCGTGACGCGCACGGTACAGATGATTCGTCGCGCTCCGGAACCTGTCTCGGCCCCTTCCCGGCGGGCTGTCTGCCTCGATAACTGCAAAATGTCACACACGCTGCGAATCCTTCGATTGGCGGATGATTGGCTGCGCCAAGGAGCTTTGAATGGGAGCTGAAGAAGAGCGTCCTCAAACATTCGTTGAACGGATACTGGTTCTGCTTGAAGAACGCTTCCCATGGCTGGGTTCGGGACAAGATGAACCGGTCGGCGGAGCGGATACGGTCGATGAACTCGCCGGCCTGTACAAGTCGCTTATCGAGCAGCGCAACAAGGCGCGTCGCGAAAACGGTGATCCACAAGCGTAACCGGCATCGGTCGATACCTGGAGGACCTATGTGCAATGTACGGATGATTCGGCCGGAGCCCGGTCTTATATCGATCCCTCTGGAGAAGGCGGTTTATTGTGAGAACTGCAAGATGGTCTCGTCGTCGGCCCGGCACCGGTGCGGTCTTTGCGGATCGGAGAGGATCGTCCGAATGGCACCCTTGATCCCAGAGCCGTGGGACCCAGGTCCGGCTCCAGCTCACACCTTGGCCGCGTAGCGAGCAGACCGCAGCGAGCCTCGAGTCGAGACTCGGCGGATTTTGCGTGAATCCAGAATTCCTCCTGGCTACATCGGCGTATAGTTATCGATTCTCAACGCGCCAGATCTCCGCAGTCATCGCCCACATGCACACCTCGATCTTTTTCGGGCCCCACAGAATATCGTGTGTGTACTTGAATCCCACCCGCTCCAGCAGCTTTCGCGAGTTGTCGTGTGCGATCCCATGCCCGGCGACGATGACCGGCAGGCCCAGCGTATCGAAGCCGTGCGCGAGTACAGCGAGCAAAGCCTCCTCACCCAGGCGCAGTCCCCAAGCGGACCGCATGAGGTTAACGCCGACCTCAATTGTCTCGGGATCCATCGACCACGGCCGTAGACCGGCACACCCTGCAAATTCGCCTGTCTCACTTAAGAAAATTGGCCAGTACTGCATACCGAGACTACTGTCACGTTCACATTCGGCATGAAGTCGATCACGCGCCTGTTCCCGGCTCATAGCGCCGCCGAAGAAGCGAGTCACCTCCGGATCACACCATAACGCTTCAGCAAACGCGGTATCTTCATCAGTCCAGTTTCGAAATGTCAGACGGGCAGAGGACGGGGGAACCATATCTACTCCAGTGAAGTCGGCCAGTGTTCGCTGATTTGCTTAGCTATGATCCCGGGTTGACGAGCCCAACGCGCTAATCCAGATCAGAAGTTAGAAGCCCCCACCTTTCCCATTTTATGAGAATTCAATCCGACGAGACGAGGTGAATCCATGCGGAATGTCGCGCGCCTGAAAATGGGCTACTACCCTTTACCGGAGGCCGAGGGAGTGAAGCTTCGCTCCCTACTCACCTTCGCTAGGCCGGCTTCAGTGATCGACCCCTGCGTAGGACAAGGAATTGCTCTGCATCTCGTCACGAGCGACGCAGAAGTTCGGCGCTATGGCGTCGAACTTGATGCCGAGCGCGCTCGCATCGCCAGTTCAAAGGGTATCGAGACCATCCAGGGGAACACATTCGACGCCATTGCGAAGCCTGAATCGTTCTCCCTGTTGTACCTCAATCCGCCTTATGACTCCGAAATCGGCACCATTGGGAATCGGCGTATGGAGGCCGTGTTCCTTGAACATACGTACCGTTGGTTGCGAATGGAAGGCGTATTGGTTCTGGTGATCCCATTTGAGCGATTACACGACTGCACTGGAATCCTGAGTTCCCACTTTGCTTCTCTGAAGGTATTTCGCATGACCGATCCCGATTCGGTCCAGTACAGACAAATTGCCGCCTTCGGCGTTCGACACGAGGTCAGAGGCTCGGCGGTTGAGAACAACAAGCGTCAACTCCACAGCGTCGGCCTCTATGGGAGTTTTCTTGAACTGGCAGAGTTGCAGCCAGGCGCGTGTACCGCCTATTCTGTCCCCCCTTCTGCCGAGGCGTCGCTAAGCTATCGCGGCCTCCCTTACGACGTTTTGGAAGACCTGCTTCCGCAGTCAGGAGCATGGAGACAGGTGGCTCCGTTGTTGATGCCGCACGACGATGTTGCCACAGGCCAGCCGATCACGCCTCTGCATGGCGGCCATGTGGGGCTTCTGTGTACAGCGGGGCTGCTGAACGGAGTCTTCGGAGAGGAAGAGAACCGGCACATCGCTCGCTGGCGGTCAGTCAAGCATGTGACAACCTTTGTTGAAGAAGATGGAGACGCCCAGATCATTCATCATCGGGAACGCTGGACCAATGAGCTTCGCTTGGTCTATGCCGATGGCCGAACACTCAAACTCACTGAGACGCCGGCGAAGAAGGAGGACGAGGGCGATGGAGAATGCACACCTGCGGCTCGGGCTGCTTGAGTACGTGCGCATCACGGAGAAGACTTCGACCCGCATTCGCTTGCGGGTCGACCGCTATATGGGGGAAGATCGGCAAGCGCATCTTCTCAGCGTCTTCGGCAACGACTCGGATGTCGGTGCGATCACGGCGGCTGTTCATGAAAAGGCCGCGTTCAGTCTGACCTTTCCCAATGGAGACACCAAGGAAGTCTCGCTCGGCGAACATGCCTCCTGCTACAAGGGCGCGGTTGCACTGCCAGGCCGGAAACACCCAGTACGTCATTTACTCGCGGTCTCTCAGGAACTGCACACCAACGGCACCGCCGGAAGAACCCTGCTGCTGCGCTACCGGCGTGAGGAGGCATGGGCGACTCTCGCGAGCTTCCTTGGCCTGCCTGCCGATCCTGCATGGGCGGACCACGTTCTGGCGGTTGTCGAACGGAAGAAGCGGATAGAGGAAATCGACGGGATCGGCTGCGAGCCGGTGTTGGTCTCAGCCACCACGGAAGAGATGCTTGAGTGGATCGGCGACGGTCTGCAATCCGGTTCAGTGAGCTTCCCAGAGAAAACCGGCCCGATCATGTGGCCGAGGTACTCGCTGGTGGAGTCGTTGCGTCCAAACAGCTTCGCATTGAGGGGAGAGCAGTAAAATCGATTCCACCGAGAACTGACGCCTGAACGCTTGCCGATGGAGGAGATCTGGAATGGCTACAGAGGACATGGATCGCACAGTATCGTCAAATCCGTTTGTCTACGACCAGCTCAAGAGTCTGGGCGTAAGCGCGAGCGACTGGGATGATGTCCTCGATGAATTGTTCGATGAGCCATTCGGAAATATCCCCGGCCCTTTCGGTTTCCTTCTGGCTGACCTCAATGGGAAGATTGGACCTCAGCGGCTGGACTACGCGCGGCAAAACGGCATTTCCGATCACGATTTCGTGCGCGGTTTACTAAGGCAATCCATCGAAGAACTCTCCGATCACCCCGAGTTGCCAGACGATGACGGTTCCGATTGTGCCGAGGTAATCGAAGAGTATTGGAAACATCGCTCCTCTCTGAACTGAAAGAAACATATCGTTGGCTGGTGAGATAAGCCCCCCGTCCTTGTACGCCTGATTCCGATCCTCTACTGATTTCTCGCCAAGTCCTGCGCCGCGACATCTTGCTCAACTTCCCACAACTCAGCTTTGAGGAGGTATCTCCGTGGAGACCACCTTCGACTACCTGCGCCAGTTTGGCCCCATCCTGGCCGGACGCATTCTTGAAACCTACCCACCGCTCCAAAGCACAAAAGATCCGGTCGCACCCGGTCTCGCCGGGCTGCTGCGCAAACCGTTACCCGCTCAGGCCGTGGCCATCACCGGCACAGCAAAGTACCTCCGCAAGGCCAAGGCCGCACGCATTGTCGCCGAATGCGGTGCTGGAAAGACTCTTATGTCCTTGGGGACGATCCATGTGCTATCCGAAGGGCGGCCAACGACGACGCTGGTGATGTGCCCCTCGCACATCACGCACAAGTGGGCGCGCGAAGTACTGTTGACCACACCCCGTGCCCGGACTTTCCTCATCGAGGATATGCGCAACGGTGGCGATCCCGCGAAGCCCCACGGGGTCCGCGAGGTCAAGCTCAGCAAGGGTAAGACTGTCTACGAAGGCAAGCATCTCAGCCTGGCGGAGATGCGTCGGCTGGGCCGAAAGGAGTGGCGGAAGCTATTCACGGGGCCGACCTTCTTTATTACCGGCAAGGACAAAGGCAAGCTCAGCTACTTCTGGGACCACGTCTACCTCAAGGCGAAGTCCGGCCCGAACCTTGGCGGGATCGTGAATCCCGATTCGGGTGAAGCCATTCTGGACTCGGAGATGGAGAAGCTCACGGCCCTCGACTTTCGCGACAAGCAGAAGGTCGCGGAGACGCTGGTTTCACCCCGCAATGGGACGACGCGATTCTCGGCTCTGTGGCAGGCGGACCGCAACCGGATTCAGCGTATGGCGCCTATCGAATACATCGGCCGCTACATGGCTGGCTGGTTCGACTTCGCGATTGCCGACGAACTGCACCAGTTGGCGGGCGACACGGCCCAGGGCAACTGCCTCGGCGTCCTCGGACGCGCGGCGCAGCGCCTGATCGCGCTTACGGGCACGCTGATGGGCGGTTATGCGGACGACCTCTTCAACATCTTCTACCGCATGGAGCCTCGCGTGATGGTGCGCGAGGGGTTTGCTTACGGCGGACAAGGCAGGCGCGATTTTCAGGAGCAGTACGGCGTCCTGGAGACCGTCGAGAAGATCGAAAGCTCAGACAACGCCTGCTCGCGGGCCACGAAGAAGACGGTGCGCGTCCTGCGCAAGCCCGGGGCTTCGCCGCTCCTGTTCGGCAAGTTCCTGATGAACACGACTGCGTTCCTGGCACTTGAAGACATCTCCGACAATCTGCCCCGCTACGACGAGAGCGTCATCTCGGTAGACATGGACGAAGCTCTCCAGCAAGCCTACGAGCAGTTGGAGGAAGACATCCGCTCCGCGATGAAGGAACATCGCGGCAACAAGAGCCTGATGAGCATCCTGCTCAACACGCTCTTACTCTATCCCGACCATCCCTACGACTTCGACGAGATCTGGGCGCGGGCCTTCGATCCGCAGACCAAGGAGTATGTGAAGTTCCTCGTGACGGTGCCGGAGAACCTCACGCGGGAGGCGCTCTATGCGAAGGAGCGCGCTTTGATCGCCGATGTGAAGGAGGAGCTGCGCCAAGGCAGGCGCTGCCAGGTCTATGCGACCTACACCGGGGAGAAGGATGTCACGGAGCGGTTGGAGACGGTGCTGCGGCAGGAAGGCATTCGCGTCGCTGTGCTGCGCTCCTCGGTGCCGACCGACAAGCGGGAGGACTGGTACGAGCGGCAGCTGAAGGCTGGGATCGAGGTAGTCATCTGCCATCCCAAGCTGGTCGAAACGGGTTTGGACCTGTTGGCATTTCCGACCCTCTACTTCTACGAGACGGGATACTCGCTGCACACACTGCGGCAGGCAAGTCGAAGGTCGTGGCGCATCGGGCAGAGGTTCCCAGTGCGAGTGAAGTTTGTCACATACTCGGGCACGATGCAGGAGACGTGCCTCCGGCTGATGGGCAAGAAGATGCTGGTGGCCCTGATGATGGAAGGCAAGTTCTCCGGCGAAGGTTTGCAGGCGCTCGACACCGATGAAGACCTGATGAGCGCGATGGCCCGCGAACTGGTGGAGAAGGCCGGTGTGGGAGAATCGGCCGACGCCGTATGGCGCGAGCTTGACCACGAACGCGAAAAGGCACTGCCGCGCGGCGCGGCTGCGGAGCCGGAACCCGAAGAAGAACCGACCCCTGTGCTCGATCTGCCAATACCTGCTGCCGCACCTTCGGCGCCAGTGACATTCGGAATTCACCTGTTGGATCCGAGCCCATCGACAAAGAAGCGGAAGAAAGCCGCCATGTGGCCCACGGCCACCGAGACCAACGTGCAGCTCAGTCTCTTCGACTGAGCCGACGCGCTTTCAACTTAAGAGGTGACATTATGTGCGAGGAACGGGAAAAGGTTCGTTGCCGCAATTGCGAACTCGTCCAATGGAGTGATCGAGCCAATTGCCGGCGTTGTGGCGGCGTTCTGCCTGAGCCGCTCGTGAAGATCGTTGAGCGAGTTGTCGAGAAGGTTGTGATTAGGCATGACCCTGAATGCATTCAGAGCTTGGCCCAGGCCCGCGAGCTGATCTCGGCTGCAGCGGATCGACTAACGCAACGGGCTGCGGAAGCGGCAACTCCAGTCGTACTGGCCCAGGTTCAAGAGACCGGGGCCTTTCCAACGATGGCGGAGGTGGAGCGGACGATGATCCTGGCGGCCTACCAGAAGTCGAATCGGAGGCCGCTAGAGGCGGCCCGGTTGCTCGGTATCGGCAAGACGACTCTCTACCGGAAGCTCCGGGAGATGGGCCACGCACTATCGGCCGCAGCTTGAGGCGGTTTGAACGCCCCGCGCGTTCGATGAGGCGTTTCACACCGGTAACCAACGATGATAGCGTTGTCGCTGGGAGAGCAGTTCCAGGTGATTTTTGCGCCTGCGTGGTGCGCGAGCATGTTGCCTCCTTTGAATCAAGGAGACAGCTCCGAATGGTCGAAATCCACAACAATTCCCAAGTTCATCTACGATTCGCGAAAGCTTGCCAAGTGCCGCTCATTGCCCGACTCTCCAAGGAGATGTCGTCTTCCACGTCATCAGTTCTTTCGTCGCCCATTCGGTGGACTTGTCCGTATGGCAAGACGTGCAAGGATTCGGAATCTTGTACTTGTCCGTCATCGCCGGGGAGATGAATTTGAAGGTGTGAGAACTGACGAACGTGCCGGGCACACCTTGTGTTTCGATCTTTGGCATGTGGCAGGCTACACACTGACTGCCGGGGCTGCCGTCCTTGTGGTGGGTGTGTTCCTCCAACGTTGTGGTGTGCGGGCCGTTGGGTGAAGTTGGCCCGTGACAGTCTAGGCAGATCTTATCTTCGGGCTTTCGGAGCTGTGCGTAGTTCTCCGTGCCATGGACGTCGTGGCAGGAAGAGCAGGTAACACCGTGCTCGTACATCAGACTCTGCACAAAGTCGTTGCCCTGCATCCGGTTCTTGTGTGCGGTTCCATCCGCAAAGTGAGTGAATGTCGTCTGGCCCAGGGTGATGTCTTCGAGCTTCCAGTAGTCTGCCAGATGAAGACCGGCGTGGTAGCCAACCGGCCAGTCATAGGCTTTGCCTTCGATCTGTTTGGTGAGAGGCTGCCCCTGTGAGTGGCATTGGATGCAGGTGTCGTTCGCCGCTACGTCGTCCATCTGCGCCGGATTGAGGATGTTGTTGTGCGTGGGATGAGCAACGTGTTCACTGCCGGGACCGTGGCAGCGTTCGCAGCCGACGTTCCATTCCGTGACCTGCTTGGTATGAATGTCGTAGTTGACGGAATGGCAGCCATCACAAGTTGCGCCTGTCGGTCGTTGCATGTTGTCCGAAGGATAGAAGGCTGTCCACCAGTCCGCACCTGTATCCGGGACGTGATACTTGAGCCACTTCTTGTTGTGGATGTCCCATTGCACGGGCAGCGGATAGTAGTCGTCGCCTACCTTGGTGAAGTAGCGTTGCTTCCAGATACTGCCATAGACAAGAGCCACCTGGTCCTTCGTGAACTTCGAGACGTTGTTCGTGCTGAGATCGGGGATGATCGCATCCGGGTGCTCTCGCGGATCGCGGACCACGCTCGCCATCGGCGTCGTCTTCCAGTGCTCGTAGATGTCCGCGTGGCACTTCTGGCACGCCTGCGAACCGGTGTAGTGGGCTGATGCCAAGGTATTCGCTTCGACGGTTCTTTCATCCCGCGTAGGAGTGCGAAGGCTCCGTATGTATGCAACGAGCTTCCAGCTTTCCGCAGCGGATTCGTGGTGCGGACTGGTCATGGCGGGCATACCCGTTAACTGAACGCCGTTCTCAATGATGTAGTGGATTTCACCGTCACTGAGACTCTGCGTGGAATCGGAGTGCAAATCCGGGACGCGGGGATAGACGTTCGCGCCGATGGGAGTCCGTCCCCGAGCATCGACACCATGACAGGAAGCGCAACGCGAGAGGAAATCTTCGCGGCCCTGCTGGATTGCGGTCCAATCGTTGGCATCGGGATTCTTCTCGCGACGCTCCGCTCCTGGGATTGCAAAGTCGCGTATGGATCGAGCCGCAACCGTTTCAAAAGCCGATGGGGTGGATGTGGCGCGAAACCCGCGCCACTTCAGCAGACCGGCGCAGGCTATACCGATAGACAGCAGCGCGAGAGCCACGATGATCAGTGTTTTTCGGGTTTTCATATTTACAGCCCTCACTTGCTTATGACCTAATTGGCCGGTTGCATAATCCTCAGCACCGGATTTCCGTCGATATTTTCCAGCGGGAAGTAGACGAGATGGGTCTTTGGATCGACCGATACCGTATGTGCGTGAGGCATCTCTAAGGAGCCGAGTAAGGTAAGGCTCTTGCCGTAGCTTTGAAAGATTGTGACCATACCCGACTCGGCGGAGACATACAGGCGATTTAGACCGGGGTCATAAGCCAGCACGTCGGGATCTTCCCCCACTTGGTAGGTGGAAAGAATCTTCATCGTCTGGAGATCCACCATTGCGAGTGAGTGATTTTCCTCGCCAGCGACGAACGCGATACGGCCGCCTATATCGAGCGCTATCCCATGCGGATTCTTGATCCCAGGCAGCGGCAGGCGGCTGACAATCTGATTGGTCGCCGGGTCGACGACAGCAAGCAGGTTCACGCCATGAACTGCGACCAGCATGTGGCCAGAAACGGAATCGTAGACGGTATTACCCGCGCCGCCACCAAGAGGAATATTGGCGACGAGCTTATTGCTCACGGCGTCGATGACCGCATCCACCCCGCCGTGTTCATCGGAGACGAATACTTTGTTCTGCTTTGGAGCGTAGGCCAGGCCGTCCGGGTAAGTGATCGGTCCGGCGGTCCCCAGAGTCTTCAGTGATTCAGTATCGACGGCAGCGACCTGATGATTCCCAGTCACGGACGCATAGAGGCGGTGAATCTCGGGCGCAACCGTTACACCATGCACGCGCTTGAAGCCGTCGAGATTGGCGACGACCTGCCTCTTCGAGGTGTCGAAAACCACAAGTTGGTCGGCATTCATGTGCGCGATATAGAGCCGTCCACTCGATGTGTCGAAGGTCTGGTAGTCGAACCGTACCGCTGGACCCGGCATGGGAACATCTGCAACCTTCGTTAGCGCCGAGGTCTGTGCTGACGATTGCCCATAGACAATAGAGGCTGAGAGAAGAACAAACAGGCAAAGGCAAGGATGCTTCATGTCAGATTTTCCTTGGGCTGCGGAATGGAGTTGTAGAAGCCTTCGATGAGGTCCATGCCGCGCCGGAGCAGTTCATCATCGAGAATGTTTTGAGCTGCCCATCCCCGCAGTATCTGGTTCATCGCATGTCCTTCGTGACGCCCAAATTTCCCATCTTCCAGATCGGCGTCGTGGATGGCTTGCGCAATGAAAAGAACCCGCTTGTCGGATACATCGAACGCGATACACAGGGTTTCAAAGGTGCATTGGTCGCCCTCGTGCCCGAAGCCGACGCCCTGGAACATATCAAACGGAATCGCGTTAGGGTGGGTGGCGGGGTTGGCAGCGAAGATGAACTTCGGCTTTGTATCGATGAAACGAGAGATGAGCCAAGCGGAGGAGACCCGATCAATTCCAGGACGCGGACGGGTGATCCAGGTCTGCTTCTGATACTTCGTTTTTGAAGCGCTGCCCCTCTCGGTCAGATTCGGCTTTACTCCGATTTGTTCCACTCGTGCCAATGCTTCTTCCGCTCTTCTGCGCAATGGACTGGTGAAAAAGTCGATGGCGACAATCTCTTCAAAGCGCCGCCTGAGCCGCTGCACCTGCGCGGACGGCCCTTTGGCGGACGGCTTCAACTTCTGTAGATCCTTGATCAGTGCTGTGTAATCTGTACCGCGAGCCTTACGAAAGTGGTCCTGCAATGCGCCGGAGGACACGTCGTCAATATCCTGAACGTAGAGAATGGAAGCCTCTCCCTTACTCGCCCTAATGGCTGCGGCGAGCCATTCAAATCGCTCCTGATTTTCAGGCGTATTCGGCAAGAGCGAGCCAGCGTTGCGAAACGGGATGGAGCCGAATCTCTGCAATTTTCTCCACATCTGGACGCGCTCGCTTGCCTTGCTCGTGGGCAAGGTAAAAACCAGCAGGAGCCACTTCGAGTCCTCGTGCATCACTGTTATATTCATAACATACTTGTGTTACGAGAGTCTTTTCAGTGGGCTCAGCTCAATTTGACTAGGGCTCGAAGGAGGGACAGAGTGTGGTGTGTTTCTCCGCTCTGAATCAGCACTCTCTTCTCCCGGACTCAATGTTTGTAGTTTGCGATCACCCCTGGCCCACGACCATCGGCTTGGCAGAGACCGGGCTTTTTCGTGTGCCGTCGATGCCAAGCCTCGTCCCAAGAACCACCAGAAGGAGAAAACAAGAATGAGCACTCTCAAAGTCGAAGCGCTCGCGCGCGAGTTTCATTACAACGGGGTTCGCATTCCGGATCCCGGCCCAGAACTGACCGTCGAACAGGTCCGCGACCTGTTGACCCCCAACTACCCGGAGATCGCCACGGCATCGGTATCCGGCCCCGAAGCGGCA
>VFSW01003542.1_pt1 | contig 23402 bp, 25 predicted proteins | sample 5358111 | NCBI WGS metagenome assembly VFSW01 (sample SAMN11554181, study PRJNA540505) | mine drainage metagenome | isolation source: sediment from site ElyBrook_90M | place: USA: Ely Copper Mine, Vershire, VT | collected 2017
ACCTGTGACCTTTCGCGTGTGAAGCGAACGCTCTAACCAGCTGAGCTAACCGCCCTACTTTGCTCCGACGATTACATCGGAGCTTCGAAGGGCGAGTCGTGGCCCAATGACCACTTCTCGCCCCGCCGAAGCTCAAATGCAATTTTGAGCGAAGGGGGGAGCTAACCGCCCTCTAGCAACTCGCGGATTATAGCCAGCGCACGGAGAAATGGCGAATCCGACCTGGTACAATATCGTACATGGAGCCTGAAAAGAAAAATCTTTTCGTTCGCGTCCTTGAGCTCGCAACAGGCATCACCGCGACCACGACCGTGGTCGTACTTTCTTCCGTCGTCGGACTGACCGCGTACGAAACGTATCAGCCTTCCGCACTTGGTGCCCAGACGATCACTGCGGCAAGCGCTGCCGTGAACTCAACGACAGCTCCGGCTGCCTGCCAGCAGGAGATCGCCACAGCAGCTGCGCGCGGATTTCCTGACACGCAAAGCGTCATTACCTCGACCGGTATAAATTTTGAGGATCACTGCGTTGCTGCCGTGCTGAACCCTGCGGTAACGGGCCTCGGGCCGAACAATCCGGGCAGCTATATGTGCGTCGGCAAGACTTCGAAAGTCACGGTGACCGGCGTTGGCCTCATTACGGAGACTTCAGTACCGAACGCATCGATCCCTGCAGGCACGTGTATCGCCGTTGCCTGCGGCCCTGCAGATGCAGGCGGCTTAAGCGGCTGCATCGCTGCGAATAACCTCACGTCAATAAGTGGCTCCAATATCACTGCCGATCTGAACGCTTCACAGGCCGCTCTCGCTCCCGATCAAGGCATCACGAGCTTCACGATGGATTCCCAGGGATCCATCGTGAGTGAAAGCGGGAACACTGCGCAGGTATTGGACTCCAGTGCGAATGTGCAAGATCTCTCCGGAAATGCCGCGAGCCTGGAGAATACCGCCCCGACCGAAGTTCCAGCGGCGGGATCGGCACCGACCTCTGTCACGGAGCCTGGAACTGCGGTGACGCAACCGACTGAAACGGTAGACACCCTGACACAAACGCAACCGGCAAACCAGGCATCGGCGGAAGTCACAACCGCCCCCATGCAAACGAATGTTCCGGCGGCGACCAATGTTACGCCGCCGGAGTCTCTTCCTGGCGCGACTGAAACGAACGTCTCGACACAACTCCCGGATCCCAACCTCAACGGCCCGCAAGCGACCACGCCGACCCTGAGTAACAACGGAGGGGATGCGCAGACCCTTATAGACAACGCGACTCAAAATTCACCTGACATCAACGCACCACAGACCACCTGGGAAAAATTTACGACGGCGCTCGATAACGGTGCTACCAACGTTATCAATGACGTCAGGTCATGGATGGGGCTTGGCCCGATCCAAAATGCGGGTACTGTCGAGGGGCCGGTGCAAACGATAGGTATTCGGGGCTAGGCCTTGAAACACCTCGCTGTTCCGGATCCAGGAGATTTGACAGGTTATCCCAGGTTTGTTATAAGGTACACCATACATCAAACCGGTAAGTCAATTCCACCGCACCTATGCTTTCATTCCAGCCAAAAAACGTAAGCAAAGACCTACTTTCAGATCTGCCGGATCGCTCCCGGAAGGTCCTTGTTGACCGTTTCGGTCTTAACGGGAAAGGGGAGGTCCGAACGCTGGACGCTATTGGCAAAGAGTACGGCATCACCCGCGAACGCATCCGCCAGATCGAGAACCACGGCCTTTCGTCCGTCCGCGATTCCGACGCGTACGCTGCGCATGTCGGGTCACTTGAGGAAATGAAGCGCACCATTGCTGCGCTCGGCGGCCTTTTGGCGGAAGAGACCATCCTTGCGGAACTTTCGAAGCAACCGTCGGATGCCAACCACATCGTCTTCCTCCTCACGGTCGGCACCCACTTCAACGACAAGCGCGAGTCCGCCGACTTCAAGACGCGTTGGCACATTGACCCGCAGCTCGCCGAGTCCGTCGAGTCCGCGCTCACTAATCTGTACGAATCCGTTGACTCCAACCGCCTGACGCCGGAAGAAGAATTCCTTCAGTTGTTCGGAAAACATCTCAAGCAAGAGGGCGTGAAGCAGCGCGAACCGGAGGTCATGCGCCGCTGGCTGCTCGTGAGCAAGCGTATCGGCAAGAATCCGCTCGGCGAATGGGGCCGCCAGGACTCGCCGCACGTTCGCATCAAGAACACCCGCGACTTCGCGTACCTGACGCTCAAGCGCCACGGCTCCCCGATGCACTTCACCGAGGTCGCCAAAGGCATCGAAAAGCTTTTCGGCCGCGAAGCGCATCCGGCCACCACGCACAACGAACTCATCAAGGACGGGCGTTTCGTCCTCGTCGGCCGCGGACTCTACGCGCTCAAGGAGTGGGGTTACGAGCCTGGCGTCGTCCGCGAGGTCATCAAGGGCATTTTGCGTCGCGAAGGCCCGCTCTCGCGTGAGGACATTGTTGACCGCGTGAAGCGCGAACGCTACGTGAAGGACGCGACGATCGCCGTGAACCTCCAAAGCAGCGCGTTCACGAAGCTTCCTGACGGACGTTTCGGACTTTCCAAGTAGCAAATCGCGGCGGCCGTAGGCCTGCTGCTCCTCACTTCGCTTCGGATGCTATACTTTTGCCATGTCTGGGCACGACGAAGGGACCTTTCTTGAAGAGGTCGGTGAAAAGATAGGGAGCAAGACCGTCGGTTTCAATATCTTCAACCTCCATGAGTTCGTCGAATGGGCCGACGGGTGGGGCGTTTCGCGCGGCTTCGTGCTCTGGGTCATGTTCGCCGCACTTTTATGGGTACTTTCTCTCGAAATACCCAACTTGCCGCTCTTTACGTTCGAGTGGTTGATAGGAACGCTGCCTGTCTGGGCGCCGATCGTACTGATCATAGGCGCGTACCGTATCTGGATATGGTACGTGCAGTCGCTCTTCCTTGCTGGCCGCAAGCCGGTACTGCTGGAAATGAAAATACCGCGCGACATCATGAAATCTCCTCGCGCGATGGAAACCGCACTCACCAATCTCTGGCTTTCTTCCGGCGAAACGACGTTCCTCGACCGCGCATGGAAAGGACAGGTGCGTCCGATCTTCGCGCTCGAGATGGCAAGTTTCGGGGGCGACATACATTTCTATATCTGGTGCTGGGGCACCATGAGAAATTTCGTCGAGCAGACCATCTACGGCCAGTACCCGGAGGTCGAGCTCTACGAGGTCGAGGACTATGCGTCAAAATTCAAGCTTGACCCCGAAAAGCATTGGCTGTTCGCGACCGACTGGCGCAAGGAACCACCGGGTGAAAAAAGAGCCAAGAGTTATGGCAAAGGAAAATTCTCCGGCATCGACGTTTTTCCGCTTAGAACGTATATCGACTACGAGCTCGATAAAGATCCCAAGGAGGAATTCAAGGTCGACCCGATGGGTACCGTTTTAGAATTGCTCGGTTCTCTCCAGCCGCAAGAGCAGATCTGGATGTCCATCGTGTTCCGGCGCAGCGGCAAATACGGCATTTTGAGCACGACAGATCGGGATGACGAATGGCGTAAGAAAGGTCATGAGGAAGTCGCTAAGCTCCGCGTGCAAGCTGCGGTCGCCGACAAGAAAATAACCGACAAGGTGCTTGAAGACGCGGGCTATGAGGCGGGCGAACGACCCCCGCAAACCCGTCCCTCCTGGATGCAGACGCGCTTGATCGAATCAATGGAACGCAACCTGATGAAATTGCCGTTCGAATTCGTCGGGCATGGCGTTTACATAACAAGCGGACAACCCCGGGGCCCGTTCTTCACGAGCGTCCGCTGGATCTGGAAACCGTACGGCAACCCGACCTACTCGTCGTACCTACGCCCGCGTCGTTGGCACAATCCATATGACTATCCGTGGCAGGATTTCGGCGGCTACCGACGCAATTACCTGACCCCGAGACGCTTTTTCGATTGCTACCGAAGGCGGGGCGGTTTCCATACGCCATGGATATTGCCAACGAACATCGTGACCGTCGAGGAGCTTGCGACCCTGTGGCATCCGCCGTCCCGAACCGTGCAAGTCCCAGGACTTGAACGTATCGCCGCGACCAAAGCCGCCCCGCCCTCGAACCTCCCGAAATAGCATCGCATCATGGAACCGATAGAACGGCTGCTCGAGGCTTTTTTCAAGCGGACGGACAAACTACAACAGCGTCTGTCAGACGACTGGCGAGAGCATACGAATCGTCGGACGCTCGTGATCACTGTAGTAGTCGGGGCAGTCGCAGCATTTTCGTACTTGTTCGTCATCCAGCCGCCGGTGAATTTCCCATCCGATCAATTGGTCAGTGTTCCTGAAGGTGCCTCTCTCGATGCGGTATCACAAACGCTCTACGAAGATGGCGTGATCCGCAGCCCGCTTCTCTTTAAACTGCTTGTCACTGTGCTTGGCCGCGCACGCGGCGTGCATGCGGGCGATTACGAATTCAAACAACCGGAGGACATATTCTCTGTCGCGCACGCGCTCTCGGTGGGTGCGTACGGCCTGATCCCTATCAAGATACGCATTCCCGAAGGTGCGACAATGAAACAGATGGCTTCCATCTACGTCGCCGAATTGCCACGGTTCAATTCGGAGAACTTTTTGGAACAAACGAACCTCGACGAAGGATATTTGTTCCCGGACACGTACTTTTTCCTGCCGAACGCCACTGAAAATACGGTGATCCAAACAATGCGCCAGGATTTTGACCTCCAGATCGGTTCGATCCAGCCGATCATCGCGAGTTCTACGCATTCGTTCCCCGATATCATAACAATGGCGTCCATCGTCGAGAAAGAGGCTCCCGGCACGCAAGATCGTGAGACCATCGCGGGGATCCTATGGCGTCGTATCGCTTCGGGACTTGCGATCCAGGCCGATCCGACGCTGGTGTACGAGACGGGCAAGCCGGATTCGCAGCTCACGATACAGGACCTCAAGAGCGATACGCCATACAATACGTACGTCCATAAGGGATTGCCGCCAACGCCGATCGGCAGCCCATCGCTCGATTCTATTGAAGCCGCGGCGAAGGCCACCTCAAGCCCGTATCTCTATTATTTGGCGGATAAGAACGGTATCACGCACTACGCGAAGACCTACGCGCAGCAGCTGCGCAACGAACGGATATACTTGGGAAACTGACCGGAAAGAGGGTAGACTCCTTGGCATGTCGAAGCGGGTATTCGTGGGGCTGTCGGGCGGAGTGGACTCCGCCGTTTCCGCCGCGCTCCTGAAAGGGCGCGGGTACGAGACGATAGGCGCGTTCATAAAGATTTGGTCGCCGGAGTTTTTGGAGTGCACGTGGCGCGAGGATCGGCTTGACGCGATGCGCGTGGCGGCAGCGCTGCAGATACCGTTTTTAGAGGTTGACCTTTCGGATGCATACAAGCGCGAAGTCGTCAGCGACATGATCGAGAATTACAAACGCGGTGTTACGCCGAATCCCGATGTTATGTGCAACCGCTCGATAAAGTTCGGATATTTCGCGCAATGGGCTTTTGAGAATGGGGCTGACCATATCGCAACGGGACATTACGCCCGTATCGGCGGCTCGCCGGGCGCGCTGCAGCTCTTGCGGGGGAAAGACAAGTCCAAGGACCAGTCATACTTTTTATATCGGCTCGGGCAAAAGGACTTGGAGCGCGCCCTGTTCCCAGTCGGCGACTATGAGAAAGCAGAGGTCCGCTCGCTCGCGAAGAAATTCGACTTGCCAAATGCGAACAGGCCCGATAGCCAGGGCCTATGCTTCGTAGGAGACGTATCAATGAAGGAGTTCCTCTCCCGATTCATTACGCTCGAACAGGGTGATGTCGTGGACGAGACAGGCGTGTCCATTGGCAAGCACGACGGCGCAGCGCTCTACACGGTCGGCGAGCGACATGGTTTTTTAAGCTCGGGGCCACGTGCGCACTATGTGATTGGCATTGATGTCGTGCAGAATATCGTTCGCGTCTCTTCGGACCGCGCTCGTGCTGCCCGCAACTCCATACAAGTATCCGATCTGCACTGGATCAATGCAGCGCCCGATATGCCCGTGTCGGCTCAAGGACAGGGCCGGTATCGCGAGCGCCCGTTCCACGCAACGCTTTCAAGTGCGGGCGTTGCGAGCTTTGACGAACCGCATATCGTTGCACCCGGACAATCGCTTGTCCTGTACGACGATGAGATCTGCCTCGGCGGCGGCGTCATGCAAAATTCGTGATAGAGATCGAGACGTACCCCTGCGCTCCCTACTTTTCCGTCGGGTAATTTCCTGCTGGAAATTCCCTCTCGCTCGGCCCGTCGGCCTGCGCGGAGACGGCAAAAGTAGGGAGCGCAAGGGTACGTTTCAAGAAATCCAGAGCCCATCAAGATCTTTGCGAATCGCATACTATACTGATGAAATGATCGACACGCTGCGTAGGCTCGTGTGGTTTGGCATTGTCGCGACCGCGGCGTTCTTCGCGGTCTTCGTTGTGCTCGGGAACTTTATCGTATTCAGTTCGCAAGGGGAGCCCGCAGCTATACACGACATCATCTCGCCAGGAGTACACGAAATGAGTGGTATCGTTATGGTACCGATGGCATGCGACGAATTGAGCGTAGAAACGCAGCGCCTCTCGAGTACGACCTACCAGCTCGCGTTCCAAACGTGGCGGGACCCTTCGGTCGCGTGTCCGCAGGTCTCGACCGCAAGGCCATTCGAGACATTCGTATTCGCACCATCGTTTGGGATCGCATTTTTGGGAACGCTTGACGGCAAATTCATACCAATATCGATAACGTCCGACCTTGCGACCAGCACCAGCATATGAGCCACCCTTTCATCACTAAAGCCGACGGCACCCAGGAAGTATTCGATGCGGCGAAGCTTGAGCACTCGCTCGCGCTCGCCGGGGCATCTTCCACGGCGCGGGCCCGTGTCGTTGCCAGGGTGCTCAAGGAATTGCGACCGGGTATCCAAACAGAAGAGATCTATCATCATGCGTTCGAGGCGCTCAAAGAAGAGGACGTTCCCCCGGTCGCTGCCCGGTATTCCATTAAACGCGCCGTTTTCCAATTAGGTCCTTCAGGCTATCCGTTCGAATCCTTTTTCGCAGAAGTGCTTCGGGCCAACGGCTGGAGCGCGCGCGCAGAGGTCATACTTACGGGGCGCTGCGTTTCGCACGAAGTTGATGTGCTGGCGGAGAAGCAGGGGAGGCGCGTCGGCATCGAAGCAAAATTCCATAACGACCCGGGCGGGAAAGTGGACGTAAAAGACGCGCTCTACGTCAAGGCGCGTTACGATGACCTCAAGCAAGCGCCGCTTGCGTCCTCGCGCGTCGACGAAGGTTGGCTCGTGACCAATACGGTATTCACTCGCAACGCGATCCGCTACGCCCGCTGCTCGAATCTCACGCTGCTTGGCTGGGATTATCCGCGCTCGCGCGGTCTCCTTTCCTTGATCGAGAGCGGTAAGGTCCATCCGATCACGGCACTCACTACGTTAAGCGAAAGCCAGAAAAAAAGGTTGCTCGATAGCAAGATCGTATTGTGCAGGAACGTCACGACGGCACATTTGTTGCAGGAGTATGGCGTGAAGCCTGACCGTGTACCGCATGTCCTCGATGAAGCACGTCTCTTGTGCGGGATTTAGTGCTATACTTTTTCGCATATGACAGGCCCGCAACTCTTGGTGGACCCGACCACCGTGATGTTCATCAAGCTTGTCCTTGCCCTCGTCTTGGGCGCGCTTATCGGCACAGAGCGCTCCGTCGTTGCCCGTCAGCCGGCCGGAACGCGCACGTTCGCCCTCGTGGGTCTCGCCGCGTGTCTTTTTGTCATTATGTCCAATTACGTTGACTCTGCGTACCTCGGCGTCGTGAACTTCCAGCCTCTCCAGCTCGCCGCAGGCGTTGTCACGGGCATCGGCTTCATTGGTGCGGGGCTCATCATCGTTCGCAATGACACGGTGCACGGTGTCACTACGGCTGCGGTCCTTTGGGTGGTTACCGCTCTGGGTATGGCGGTCGGCTACGGGCTCTATTCGGTGGCCGTTTTCGCGACACTCCTGTCGCTTATCGTCCTTACCGGCATGTGGTACATCGAGAACCGCTTTAAGCACTGGTTCGAGATACACGAAACCGCGGAGGAGGGTATGCGCACGAATGGGTCGAGTGATATACTCGCCCGATGAGCGGTTTCTACAAGCCTGATCGCAACCACAATTGGAACTATGGCGGAAAATATTTCCGCCTGTCGCGCTCCAAGATCTCGCTGTTCATGGACTGTCAGCGTTGTTTCTATATAGACAACAAGCTGGGGACCGCGCGTCCACCCGGGTTTCCTTTCAACCTGAACTCCGCCATCGACGCCCTTCTTAAGAAAGAGTTCGACACACATCGCGCCGAAAAGACACAGCATCCATTGATGAAGGCCTACGGGCTCGACGCGGTGCCGTTCGCCCATGAAAAGATGGACGACTGGCGCGACTCCCTGCGTAAAGGGATCGTCTTCGAACACCCGAGCGGACTTACCATTTCCGGCGGCGTTGACGATGTGTGGGTGACTCCCAAGAACGAGCTCATCGTCGTCGACTACAAGGCGACAAGCAAGGACGGAAAGATCGTGTCGCTCGATGAGGAGTGGCACGACGGCTACAAACGTCAGCTCGAGGTGTACCAGTGGCTTTTGCGTCGCAACGGCTTCACCGTTTCCGATACCGGCTATTGGGTATACGCCAATGCGAGCAAAGACAAGAAGGCATTCGAAGGAAAGCTTGAGTTCGAACTAACGCTGGTACCGTACAAGGGCGACGATTCATGGGTCGAAGGGACCATCCAGCGCATCAAGGCATGTCTCGATAGCGACGAGCTTCCGGACGCGGCGGATACCTGCGATTACTGCCTCTATCGCGAGACGGTCGGCAAAAAGCTGATCCCGTTCCATGGCAAAAAGAAAGAAGTGAAGACAAGCAAAACGAGCGGTGATACACTCGGCATATGAAAACGCAGATCAGCTTTGCGGATAAGGTCCGCGAAATCGTCCGGAAGATCCCGAAAGGGAAGACGATGACCTACAAGGAAGTCGCCGCCAAAGCCGGCAATCCGAAAGCGGCGCGCGCTGTCGGCGCTGTCATGCGCACGAATTACGACCCGTCAATTCCATGCCATCGCGTCATCGCGAGCGACGGCACCATGCGCGGCTACAACAGGGGCGGCATCACCCGCAAGCGCGAGATCCTGTTCGAGGAGGGCGTACGCTAACACAAGCATGTCGGACGCCGACGACGTGAAGATCGAGGCTTCCTGGAAGCGTGCTCTCGAGGACGAGTTCGGTAAAGCGTACTTCAAAACGCTCCGCGAGTTCGTAAAAAGCGAGTACGCTCACGCGATCGTCTATCCAGGGCCGAAAAACATATTTCGTGCGTTCGAACTCTGCCCGTTCGATAAGGTCGAGGTGGTGATACTTGGCCAGGACCCGTACCACGGTCCGGGCCAGGCGAACGGCCTATGCTTTGCCGTCAACGAGAGCATTCCATTGCCGCCCTCGCTGCAGAATATCTTCAAAGAGATCGAAAGCGACCTCGACCAGAAGCTCGTGCACCGCACTGGCGATCTTGAGCGTTGGGCGAAACAAGGCGTCCTTCTTTTGAACGCTACCCTGACGGTACAGGCGAGCAAAGCTGGATCTCACCAAGGCAAAGGTTGGGAGCAGTTTACGGATTCCGTCATCCGTACGCTGTCGGATAAGAAAGACAATCTCGTCTTCATCCTCTGGGGCAATTACGCGAGATCAAAAGGCAGCCTTATCGATTGGTCGAAGCACGAGATCATCGAATCCGCGCACCCCTCGCCGCTTTCCGCGTACCACGGTTTTTTCGGCTCGAAGCCTTTCAGTAAAACAAATGCTTACCTTGCCGAGCACGGTAAGACGCCGATCAATTGGTTATAGAACTGAATGTCGCTCAAACGAGCGACATTCAGTGTAAATCCCTCCGCCCTAGTGGGCCCAGAAATCCCTCATGAGACTTCAACGTAAATAATAAATCCCGGGAGTAACCTGTCAATGTTTTATCAGCCCACCAGAGGGAATCGAACCCCCGAGACGTGAGTTCTCATACTCTGTCCCGCACCTCGCTGGTGGGCTGCTGGCCAGTAGTACTGGTACAGGTTAAAACTCCTTTAAAATTTGGTTCAAAGAAATCTAAACTCGCAATAGTGGACGAAATTTTTCAGCGTCCGAATGCGGGCCGATGATGGCAAGATTGAGCACCTCTGACTTGAAGAGGTCTCGCGCGACGCGCTGGATATCGGCTGCCGTGACCTTCTTGATGCCCTTGAGCGTCTCATCGAGCGGACGGACGCGGCCGAGCGACACCATGGAAGAGGCTGCGTTGCCGGCGACTTGGCTGCTGGTCTCAAGCGCGAGCGCGGCGGAGCCCTCGAACTGCGATTTCACTTTCTTAAGTTCGGCGGCAGGAACTTTCTTGTCTTTCACCTTCTTCAATTCGTCGAGGATAACTCGTATGCTCTCCTCAAGCTTCGCGTGTTCAACGCCGGCCTGTACCACGAAGTGCCCGGTGTCGGGGTAGCGGTCATTCCATGCCGAAACGGAATAGGCGAGCCCGCGCTTTTCACGGACTTCGAGGAAGAGGCGGCTCGACATGCCGCCGCCAAGTAGAGCGGCAAGCACTGAAAGGACAAATTCGTCCTTGTGTTGGTACGGGTATGCGGGGACGCCGAGCATAAGTTGCGTCTGGTCCGTCTTCTTTTCCTTTATCGCGACACGAGGCTCATGTTGGTTCGGGACAAAAGCAAGGAATTCCGGTGAGGGAGACGGTTTCAAACGACCGAATTCCTTTTTGATCTTGGCGAGCGTTTTCTTTTGGTCGAAATTGCCTGCGACCGCAACAACAGTATTCGATGACGTGTAGTTGCGCTTGTGGTACGCAGCGAACTCATCTCGGGTGAACGAGCGGATATTGTCTTTCGGGCCAAGTATCGTACGACCGAGCGGATGCGCAGGGTCGTACAAAAGTGCCTCGAAAACATTGTCCACTGTTTGCATCGGCATGTCCTCGTACATGTCGATTTCCTGGATAACGGCGCCTCGCTCCTTTTCGATCTCCTTGGTGGGAAGCGTGGAATTAAGGAAGATGTCGCTGATGACGTCGAGCGCGGTATCGAAATAATGGGTGGAGACCTTGGCGTAATACGCGGTGCGGTCCTTCGAGGTGAACGCGTTGTACTCGCTGCCCAGGGCGTCGAGCTCTTCGCTGATGCGCTTTGCGGTCGGCCGTTTCCTCGTGCCCTTGAAGAACATGTGCTCGAGGAAGTGCGCAAGGCCGTTTTCCTTCTCATTTTCGTAACGCGAGCCGGTGCCCGTCATCACGAAGACGGTTGCCGTCTCCGTATCCGGCATGGGGGCGAAGACGATCCGGAGACCGTTCTCTAGCGTGTGGGTGCGGTATTTCATAGGGGGCTTATACTAACCCTGAAGGGCTCATTGCGCAAAAGAGCCCCGCACGCTATTTTTACTTGAATGACCATCAACGAGATCCGCTCCAAGTACCTCAAATTTTTCGAAGCGCGCGGACATACGATCATCCCGAGCGCGTCGCTCGTCCCGCAGAACGACCCGACGACGCTCTTCACCGGCTCCGGCATGCAGCCGATGATCCCGTACCTCCTTGGCGAAAAGCATCCGCTCGGAACGCGCATCACGGACAGCCAAAAATCCTTCCGCGAGGTGGACATAGACGAGGTAGGTGACAACCGTCACACGACTTTTTTCGAGATGCTCGGCAATTGGTCGCTCGGCGATTACTTCAAGCGCGAGCAGATCACGTGGATGTTCGAATTCCTGACGCAGGAACTTGGCATTGACCCGCAAAACCTGTACGTCACCGTGTTCGCGGGAGAGCCTTCGATCGGAGTGCCGCAAGACGACGAGTCTATCGGGCTCTGGAAAGAGCTCTTCGCGAACGTCGGCATAGACGCCGCGTTCGTTTCTGTCGGCTCCGAAGCGGACGGTTACCGTTTGGGTATGCGCGATGGGCGCATATTTGCGTACGACGTGAGCAAGAACTGGTGGAGCCGCGCAGGAAAGCCTTCCAATATGCCGATCGGAGAGCCTGGTGGGCCGGACTCGGAGATGTTCTACGATTTCGGCACGCCGCACGACCCCAAATACGGCGCACAGTGCCATCCGAACTGTGACTGCGGACGCTTCATGGAGATCGGGAACAACGTGTTCATGGAGTTCATCAAGCGCGAGAGCGGTTTTGAGAAGCTCGCACAGCGCAACGTGGACTTCGGCGGGGGATTGGAGCGCCTCGCGGCAGCGCAGCAGAAGAATCCGGACGTGTTCGTCGCCGTAGACGCGCTTTCGGAGATCGTGCAGCTGCTCGAGCATTTTTCCGGCAAGAAATATAACGATAGCCGTTACCAAAAATCATTCCGCGTGATCGCGGATCATATGCGCGCAGCGGCCATGATGCTCGGCGATGGCGTGCGACCGTCGAATACCGAAGCAGGGTATGTACTGCGCCGTTTGATCCGCCGTGCCGCGCAGCATGCGCAAAAGCTCGGCATCGAGCAGGGCCAGGGGAATGAAAGCATGCTCAACCGTTGCGCCATCCTCATCATCGAAAAATACAAACAGGCATATCCTGAACTTGCGAGCGAGGAAGCGTACGAGATGATCACGAGTGAGATATGGAAAGAGGAAAAGCAGTTCGGAAAGGCACTTGAGGTCGGCATGAAGGAATTCGAAAAGATCGCAGCATCCGGCCATATCAAAGCCGCAGAAGCGTTCACGTTATTTACGACTTACGGGTTCCCGTTCGAGATGACCTTGGAGCTGGCGAGGGAACGTGGGATCGAGGTTGATACGGACGGTTTTGAACGTGAAATGAAAAGCCATCGGGAGCTTTCGCGTGCCGGCTCGGAGCAAAAGTTCAAGGGCGGACTCGCCGATACCTCAGAGAAGACGACCCGGCTGCACACTGCACACCACCTTTTGTTGAAAGCTTTGCAGATCGTGCTCGGGCCACAGGTGCACCAGCGTGGCTCCAACATTACCCAGGAGCGGCTTCGTATCGACTTTTCTTACGGGGCAAAGATGACAAAGGAACAGATCGGCGAAGTGGAAAAGATCGTCAATGAAAAGATCCGCGAAGAATTGCCTGTCACGCGTTCCACGTTGCCCAAAGACGAGGCAGAAAAGCTCGGCGCAGAGCATGAATTCGGCGCAAAGTACCCGGACGTGGTTTCCGTATATTCCGTGGGACCCAAGAACGCGACGCAGGAGGAGCCGATGTTCGCGCGAGCCTTCTCGATAGAATTCTGCGGTGGTCCGCATGTGCAAAACACGCGCGAGCTGCAGGGAACTTTCAAGATACAAAAAGAGGAAGCAGTTGCATCGGGAATACGTCGCATCAAGGGCGTTTTGACCTGATACAATAACGGGATGTTCGGCGTTGGAAAAAGCAAAGGCGGGCTGACCATTGCAATCGTTTCGATCGAAAGCGGCAGCGCAATGGTCGCTATCCTCACGGCAGGCCGAGGTCCGGAACTCCTGGCGTATGCGCGAGAAGAGCTCCCGCTCCAAGAGCGCGCGAAGGACGCCGTACGCTCCGGCGTCATCCAGGCGCTCAGGACCGCGGGTGAAAAAGCGCTCGTCCAGTATGCGAACGCCTCGGGCCGCAGCGCCGTCGCAAGCTGTTATTGCATTGTGAGCGCCCCCTGGACGCATTCGTTCTCAGAGATGGCGCGCTCGCGGATGAAAGAGGCGACGTTGATAACCGACCAGAGCATCGGTGCTCTTGCCAAAGATGCCCTCGCTGATCAGAAGGACATAGAAGCAAGCGATCTTTTCGAAGCGAACGTCTCCCGAGTCCTGCTGAATGGTTATCCGACGTCCGAACCGGCAGGGAAGCACGCGCAGGAGATCGACCTTTCGACCCTCTTGAGCGATTGCGATCCGGAGATCAAAAAAGCAGCCTCCGAAACGATAGGGAAGCTTTTCCCCGGCGCTGCAATAATCTGGAGGTCGAGCGCCCGGACGATGCTCGCCGCCGCTGTACAGGTGGAACCTACCGAAACCTGCCTTATTGTGGAGGTCAGCGGCGAGGCGACAGACCTCCTTGCGGTACGCAAAGGCGCACTTGAACAGCGGATCGTCGTCGAACACGGCATCCGACAGATCCTCGAGACTTTGGCCAAGGGAAAACCGGCCGAAGAAACCCTCTCGCTCATGCAGATGCTAGAAAAGGACCAGAGCGATAGCGACGCAGGAGAGGACCTCCGTCAAACCATCGCAAAAGCGGAGCCGAACCTGGTACACGTGTTCGGCGAGGCGCTCGCAAAGCTTTCGACCCCTCGCAAGCTGCCCGACGACCTGATACTGATCGCTCCGACGGCTCTCGCGCCTTGGCTCTCGCGCTTCTTTGCCCGCATCGACTTCACGCAATTCACTGCCACGCCCAGGCCGTTCTCTGTCAAACCTTTCGAAGTTCCTGAATTCAAGCTCGCTTCAGGTGAACGCGCCGAGGTCGTTTCGGACCCGAGCCTCCGTATCGGCTACAATCTTGTCAACATAGAACTCCTTTCTTAGAAGTCGCCGCGCGGTTGCGTGGTATACTCGAAATTTATGGCAAAAGATTACTTTCAAGACATTACTCCACCGCAAGGACCGCCGCAAAAAAGAGTGGCAAAAGCGACACCGCCGCCTGCGCGGCCAGCACCAATTCCTCCGCCAGCTCCCGAGACTGAAACGGATGAGGATGAGGTTGCTATCCCGATCACCACGGCGCCTGAACGCAGCATCCGTAACATTGACGCGCCAGAGCGCAGGGTTCGACCTATGCGACCTTCGGTGACCGAAATGCGTGACCCTTCCGATTTCGGTGTCCAGCCGCCGACGCTTCCGCCGAAGCCGAAGCGTCCGAGCACGTTCCGCTGGTGGCCGTGGGTGCTTGCGGCCATCCTTATTCTTGTGTTGTGCGGCCTTGCGCTCTTCATGCTCCGCAAAACCACCGTCACGATCACTCCCCGCAGCCACACCGTCGTTTTTGACCAGACATCGCAATTCACTGCGTATCCTGAAAGCTCCGCCGCGTCGAACACGGTCATGTACACGCTGACGACGACGAGCCTGCAGGCTTCGCAAACGGTATCCGCCCAAGGTACGCAGGATGTCGAAACAAAGGCACAGGGCACCGCGATCGTATACAATGATTACTCGTCTTCGCCGGTAAAATTGATCGCCAACACCCGATTTGAAACGCCTGACGGGCTCATTTTCCGCATCCCGCAGGCGGTCACCGTTCCGGGTAAAACTGGTTCCACCCCCGGACACGTGTCTGTAACGCTTTATGCGGATCAGCCTGGCCAGCAGTACAACATCCCCGCTGTTTCGCGCTTTACGGTCCCGGGCCTCCAGTCCACGCCTGCGATGTATTCCAATATCTACGCCCAGTCCACTGCATCAACGACAGGCGGTTTCTCCGGCCAGCAGGCGGCAGTGGATCCAACGACGCTCACGAATACCGTCGCGTCGCTTCGCAGCCAACTTGCGCAGGAGGCTCAAGCTGCTGGTACTGCTCAAAACGGTACGACCAGTATTGTCTTGCCGAGCCTCATAAAGATCAGTTACCAGGACCTTCCGCAGACGCCAGCCTCCAACGGAAGCGTCCAGATCAACGAATCTGCGCAGGTCCAGGTTCCGGTATTCGACCTCAATTCACTCACCCAGGCCATTGCGCAAAGCGTGGGGGAGAATTCCGGCGGTACGCCGCTCTCGCTTGTCGCGGGACGGAATTTCGGCGCACAAGGCATCAGTGAAGCGTCTTCGACCTTGGGAACGGATCCGTTCACGTTCCAGCTTTCCGGCACGGCTGTCCTTGTCTGGCAAGTCGATACGGTCGCACTTGCCTCGGCTCTCGCCGGCCACGACCAGAACGCTTTCGACACCATAACGGCGGCCTTTCCGGGCATTCAGGAGGCTCACGCCAGGATCGAGCCGTTCTGGAAGACAACCTTTCCCTCCAATCCGTCCGACATAAGCGTTATTATCCAACAGCCTGCTGCCTCTCAATAGAGCCAAGTTCTTGACTCTTAAATCAGTTGCTGCTATTCTACGGCGCGCAGATATGGCTCAAGCAGAGGTCGTGGAAGGAACCGTCGAAGAGGCGCTTCCGAACACGCTCTTTCGTGTAAAGCTGGATTCCGGCGAGATCGTGCTTTCGTACCTTGCCGGTAAAATGCGTCTGCACCGCATCAGGGTGCTGGTCGGCGATCGGGTACAACTTGAGTTGGACCCGTACGGCGGCAAGGCTCGTATTACGAGGAGAATGTAGCTAGTTGACCCGCTATGAAAGTAAAGGCTTCAGTCAAGAAGATTTGCATGCATTGCCGGCTTGTGCGCCGGAGCGGCCGTTTGCGCATCATTTGTTCCTCGAACCCGCGCCACAAACAGCGCCAAGGTTAATTTTGGCTAGATTTTCAACCCTACACAACCATGCTTCGCATCGCAGGAGTCACAGTCCCAGAAAAGCGTCTTGAGATCGCGCTTACCTCTATTTATGGGGTTGGACGCTCCCGCGCCATGTCCACGCTTGAGTCCCTTGGCATTGAAGCGGGGAAGCGCCCTGCGGAGCTTTCCGCTAAAGAAGAAGCGTCCCTTCGCGAAGCGATCGAGAAGTTCACGCTCGAAGGCGAACTGAAGCGCGAGATCAGCGGCAACATCCGCCGCCTGCGCGACATCAAGGCGTACCGCGGCACCCGCCACACCAAGCGCCTGCCTACTCGTGGACAGCGCACGAAGACCAACTCCCGCACCATCCGCGGCAACAAGCGCACTACGATGACCTCCGGCCGCCGTAAGCTCGAAAAGACATAAAATCACTATGGGAAAGAAACGAATCATCAGAAAATCAGGCGGCAGCGTCGACCAGGGCCTCAAGTCCCGCTCGCTCGCTCGTGTCGCCAAAAAGAACATCATCTCCGGCACGTTGCACGTCCACGCTACCTACAACAACACCAAGGTCTTGCTCTCCGACAAGAGCGGCAATACGGTCGCCTGGTCCTCGGCAGGAGCGCTTGGCTTCTCCGGCGCCAAGAAGGGAACGCCCTTCGCGGCAGCGAAGGTCGGTGAGCTCCTCGGGGACAAGGCGAACATCATCGGCCTCAAGGAAGTTGATGTCGTTATCCGTGGTGTCGGTCCGGGCCGTGAATCCGCGCTCCGCGGTTTTGCCGGCAAGGGCATTGACGTCACCCGCATCGCCGACGAGACCCCGATGCCGCACAATGGCCCTCGACCTCGCAAGGCGCGTCGCGTCTAATCAATACTCGTATGTTGCAAATCAAGTCAAAGTACAAGATCGCGAAGCGCCTGGGTGCGGGCATTTTCGAACAGACGCAGACACAGAAGTTCGCGCTTTCCGAAGCTCGTTCCAAGAAGAAAGAACGCCGTGGTCGTGGTGGTTCCGACTACGGACGACAGCTTTTGGAGAAACAGAAAGTCCGCTACACGTACGGCCTTTCCGAGAAACAGCTCTCCAACTATGCCCAGAAGGCATTCGCCCAAAAAGACCCGTCCGCCGAACTCCACCGCGCCCTTGAATTGCGAGCTGACTCGGTACTCTACCGTTCCGGCTTTTCGCCGAGCCGGCGGGCCGCCCGCCAAGCCGTTTCCCATGGCCATGTGGTGGTCAACGGCGTGCGCATCACACGCCCGTCGCACCAGCTCAAGAAAGGGGACAAGCTCCAGATCCGCGATGGCGTCCGCACAAGTTCGCTTTATGCCGGCCTCGCCGACAAGGAGGACAAGCGCCCGGCTCCGCAGTGGCTTTCCGTTGATGCGAACCTGCTCACTATTCAGCTCACCGGGGTTCCGCAGTACAGCCAGAGCGACGCAGGCCTTGATTATCCCACGGTATTTGAATTCTATAGCAGATAGTGGTATACTGGCGGGCGTTTTATTTCCTGTTATTTTTCTTGCATTTTTCCCTGTTGTCAACTTTATTCTTTATTCATCTTAGAGCCCTAAACTCAACTATATGTCCGACTACGTAATCGCACTTCCATCTAAGCCTCGCGTCGTCTCCGAATCGGAGCGCAGCGGCATGTACGAGATCGACGGGCTCTATCCGGGTTACGGCTACACCCTCGGCAACTCGCTTCGCCGCATCATCCTTTCGTCCCTGCGCGGTGCGGCCGTCACTCACGTGAAGATCCCTGGCGTTGCGCATGAATTTTCCACCATCGAAGGCGTGAAGGAAGACGTGGTTACGATCCTGCTCAACCTCCGCAAGATCCGCTTCCGTTTGTCGAGCGATGAGTCACAAGTGATCAAGCTCGACGCAAAGGGCCCGAAGGAGATCACGGCCGCCGACCTCAAATTGCCGGGCCAGGTTGAGATCCTGAACCCTGAACAGCACATCGCCGAGATCACCGGCAAGGCATCCCTCGAAATGGAGATCTCCGCAGAACGCGGGTTAGGCTACGTTCCGAAGGAGCAGCACCAGAAGGAGCGCGTTGATATCGGCATGATCGCACTCGATGCCATCTTTTCCCCGATCCGCCGCGTGAACTACGAAGTTGAGAACATGCGTGTCGGCGACCGGACGGACTTCAACCGCCTGCGCATCCTCATCGAGACCGACGGCACGCTCACGCCGCGCGAAGCGCTCGAATCGTCCATCGAAACGATGATCCACCAGTTGAAGGCGATCGTCGGCTTCAAGGAAGAAGAGGTCCCGAGCATTGAATTGGCCGACATAGGCCACCCGAGCATCCGCGAAGACCGCGGGGCACAGATCGACTCCGAAATGCTCAAGACCCGCATCACCGAACTCCAGTTGCCCCAGCGCGTTGAAGCAGCGCTCGACAACGCATCGATCCGCACGGTCGGCGGTCTTGTTCGCAAGCGGGAGGATGACCTCCTTTCGATCGAAGGGCTCGGCCAGAAGGGTCTCCAGGACATCAAACGCGCGCTTTCCAACCTCGGCCTGACGCTTCGCTCCAACTAATCCTATGCGTCACCACAGCGCCAAGCGAACCCTACACCGGACAAAGCGCCAATATACCGCGCTCTTGCGTTCGCTTGCCCGCTCGCTGGTGCTGCAGGAAGGCCTCACGACCACCGTCGCAAAGGCCAAAGAGCTTCGCCCGTTCGTCGAAAAGCTCGTTTCAGAGAGCAAGAAGGGTACGCTCGCTTCGCACCGCAACGTCCTTTCGCGCATCGGATCCCCCGAGGCTGCCAAGAAGCTGAAGAACGACCTCGCACAACGCTACGCCAAGCGCGCCGGCGGATACACCCGAATCATCCGCATCGGCCGCGTCGGAAAGCGTGTCGGCGAACAAGCACGCATCGAGTTCGTCAAATAATATGAATACTATGACCGAAGAGAAAAAGACCTACACGATCGACGCGGGCGGCCAGACGCTCGGACGCGTCGCTTCCGCTGCCGCAAAAGCGCTTATGGGCAAGACGCGGGCCGATTACACGCCGAACATCCAGTCGGACGTGAAGGTGAGCATCGTGAATGCCTCCAAGCTCTACTCGCGCGAGAAGAAGCGCAACCAAAAGACGTACACGACTTACTCTGGCTATCCGGGAGGGCTCAAGTTCGAGACAATGGCCCAGCTTGTCGCCCGCAAGGGCGGTAACGGTGAGGCCCTGCGCCGCGCGATCTCCCGCATGCTCCCTCGCAACACGATGAAGACCGCTCGCATGAAAAACCTTACGATCACCGAATAACCTATGGCAAAGAACGATTACACCGAAGCAGTAGGACGCCGTAAGACGGCAAGCGCCCGCGTGCGCATCTCGGAGGCGAAAAACGCTTCCATGACCGTCAACGGCAAGACCGCGCAGGAATATTTCCCGCTCGAACAAATGGTAAAAACGGCCTTCTCGCCGATGCAAGTGCTCGGCGTTGCGTACGCGGTGACCGTGCAGGTCAAAGGCGGCGGCCACAAGGCACAGGCGGATGCGGTGCGTCACGGACTCTCCCGCGCTATCAATGAACTCGTTCCGGAACAACGCAAGGACCTCAAGGTCCGCGGCTACCTCAAGCGCGACCCCCGCGCCAAGGAGCGCAAGAAGTTCGGCCTCAAGGGCGCCCGCCGTGCGCCGCAGTGGTCGAAACGCTAGTCGATTTGCTATACTCGCTCCCATGAAGAGCGACGAACAGGAAGATGTCGATTTCGAGCCGGAGGATGAACTCGGCGATGTTGGCTCGGCTAAAGCTAAGCTGAAGAAACTTCGCGAGGAGCTGGAGACAACCAAGAAAGAACGACAGGAGTACCTCGATGGCTGGCAGCGTGCGAAAGCCGACATGGTCAATTCGCGCCAGGAGATCATGCGACAGGCGGAGCGTTCCGGGCAACGAGCGCTCGAATCGTTCATCGAAGATATCATCGCGGCCCTAGACAGCTTCGATCTCGCCGCCGGCTCACCGTCGTGGGCAATGGTAGACAAAGAGTGGCGCAGCGGCATGGAGCAGGTTCGCAACCAATTCCTTAACTCATTGCAGCGAAACGGAGTGACCCGGTACGGAAAAGTGGGCGACAAGTTCGATCACAACCTGTATGATGCTGTGGAAGAAACCGAAGGCGTGCCGGGAGAGCCGGGTACAGTCTTCCGAATTCTCCGGTACGGCTATAAGCTGGGTGACCGCGTTCTTCGTCCCGCGCAAGTCATCGTCAAGAAATAAACAGACAAAGGGGCGCAAAGGGGCACCCTTGTCTTGACAGACGTATTTAGAAAGCGTATATAAATTTCGTACTTCACGCGGTTAAAAATTAATTCTAAAAACCTATGGCAAAAATAATCGGCATCGACCTGGGAACCACCAACTCCGCTGTAGCGTACGTCTCCGGCGGAGAACCCCACATTATCGAGAACGCGGAAGGCGCCCGCACCACGCCGTCCATCGTCGCCATATCAAAAACCGGCGAACGCCTGGTCGGCCAGTTGGCGCGACGCCAGGCTGTCACCAACCCGCAGAACACCGTGTATCAGATCAAGCGCTTCATCGGGCACACGTTCGACGAAGCTGGCGTCCAAAAGGACATCAAGTCCGTCCCGTTCGAGGTACGCAAGTCCGGCAACGGCGGCATTGAGGTCAAAATGGCGGACAAATGGTATCGCCCCGAAGAAGTTTCGGCGATGATCTTGCAGAAATTGAAGCAGGACGCCGAAGCACGCCTTGGCGAGACGGTCACGGAAGCTGTCATCACTGTCCCTGCGTATTTCAACGACACCCAACGCCAGGCGACCCGCGACGCAGGTAAGATCGCAGGCCTCGAGGTGAAGCGTATCATCAACGAACCGACGGCAGCCGCGCTCGCGTACGGGTTCAACAAGAAAAAGAACGAGAAGATCGCCGTCTTCGACTTCGGCGGAGGCACGTTCGACGTATCCGTGCTTGAAGTGGGCGATGACGTGATCGAGGTCCGCTCCACCGATGGCGACGCGCACCTCGGAGGCAAGGATATTGACCAAAAGGTCATGGACTGGCTCGCCGACGAATTCAAAAGGGAATCCGGCGTGGATGTCCGCACCGACCCATTGGCCCGCCAACGTCTCGACGAAGCGGCAGAGAAGGCGAAGATCGAGCTTTCGAGCGCGCTCGAAACGGAGGTCAATATCCCGTTCATTACCTCTACCGCGTCCGGGCCGCAACACCTCCTCATCAAGATGACGCGCGCGAAGCTTGAGGAACTTTCACGCGAGTTCATTGACCGCGCGATGATGATCACGAAGCGCGCGATCGAAGCATCACCATTCAAGGTGGGGGAGCTCAACGAGGTCATCCTCGTCGGCGGCCAGACGCGCATGCCTGCGCTCCAAAAGGCCGTTCAGGACTACTTCGGCAGAAAGCCGAACATGTCGGTCAATCCCGACGAAGTTGTCGCGATCGGCGCGGCGATCCAAGGCGGCATTTTGCAAGGCGACGTGAAGGACGTGCTCCTCTTGGACGTTATCCCGCTCTCATTGAGCATCGAAACGATGGGCGGCGTTGCGACACGCCTTATCGAGCGCAACACGACCATCCCAACCTCACGCTCTCAGGTTTTCTCGACGGCAGCAGACAACCAGCCTTCAGTGGACATCCACATTGTGCAAGGCGAGCGACCGCTCGCGGCCGACAATAAGTCGCTCGGCCGCTTCAACCTGGACGGCATTCCGCCAGCGCCCCGAGGCGTTCCGCAAGTCGAGGTCACGTTCGATATTGATGCCAACGGCATCCTGACTGTGAAAGCCAAGGACAAGACTAGCGGCAAGGAACAATCTATCCGTATCGAAGGTTCTTCGGGACTTTCCGAGGCTGATATCGAAAAGATGCGACAAGATGCGGAGAAAAACGCTGATAGTGACATGCAGAAGAAAGAGCTTGTCGAGGCGCAAAACGGCGCCGACCAGCTTGTCTATGCTGCCGAAAAAGCATTGCGAGAACACGGCGACAAGGTCGCTGAAGACATCAAAAAGAACGTGCAGGAGAAGATCGACGCGCTTAAGGCTGCGCGAAATGGCACTGATGCGAACGCCATCAAGTCCGCTGGCGAAGCGTTATCGAGTGCGATGAGCACGATAGGGCAGTCGATGAACCAACAGCAACCGCCCTCCCAAGACGAAACACCACCGCAACAATAAAACTTGGTTGCACAAAGGGGCACCCTTAAAGGGTGCCCCTTTGCGATCATCGGCGCTTTTTGCGTTGCGGATTCGAAAGGAGTACTATTACGTTCTCGATATGAAAAACTACTACGACATACTTGGAGTTCAAAAGAGTGCGAGTGAGGAGGATATCAAGAAAGCGTTTCGAAAGCTTGCACAAAAATATCACCCGGACAAAAAAGGCGGCGACGAGGCCAAATTCAAGGAGGCGAGCGAAGCGTATGCCGTCCTTTCAGACAAAAAGAAGCGCGCCGAGTATGACACGTACGGCAAGACATTCGCCGGCAGCGGACAGCAAGGCTTCGGAGGCTTCGATTTTTCGAATTTTGCCCAAGGGGCAGGATTCGGCGGCAATGGGCAGGCGTTCGAGTTCGACCTCGGCGACATATTCTCGGAATTCTTCGGCCAGAGCGCGCAACGAGCGAACCGCGGCCGCGACATCTCGATCGACATCGAACTTTCGTTCAAAGAGGCTATCTTCGGCACGGAACGTCGCGTGTTGATCTCGAAAATGGGCGTTTGTACGGTCTGTGCAGGGAGCGGCGCGAAGCCCGGTTCCAAGATGGTCACGTGCCCGACCTGCAACGGCAAAGGGTCCATGCGCGAAACGCGCAATTCCTTCTTCGGTACGTTCACCCAAGAGCGAGTGTGCCCGAAATGCAAGGGGCGAGGCGAAATACCAGAAACCCCATGTGACACCTGCCATGGCGACGGTGTCGTGAAGCGAGAAGAAGAGAT
>VFSW01003543.1_pt1 | contig 23401 bp, 21 predicted proteins | sample 5358111 | NCBI WGS metagenome assembly VFSW01 (sample SAMN11554181, study PRJNA540505) | mine drainage metagenome | isolation source: sediment from site ElyBrook_90M | place: USA: Ely Copper Mine, Vershire, VT | collected 2017
AAGCGTTCGAGCAGGTCTTTGCCGTTCCAGTTGGTAATGTTGAGCGAGGCGGCTTGCGTTTCGGGCCTGGCGTTCGCGGGTTTGCGGCGGCGGCCCGCGACGAGCCATGCGAGGTCGGTTGCGGCAAGCGCGAGCGCGCCGATGGCCAGGAGAAACGGGACCAGGATCAGCAGCGGCAGGGCGCGCAGGAAGCGGAGCAGCGAGGCCTTCATGTCTCGATAACAGGGGCTTCAATAACCGGACCCAGGCCCAACGTCCGCCCCAGACGAACCCACTTCGAATCGCGGGCCATTGCCAGCTGCGCTTCCAGTTGTTCCCGCTCGGATTTCACCTTCTGCAATTCGGCGTCGAGCGACTGCGCCCACTGCGTCCGCTCAAGATTTTCCCGCTCCAGGCGCTCGATTTCACCGCGCGCGCGTTCGTGCAGCGATTGAATTTCCCGATTCAGCCGCTGGATTTCATCGCGCGCGCGGCCCAGTTGGGCTTCGATGTCGTGCACCCAGTTGAGACGCGCCGCCAGATCCCCCTGCTGCTCCGCGATGGTGGCGCCGGCCGCCTTCAGTTCGGCGTTCAGGCCTTCGGCCCAGGCATTGCTGCGGTGCAGTTCGGCGATCAGATCTTCGTGCGTGCGCTGCAGCGCGGCGCGCTCCTCCTGCGACTGCCGGAGCCAGGCGTCTTTTTGAGCCAGTTCGGATTGAATCAGCGCGATGTGGTGCTCGCGCTCCCGCAGCATATTGCCGGACGCGGGCAGCCAGGCAAACGCGCGCGTTTCGGCGATGGGCGACAGGCTGCAGGCGGCGAGGAAGAAATGGGCCTGTTCGGGCGCGGTGTCCGCGGGCGTGTCGAGTACGCCGCCGGAAGCGAGCGCCGGAACGAAGGCAATGGAATCCGTGTGGTTCTGACTCCACAGGCGAACGTGCGGAAACACCTCCAGAAGAGCGGCTTCGAATTCGCGGTATTCGAACTCGCGCACGTGATACGGATTGGGACCGGCGGCCGCGCGCGTTTCCGCGTAGTAAGCCCTGTTGGGAGTGGACACCAGCAGCACGCCGCCCGGCTGGAGAACGCGGCGGGCTTCGGTCAGCAGATCGCGCCAGCGCTCGAGATGCTCGATCGTTTCGAAGGCGGCGACGAGGTCGAACGAGCCATCGGCAAAAGGAAGCGCCGCGCAGTCGCCCGCGAGAAAGTGGACGCCGGGGCGGCCGAATGCGCGCCTCGCGTGGGCGACCGTTTCCTCCGAAATATCCATTGCGACAACACGGGCGGCGGCGCCGAATTCGGCCGTGCCGTAGCCCGTTCCGCAGCCGGCATCGAGTATGAAACGAGCGCTGAAACGGGCGGCGAAGCGATAGCGGGCCAGATGTTCGTTGAAGAGATCGGCATCCACGAGGCCCGGGACCACGCGTTCGCCCGTAAACTCAAGTTCAGACAATACTGGACTCCAGAGGCTGAAGCGTGGGCGCCACATGGAGCGGCGCGTCGAGTTCGATTTTGCAGGGCAACTGGATGTAGCCGTAGACCTGCCCTTCGCCGCGGCCCATCTGGACCGTGATGGCGTTATCGATCCAGTCGCAGACCGAAGCGCCTTCGGAGACGGAAGGCGAGAATGAGAACGCGCCCGGGTAGAACTCGGGAATCGCGAGACGGAAATCCACCGTCAGGACTTCGCCCTTCCGCAGCGGCGGCAGGCTGTGGCCTTCGCGGTCGGTGTCGATTTCAGTGAAGTCGAGCCCGAGGTGATTGCGGAGCATGAAGCCGGCGGCGGGCCGCGAAAGGGTGTCGCGCGCCCGGAGGCTGATGCGCACCACGATAACGCCCTGAGGCGTCATCAGATGCACGGGTTCGCCATATTCGTTGAGAATGGCGATGCCGAGAATTTCGGCGCGGCCGTCGCCATGGCGATGGTCGATATTCGGGATCGTCCCGACGGCCGCCACGGGGGCGGTCGCGCCGTGAGCCGGGTCGAGCTGTATCGCGGCGCGGCCTTCCCTTTCGGCCATTGAGGCGAGATACCCGGAGACCACGGTATCGGTATCGCCGATGGCCATGGCGCGGCCATGTTCGAGCCACAGGGCGCGGTCGCCGATGGCTTTCACATCCGCGATGGCGTGCGATACGAAGACGATGGTCACGCCGCGGGCGCGCAGCTCGTGAACTTCGCGCATGCAGCGGTGGCGGAAGTATGTATCGCCCACCGCAAGCGCTTCGTCGACGAGGAGGATTTCCGGGTCGACATTGATGGCCACCGCGAAGGCCAGCCGCACCGCCATGCCGCTCGAATAAGTCTTGACGGGCTGGCGGATGAAGTCTCCGATCTCGGCGAAAGCCTCGATTTTGCCGTAGCGCCGGTCGATCTCGCTCTTCGAGAGCCCCAGAATCGAGGCGTTCAGATAGACGTTGTCGCGGCCGGTGAACTCCGGGTTAAAGCCCGCCCCAAGTTCGAGCAGGGCCGACACGCGTCCGGCGGCGCGCACTTCGCCCGAGGCTGGTTGCATGATCCCGGCCATGAGCTGGAGCGCCGTGCTTTTGCCCGATCCGTTTTCGCCGACAATGCAGAAGACCTCGCCCCGGCGGATGGAGAAGCTCAGATCGCGCAGAGCCCAGAAGTCGCGGTGGCGGGAACGCCGCCCGAGGCTGATGAGTTCCTTGAGACGGTCGCCTGGCGCTTCATAAATTGCGTAACTTTTCGAGACGTTCTCGAATTCGACGGCATTCACGGGAAACTTCAGTTTAACTTCATTCGGGCGGCGCGCCGTGCTGAACTGGTGTCAGTGGGATTCGCTCTCTGGATCGACGCCGCCGCGGACCTCGCATGGGTGCAGGGAACGCACGAGTACCGCCCCATGGGCACCGCCGTGATCGCCCGCACCGACCAGTTCCGCCAGAGGGATTTTCGCCGGACCCGCCGCCGCCCCGCGCATCTGGAAAGCTCTTTCGCGGGTTTCTTCGGATCGCTTGAAGACGTGAACGCCCGCCTGCGCGCGCAACCGCGATGGAAGTTCAAACGGACGCCGGGTCATCTTCTGATGTAAGAGGCAGGGATGCAAGAGGCGAACCCCAGCCGCCGCCGCCCGGAGTTTCGATCCGCAGCACTTCGTTCCGCCGGATCTCGAACCGCGTCTTGGACGGGAGTGCCTTCGAAGCGCAAGAGCCGCCGGGCGCGGCGCCAGACATCGGAGGAACCACCCGTTCAGCCGTGTTCGGCGGCTGGACTTGCGCGTGTTCCTCAAAAGCGCAAGAGCCGCCGGGCGCGATCAGAACCGCCGCGCCGGGCGTTCCGTTCGAGCCGCCCTGCAAGCCATATGGCCCTCGCTTTCTCCGGTCGGAAAGCAGCGTCACTTCCGCCGGCTCCAGGAACTCCAGTTCGCGCACAATGCCGTCGCCGCCCGCGTGCTTCCCCGCGCCGCCCGAGCCTCCGCGAATCCTGTAAGCCCGCACCCGCACCGGATAGGCATGTTCGAAGGCTTCGATGGGAGTGTTCCAGCTGTTCGTCATATGCGTATGGATTGAGGAGCGGCCCGGGCCGCGCGCCGACGCGCCCATGCCGCCCGCAATCGTTTCGTAATACGCGAACGGCCGCCCGCGCAACGTGTCCCAGCCGCCGAAGCTGAGGTTGCTCATGGTCCCCGCGCTCGCGGCCGGAATCTTCCCTGGCAGCGCTTGCGCCAGCGCCCCGAGAATCGCGTCCGTAATGCGCTGCGAGGTTTCCACGTTGCCCGCCGCCATCGCCGCCGGCAGCCCCGCGTTGACCACGCTGCGCGCGGGCGCGATCACGCGAATCGGGCGCAGCAGACCGGCGTTATAAGGCACTTCCGCTTCGATCAGGCAACGGAAGCAGTACATGGCGGCCGCTACCGCGATCGCGTAATTCGCGTTCATGGGACCGGCCACCTGCGCGCTCGATCCGGTGAAATCCACCTCGGCGCGGTCGCCCAGAATCCGCACCGCCACCGCGATGCGGACGGGCTCGTCCGTAACGCCATCGTCATCCAGAAAATCTTCGAACCGGTATTCGCCATCGGGGATCCCGCGCAGCATGGCCCGCGTGACGCGCTCGCTGTAATCCACCAGACTCGCCGCGCTGCGGCGCACGCGCGCCAACCCATACCGGCTCACGATCGCGCATAAGCGATCCGCGCCGCGCCGGTTCGACATCGCCTGGGCCAGCAGGTCCCCTTCGCGTTCTTCAGGCGTCCGCACATTGGCGAGAATCATCTGCATCACATCACGCCGGGTCTTGCCGCCTTTCATGAGCAGCACGGGCGGAATGCGCAGGCCTTCCTGATAAATTTCCTTCGCCAGAGGCATGGAACCGGGGCTCATGCCGCCCACGTCCGCGTGATGCGCGCGGTTCGCCACATAGAAGGCGGCTGTTTTGCTTTTGCCGGGAAAGACGCCCGAAACGGCGGTGATGTCGGGCAAATGCGTCCCGCCGCGAAACGGGTCGTTGAGGATGACGATGTCGCCCGGCCCAAGATGGAAAGCCGCCAGCGCATGTTGCACCGACAAGGGCATCGCGCCCAGGTGCACCGGCATATGATCGCCCATCGCGATGGTTTCGCCGGTGGCGTCATAGACGGCGCAGGAGTAATCGCGCCGCTCCTTGATGTTGGCGCTGAACGCGGTCTTGCGCAGCACCGCGCCCATTTCGTCCGCAATCGAGACAAACAGGTTGCGGAAGATTTCGAGATCCACCGCGCTGGTCTTCTGGCGCTTCATGTCTATTCGGGGACGCGGCGCAGTTCGGCGCGCCGGAGATCGCGCATGGCGTCGAACTTCGCCCTCATCCACAGCGCCGTCAGGCCGATGAGTGCACCGTTGAAGGCCATTGGCGCCGCGATCGCCACGATCTGTTCGTTCGTCATAAGTCCTCCTGCGTTCCGCCCGTCATGCCCTTATTTCGGTTCAACCGGCTCTTTGAGCGGCCCCGCGTCCAGCCGGCAATTCGCCACCTCAATCAGGAACGACGCCACGGGCGACCATCGTCCGCCCATCTGCTGTTCGATCCGCCAGGATTTGCCGTCTTTGCCCGGCTGAATGCGCCAGTCCGGATTTTCCGGCGCGGGCGGAAGCTTCGGCAGCCGATCCCCCGCGCCGAGGGCCGTCCAGCTGTCTCCACCCGTCTCCGACTCGAACGAAAGGTAACGTCCGCCGCGAGAAGCTTTGCCGGCATCGACGGTCGCTTCACCGTGCCGCGCCGAATCGAACCGGAAGCTCTGAATGGACCCGGCGCCGCCTTCTTCGCCCACTGTGCTGTGGCGCCAGGACGCGCCGCCGTCGGTTGTCAGCAGGAAAAACGGATCGCGGGGCAGCGGGTATTGGGTTTCGCCGGCGGCCCATGCGTGTTGCGGATCGTAAATCTGCACCTGTTCGAGCGCGCTCCCACGGATGCGCGCCGCCGTTTCTTTCCACGTGGCGCCCGCGTCGCCGCTTTGCACAAGGATGGAAGAGAGCGTGGCCGAAGTGCTGTGCAGGTTCCCCGCCAGGAGGATTTCCCGGCCCGTTGCGGCGATCGCGCTCAGTTCCAGATAAACGGGACACGGGTCATCTTCGGTACATGCCATGCCGGCCCATTGCAGATCCTCTTCGAGGCAGGCGTAAGCCACGCGCATCGGGTCGCCGTTGTTCGAAAGAACCGGGGTCTCCTGCGCGAATGCGCATGCCGCTGTAACCAGAAACAGGGAAAAGAGGCGCGGGCGCATACTTGAGTGATAAGGGTGTATGCGCCCGCTTGTCGTAACGGGGATTTGCATATAGTGACGCGGTCTTTTTAAACCGCGTTACGTTGAATATTAAAAAAACATCAATTTTCGAACATGCCCTCGAACAGCACGCTGCTCAGGTACCGTTCGCCCGAATCCGGCAGGATCACGACCATCGTTTTCCCCTGAAATTGCTCTTCGCGGGCGATGCGAACGGCGGCTGCAACGGCCGCGCCGCAGGAAATCCCGGAGAGAAGTCCTTCTTCGCGCGCCAGGCGCCGCGCCATTTCGATCGATTCTTCGTTGGTGACCAGTTCGACGCGGTCGACGAGGCTGAGATCCAGATTCCGCGGAATGAAGCCCGCTCCGATTCCCTGGATCTTGTGTGGACCGGGTTTAATCGGCTGGTTGGCCAGAGTCTGGCTGATGACCGGGCTCGTGACCGGCTCAACCGCCACCGATGTGACCTTCCGCCCCTTCTCCTGCTTGAGGTAGCGGGAAATGCCGGTGATGGTGCCGCCGGTACCTACGCCCGAAATCAGCACGTCGACCTTTCCATCGGTATCGTTCCAGATTTCCGGGCCGGTGGTCTTGAAGTGAATTTCCGGATTGGCGGGATTGTCGAACTGCTGCAGCAGGACATAGCGGTCGGGGTCGGACTGCACGATTTCCTGGGCTTTGGCGATGGCCCCGGCCATGCCGCGCGAGCCCTCGGTCAGCACCAGATTCGCGCCGAACGCCGCCAGCACCTTCCGCCGTTCGAGCGACATGGTTTCCGGCATGGTCAGGGTGACGGGATAGCCGCGGGCGGCGGCGACGAATGCGAGCGCGATGCCTGTATTGCCGCTCGTGGGCTCGATCAGTTCCTTTCCCGGTTTCAGGACGCCGCGCTTTTCCGCGTCCCAGATCATGGCTGCCCCAATCCGGCATTTCACCGAGTACGCGGGGTTCCGGCCCTCCACCTTCCCGAGGAGCGTCACGGGCGCGCCGTCGATAACGCGGTTCAGCCGGACGAGCGGCGTGCGGCCAATACTGTATGAGTTGTCTTCAAAGTACATTCAGATCTCCCAATTCGGTACGAAACGATGATGCTTTTCCTTCCATTCGCGCACCAGTTGCGCGAAGGTCGTGGATTCCAGAACACCGTCGATCGCAAGGTCCACGCGCTCCCAGAGATCGGAAAATGCGGAATCGTTCTTCCGGCGAAGGCGCGATCTTTCTTCCTGCCGTCCCTCGACAAAACGCAGAACCTCGCCCACGGCGATGGCCTCCGCGCGCCGCGAAAGCAGATAACCGCCCTCGGCGCCGCGGCGCGACTCCACGAACCCGCCCTGTTTCAGGCTGGCCAGAATCAGCTCCAGAAACTTCTGCGGAATCCTTTGTCTGCGGGCGATTTCGGCAATTTTGACCGGCTCCGGACCGGAGTTGGCGGCAAGATCGAAAATGGCCTGAAGGGCGTACTCACCCTTGACCGAAATGTTCATTGACGGAATGCCTCACTCAATTCCCCGGGCAAAACTAGAGATTAGTGGGTTTGAGCCGGCGAGTCAACCGGGAAGCTGCGTTTTGAGGGAGAAAGACTACAGGAGGGGAGGGTAACGAGGTAAAAACAAAGGCGGGGGCTGACCGAACCGGTTTCCCGCGCTCGGTCAGCCCGGAAAACTATTTCTTGTCCGCTTCGGTCTTGTCGGCCTTTTTCTTCTTTTTCTTCATCTTCTTGGTGGTGTCCGTCGTATCCTGCGCGAACGAAACGGTGCCGAGGACGATGCCGAGGCCGATGGCGAGTGCAATGAGCTTTTTCATGCTGGTGTTTCTCCTTGATTAAGATTGGGACGATCTGCCGTCAGGTGAATGATAGCGAACGGGAGATGAATCAAACCTTAAAGTGTGATTAAATTCACTTCATTCTTTCAGTTCAACAAAATGCGCTAATGGAATCAACCACTTGGCCAACAAGCCCGATTGGCGCGTGGTACGCTCCGGACGAATGAAGAAGTCGGATCTGGCCAAAGATGTTGCAAAACGAAACGGCGTCAACCCGGGAGACGCCGCCGATCAGATGGATCGCGTGGTGACGGACATTATTCGTACGCTCAAGGGCGGGCAACCGGCCCGTCTGCCGGGCCTCGGGACCATCACGCCCGGAAAGCGCTGGACCTTCCGGCCGGAACGACATGAACCTTGAAGATCTCTCCCGCCTCATCCAGCGCTCGCTGAAGCGCTCGAAGGAGGTCGAGATCGACGGGTTGGGTGTGTTCGCCCGCACGGGCACTGGAGGTATCTCCTTCCACGACGCCAATCGGCCGCGCATATTCATCGCCTACGCGGCGGAGGACGGGGCACTGGCGGAAAGGCTTTTCAAGGACCTGACCGCGCGCGGCCTTGCCGCCTGGCTCGACCGCCGCAAACTGCTGCCCGGGCAGAACTGGCCGCGCCGGATCGAAGACGCCATCGCCAGTTCGGATTTTTTCATCGCGTGCTTCTCCCGGAACTCGGCCCGGAAACGGGGCGGATTCCAGGCGGAGATCCGGTATGCGCTCGATTGCGCCAACCGCGTCCCGCTGGACGAGGTCTTTCTGATTCCTGTCCGTCTCGACGATTGCCGCGTCCCCATGCGGATTCAGCGGGAGATGCAGTATGTCGATCTGTTTCCGGACTGGAATACCGGGTTCGATCGCATTCTCCGCATCGTCGAGACGCAGACGCTGCTCGCGGCATAATGGACTCTTGACCGGAGACCCCTCGTGCAGAAGGCAAAGACCGTATGTGCTGCTGGCCGGATTCGTGGCGCTGCTGGCGGCCGGGCTCATGGTCTATGCCCAGACCGACGCTTTTGCGTGGGATGAAGGCTGGCACCTGCTCGCCGCCCAGTCCCTCACGCGGGGCAAACGGCTTTATCTCGATTTCAATTACTCGCAAACGCCGCTCAACGCATACTGGAATGCGTTCTGGCTGACGGTTTTCGGGCAAAGCTGGCGCACGGCGCACGCCATCGCCGCCCTGATGACCGCGGGGGCCATCATGATGACCGCGGATTTCCTCTTCGTCCGTTTCCCGGTGGAACGATGGCGCTTTGCGGTCGCGCTCATGGCGGCGCTTGCCCTGGGTTTGAATGTGCTGATCGTGCAATACGGGCCCATCGGACAAGCCTACGGGCTGTGCCTGTTTCTGATCGTCGCGGCATTCCGGTTCACCGTGTCATCGGTGGATCGGAAGGGCCTTCCGTTCGCGGCGTTTGCGGGATTTCTCTCGGCGGCGGGGGCGGGGGCAACGCTTCTGTCGGCTCCCGTCTGCCCGGTGCTCGCGATCTGGATGGTATGGCAAAACCGGATCGGGAGCCGGTGGGCCAAACTGGCGGCCTTTCTGGCGGCGGCCGCGGTCCCATTCCTGCCAGTCCTCTACCTGTTTATCGAGGGTCCGCGGCGGACGTTTTTCAATATCGTGCAGTACAACCTGGTTTTCCGGCAGGTGGAATGGCCCGGCGCGATTGCGCACGACATGGGGGTCCTGTTCTCCTGGCTGAATTCGGCCCAGGCGCTGCTGCTGGGGCTGCTCGGCCTTGCGGGCCTTCTGTTCATCCGGTTCCGCGGCGGCTGGACCCGGGAGCAGCGCGCGGAATCCTACCTTTGCGGCTGGCTGGCGCTGGCCCTGGGGGTCCACATTTCGAGCGCCCACCCCACCTTTCAGCGATACTATCTGCTCGCGCTTCCGTTCGTCGTCATCCTCGCCGCCGCCGGATTGTATTCCGTCAGTACGCGGCTCTATGCGCCCAACCGCACTCTCTGGCCGATCGTGGCGCTGGCGGCGATTTTTTCGCTGGAACTGGCTAAAGCGCTGCACGACAAACACGCCAACGTCAACTGGCGCGATCTGGAAAAGATCGCCGCCAAAGTCGACCAGGTCACGCCCCGGGGCGGCACGCTGCTGAGCGACGAGCCGATCTACTTCATCACCCGCCGCCCGCCGCCCTCGGGCATGGAACTGGCCGATTCGCACAAACTGGAATTCCCGCCGGAGCGCGCCGCCCGGCTGCACCTGGTGCCGGAATCGGAGGTGGTCCGGCAGGTCAAAGCCGGGCGATTCGACACGGTGGTGAACTGCGACAAGAACGAGAAATTGACGAACGAAGATCTCGAAAAGCTGTACACCGGCAAGTTCGAGTCCGATACCTGCGATGTCTACTGGAATTTCGCCCGCCGGCACTGATCCCGGCGCCTATTCCTTCATTTTTTCGAGCTTTTTGCGGACCTCGACGGCATTCTTGCCGCTCGCGTCCAGTGCCAGGTACTTCTCCCAGGCTTCGCGCGCGGCCTTCGAATCGTTCATCTTTTCTTCGGCGCTGCCCAGCCGCAGCCAGGCGTCGGCGTTGCCGTCGTTCCACTTCGTCGCCTCGGTGAAGCGTCCCGCGGCCGCTTTGTAATCGCCTTTTTTGAAGTAAAATTCGCCCACGGCGACTTCCTTCTTCGATTGCAGAGGGTTGAAGCTGTAAACCTTCGGGGCGGCCGCTTTGTCTTCCTCGGGCGGGAGCGGTGCGTCTTCCTGCTGCTGGCTTTGCTCCTTTGCGGCCGGCGGCTGCGCGGCCGCGGCCAGTCCGATCCACATCAAAACGACCGCCCACCGTGACATAATTCAAGTATATTGTCCCAGAATCTGCTCCGGGAAAAGGTAGCGCAGCTGCCGCTGTCTCCCGGAGTGTATCTCTATAAGGACGCGGCCGCGAAGGTTATCTACGTCGGCAAAGCGAAGGTCCTCCGGGCGCGCGTTCGCAGCTACTTTAACGAAGACAAGCTCTCGGACGTCAAGACGGGTTCGCTGATCGCGGAAGCGCGCGATATCGATTACATCCTCGTCGACAACGAAAAGGAAGCGCTGGCGCTTGAGAACAATCTCATCAAGCAGTACAAGCCGCGTTTCAACGTCCTGCTGCGCGACGACAAAACCTATCCGTATATCAAACTGACCGGCGAGCGATATCCGCGCGTTTACGTCACGCGCAGGCTGGTCAAGGATGGCTCTACCTATTTCGGGCCGTACTTTCCCGGCAATCTCGCCTACCGCCTGGTCAACTTCATCCACCGGCATTTCCTGGTGCCATCGTGCAAGGTCGATCTGCGCCGCTATCATCCCAAGCCGTGCCTGCAGTTCCACATTCATCGCTGCCTGGGGCCCTGCGTGGAGGGTCTCACCACGCCGGAGGCTTATGGGCAGGCGGTGCGGCAGGTTCGTCTCTTCCTCGAAGGCAAGCACGGCGCGCTGGCGAACGAACTGCGCGAGCGCATGCAGACTGCGGCCGGGGACATGCGGTTCGAGGAAGCCGGCGCCCTGCGCGATCTGATCGCCACTGTCGAAGAGATGGACGAGCGCCAGAAAATGGCGGCCGCTTCGGGCGACGATGCCGATATTTTCGGCTTCTATGCCGAGCCCCCCATGGTGGCCGTGAATCTCTTTCATCTGCGCAACGGAGTGGTGGTGGACCGGCGCGATTTCTTCTGGGAAGACCAGCACGAGTTCGATGCGCCCGAGTTTTTCTCCTCCCTGCTGCTGCAGATTTATCTCGACCAGCAGTATGTACCCGGCATCATTCACGTGCCCATCGATTTCGAAGATCAGGACGTGATGGAGGAGCTGCTTTCGGAGAAGAAGAATCGCAAAGTGGAAATTCATACGCCGCGCCGCGGGCAGAAGAAGGCGATGCTGGATCTGGCGCAGACGAACGCGAAGCATAGTTTCGACGGGCGTTTTCGCGTGTTGAGGCCCTCGTCGGTGGCGATTCAGGCGGCCTTGCAGGAGGCGCTCGGGTTAGAGGTTGCGCCCAAACGCATTGAGTGTTTCGACATTTCGCACATCCAGGGGACCGATAAAGTCGCGAGCATGGTGGTGTGGGAAGAAGGCCGCATGAAGAAGGCCGATTACCGCAAATTCATCATCCGCACGGTGGAAGGCAACGACGATTTCGCCAGCATGGCGGAGGTGGTCACGCGCCGCTATTCGCGCCTGCTCGCCGAAGGCAAGCCGATGCCGGGATTGATTCTGATAGATGGCGGCCTGGGGCAGTTGCACGCCGCGGCGGATGCACTTGAAGCGATCGGGATCGTGAACCAGCCGCTCGCTTCGATCGCGAAGCGGGAAGAGATCGTCTATGTGCTGGGGCAGGAGAACGAGCCCATCGTGCTCGACCGGTTTTCGCCGATTCTGCATTTGATCCAGACGATTCGCGATGAGGCGCATCGCTTTGCCGTGACGTTCCATAGAACGCGCCGCAATGCGCGCACGCTCACGTCGGAACTGGACCGGATTCCGGGAGTGGGTGAGATCACCGTGCGCAAATTGCTGAAGGAGTTTGGGAGTTCGGAGCTGGTGCGGCAGGCTTCGGAAGAGGAACTGGCGAAACGGGTTGGGAAAGCAGCGGCGCGGAAGGTGCGGGAGCACTACAGCGCGGTGGCCGGCGGATAGGGTCGGAGCCCCGCCCTGGTGGCGCGGTGGCCGCCGAAGGCGTATATGGTCCGCGTTCCAGCCATGACTTCGCCGCTGTGAACCACACTCCGGGGGATGAAGTATTCGCATCGCCCATTTAGACAGGCAACGCGCGGTCCGGAAGAAGGGCATTCAAAATAGCGGCTGCTGCTCCATCGACACTGCTACGATTGAGACGGGGTCAAACGTGACCGATCGCATCGAAATCAACCCAGGCGTCATGCACGGCAAGCCGGTGATTCTCGGAACGCGGATACCCGTAGAACTTCTGCTCCGCAAGCTGGCAGAGGGTGCGACGACCGAAGATATCCCGGACGCGTATCCCCGGCTTGTCGCGGACGATCTGCGCGCAGCGCTGGAGTACGCCGCCTGTTTCGGACGGTCAATTGCGCCACCATCATCGTAGCTGCGATCGCCTGTTGAGACAAGCGAGTCATTGACGGAGAAAAAAAGAGAAAAAGGCTCAAGCTACCCTGTCCGGCGGAGTTCGTCTCGAATCACTCGCCGCAACGTGGCTTCAAGCGCTTCCTGCTTCCGGTGTATAGATCCGCGTAGTGCATCGTTGATAAGCGTCTGGTAGTTTCCGCCCCCTGCGTCGTCAACCTGCTGGCGAAACCAATCCAGTATGTCCTTGTCGAGTCGAATCGTGACGCGGATCTTATCCGGCGGCACTCTCACAACCGGTCCGCGCCTGCCTTTGCTGAAGTCATATTCCTTCTTCATGGCCTTCCTCGTATTGTCTACTCTCCCTCGGGGTCGCCTGCCGTGCTGAAATCAACCGTGTCTCCTCGCCTCGCCACGTGTAAACAACCACAAGAAGACGGGCAAGACAGTCCATGCCGATCGTGATCCAACGCTCCTCTTCCTCGCTTTCGTCGCGAACGGAAATCGCCTGCTCATCTTCCAGTGCCGACACCGCATCCGCGAAGCGAATGCCGTGTTTGCGAAGGTTCGATCTTGCTTTGGCCGGATCCCATTCGACCGCCATCTCTGTGCACTAATGTACACCACGAGCCGCAGTGTTCGACAACACAGGGGGCGGCGCGGAATACCTTCAGGGTTTCAAATGGCGCGACAGGAACTCATCCGCCGCGTGGAAAGCCGCGAGCCAGTCCGCATGCACCAGGAAATCGTGGATCTCGTCGGGGAAGATCAGTTGTTCGAAAGGCACGCCCTGTTTGCGCAGCGCTTCCGCCAGTTGCACCGTCTGGGCGAATACGACCGTGCGGTCGTCGTCACCCTGAATGAGCAGCACCGGCGACCGCCACGTTTCGATCGACGCCATGGGCGAAGATTCGAACGCCAGCCGCTCGCTCGCCTGGCGTTTTTCGCGGTCGCGCGCCGGGGCAGTTCCGGTGACTTCGAGATTCCAGTCATGCACGCCATGCAGATCCACTCCGGCGGCGAACATGTCCGATGCGCGCGCCAGCGCCAGCGCCGTCAGGTAACCGCCATACGATCCGCCCCACGCGCCGATGCGGGCCGGGTCCACGTCCGCACGGCTGCGCAAGTACAAGCCCGCGCCCAGCACGTCGTTGAACTCGCTCGCGCCTGTGGCGCCGAAGGCGGGGGCCTCGCGGAAGTCGCTGCCGTAACCGATCCCGCTGCGGTAATTCACCGACAACACCACATAGCCTTTGCTCGCCAGGTACTGATTGAAACCGTATGCCTGGTTGTAATACAGCATGTAGTGCCAGCCCAGCAGCATCTGCCGCCGCGACCCGCCATGGAAAAAGACCACCGCCGGATGCTTGCCCGCGCCGTCGTTTGGCGGCAGGAACAACTGCCCGTGGAGGCGCAGGCCGTCCTTGCCGGGGAAGATTACCGGCTGCGGCTCCACCAGCGCAGCCGATGGGAACGTGGCGGGAACGGTGGATGGCGCGAGATCGCGAAGCGTACCGTCAGCCTCAAGCAACGCCGCGCGCGCCGGCAGTTTCGCGTCCGAATGCAGGAGCGCGATGCGGCCGCCGCTCAGCGCTGCCGGGGTCCATTCGATGCCTGCGCCGGGCGTTAAACGCCGCGGGGTGCCGGCGTCCACCGAAACGCGCCAGAGGCGCCTGCGGTCGGCGTCGCCCTGATTGGACGAGAAGACCACCGCCGACGCGCCCTGTGCGGCCGCAACGTCTTCGATCTCGAACGCGCCCGGGGTCAACAACCGCGCTGCGCCATCCTGCACCGGTACGGCGTAAAGGTGCAGCCAGCCATCGCGCTCCCACGGAAACACGAGCCTGTCGCCCGCCATCCAGAGGAGCTGATTCCCCGCGTTCACAGGCCAGAAGACGCTGCCGCGGCCTTCCGCCGCGCGCCAGACTTCGCGTCCTTTTCCAGACCGTGCGTCGGCAATGCGAATCGACCACGGCGGCGACGTCCGCTTCGCGCCGTATTCGAATTCAGTCGAAGCAGCCGGGAGCCGGATGAACGCGATCTGCGTTCCATCGGGCGACCAGACGGGCGACTGGTCCGTATCCACGCTCGGATCGAGGAAGTGCAGCGTCTTCCCGCGCACGTCGTACACGGCAATGAAAGCGTGATCGCCGCGGTTGCTGGTAAAAGCGAGGAGCGCGCCATCGGGCGACCAGCGCAGATCCTTCGCCGACCCCCGCGCGTGAATCAGCTGCGCGGGCTTGCCGGCCGCCAGAGGCATCGACCAGACCTGGCCGTTCAGAATCCACGCTACGGTAGCGCCATCCGGCGAGATGGCGGGCGAAGCTCCATCGGCCAGTTTCACCGGATCGGAAGACACGGAGGCCATCCAGATTTCCTGGCGCACACCCGCCGGATCGCTGTGAGGATTCGGGAACTCGCCCCGCCGGTTCGGGCCGCCGCCACGGGTGAACGCGAGCGCCGCGCCATCCGGCTTCCAGGCGAGATCGCCGATTTCCTGGCCGTCGTCCGCATCGAACTTCGTGACCGGTCCGGCACGATAATCGGGGGCGCGCGCGAGCCAGAGATTCCGCACGCCGGAGGCATTCTGTACCCATGCCACGGCATCGCCTTTGGGTGACGCCGTCAGTTGGTCCGGGAAAGGCGCGCTCAAGACCTGATCGACACTGAAAGACTGTGCCGCCAGAAGAGGCAGAGCAGCGAAAAAGGTCCAGGCGAGCTTCACATCTTGTAGCGGCCGAGATCCTCGTCGCCCAGGTTTTCAAGCCATCGCCGCATTTCCTGGTTGGTGCTCACTTTTTCGGAAACGGAGTTGGCCAGTTTGGAGGATTTAAGCACGGAATCGTCCACGAAGATGGGACAATCGAGCCGCAACGCGAGCGCGAGCGCGTCGCTGTGGCGCGAATCGACGGAGATCAATTCGCCGTTGCGCTGAACACAGATGACGGCGAAAAACGTGTCGTCCTTCAGTTCGTTCACAACCACTTTCTGGATGCCCGCATCCAGACCCACCAGCAGAGTCTTGATGAGATCGTGCGTCATCGGGCGCGGCGTCGAAACCTTTTCGATTTCGAGCGCAATGGCATCGGCTTCGTAAATACCGACCCAGATGGGAAGAACATGGGTGCTGCCCACGTCTTTCAGGATGACGATCGGCATGTTTGTCACAGGGTCCATCATCAGGCCGCGGATCTTCATCTCAACTTCCATACATTTATTACATCACAGCGGCGGAAAAGCGATCAGTTGACGGATTGCCCGGCCAGCGAATTCGGGCCGCCGCGGGTCACGCGCACATTCAGGTATGTGCCGATGAGCTGTTCCGTAGTCTCGGCTCCGTTGTGGGCGAAGGCCAGTGTGCGGTTGCGCGAAGTGCGCCCGGTCCAGAGTCCCAGCGATTCGTGCCGGCCTTCGACGTTCACCTCTTCAACGGCGCCGATCAGATTGGCGTTCTGCCGGATCTGAATGGCGCGCTGCCGTTCCTGCACGATCGCGAGGCGGCGCGTCTTCTCTTCTTCGGGAATGTGATCGCTCATGCGCAGCGCGGCGGTGTTGGGGCGTTGCGAGTACTTGAAGCTGAAGATGGAATCGTACTGCACTTCGTCGAGCAGGCCGAGCGTCTCTTCGAAGTCCTTTTCCGTCTCGCCGGGAAAGCCGACGATGATGTCGGAAGTGATGGCGATGGGGCGGCGCGCGTTCTTCATCCAGGCGATTCGTTCCATGTACTGATCGCGCGTGTAGAGCCGCTGCATGCCTTCGAGTATGCGCGACGAGCCGGACTGCACGGGCAGGTGCACATGATTGCAGAGATTCGGATTGGCGTCGATGGCGTCGATGATGGGCTTCACGAAATCGCGCGGGTGCGACGTGGTGAAGCGCACGCGGCGGATGCCGGGGACCGTGCCCACGCGGTCGAGCAGGGTGGCAAAGTCCCAGCCCGACGGCGATGGATCGCGGTAGCTGTTGACGTTCTGGCCGAGCAGCTGGATTTCGGTGTAGCCGGTATCGGCCAGGCGCCGGGCTTCTTCCATGACGCTCGCGCCGGTGCGGCTGCGCTCGGGGCCGCGGGTGAAGGGCACCACGCAGTAAGAGCAGCTCTTGTCGCAGCCTTCGATGATGGTGATGTAGGCGCGATGCGGGTTGTCGCGGCGGGTGAAAGGCGTGTCGAAGGCCTCGCCCGCATCGAAACTGAGACCGGTGACGCGCTTGTTGCCGGCTTCGAGCTGCACCAGCATCTGCGGCAGTTTGGTGTAGCTGGCCGAACCCGCGACCAGGCTCACGTGCGGCGCGCGATCGAAGATCTTCTCGCCTTCCTGCTGGGCCACGCAGCCGATGACGGCGAAGACTTTTCCCTTGCCCGCGTCGCGCTTGAAATGCTGCAGGCGGTTGAAGACTTTCTGCTCGGCTTTATCGCGGATGCTGCAGGTGTTGTAGAAAACGTAGTGCGCCGCTTCCACGGTATCGACCTGAGCGTAGCCCTGCTGCACGAGCGTGCCGGCGACTTTTTCGGAGTCGTGGGCATTCATCTGGCAGCCGAAGGTTTCGATGTAGAAGGTCTTTTCCACTGGGTTTCTTTATTGTAACGGCTGCTCTGTTTGCGTTTGTTTCCATTTGAACGAACTCCCGCGGAATGCTCCGTCCCTCCGCGGGAGTGCAATTCACCTGGTTGGTTAACGCACCGATGTTCAAATTCATGCACGCCGCCGATATCCGCCTGGACAGTCCGCTTCAGGGGCTGGAGCGGTACGAGGGCGCTCCCGTTGAGGAAATTCGCGGGGCGACCCGCAGAGCATTTGAAAATCTCGTGCAGCTCGCGCTCGATGAGGCTCTCGATTTCGTACTCGTCGCGGGCGATCTCTACCGGTGACACCCGGCCGCGCCGCCCCGGGCGCGTCGCGTGTCAAAATGGCCGGCCATGCCGGTCTCGCCTCCTGAGGCCCGCATCCGGCCAGCAAGAGCGGTGGCGAAGAGGGTTCGATCTCTGGCGGCCCGATCGTCGCAACGGCGATCCTCGACCCTGCTGCATCGTTCGACCGCGGTCAACGTCAAAAGATCAGCTTGAGTCCGAACTGGATCTGGCGCATGGGAGTAGCCAGCGTAGTGATCTGGCCGGCGATGGGATTGATGCTTCCCAGGCCGCCTGGCATCTGCTGGAATATTTGCCCATTGGGCAAACCCCAGTCAGCGTGGTTGAAGATGTTAAAGAACTCGGCGCGGAACTGAAGCGTGACGCGCTCGCTGAAGCGGGTGTCCTTCAGCACCGAGAAGTCGGCGTCCCAGAAGTGGGGCCCGATCAGGTTGTTCCTTCCCATGTTGCCCAGCTCGCCCACGGGAGGCAGCGAGAATGCCGTCGGATCGAACCATTGGTTCAATGTCCCGGTGGTGATGTTGGCCGCGGTGCGCCCGGCGTTCAGATTCGGACGGTCGTTCACAAATGCCGCGCCGAGGCCGGCCTGATCGAAGCCGTCGCCGACCGTGAATGGCGTACCGGAATGAACGTTGGCGATTCCACTCAGCTGCCAGCCTTCGATCAGTTGATGCCCCTTGAATTGTCCGTGAAACGGCAGCGAGATCAACGAACTCGCCACGAGCGCATGCCTTCGGTCAAACAGGCAGTTAGCCCGGTCATTCGCGACATTGTATGGATTCTCGGCCGGAAAGCCGCCTTCCAGCCCATAGGTGCTCGAGGCGTTGTCGATGCAATGGGACCAGGTATAGGAGAGTTGTCCCTGAACGTTCTTCTGGAATCGCCGGTTGACGTTGACCTGGAGCGAGTTATAAATCGAATTGCCGCCATCCGTGGCCCCGTTGAAGGGACCGAGAGCGGGATTGATGCGCGGGTTAGTGGCGATGCCAAAAGGTCCAAGGGAAGCGAAGACCTGATGCCCGTCCGGACCGATGGTCGGAACGGCGGGATTCTGATCGCGCTGATAGAACAGATGGACGCCGCGCGAACCGACATACCCGACGGTGAGTATGGTTGCGCTCGCTATCTCGCGCTGAATATTCAGATTCCACTGCATCTGATAGGGCGTGCCCGAGGTGTCGTAATTCACGGCATTGCTCTGGGACGGCAGCGGCGAATTGAGCGAAGGCGTCGGGAACGCAGGGAACGCCTGCACAACGAACGAGTACGGAGGGTCGAAGTAGTATCCGGACGCATATGTCCGGGGTTCGATGGGATCGTGGAAGATCCCGAAGCCGCCGCGGATCGAAGTCTTGTGGTCGCTGAACGGGTCGTATGCGAAGCCGAGCCGCGGATCGAAGTTCCTGAGCGAAGGATTCGTCATGAATACGTGCGGCACCGGCGTAAAGGCCGTGGATGTCAGGTAATTCGTGATTGCGCTCAGGGGGTGCTTGTCGGTGACTGGATTGGTTACAAACTCGTACCGCAATCCCATGTTCACCGTGAGTCTGGAAGAGACCTTCCAATCGTCCTGAATGTAGGAGTTCACATCGATTTCCCTGAAGTCGCGGTCGCCGTCGCTTTCGTTGGGAAGCGGCCCGAAAAACAGGAAGGGGGAAGAGTGTAAAAAGTCCTGCAGCGAGTTGAAGACATACTGGCCGCCCAGCCAGCCGGGCGCGTTCAAATTCGCCTGGAAGCGCGTGATATCGCCACCCAGGCGGATATTGTGATTGCCCACGGTCCAATAGACGTCATCGCCCGTTGTGAATTTGTTCTGAACGAAATAGAACGGCAGGAAGATGCTGGAGCCGAGCGGGCTAAGGCCCGTAATGTCGATCGTTCCGTTCTTTCGCTGAGGGTAGAATGAAAGCCCCGGGAGGTTGCTGTCGAGATCGGAACCCTCTCTGGTGCGGACAAAGCTGAACCGGGTCAGGTTCAGGAGAGACGGCGAAATAATATGATGCCATTCAACCGTGGCGTATTGGTTCCCCGTGTGATGAGTTTCCGGCCACAGGGCGATGGGTGAACCGCTGAAGGGGTCGTGGAACAATGCGCGGTCGCTTACATAGCGGGTAAAGATCGAATCCTTCGAAGACAGGTTGTAGTCGACGCGGCCGATGTAGTAACCCTCGTCGCCGACCTGTGCTCCGACCGACTGGTACTGGCCGATACCGCCGCCGATTATCGTGGTCGGCAATGGATAATAACTCAGCAACTGCTGTACCAGCGGCGAGGTTGCACCCTGGCGGGCAGCCGCGGTTGGCACGAATGCGATCTGCGTCAGGCCCTGATCGTTGCGCAGTCCTTCGTAGTTGAAGAAGAAGAACGCTTTGTCCTTCTTGATGGGCCCGCCCGCGCTCCCGCCGAACTGGTTTCGCCGGAAAGCCGGAATCCGGGACGGGTCGTAGAACGCGCGGGCATCGAGGGCGCTGTTCCGCAGGAACTCGAAGAGCGTACCGTGGAAATCGTTGGTGCCCGATTTGGTCACCGCATTAACGGCCGAGCCGGATCCTCCAAACTGAGCGCTGTAAGTATTCGTTTGAATGGAAAACTCGGCAATTGCTTCCACGCCGAGGGTAGTTCCAAGAACAGCCGACCCGGGCCCGTGATTCCAGAAGTCCTGCACGTTGCTGTTGTCCATCAGGAACGCCTGCCCCTCAGGCCGCGCTCCGGAAATGGAATAATCGGCCCCTCTTCCGTAGAAGCCTGAAGGAAAGGGAGGCGGCGTCTGCTGAACACCGGGGGCCAGCGAGATGAGCTGCGTGTAGTTGCGTCCGTTCAGGGGAAGTTCTTCGACCTGTTTGGTGTCCACCAGCGTTGCAATCGCCGAGGAAGCTGTGTCCACCTGCGCAGTCCGCGCTTCCACCGTAACGGTCTCCTGCGATTGTCCGATTCTCAGGGTCGCATCGACCGTGCGCTCGCCGCCGACAACGACGGGAACGCCCGTCTGAAGCGCGCTCTGGAAGCCCATCCTGGAGATCCGCACATCGTAGGCGCCGATGATCAGTTCCGGAACCGAATAGCGCCCCTGCGCGTTGGTCGTGACGGTACGAACAACTTGTGTCGCGGTGTTTTTGACCTCCACCGTTGCACCGGCTACTGCGGCGCCGGAAGGATCGACCACTGTTCCCGATATCGTTCCGTTTACCGCTTGCCCCCACACAGCGGTCGCCCCGATGACCGCGAAAAGCGCGAGGAACATGAGAACTCGCCCGCTAAGATACAACTGTGTCAGCATACTCGGCTAACCTCCGGCTGTTGAAGAGTCACTCACTCCATGCAAAAGCGGACCGCGGCCCTTAACCCGCGGACGTTTGCATGCATTCCGGGCGAGTTTATCCGTGATAATTGTGTTAGTCAATGGGTCAGGTTTGATATTGCGAATCAGGATTATTGATAAAGCACTGCGGCGCGCCGCAGACGATGTTGAGCAGCCCTTGCGGACGCATCTGCTGAAGGTGTGACACCCGCGAATAACTCCGATTGCGGCATCGATCGCTCAAATCGCCCCGCCCAATCCAACCCCGGTTCCCCGGGCAAGCCGATTTCGCCCATCGGACTCAACTCTGGCCGATCGCTGATCGGGCGGGCGGGGTGTCTGGAACCTTCCGTCTGCGCGCAGACGCCAGTACAACGTAACCCTCATTGCCGGCCCCGCCGACCTGCGGTCACAAAATAGTCGGATAATGTTCGTGGCGGAAAGGTTTTCAGCGACGAAATCGCCCGCGCCGGTTGGAGGGGCGGAGAAAAAGGCTCACTCCCTCCGGTTTACCGGCAATCGCCCACAGCCGCTTACTGACACCATATTTTCCCGACGACGCCATAGTTCCCGGAAAATTGTGCTTGATTTCCATTAGGCATCATGGATAGTAGATCAATATTGTTCATTTGCGCACCTTTTGAGGCAACACGAACTTCAGATCGCAGACTGCTGTAAGCCGGGAATACTCCGGAAAGATGGGTCGTTGCGGGAAGTGGATCGCACGATTATTCAGGGATAACGCAAGGAGAGAACTGAAAATGAGATCGGTCATTGGGTTGATGGTTCATCAGTGCCGCTTCATGGGAGGCGCGCGAGTCCTTGCCGCCACCGCGGCGATCTGCATAGCCGGGCTGCCGGCTCCATTATGGGGCCAGTGGGCATGTACGAGTGTCCTATGCACGACGGCCGGCAACGTCGGAATCGGGACGACAACCGCGACTACCCCGCTGCAGTTAGGTACCTGGTTTCTCCCGTTACATTGGAATCCTGCCAGTCCCCCTTTGCCGACGAAGTTGCTGATTAACGATCAGCCGACGACAATGTCACGGCAGGAACAGGCGACGCTGCTTGTGTCTTTGCAGCCAAACCCTTCTGGCAACTCGCCGGCGCAATACTACGGCCTCTTCGAGCAAACCTCTGTGCCCTCTTCATCCACGGTTACATATTCCGAACTTGGCGGGGGGATAGTGCGCGATATTTACTGGGGATCCGGAAATGTCTCCGACATGTACGGCTTAATGGTATCGGCCTTTAACGACGGCACTGCTTCGGTATCCACCATCGCCGGTATGCTGGCACAGGCCGGAATCGGGTCCAACAACCCGACTGCGACCGTAACCAATTCCTATGCTCTATCGGCCTACTCCTATAATTCTTCGACCAATGGCACGATCGCGAACGAATATGGCCTCTATTCCCAGGCTGACAATTCCGGCACTGTGACGAATGGATACGGCCTGTACATCACGGGTTTCGCGACCGGCGGCACGCACACGAACACGCCCTTCGACATCTATGCGGCCGATACGGGCGCCTATAACTATCTGGCGGGCAATGTCGGCATCGGGACGACGAATCCGCAATATCCACTAGCCGTCAACGGCACCATTCAGGCGAAGGTTCGGCAGGCGATAACGTCGATTCAGATAGCACCAACAACCCGCTAGATCCTCTTGGGGTCGGTGGGAATGGATTCCTGGATTGCAGCCAGACGATTAAGGGTTGTCCGGCAGGGTCCGGGTCATCCGCTCGTCGTCGCTGGCCACAATTATTTGCACTTTGGGAAACTCTCGCGAACTCCCGGTTCCCAATAACGGGTAGCTTTGGAGTCGGACTTCCCCAGAGCGGAAACTCGATAGGGCCTCAGATCAGTGGTGCCTATATTCCGAAGACACACCGTCTTTGCATCTCTGGCGGAATTTACGTCACTACGCCGGGTTCGAGCTTCATTAATGCAAACATCGGCATGCTGACCGTTGGTCCGCTTGACAAGGCAGAGGATGTTGTATCGGGATTCGGCGTAAATGGTACGTTGCAAAAGAGTCTTCATGGAGGTTACCAAGTTTCCTCAAGTTCCAGTGGAACGCTTGGCGGACCCAGCATCGGGACCCTCGGAGTAAGCGAGAGCACTGGATACGGCGGTTGCTTCACAGTCGGGGCTGGGAAATAATGACTGCGAAAATCGGAGTCGTCGTCGCGTTGGCCATATTCGGCTACATCGTGCTCAATGGTTTCTTCATGCTATGTTCTCCGGTTCGATGGGCTGGAGCGCTCTGGACGGCTAAAGGTGTATATCAGGATTCCGAGCGTCGGGAGCGACTTTCTGTTGCGTCCGAGCGCGGCAAGGTGAGGTTCGCAGGTGCGGTTATGTTTCTTTTGGGCTGCTACGCATTCGCGATGATTTTAGGTGCGTCCTTAGGGTGACAGGCCTGATCAGCTGATCGCGAATCAGCAAGTTACCGGAAACCAGCCCGAAGACGGCGCTGACGCGCCGGGATTAGGGGTGACACGTCACCCCGGCGCGGGTGCTGCAGAGTAGCCGTCTGGTTACCGGCGGGTAACCTGCTGAAAATCCGTTCTCTCGAACGGGGTAAAATCGAAGTTTGGTTTCGGGCTATGAAGGTTGGCGGATGGCCTCGCCTGTTCCAGCATCGGGTTCTGCTTCCGGTTCCA
>VFSW01003544.1_pt1 | contig 23398 bp, 23 predicted proteins | sample 5358111 | NCBI WGS metagenome assembly VFSW01 (sample SAMN11554181, study PRJNA540505) | mine drainage metagenome | isolation source: sediment from site ElyBrook_90M | place: USA: Ely Copper Mine, Vershire, VT | collected 2017
CGAAACGGAATCGCCAAGATTGGGCGTGTCGGCCGTCGACCTTCCATTGATCCATGACAGAACACTCTGCCATGTAGCGAGGCAATCGGGCTGGAACTGCTGGACGTACCGGAACTGCCAGAAATAGCGAGCATCGACCAGCGGCAACAACCAGAGGCGTTCTTCCGTCGTACTGGTCGATGCGACCGGTCGCGGGGCGAGCATGTAGAGATTGCAGGAAATACCCGTCGAACTTCCACCGCTGCCACTACTGGCGCTGCTTCCGCCGCCGCCAGATGTGCCAACGGGCAATGCGTCCATGTTGAAGACGGCTGAGTTTTCACCAGCACATGCCGAAAGAATGCTGTCCAGGGTACTGCGACGGACCAGAAACAGGCCCTGCGCCCAGCGTGTCGCCCCGGTTGGCCAGTAGAGCGAATTGATCTTTGGTTTTGGCTGACGAGTGTAATTTCCAACCGGAATGCCAACTCGACGGACCGTTACGGGAGTTGTCGAGCCAGCCGATCCAGATGCTCCCGATGAACCTGAGCCGGGGATTGGCCCCACATTGTGGATACTGGCATACCGAGCTTCGTTGATGGCGGTATTGTCCAGACAAAAGATGCTGGCATAAGCTTCGGGAAGATACTGGTCCAGCCAGGTGCGCACGGCCCCCTGCGGATCTTCCAGAAGCAAATCGACGCCAGCGAAGTTGATGGGCATTACAGATCCCACACAAAATCAGTGGAGAACGATAATGAAAACGCACCGAGCGCATCGTCGGCACGTTGCGGATGCCCGGCGTTGATGGGCTGCATGGGCTTGGAGATGATGATATTTCCATTACTGTCCATCAGCGGGCCTTTCTTGATCATCGCTCGCAAAATGTCTTGCTTGAGCGTCAAGAGACCTCGCGTGGCATCAGTCATCATGTATTTGTCGCCGTTCGGTCGATCGAGTTTCATCGCCGACCAGACGGTAATTACAACTCCTGTCAGTTCGTTCACATCGCCAGATCCCACGAATATGCCATCATCGTAGCGGCCTCCCATCGGCGAGACTGTCGCATAGAGCGTTTGTCGCTGTTCTGAGGATGGCTCAACGGACATCGACATGAAACAGGTGTTGTCGCCCTGAAGTTGGGGCACCTCCGATTGCAACCGAGACACGACCGCCTCAAGGATCGCGATTTGGTTGGTTGGTGTCCCGTAGACTGGCATTTCGTGAGACCTGAAAAGAAAAAGGCTCGGCGGTCCAGTGCGAAAAGCAAAAGGACCGCCGAGCCTGGTTGTTCCAATACTCGTCCGGGAAATCTTAACTGATGGCTCGAGTGACGTCACTGGTAATTATAAATGTTCCGCCAGTCGGCGTTACGTCGACTCCACTGCTGGACAGCCACTGAGCGTCCCAGACGTAGGTGCCCGGCGGCAGATTAGTCATGATCGCCGCAGCGATTGTGATCTGAACGGTTCCGGCTGCGGCATCAGTGACAACGAGTGATCCTTGATTTGACGTAAACCCGGTGGCCGATCCGTTGACGACCAGCAGTCCGCCAGTTTCTGTGAATTGGAGCAACGCCGCGGAATCAGGCTGAGACGTATTTTGCTTGACCGTCAACCAGAGCTTTAACCGAGACGTGATATTTCCGAGCGTGATGGTTTCACTGAAGGTGTCGCCACGAATGCCAACGAGTTTCCCGGGGGATTGGCTGGCCTGTGCCACGGCCGATGGAACGACGACAGAGACTGTGATGTTTCCGCCACCCGATGCATTGATCAGTCCGCCGATCGTCGCTGGCGTATTGTATGTTGCACTCGCCGCGTTCAGCACCGCCTGAGCAGTCTGGACGGCTGTTAATGGTGATTCGAGTGATTCGATCGCACTGATGATGGCCGAAGTGTCTATGGCGAGCGATGCTGCCGTTGCCTGTGCTGACTGAGCAGACAATATTGCCGCAACATCGGTCAGGATGGTAGTGATCGAAGCATTCGCGGGAGCCGTATAGCCCGACGCCTGCAGGCAATTGCCGACCGCCGTCAGGATTGAATTCGTCGCGGCAATGACGAGTGTTTCGTCGGCAATCGAATTCGTTGGGAGTTTGGCATAAATCGCCCCGATTTCCGCCGCCATCGCCAGTACATCCGCGTCAATCTGTGCATCACTCGCCGGATACATTGTGCAAGTGCCGCCCGGACATTCGCGATATCCGATCCACGCACCGGCGAGCCCGCTGAGCGTCCCCACGAATCGAGTCAATCCCGCACCCAGCGCGGTAAACGCGGCCGAGTATTGACACGGTTCGCCCTCGGTGCAGGCTACGCCGGACTGGATCGCAGCACCACCGGTCGCGGGATAAGCCGTCACCGTCAGATTAGCGGCCTGCCCCGTCAGTGGAAAATCGAAAACAAGCGTTTGTGTTGTCACGGCAATCCAATCGCGATGATCTGTTGTGTTGGTTGGCCGTTGGCGGGCCAGTGCATGTCAATTTTCAGTTCGACTCGCAGTCGCTTGAGTGTTGCATTGATTTCTTCGAGAGCCTGCTTGGCTCGCTTCTGCTGGTCCTCTGCCAGCAGCTTATTGGCCTCGGCGATGCGGTCAGGCTCATGTTTATGCACCGGTCTCGACTGCCGTGATGCCATTTCGCCTCCAGTTACGACTAGCTCGTCGCGCCCTTGATGAGCACAAATTGCAACCCGAGTGACTCGGATAAAGATCCGGCCGACACATTTGTGATGAAAATCGTCGCGCTGCCAGCGGCGCATTGAGAGTTGAACACATAAGCGCCGGGAGTCCCTCCAGATGCGTGATTGATGACCAACACATCGGTGGCAGCGACCTGCGTGTTGGTGAGCACGAACGACACAATCGCGCCGGCGTTCAGCGATGAATTCGCCGTCGTGATAAGTCCTGACGACCGGGCGAGGGTAACCCCCGCTGACTTGTTCGTGGCCTGCACCACCGAGCCTCCCGAGCCCGCGACGTAGCCGATCGACGAGCCATGCACGGCGACGACAGGGCCCGTGCTGTTGAATCGAATCACTTCGCTTCCGGCGGAATAGAACATTGTCGTGTTCGGGGTCGTCGACGCGCTGCTATACGCAATGAACCCGTTCAGGCCGGACCCCTCGCTGAAAACTCCTGCGCCGTGGTTTGCATAGGCGGTGAGATAGACAGCGCCATACCCGGTCTGCGTATTAACAAGCCGCCCAAGGACCGTCCCGCTCCCGTACGACAAGTCGAGTGGATACGTCGGCGAGATTCCAATTCCTACCTTGGAAAATATCGGCGAGCCCGTCAACAGACTTCCGTCCAACGCGGGTAATTGTCCGCTGCCGTTCAATTGCACGAGATCGTTTGCCGCGTTGAAGGTATTGCCCTGCAATGTCGCGTTGCTCAGGCCGAGATTCGACACGGCAGTCGTGACGCTGCCAAGATCGCTCAAATTGTTTGCCCGTTGACACGATGCGGCTTCCGCCGTCGAAATCGCCGTCGCTTGGGCTGCCGCCGCCGCCCCGGCCGCATCGTAAGCCGTCGACAGCGTGAACGCGGCAGAGCCCAACCCCAGCAACGTCGCCAACGCTCCGGCGTTCGAGGCTGCGATCACGGAAGCCCCATAGCTCGTGACAGTCGTTGCCTGCGCAGGCGCAACAGATCCCGTCAGATTCACCGGCAGCGAATTCGCCGGAAGAATCAGCATCTGGTACGGAGTGATGTTTGACTGATCGGCCAATTTGCTTCCTTTCTATCACCACCCTGAATTCGTCAAAGTACTGTCCGTCGCCTGCGTGCCACTATTGGTCCATTTGTCGTTGCCGAGCAACAAGGCTTCTGCTGCCGTGGCAGGTCGCGACATTGCCACTAAGTATTCGACGGTTGCTGAATACAGGTACTGAGTGGCAATCGCGGTGGCATGTCTCCCACGGGCCTTTAGTCGTCGTTTCAATCCCGTCAATGTGATCCCAACATATCCACTGGGCGGTGACGCGGGCGTTGGCCACGCGGGGAGCGAATCCAAGTCTGGGAACTCCGGCCAATCACCAACTCGTTCGCCGGTCGCCCTGAGAATGACTCGCTCTTGACCTCCTGACAGTGTCGCCAAGACGCAGGTTGGTGCATAGGGAGTTGCTGGCGTATTGGCAAGTGGCATCTGAACTCGCATGGCGTTGCGTTTGTACAACGCCTCCAAACGCCAGTACGTGTACATCGCAGACGATTCACTCGTGGAATACAGCGGGTTCGATGTCGTCGTGAGATTGTTGACAACGAGTGCCGTATAGGAAACCTCGGGTGTACTGGGGAGCGCCGTCCGCGATGGTTGCGACGGGACTGTTTGGCCAGCGACGGTCATTCGATGATTGTCGTCACAGGGTGACTGCAAGAAGCAGGCGAAGATCCCGACGGCACTGGCCGGCCCCTGGACCGCGGGAATCTGATTTTTGTAAGCGCCCCAGCTCAGCGTCGGATCGTATGTCACGCCCCCGCCGATATCGCTGTAGACTCCACCAGTCACCAATCCGCCCAGCCCAGCGCCTGGCCCAAATCCCGGATTCGTGCCGTCGTTTGGCGGTGGCAATTGCGATGCTGAAAGGGGAGTACCGAGATTAACGAATTGCCCGACAACATCGTTCCACATCCCTGGAGATGGGCGGCGAACGACAGCACGCGCAGTGATGCGACTGACTTCACCCGTGTAGTCTGTAAATTCAATCGATTCGATGATGTACGTATTCGCAGCGGGATTTATGGCCGACGGAGCGCACCCAAATACCTTGTTGCTGATGATGTAAAACGCGATCTGGATCAGCAGCTTTTTGTTGACGCGAGAATCCCCTTCGAGATCGACTTCGACGGTGCTATGAGAAAGCAAAGCGGAATTGCTCTGTTCCGTCTGGCGGATTTCCATCTTGGTGGCAGGCCACGGGGCCGACGTCGCGACTTCTTTGTCCGTCACGACGTACTGCAGCTTCAAGCCGTCTGGAGTGACCTTGAAGTCCATGTGTTCGCGTCGGAAGAGCGGCTGCAGCGGTGGCGCCACGACCCAACGCAGCATGTGGCCGTTGATCAATGCGGACGCGAACACGACCGTTCCAACGTACGTGCGCGTTGTTTGCTTGTTTCCGTCGATCGTGTCCTGGCTGGACCAACGATTTGACAGAATGCCGTACGAATTGGATGGGACACTGCCATCGGCGGCACATTCCACCTTGTAGATTTCGAACGTTGCGTCCACCGCGAAGACTTCGTTGCCAACGACGTGAGTGACCACGAAATTCGTGCAGCGAGGCCCGTTTCGAACGTCGAGATTCTGGAGATTGATGGCGACATTGGGGCTGGTCACCGGAGGTGGCGACATATTCGCCGGAAACGGATTCGCGACAATCCACGGTGTTCCGCCGGTGTATGTCGTGTTGGGGACACCCCCGACAAATTCAGGGACTCCGACAACAAGCTGAAACGATTGTCGCGGTGGCAGTTGAAATCGGACGCCGGCATGAGCGTTGGCGGCACTTGTCGTCAGTCCGGTTCCGGATCCAGGAGGATATTGGAACTGCTGAAGCCAGTCAGAATGGTCGTGGAGGAATCCGCTGACTCGGATCGTGGTTTTCAGGTAGACCAGGTCCGTGTTGGAATCGTCTGGCACAAGCTCCTGGTCGACCGAGTGCGTGACAACGCGATACAGCGCCACGCTGCCATATTGAACGTAAGAGAGACCGACTGACATGCGTCACCTCGCTCTCTTGACGTCTGGGATCTGGGGTAGGTCGCCGCGATTGATGTTTTCGCGATTCCGTTTTTCCGCACCTTTGAAGAACCCAATGCTTGGGCTATCGGCTTTGTTTCCGGCATCCGCAATTTTCTTGATCGGGTTCGCCCATTCCAAAACGCCGACCAACGCCTCAACGCAGGGTGCGATCACATTCGAGAGTACATTCAGCATGCCTGTCATGGACGTAGCCATGTCGTTCATGAGCACCAGAACTCGATTGCTGATATTTTCCAAGCGATTGCTCATCTCTGAGCGGGCTTCTTTCAATCGCATCGTGCTCTGCACCACGGCAGAAGCAGTGTTTTGAGTCGCACCAGCATTCTTGATGTCAAGTTGTCGCTGCTGGGCTTCATATCGAAGGACCGCATTCGCGACCATGCTTGAATACTGTCCCTTGGGGGCGATTCGCTGCTGAATTGCCGCTTCGGCTTTCGCAAGTTGCCTATCGACGAATGCCTTAGTACCAGCAATTATGGACGCGACTGCGCCAACCATAGCGCCTACCGCAGTCCCCACTGGCCCAAAAACACTTCCGGCCGCAGCTCCGGCGCGAATTATTCCTAACTGACCAAGACCCTTCGCGGCCACTGCCGCCATACGTACGCGAGCCCCACCGACGGCAAATCCTGATCTAACCGTCTTCAGTCGATTCGCCCAAGTCGGTGCAGCCTTGAATGCCCGTCTCGTTGCCTGATGCGATTTCTGCGCACGAGCCAATTGCCTTCTGGCGACAGACGATTCGCGGGCGGTCCGCGCCGCCGCGTCGTTCATTTTCATCTTGGACGTACGACGAAGCCGCTCCGAATGCACTCGCTGTGCTCGCAGCAGATTCTTAAACGACTGAATCGGATGGCGCAGGCTGTATCGCTTTGTCGTCCGGTCTCGTTCTTCGTGCCACTTCGTTTCTCGGTCCGCTTTCCATTTGGATTGCTTGTGAGCCTTTCTTGCGGCCTCCAGATCCTGTGTCGACTTCTTCAAGGCATCGTCGAACTTCGCGACTGCATCTGCCAGCGATACCAAATCCTTGCCAGTGGGATTCGCCTGTTCTTCAGCAAGTTCCTGGGCGGCCTTTCCGTGTGCTTCCGTTGCCGACGCATGGGCATTCATGGCGGCAGACAGATCGCTTGACGTCTGCTGCACTCGAAATCTCGCAAGCTCCTGCCACTGCACTGATCGCGAGGCTTCCTTACGCGATTCTTCGTGAACGGTTGCGGCCTTTTGTGTTTTTTCACTGGCGGCAACCATCGACTTTGAAAGAGCGTCGACGTCTTCTCGTAACTTCGAAAGATCCAACCCGGAACTGGCACGATCCAATTCGAGATCAGATGTAGCGATGTCACGGCGGTCCTTGGCGTGCCCCATCGCGTCGACCGCCGCGTCATGCTGCCGCTTCAGGGCACTCACCAGTACGGCATTTGGATTCGCGCCGGATCTGGCCCGCAAGTACTCAGTCTCTGCGGCTTTCGCGGCCTTCGTGGCTTGATCAAGTTCCGCCGTGAAATTCTTGAGCGATGCTTCGAGAATCGATTGTCGTTGACCATTAGGTGATGCGTTTGCGACATCCAGTTCCGATTGTGCAGCAGCGTGTTTTTCCTGAATCTCACGATAAGCCGTTGACGCCTGCGTGAACGCCGATCTGGATTCACTTAGTCTCTTGAGTGTGGCCGATGACGGGTATCCAAGCCTCTCCCCCAATGACTGTGATGCAGGTACGCCAGTTATCCATTGCACGGCCCGTCCAAACAGACCAGTCGGTTGCGGAGTCGCGCGACCGTGTTTAGCCGCTTCAATCTGCTGAGACAGCGATTGCTGAATCTTCAGCGAGATCGCGTCCGCAATCAGATGAATGACTTCTGTGATCCCACTCATCGGCGATGTCTCCGATTGATCGATTCCAATCGCCAATGATCCAGTGTGCCAACGTCAGGCGATTCGGCCATTGCCTGGCACATTTCAACGGTCAGATTTTCCTGCGTTGCAGTCCCCAGCGCGACGCTGGTCGAAAACCTTAATTGCTGGCGTCCGATGTTAAGCCAAAGCCCGAGACGAGATTCATGCCGGAGATATCTGGAGGTTGGAAGGATGTCGACTCCGTAGCAGGCTGCGAGGTCAGCCCAGGGTTGCCATTTTTTTTTACGGCACCCAGGTACAGTTCGAAGCGATCGAGGAGTTCGCGGCATTCCAGTTCCGTCAATCCTCCCTGCTCAGCAAGCCCCACAGAGAATACCTTGCGAACCACAGCCGAGATCTCGGCAAACCCTTGAGCCATCAGCATCCCATTGCCGGAATTGATCAATTCACGCGATTTATCGGAATCGAACCCCGGGATTGACCAGAGCGACCTGGCCGCAGACATCGGATCAATATACCGCCATCGCGCTCCGTCGTGAAACGAGAACAAGCCCCGAGGGTCGGCCCCGAGGCGGTAAAGAATCCAAATGAAGACTGATCGCAACACGGTTCAAACCTTAGCTGAGCGACGATCCGGAGATCGTAATATTCTGGTCCCACGGACTGCCGTTCACGAGACAGCCGTTTGTTCCGGAAACGTGAGAGGCATCTTCCAGACAGGTGAAATTCACCCGGGGATACATCACGGCCATGCCGACAGGAGCCCGTTCAATCGGCTCGACAAGGAATGATCTGGTGTAATTGCGAGCGAAATCCACAGCAACGAGCACGACTCGCAAAGCATTGCTTGACGCACCCAAGATCATGCCTTTTGTGCGTGTCGAACCGGCGAGAACACGCGTTTCGAGCACGGCTAATACTGATTCGTTGTATTGGGCGAGTTCGCATTCGATCATGTGCAATTCACCCAAGAACTGATAATCCGCCGGTGGGCCTCGTTCGCCTCCTGACACATCCGATTTCAGTTCTTCGTTAAATGTCTGCTCAACAATCCTTGCTCCACCTCGAGTCACACCGAGGAGTTGCATGACCGCAACTCCCGACGTGACAGTTCCTGTCCCGACCCACACTTGCACCGGGCCGGGAGTGAAGAAACCTGGAAGCGTGCCGGTTGGTAGCGTCAACGGAAGGCTGATTGGTCCAGACATTATTCAGATCCTTTATCGGCCTGCCGGCAGGTCGCGTCGCGGGAAGTAGTTTTGCGTTCTGTCTCGGATCATGTGGAGTGTTTCGACGTCATACGTCGAGATCCCGGTTGTCTCTGCAAGCTGCCCTTGATTGGCATTCGTCGTTCCGCCGAAAACCGATTCGCCTTTGCGAAGCGCCTGAATTTGGTCGCGAGCATCCTTGCAGACTCCCTCGAGTAATTCCTGAGTCGATTTTGTCGGGCGCCGTCGCAGCAACTTGCACATCGCCACGCAGCAAACCATGTCGATCAGCAACGCTTGGCCGTTGTCAGTCAGTGATGTCAGATCACTGATCTGATACATTCCGCCAGCCAGTACCGCCGCCTCGACTTCGCCGCTCGCCCTGGCCAGCGCCGACAGCAACTTCTGGTCTTCCGACAGTGAGCCAATATCCACCTGAACGCCCGTGTCAGACACAACATCACCGAGGATGTTTGCGTCGAAACAGTTGAGCATGTCGGATGGTTGCGCGTAGCTTGGCACCTGTTATCAACCTCGCTTGTATCCTCGCCCGGCCGGGCACGTTTCAATTAAGAAACGCACCCAGCCTTCGCGAGGAAATGCTTCCAAAAATCAGGCAATGCCCGTGAACAGGAATCCGCTGGAGGATGCAACGACCTTGGCTTGCCGATTGTCGATCACGCGGGCGTCATGCCGCTTGTTCCAGTTGTCGAATTGTCGCTCGACGGCCATTTCGTCCTTTTCGTAGACGAACAGGACTGCCGTTGAGAAGTTCGGGGTGTTTTCGACACCGACCAGGCCGCCGACTTGCGAGCACATCACCGCCGAGCCCTGTGGCCAGACGAATGACCGCACCGCCGTGGCACCCTTTCGACTGGTGACCTTCACGGCATCTTCGACGACGATTTCAAATCCGTAGAGTTTGTCAGGCAGACCAAACCGAACGTTACGGCCAGGAAGTTCACCACGGATCTGCGCCAGAGCGTCGGGCGAGCCCTTGATGTGGTCCACGATTTCCTGACACTCCGCAATTGCAGCAGCATCAGATGGTCCGATCACCACTCGCAACGATTCTTCGTCGACGGCCGACAAAGTGTCCTGCAGGATGGTAATTGCCGCCGTGTTCAGCGAACGTTTGATGTCTTGCCGAGCCGTGGTCGACGCAGCCCATGACCCGGAACAGCCACTGATGGCGCTCGCCGCCGAAACGTGATTCGACGCCCAGTTGCCGCTCGTCGTGAGCGCGGTCGCGACGTCCTGCGTCCGGCTGGTCATCGCCTGCTGCGCCTTGATGTTCAAGTGCTGCTGGCTGATGTCCCAGGACGCCTGTTCCACGGCCATTTCGCCCAGGCGAACCGCGTAGGCTTTACGCTGCGTGCGGAACTCCAGAAACGCGGCCGATTCGGTCCCGTCCACGCCGCTCGGCGCGTCCGCACCGTCCGGCCATGCGAATTCGGAGCCGTCGCTGTTGAGCAATCGGCCCGCTTCCTCCACGGTCATGTTCAGGTAGTACCCCGTGACCTTTTTCGTGGGGATGATCTGAATGTACCGATTGATCGCAAACCGCTTCGGGTTGCGGCTGAAGTCGATCGTCAAGCGACCACTCGATTCGTGGTCCTTGACGAAAGTATTACTTCCGCTGGGATAAACAGCAGGATTTGTCATGTCCGCGCCCTTCTTTTTTGGGCGGCTTTTAGTACGCTGGCTGCTGTCTGGGCTGGCCTGCGATGCCGCTGGTTAGTTCGTCCCCCGCTTCGGATTGCAGTCCGTCGCGGGGCTTTTCGTTTCCACTCAGTTCGAAGTTCAATCAATCAACAAAAATCACGTGTTCCAGATGGTCTTCGTGGACACGAGCAGCTTGAACATTTCCCCGGCCGCAGCGGTTTCCATCGCCACGCCGACGCTGTATTCCTTGGTGGCACCTGTCGTATCGAGACATGGCACGCCCACGCCGGTTGCGTCACCCGACTTGATATCGTTGCCTGCCGTTACGCCGCCTGTGCCGGCGCGGAGGAGGCAAATGTGACCGTCCGTATAGACGGTGATCATTTCGCCCTGCTCGGCGGCTTCCGGGGGATTCGTGGTGATCAACGGAATCGAGGCATCTCGACTGCCGACCTGAGACACGCCGAACGCTTTTCCGTTCGATGTGCAGGGAATGACCGCGTTGTTGCGGCTCGAGTCGATCATCACGATGGACGCGATCAGAATTGTCGCGTTGGCCTGCATGATCGGGGCTTGGTCCATGTTCGTTTACCCTTCAAAAAAAAGAAGCCGCGAATCCTCCTCGTTGGAGAACTCGCGGCCTGGTTGTTCCAATACCGCAACTTTCTGCGAACGTCGTCGCGACGATCATGCATCAGGTCTTATCGATTTCCGCCTTCGCCTTCGCGTAAGCTTCATTCCACTGAATCGTGCCGCCCGATTCCGTCGAAATCTCAACGGCTCGCCGACTGTATCGTTCGACTTTCTGGTCCTGCACAACAGGCGACGGTCGCTCTAAATCTGGCAGAACCAGAGTCGGCATTCCGCCGTTGGGGTCGCGACGTTGATACCGCGTGACAATTCGATCCAGATGCTTGGTAAACTGATCGTCGGTGAGTCCGCGACACTCGGTCGCTTCCTCATTGATGTCAAATTCGTGAATTTGATTCAGTTCGGAAAGCTTTGAATAACGGTCGCGATATGTCCTGTCGGCCCGGAGCGCGGCATTCTCGCCTCGCAACGAAACGAGTTCGCCTTCCATGCGTGAATAACGAGCCCTGTCGACTGGATTCGAATACTGCATAGATCCACCATCGCCACCGCCTGATTTGCAGTGGCGACGTCGGGCCTGCATGTATCCATACTGGTGAGAAGGAGAAAGCTTGCTGTACTCGGCTTTCTCATCGTCCGGCATACTGGCCAGTTCTTCTGGCGTCGCGCCGGATTCGTCGGTTCCTTCCGACTTGGGGCCAACATCGGTTTTGGCAGCAGGCGGCGAATCTGGATTTGCGGGAGGCTTCTTTTCGGTCGGATCTCCACCTGCAGGAGCGGCATCCCCTGGGGGAGCGGCTGGCGCAGCAGGAGGAGCATCACCGGGCGGTTTCGCTGCTGCCGGCGCAGGATCACCACTCGCAGCCGGTGCAGCAGATGGAATAGCAGACGGATCCGCAGGTGAACCAGTCGGATTTGAAGGATCGACCACAGCGGCTGCAGGCGATGGTGTCGGCCCGGTATCCGCTGATTCCGGAATCGGGTTCTGGCTTGCCGTCATTTGATCCGTCAGGTACTGCCACTGCGGAGTTGCCGCGATGCCCTGCATTACGGCCTGGACGACATTCTGAATTGTTTCTTGATCCATTTGGCCACCCTCTGCCGAGTACTTCTGAGTGAATGTATTTGAGCCGCCAGGAAACGATCCCATGCTATACCGGGCGACGTTCATGTATCTCGCCGTATCCAGTCTTCGAGACGATCGAGAGAACCGACCGACGCCAGTGTCAAGTCGCGGCGGCTCACTACCCAAGACAGCAATCGGATCCATGACCCGATCGGACATCTTCGGTGCGAGCCAGACTTCCGGACTGCGACGCGGCATTTTCTGGACTCGCGAGTACTCGTCGTTGAAAATGTGCTCGTCCGCGAAGATGCACCATTTTGGTTGCTGGTCGCCGATCAGACCCATGCGGAACGGGCCAGTGAATCCGACCAGATCCGGCATTTGCATGCCTTTGGATTTTTGTTCGAAATCCGGAGTGTGCCCGGCCGACATCGCGGCGAGGTCACCGGTATCCATGATTCGTCGATTGCAACGATCGACGATGGCAGCGAGGGCTTCGCGGTCGTAACGCTGCACCTGACCGGTTGCGTCACGTGTTTCATGTTCGGGGAAGATCGGTCGATTTGGACGACATCGGTAGTATCGCTCGACTTGTCCGGGGTCGCATTCAACGACCGACGCCAGAGATTCGCGAGCCTTCTGCTGCAATGCCGACTCGACACCTGATTCGCGCCATGCCTGAAAAATCGCGGACATACGGCTGTTACGATCGACGATCCGCTTTTTGAGAGCCCTGTCGGCTCGTTCAACGTACCGATCCATTCGCTCCCCCTGCATGGGAGGAACGAGTGGCGGCGAGGGTTGTGTTGCAACGTTTGGCATAGATCTAAATCAGCTTGGAACCAATGGGGACGTGTACCACTGCCCGGCGGTCACACAGAAGAATGTCGCGGCAGTCTTCGCGGCCATGCTGATGGCATTGGACGCGCCAAGTGCGTTGATGATGTCAGTGCCGTTCGGATACACCTTGAGAATCGCATTGGCTGTATCGTCGTTCTTGACGTGATAAATCGCACCAGCCGTAGCTGCAGGCAATGCGATACCCGCAGTCCCATTGGCCCCGGTGGCGTGAATCACTCCAGGAGCAGGAACTGTAATAGCCGTTGCGCCGCCTTGATTTGTTCCCGCAGCCGCCGGTGATTGCGAATTGTCGGAAATCGTAGGGGTCGTCAGGGTCTTGTTCGTCAATGTGTCGGTTGTCGCGCGACCAACAAGCGTATCTGGTCCGGCAGGCAACGTGAGCGCTCCACCAGTCCCCGCAATCGACGCCTGCGATGCCGCAGTATAGCCAGAGGCCCAGTTCCCAGACCCATCGAACACAAACGAGAATTTCGAATTCGGGGCCACGGTGACTGCGGCGTTTGCGGTTCCGTTATTGATCGTCCCAGCCGACTGCGGATAGATCGGCAAATTCGACGACGAGTTGTTATAGCCCTGGACTTCAAAGCCGTTCTGAGTCGTCAACGGCAGCACAACGACTTTGGTCCCGTTAGCGCCGGTGCCGGTGTTAAATCCTTCGACGAGTGCCCCGCCGTTGTTCTGTCCAGTTCCGGCGGCTGCGACGGTCGAAAAACCCATCTCATTGCCGATTGGATCCCAGATTGTCCCGTTCCAGACCAGCAGAATCCCGAGAGTCGTGTCAAAAAACGGCTGCCCAATATCGGCATTCGTCGGCCGCAGTGTCGTGGGTCCGCTCATGTCGTGGCCATTGAAGACGATCGTCATTTGCGAGACTCCGAAAACGAAAAAGGCCGCAACCCGATAAGTTTGGGTCGCGGCCTGGTTGTTCCAATACCGTTGTATGGGACATGGTCCCCTTGTGCGGTGCATAGTCAACGAAAATGCAGAACGAAGGTCAAGTGGAGTTTCAAGGAAAAAATTCAGGAATCTGGATTTTTGTGATTATTTGTCAAGCACCGCCATAGCAGCCTGAAGCCGCTTGAATTCGACGTCAGATCCCCGACGGTCAGGATGCAGAGCGACGACAAGTTTGCGATATACTGATTTCAAGACGTCTGGAATTTCCATCAAATGAGCCACGACGATTGGCTGATCTCCGATCACTTCCTGAGCTTTCTTGGCAATCCATGCAGCAGCGACCACAGGATGCGTGAATTCACCTGAACTTCGCTTGTCCTCCAATGCAGCCCAACCTTGAGTCGATTCAGATACCAACGAGCTTTCTTTAGATCTTCAATGCCGTTCTTGTGCTTGTGGCGAGCGACATACTTCACGACATTCCCATCGTGAAAACCGAGTTTCCAGTCCTCAATAGCGTCAATGACTTCGATTGATCCGTGGTTGTAATGCGACGGATGATTGACGTTGTCTGGCTTGCTCATGATCGCAACCTCTTAAAAACAACACTACATCCGTCGCGACGAGCGACAGTGCTGCCGTCATACGCAATGACTTCATAATCCACACAGCGGTGGTTGTGCTGCGTGAAATCAGTGTCATCACGCTGGCACGTTAATCTCCAGTCACAGAACTGACACAAGTTTCCTTGATCATGAGGCACGCTGGATTTCAGTATGGCATAAAAGCCATTCGGAGCTTCTGTGGCATCGCACGCAGGTTCCGATACTTCAAAAAGAGATAATTGAACGATGATTGTCACACCCCCATCAATTCAAGCTGTCTCGCCTTCGACTTGCCGGGAGATGCTGGTTTTTCAATGAGCCACGGACAGTTCGCCGCGACGAGCGACCGCACCAAATCGGGACAGACACTGTTCCCGCACATTCGCACCTGTGCGTCTTTCGGCAGCATTCGAACTTTGCCTGTGTTTCGGCTCGGTGCTGGAATGTCGATCTTGTATGTGTCCGGGAATCCTTGGGCGCGGAATAACTCACGGGCAGTCAGCATCCGCATTCCGATGTCAACGATCTCGTATTCGGCTTCGTTGACAGTGACGATTCCGAAGCGGTACTTTGTCGGCACGGTATGAATCGGTTCATCGCAGCCTTGATGGCTGTGTTCCGATCCGTAGTACTTCTGCAGGAATGCCTTGACGGCCATGTGATGCTGGCCACCGGCAGTCACAGTCTTTACTGGCTGGTCTGGAAAACCATGGCCACCGCCGGTGTTACTGGTGTAGTTGTGCGAGAGGAATGCGGCCTGCATTGATGCCGTGACAACCTGCTGTTGCGTCCCTCGCTGTGTGATCGTCGACAGTGGCTTCTCAGCGGAATGACCAACCATTCCGGTATTGTGTTGAGCAATGAATGCCTGCACGAGCGACGTCTTCCCCTGTCCGCCGGGCATGATTGTTGGACATGGCGAATCAATGGATTGGCCGATCGAATTGCCGAATTCGCGGCTGAGCACCGGGGCGACCAATGAAGCACCGTTGCCTGTTGGTACGATCGTCGGCGAAGGCTGATCAACAGTCATTGCTCGCGGTGATTGCCCGACCGCTTCGCCATAGCGAGGAACACAGTATGGGGCAACCACCAGATTCTGATCTTTATCACTGGCTGTGACCGTATGCAGTGGAACGAACGCATCTCGATTCGAACCGCCATGCTGAGCGACGGAAACAAACGGTGTTACCAACGCATCGCCTTTACTACCGTTCACTGTTGCGAATGGTTCAGTCAGCCCGCGACCTCGAAACCAGTCCCCGCCGTGATTGCAGCAGACGATGAACGGATTCGCTGCGTCGATCACGTATCGCTTCAAACCGGCAAAGATCCGCTTCAGCGTGTTCTCGGCCAACGGGCGGATGACGCCAAGCACCTTCGCCTCTTCTGGACTCAGGAAAATCGACGGACAGGGAATCGACCAATCAATAATTTCCGCAGCCGTTCGCCACGGTTTTCGTTTACCTGATTTCACCTCGGGCGAATCTGGTTTTCCGTGAGTTGGCTCCGGCCAAACGATCTTCTCCCCATCGCACCGAGCAATCACAAACAACCTTTTGCGAATCGTCGGGGCACCATAGTCACACGCCCGCAGTTGTTTCCACTCGACGGTATAGCCAAGCCGTTGCAGCTTGCGGACCCACTGTCGGAACGTCTTGCCTCTCCGCTTCGGGCACGGCACATACCACGGCGAGCCATCCTGAGCGAACTCCGGGAACCCATCGGTGCCGACCTTATGAATGACCGGCCCCCATTCCTGAAACTCTTCGACGTTTTCAAGAATGATCACTCGCGGCCTGACCTGTTCAGCCCATCGCACAACCACCCACGCCAGCGAGCGAGACTTTTTGCCGACGTCGCGGATCGGCTTGCCGCCGCGCGCCTTGGAATGATGCGTGCAGTCTGGTGAAAACCATGCGAGACCTACAGGTTGATTGCGCGTCGCAACTCGCGGATCGACATCGAACACATCTGTCGCGTAGTGTCGCGTCAACGGATGGTTCGCTTCGTGCATGGCGAGTGCTTCGGGGTCATGGTTAATCGCCACATCCGGCGATCGACCGCAAGCAAGCTCGATCCCGGTCGATGCCCCGCCGCCGCCAGCGAAGTTGTCGACGATCAACCATCGCTTTGCATGCAACCGATTGATGGGGAGCTTTCGCATGAACGTCTTCCGTGAGCGTAAGCGACATTGAAAACAAAAACCCCGCGCCAACCGGGTAAGCAGTTGGGCGGGGCCTGGAATTCGGCTTTCGCCGAGTATTCAAAAGTAGTGACCGTCCTTACCGACAGCGGGCGGAATCCTACCGCTGATTTTCTGGACGTCAATCAGGTTTAAGTCAGAAGAAACGGAGATGAGACGTGAGCAGAAATCGAAACACACGTCCAATGAACGATAATTTGGGCCTCAAGCATACATGTAACGGACTAATGGATTATTTTTGAGAAAATCGAGAACGGTCAAACAGAAAAACTTTCCCGAAAAAATAAAAATAAGGGACTATTTTTATCGACGAGCCAAAGCCGATAGGTATAATGACCCCATCACCGCAAACGACGGTGACCCAGTGAAAACGAATCACGGCCCCATTGAAGGAACACGAAAATGAGCGATCTCGAACGACAAGCCCGCTGTGACGTCCAGCCAGCCCTCAGTCTTATCGATCAACTCCGCGATGCGATGGCAGCGATCTCGAGCAAGTGGCCCGATCAGGCCAGCCAGGAGGCTCTGATCGACGCCCGAGCCTATATTGATCAAGCCGTCACCTGCCTGCTCGACGTCGGCCCTCCCCGAGGCTCGGATCGCGACTGAGGGCGAAACCCGGAGGATGGGCACGCCTGCCCGTCTTCCCTTTCTGCCGATCCGATCGGCAGCCCCATTGAAGCGTTACGTTTGTCAGAACAGATCTGCCGCAACCCACATTTTCCGGGCGAGCCATCTCGCCCGGCCCCATTGGCGCCATCATGAAAAACTGGAGCTGGTATCTGACGATCGCGGCCGTCAAGCAGTACATGGAAATCATGGGCTACATCGGCCCGCTCGAAACCGACAACCCCGATTTCGAGCGGAGCCAAAACGAACTCGGAGAAATCAGTCTGACCGCCAAGCCGGCCGACACGCCGCCAACGGCCAGCGGGGCAATCCTGTACCGTCCCAACGTCGTGATCAGCGGCAAAAAAACGCGTCTGGAATTGACAGTCCAGCCAGCGGCCCGAAAAGAGGGATCGCTCCCGCAACTCGTCCGAGTGCGGGTCAAAGGAGGCATGCGGTGAGGGAGAAAAAACTCTATTGCACGGACGAGCTTGATCTATGCCTTGCGCAAATCGCCCACGGGGGCAGCGTCAGCGAAACGATCGAGCGCCTACTCTGGTCTCACCGCGAGATCAAGGCGGCGGCGGTGGAGCTGGGCGTCATCCGTGCCGATCGCCGGAAACGCGGGGAAAGGGGCAAGGACAAGTCCCCGCGAAAAAAGGTGGCAATTGAATGTCCGCCTCAATAGAGAAAATGATACGATTAACGGCAATTCCGATCTCACTCAAAGGAATCAAAAAAAATGGCCACTCTTCCCGGAATGAATGGCGATGTCTATTTCGGCGATCCATCAAAAGACGAACTACCCGACTGGCGAGCGGAACCCGATTCCGATGTCGACGATGACGCGCCAGATCCAGATCACGCATCGCCTGAGACAATCGCGAGACTTGGATTCGATCCATTCGAGGCGCAAACATCTCTTAAGCAAGAGCATCCCAAGGCGTAAACACAGCGTCGTCAATGTACGACTCCAACGCCTGGACCGGTTGATTGCCCAGTACGCCCGACACGTGCTGGGCAACTTGCATTTTGGCAACCTGTAGCGACTTCTTGTCCGTGATGACCCGCGGATCAATCTTGTTGATTTCGGAAATCGCACGCGTGTTGGCATACATCGTACGCCAGTCCTTGGGCGTGAAATGGCCACCGTCCAGCGTCTTCGCATATTTGGCGACGCTGGAATAATTAGTCTTGAAAAGCGGACTGCTACCGCCGACTTTCGCTCTCTGTTCCAGCATTGCGGCAAGATCCTTGTCACGAATCAAATGGTCATGCCAGACTGATTCTTTGCCCATGAACTGTAGGCGAATGCCGTCTTGAGCCTTGACGACATGCCGCGCCTCCAGGGTTGTCGCTCCGTGAGATTTTAGCCAATAGCTGCCATTCTCCAATGGTCGCCCCTCTTGGACTCGCTTGGCGATTTCGGCTGCTGCGCCGGCGTCACGGATGGGTATCGTGACATCGCCAAAACGTAATGCCACCGATGGAGATCCGTTTTTCTTCGGCGTCATTACTATGTTTTTCGAAGTCACCGGTGCATCATGGAACTTTTGATAGCCCTTCGTGTCCTCTTCACTTCCCGGTCGAGTGGCTTGCAGCAACATCAACCAAGTGGCGTCCGCATTTTCTTTCTGCGGCCCGGTGCGATGGTGTAGAACCTGCTGGATGATCCCATCGCGTTTCTCAAGCCCCTCTTTCACGCGTGCGAATTTGACGGCGCGGGTACGCTTCTCATACGCGTCGGAATAAACCTTCTTTCCTCGTCCCTTCGCGTCTTTCGCGACCACTAAAACGTCCGAATGCGGATCATTGGAAATGCGCACGTCAGTCCATGCTGGAGGAACCATTGCTGGAGTGATATGGGATGGCACATCTGATCCGTCTGCCATGACGAGTTTCGCAGACTTTCCTTTGCCAACCCTTGTCGCGGGAATCATTTCCCCTGACTGCGCTTTCGGCTTGATGAATGCTTTATCAGCTTTTTTCGCCGATATTGTTGATGTGTTTTTCGGCGCGAACTTACCCGCATTATCAGGCTGACCGCGTGGATGCTGCGCTTCGTCAAAATCTGCATGTGAATATCTGGCGATGCTGAAACCACCGCGCAATGCCAGCCCGGCCGCAACCGCGATCGAGATTCGTGAATAACGATCGACGCAAATCGCTTGCGGCTGTGTGGGCTTGATTTGCTCAGCGGAATACCGGGCGACAGCTGATATGACAGAGTCCCTTAATCGTGAGTAACGATCGGCGTCAGGTTTCGAATCATCTGTCAGCGGAATTTCGTTTTTTTTCCGAAACTTATCACTGAACTGAAACTTATCGAACTCAAGTTCCGCGCCAGTCAATTCACACGGCCCAACGTACTTCTGACCTTCACCGGCATTCACGTACGCAATCGTCAGGTGTGGCTTGTAGTCCGGATACGTCGAAGTGTGCTCTGCCTGCTTCAGCAAATCGTGTAATCGGTGGATGTCATCGCCCTGGACGTCGATCTTGACGACGTCGTAATCCTTGTCGCCTTCCGCCGGAAACAACGTGACGTCGCCCAGGGTGATACGGACTGGGCCGAATCCAGCAACAAGTTCCTGAACTTCTTCTGACGAATCGGCGTGGAGCCCATAAAGCACCGTGATGTGCGGGTTCTCTTCTCGACCGTCTTCAGCCAGTTCTTCATCAGGAATTGATTCGGAAAACTGACGGATCAGATCGGCTACTTTATCGCCATCCCCACAGGGACCGCCGATACACGTAGCGTCCTCGATGTCAAGTTGAGTCGATGAGAACTTGTGCGGCTCTGGCTGCTCTTCCGTGGTTGATACATCATCGTCGGGCGCATCACCAAGCAACGGAGAAACGTAATCCACGTCATCATCTGCGTCCGCATCCGCATCATCGTCTGATGACTGGCCAACAATCGTCCGTAGAGTCGATGTGAAATCGCGAAACGCCTGCGTCAATTGTTCGGCGAGCAATTCGCGGGACTGTTGAGGAATGACGTTCGCCATGTTCGAATCCTTCGAACCAATAGAAAATAGAGATCAGAAATCAAACCGCGGTGACAACAGATGACTTTTCGTCACCGGGCGGATTCGCAGCGTCTTGCGGGGCTGGCGATGCATCGCCGCCAGAATCGCCACCAGGCTCACCCGCTGGATCTTTGCCGCCACCATCCCCGCCGTCACCGTCGCCACTATCCGCTCCCGATCCACCAAAGCCCGGCGCCATTCCTGGAGACGATGGCGGAGATTGCTGCTTCACCAATACTTCATCAGTCGGCCCTGGCAACCTGCTGCCAATCGTGTCCATCACGTCTTTCGCGTTGATCCGACAACCCATCTCGTAGGCTTGCCGGTAAGCCTCCATCTTGTTTTTTGCGTCCTCATCCTCAGTTTCGATTCGAAGCTTCAGGCGAATGTGTCGCGATTTCGGGAAGTTCCACTGCTGGATCGGTCGCACCAATTGGCGGGTAAGAGTTTCCTCGAGGTTCGTCGCGTCATACTTGATGATTTCAAGGAATGTCCCCAAGTGAAGATCGGCAACACCAGAACCGAGCCCGGTCGCGTCCGCTTCACTGGTGAGAGTCTGGCCCAGGATGTAACGTTTGATCCTGTGTCCGAAGTATTTCTCCAAAATGTCTTTCAAGCATTCAATCCCGGCCATGCCTGGCTCGATGATCTGGACGCCATACTGATGGCCTTCATCACCTGCAGGGATCGGCACCAGCGTGATGTTACGTTGGCCCCCCATACGTTGAGTCGCTGCTGTCTTGACTTCCGCTTTCGCTTGTTCGTTCCCGGCCGGAAACATCCAGAGTTCAATTCCGCCAGCGGAGCGCTCGAGGTATTCCATCAGAAACGCGAGGCATGCCTGTTTCTGGAACCATTCCCAATAGATCCTCGAGCGAATGCCGACCCCGTGAAGATTATTCGCCGTCATGACGTCTTCAAACGCCGAATCTTCGATCATGTGCTTGTGGACGACACACAGACGCTGCTCGGCTTCGCTCAAAAAATACGCCAGACCGCGTTCAGTCGCTTCGACCTTCCAGCGATTCTTGATCAGATCATTTTTGGCCCAATTCCCGATGCCGATCCGAATCCCCATCTGGCCTTCGAATGCCCCATCGTGGAGATTGCCGTCATCGAAGCGAAACACGAGTTTGTCGCCGTGGATCGGTAGCCAGCCTGTTTCCATTGAATGCCGCGGAGTCGGCAGACATCGCATGCGGCCGGCAATATTTTGCCAACCGTAACGGTTCTGGATTCCGGACTTCCCGTACCAAATCGCTTCCTGCAGGCAGCGTTTGTATTCCGTGAACCGGCAAATCTCGGAAATAATCTTCGTCATATCTGACGCGAGATCCTGCTGCTCCTGGCTGCTGTCGTCTTCGGGCTCAAGATGCCAGTTGAGCAGCGATGTACACCGCTGACGGGCTTCAAGGCACTCCATGATCCCGCAGTCATTACGCATGTTTCTGGCGTTATCGAGCGACGCGCGAACCGCCTCGTCGGACTCGCGATAAGTCCGGGCCGCCGTCGTGATGACGGCCTGATATGTGGAAATGTGCGGGAGCGCGAACGCACCGCTGTTCGGAGCGACCCAATTGATTTGCCCGTCGTTCTGTCGGACTCCCAGTTCCATGTCGCGCGGAAGCTGGACGTTTTGCAGGAACGATGCGAGTTGATGGGTGTTTGCGGACGGCGAAGGTGGGCTTGGCGCAGTGCCAGTGCCGTTCGGTGACTGACCGCTGAAAAACTGATTTTCGCCCATGTGTCGCCCCGCCAAAAACGAAAAAGGCCCGGCGACAAGACTTGTGTCTCATCACCGGGCCTGGTTGTTCCAATACCCGAGTTCAATCTGTAATTTCAGGGTCTGCCCCTGTTTGGTCTACCCCTCATTGGCACAAACCCTTGTGGTCCGTGCCGGTTCAATCCAATCCTCTGAACAAATTCATCTTCCAACCGGCTCGTATTCACTTGACCAGTCTGGCGGTGCGTAAACTCACGACGCAAAAAATACTCATTTTGACCCAGTCGCGTGGCCTTTCGTGGGACGTAATCCGTCGAACCCAGATCTTCCAGTTCGTAATGATAGCGACTGCCGCTGACTGTACCACGCACCCGCAGTCGATCCCAGACAAATCTACCCTTTGAAGCTGCAGCCTGAAACGCCATGAAAACTTCGGGATGGACGTTGAAATAGAAGTAGAGTGGCCCGGCAGCTCGAATCGCATTCTTTCGACCAGTATGCTCCAGAAACCGCACTTTGAGAGTACCGCGGCTCGGTTCTGATTCGTTCCATTCATAGCCGATTGAATGGACGTTCGACGAAACAACATCGATCATTTCACCGGTGACGATCGGATCGTTGTCATTAAACTGGTATCTTCGCCCGATGACCTGTCGCGAAGTCTGGCCTTCGGGGACGTCTGATCTTGGCGGAGGTGGAGGCTGATCGGCAGCCGCGCCGATACCGATTGATCGAGGCGGACGCCCACCAGTGTTTCCGCCCGGCGACGGACTGGGGCTCGGCGACCGTTGTGGCAACCATGCCGGCCGCGCCGGAATTTGCGCACCGTGCTGAATGTAATTCAGCAGGTCCGACGCCGCTTCCATCTCTTGCTGAATGCTGTCAGTCAATGACCTGCCGGACGGCCGCAGCATCGCACTGACCAAGCTGCCGAGCGGACCAAGTTGGCGAATCACTTCATCAATAATCTGAGTTCGAACGAAATCACTGACACGTCCGTAACGCTCGACTTGGTTCATGCCGTGAGTTTCGGACATCAACTGTTTCGCGCCACGCATGACATTGCGTGCCGTCGGGGACCGCAGGCTTGAAAGCGCGTTGCCAAGCTGACGTAACGATGCGTCACGCCGCGCGGCTTCTTCCAGAGCACGTTGGACTTGGCGGAAAAGCGGGGATGTCATGACGTCTCCAGTGGAATCCCGCAGCCCTCAAACACCCTCAGCTTCTTACCGAGTGCCTTGGCTAATCGCTCGGCGGTTTCGAGGGATGGTTGACGTTCGCCGCGTTCAAGTTGATGGATCGTTTGACGCGGCATGTCGGCGAGAACGGCCAGTTCAG
>VFSW01003545.1_pt1 | contig 23395 bp, 17 predicted proteins | sample 5358111 | NCBI WGS metagenome assembly VFSW01 (sample SAMN11554181, study PRJNA540505) | mine drainage metagenome | isolation source: sediment from site ElyBrook_90M | place: USA: Ely Copper Mine, Vershire, VT | collected 2017
CCATAATAAATGGATAATCCTCCTGCGTATATACGTCTTTGTATAGTTCAGAAGGATCAGGATAGGGCGATTCGTCGGCAAACTTAACGGAGTCTTCTACCTGCTGCTTCACCTTTTTTTCTGTAGCTTCCACTTCGGCATCGCTTATCCATTTGTTCTGCTTCAGCAGGTTCAGGGTATGCTCTATCGGGTCCTGTGCCTTATATTCCTCTACTTCCTCCTTGGTGCGGTAGGTGGCGGGGTCGCTCATGGAATGCCCCCTGTAGCGGTAGGTTTTTACCTCCAGCAATGTCGGGCCCTCCTTCTTTCTTCCGCGTTCTGCCGCTTCGGCAACGGCTTCATGCACGGCTTCGCAGCGCATGCCGTCGACGGGCACCGAAGGCATGTTATAGCTTCTGCCCAGTTCGTACAGTTCCGTAACGTTGCTCGTCCTTTCTACCGATGTGCCCATGGCGTACTGGTTGTTTTCAATGATAAAAACCACCGGCAGCTTCCAGGTCATGGCCATATTAAATGTTTCGTGAAAGGCGCCCTGCCTTACCGCGCCGTCGCCCATGTAACAAAGCGTAACGCGATCGTTTTTATTATACTTATCGGCAAAGGCTATTCCAGCGCCGAGCGGAATCTGCCCGCCTACGATGCCATGGCCGCCAAAAAAACGGTGCTTTACATCAAAGATATGCATAGATCCTCCTTTGCCCTTGGAGCAGCCTGTGGCTTTGGCAAACAGTTCAGCCATTACATATTTAGGCTCAAGCCCCTTGGCAAGGGGATGAACGTGGTCGCGGTAGGCGGTAATGATGTTGTCATCGGGCCGGATGGCGCTAACGCTGCCGGCAGCAACTGCCTCCTGCCCTATATACAGGTGGCAGAAACCCCTTATCTTTTGCTGAATATATGCCTGCTGGGCCCGTTCTTCGAAGCGGCGCATGAGCAGCATGGTTTCGTACCACCATAAGTATTGCTCTGCGGTATATTTTTCAGCCGCCTGCTTTTTAGTCTTCACATTTGTCATCTTTATAGGAAGTATAAACTGCAAAAGTAGCAAAATTAGCGTATCGAAGGGAAGTACCCGCTTCGGTACGAAATGGTAATTTTGCAGCCGTACTTGTGATTCACTAAGATATGAAGAAACTTTATTCAGCAGCCCTGCTTACGCTGTTGTTTTGTTACGGAGCGCATGCCGCGACTATCGGCGGTGTGAAAGGGGTGTGGCGCGGCAAGCTTAACCTGGGCTCCGCTTCACTACATATCGTTTTTCATTTGAGCCGAATGCAGGATGGAGGCTATGCCGCCACCATGGACAGCCCTGATCAGGGTGCAAGTGACATAGGCTGCGACAGTGTAAGGCTGCACAACGACAGCCTCTTTATTCATATCGCCGCAATACATGGTTCGTACACCGGAAGGTTGGCTAACGACTCCGAAATAGACGGAAACTGGATGCAGAACGGGTATATGCTGCCTTTAAAGCTGCTTAAAAGCAAAGGTGAGGAACCTGCACCGGCGGAATTAAACACGGACAGCAATTGTAACGAGACGGCCATAACCCTGCACACCCCTACCGGCGATATTTTCGGAACACTCTGCACCCCCAAAGGCTTTACAAAAGGCCCGGTGGCTCTTATCATTGCAGGCTCCGGACCAACTGACAGGAATTGCAACGGCCCGCTTCTAAAGACCGATGCCTATAAAATACTCGCCCATGAGCTGTCCGACAGCGGCATTGCATCGGTCAGGTATGACAAAAGGGGGATTGCCCAAAGCAACAAAGCTATGCCTGACGAAGCGGCCTTACGTTTCGGTGATCTTATAGATGATGCCGAAGGATGGATAAGACTGCTTAAAGCAGATAGCCGTTTCACGCAGGTTGCAATTATAGGGCACAGCGAAGGCTCGCTGATAGGCATGGTGGCAGCCCGCAGCGCAGGCGCAGTCGAATTCATCTCAATAGCAGGCGCCGGCGAAACCATTGACAAGATATTGAAAAGACAGTTGCAGAACCTGTCCGGTGGCAAGCGGGATACTGCATATTCCATTATAGACAGCCTTGCCGCAGGCCATACCGTTTCCAACGTACCGCCCGCCTTTTATCCCCTCGCCCGAAAAAGCGTGCAGCCCTATCTTATATCGTGGATGAAGTATAACCCTGCAGTTGAAATACATAACCTTGCCATGCCGGTTTTAATTATTCAGGGAACAAATGATTTGCAGGTAACCGTGCAGGACGCAAAGGAGTTAAGCGAGGCGGATAAGAACGCGAAATTGGTTCTGCTGGATAAAATGAACCATATATTCAGGGATGTGGATGGAGGCAAGCAGGCAAACCTGGCTACTTATAATAATCCGCTTCTGCCTATCGATAACAAACTCGTTAGCAATATCTGTGATTTTATAAATAAAAAGTAGAAAGAGATTCCCGATAACTACTGCGGGGAACTTGCCGGAACATCTTCTTTGTAAGTCTTTGCAGAAAAAAGGTTGTACTTCAAAATACACCATATTGTTCTGAATACATCTTTCCAACCTATTTTCTTGCCGTCGCTTCGGGTGCGCCCGTAATAGGATATGCCTACTTCATATATCCTTATTCCCTCAATCTTCGAAATCTTAGCTGTTACTTCAGGCTCAAAGCCAAATCTTTTTTCCTGCAGATTCAGGCTCTTTATAATGCCTGTTTTAAACAGTTTATAGCAGGTTTCCATATCGGTAAGATTCAGGTTTGTGAATATATTGGAAAAGCCGGTAAGAAACCTGTTGCCTCCCGAATGCCAGTAATTCATTACCCGGTGGCTCCTGCCTCCTATGAAACGCGATCCATACACAACATCGGCCGAGCCTTTAAAGATGGGCTGGAAAAGCAAGCTTATTTCATCGGGGTCGAGTTCAAGGTCGCTGTCCTGAATTATTAGGTAATCGCCTGTTGCAAGTTCAATCCCAGTATGAATTGCCGCTCCCTTGCCTTGGTTCACCGCTTTATGGTGGATGATCAGTTCATTAGTTTTCTTAAATTCTTCGGGGCGCTTTTGGTATGTTTCAAAATAGCTGTCGAGTATTTTTGCCGAATTGTCTTTTGAGCCGTCATTCACTGCTATTATTTCTTTGTACATGTTGTTTGGCAGGGACACTTCCAAAACCCTGTCGAGAAGTGCGGCTATGGTGCCCTCTTCGTTGTACACCGGAATAAGTATGGTCAGTTTCGGCATTTTTTCATAGTAGAATGGTGGGCAATATTAGCTTTTTTCCTTATACTCTTTTCGCAGCACCCTTCTCATCACCTTATTCGATGCCGTTCGCGGCAACGTGGGAATAAGCACCACCTCCTTTATCCTGAACAATGGGTTCAAATGTTTTGCTATTGCCCGCTGCATCTCTTCTTTCATTGTTAGGGTATCGGTACCGGCCCCCTTCGCGGGAACAACATACAGCACCAGTTCGCTGGGTCCGCCCTGCGGCGGGTCGAAAGCTATTGCCGCCGATTCGCTTACTCCCTTTACCTCTGCCACCGCTCTTTCTATTTCGGCAGAACTAACTTTTATACCTCCCAGGTTCATGGTATCATCCACCCTGCCCTGCGCCCTGTAATAGCCTCCGCCAAGGGCAAGCAGTTCATCGCCGTGGCAGCGCAGAATAGGCTTCATGTTCCATTCGCCATATTCACCGCTTATAGGAACGCCTGCTGCGCCAGTAGCTCCGGCAGGCAATGCAGGCGCCTTGCTGTAATATACTTCGTGGTGATCTTTGTTCAGCAGATTAACCGATAAGCCCATGGAAGGCGGTATAAGATACATTTCGCCGCTATCCGATTGCTTTCCCGATTCGTCCAGTAAAATAAAATCGAGGCCGAGGGTAGGGGTTGAAAAAGCAGCGGGAGATGCCGGCTGTACCATTGTTCCGGTGGCATAACCACCGCCTATTTCGGTTCCTCCGCAATATTCTATTACGGGCTTGTACCCTGCCCGCGACATCAGCCACAGGTAATCGGAAAAGTTCGATGATTCTCCTGTGGAGCTGAACGCGCGTATGCTATTCCAGTCCAGCCCTTTCATGCAGTCCGTATCAATCCAGCGCTTCACTATGCTTGGTACCAGCCCGAGCATATTCACTTTTGCATCGCGCACAAACTCGCCGAATTGCCTGCCCGTGGGCGCTCCGTAAAACAGTGCAATGGTTCCCTTGTTGATGAGTGTTGCAAAAATGAGCCAGGGTCCCATCATCCAGCCGAGGTTGGTGGGCCACGCCACTACCGTGCCGGGTTTTATATCATGATGCAGATAGCCGTCGGAGGCGCATTTAATGGCGGTGGTGTGGGTCCAGGGTATGGCTTTAGGATCGCCCGTGGTACCCGACGAAAAAAGAATGTTCATTACATCGCCGGGGTTGCAGCTGACCGGAGAAAATCTTTCATCGCCGCCCAAAAAGCTGCTCCAGTCCAGATCGCTCTTGCGCAAACCGGAAACAGGTCCGTTATCAAGGGGCAGCACTACGACTTTAAAGGGGTTTGCTTCAAGAACCTTGGAGTAAAGTGGTATTTTTTTTCCGCCCCGAAGTATAAAGTCCTGTGTGAAAATAAGTTTAGCCTGCGATATGCGAAGTCTTTTTTCTATTTCATCGGGGGCGAGGCTGTCGGCAATAGACACAACGGCGCAGCCGGCCTTCACTATGCCCAGATAAATAGCAACGGCTTCGGCTGTCATAATCATATCAATGGCACAGCTGTCTCCCTTTTTAATGCCTGCCTGTATCAGGCTATTGGCAATGCGGTTGCTTAGTTTGTCAAGCCCTTCATAGGTCATGCTTTTAACCGGGCCATGCTCTCCCTGGTATATGATAGCTGTAGTCTTACCCTCTGCCCCGAAGCAGCTTCGGGCTATATTCATGGCTGCGCCTTTTAGCCATAGGGGGCGCTCCGGACTGTTGTTCTCAAATTCGACTGTGGAAGTGTATTTTTTATCCAGCACTATTCCAAGCTTTTTTGTCATCATCTGCCAGAATTCGCTGCGATGGGTAACCGACCAAAGGTGAAGTTCCTTATAGGTATTTAACCCTAATTCTTTTTGCAGCAATCCTATATTGGTCGCCGGAATTTCAGAAGGCTCGGGCAGCCAGGCCGGAGGGGGGCCTTGTTTGTTGTCCCAGCCGGCATACACGGTGTTGAACAGGAAATGGTGCAATTCAAAAGGATGTTCAGGGGCGAGCAATTGCTTCGATATGTTTCGCCAGCATTCTTCCGGAGGCAATTCGCCGGCCCAGCCGTTTATAAGGGATATCCATTTTGCGACGGTGGCAGGCTCAAGGAATTTTTGCAGTTGGGAAGCTGAAACCGGATCCATGGGGTATATGAAGTTAATACGATGGGTTCTGCTTGTCGTACTTGTCGCAATTCAGCTCAATAGTAACAGGTTTGTCGGGTTTCTGGAAATCGCCCTGATAGAGATTGATGGAATGGTCGGCGCATACCTTTTGCATATAGTATGCCCACACAGGCAGCGCCTCGCTGGCCCCCTGCCCGTATTCCATGTTTTCAAAATGTATTGCCCTGTCTTCAAATCCGCTCCAACAGCCCGAAACCAGATCGGGGGTGATGCCTATGAACCAGCCGTCGGAATTGTTCTGGGTGGTTCCCGTTTTGCCGGCTATAGACAGGGTTGAGGGGAATTTGTACTTGTAACGCAGCCTTACCCCGGTTCCATAATACACCACGGCTTCCATCATGTTCAGCATCACATAAGCATCCTGCGGGCTCATTGCCTCGTCGGTTTTAGGTGTAAATTGTTCAAGCACCCTGCCATTTTTATCTTCTATCCTCGTAACGAAGGTCGGTTCTATCCAAATACCCTTATTGGCGTAAGTGCAGTAAGCTCCCACCATATCGCTTACCGATATTTCGGGTGTTCCGAGACAAATGGAGGGTACGGCATCTATGGGTTCGGTTATGCCCATGTGCCTTACTATCTTAATTACTGCCTGGGGTGTAAAATCCTGTGTCAGGGCGGCGGCTATCCTGTCAACCGACAGGGCCAGGGCGTATTTCAGGGTCATTATCTTGCCGTCGTCGTCTTTATCGGCATTTTTAGGTGTCCAGCTCTGGTTGTCGTAGTTTATGGTAATGGGCACATTGGGCATTTTGTAACAGGGCGAGTATCCGTTTTGTACGGCAAGCGTGTATATAAATGGCTTGAAGGTAGAGCCCACCTGCCTCTTGCCTTCCATCACGTGGTCGTATTTAAAGTACCTGTGGTCAATGCCTCCTACCCAGGCTTTAATATAACCTGTATGCGGGTCAATTGAAACGAAGCCGCATTGCAGGAAACTCTTTGAATACCGGATGGAGTCCATAGGGGTCATGGTGGTATCGAGGGAGTGGCGGCTGTTCCTCCAAGTGAAGAGGGTCATGGGGGCGGGAGTATTGAAATTTTTTGAAATCTCCTTGTCCGATATGCCTTCCTCCTTCAGCAGGCGGTATCTGTCGGAGCGACGTTCCGATTCATTGATGAGGTCCTCTATCTGCGATTTGGTAAGACGGAAATCATAAGGCGCATTTTTCCGGTTTTTAATCTCCTTAAAAAAGCACGGTTGCAGGGTTTTGCAGTTTTCTTCAACCGCCTGTTCGCCATACTGCTGCATCCGCGAATCAATGGTTGTATAAATTTTCAGTCCGTCCTTATAAATGTCATAGTGGGAGCCGTCGGGCTTAGGGTGCGTTTCGCACCATTTGCGCATAAAGTTGTCGCGCAGGTATTCGCGGAAATAAGAAGCGAGCCCTTCGTCGGGGTTTTCGGGGCGGAAATGCAGCGCCACGGGTATTTTTTTAAGTGAATCGTACTTGTGCTGCGATATGTAGTTGTACCTCATCATCTGGTTCAGCACCACGTTCCTGCGTTCGAACGACAGGGCTTTGTGGCGCACGGGATTGAACAGGGCGGGGTTTTTTTCCATACCTACCAGCACGGCAGCCTGTTCTATCTTCAGCGAATCGGGCGAGGTATTGAAGTAAATACGCGCCGCCGACTGTATGCCTACGGCGTTGTTAATAAAGTCGAAACGGTTCAGGTACATGGTTATCAATTCCTCTTTGGAATACTGCCGTTCCAGCTTTGCCGCTATCACCCACTCCTTGAACTTGCGGAAGGCGAGCTTTATTTTACCCATGTTGGTTTGGCGGGGAAATAACATTTTGGCGAGCTGCTGGGTAAGGGTGCTGCCTCCGCCCGACGAGGAATGGTGCAGCAGGAGGGTTTCTATAAATACCCTGAAGAGGCTTCGCAAGTCAATGCCGGAGTGGTCGTAAAAGCGGGCGTCTTCGGTAGCCACCAGCCCGTTCACCACATAGGGGCTTATGTCCTTATATTGTATCTGCGACCGGTTCTGCACATAGTATTTGCCAAGCACCTGCCCGTCGGATGAATAAACTTCGGAGGCCAAAAATGTCTGGGGGCTTTCCAGTTCCTCGAAGGTGGGCAGCTTGCCGAAAACACCCGCTGCCGTGCCAAATACGAGCAGCATCAGCAACATGAGCGGTGCAATCACTATTATCCAGAATATACGTAGGTATTTCCTGTAACTATGTTTGGCGGAGGATGTCAAAACAATGTGTTATAAAGGGGTAAAATTACAAAATAGCATTGTAATAGTTTCATTGAATTCTGTTTTGCCCCCTGAATCTGGGTTTCGTTGGAGTATCTTCAGGTAAGTTTTATTTATATCCACAAGCTATCTCAAAAATAGTGAGTTTTTAACAACCAGTATTTAATGGGTTGATAATAAGGGATGAAAGATTTGAGAAATAGAGTAGGGGCTTTGCATAAAATAAAGGAATTAGGAGAAAAGCAATGGGCTGTTATCAGTCCCTATATACTTTAACAATTTACATCGCCCACTTTAAGGCTGATTAAATATTTCACCGACTTGATGTGAAAATTTTAATTTTCAAAGCAGTATAAAAAAAGGGGGGCAGTGATCCCTGCCCCCTTTAATATTTACTTAACTTATTTCAATGATGCGGGAAGATTTAACCTTTGCTTCGTCCGATTTTGGTATGCTGACATGCAATATGCCATCCTTGTATGTGGCCTTTATTTGGTCCTTTTCCACCATTTCTTCCGGAAGCCGGAACGAGCGGCTGAAGGATTCATAGCTGAACTCACGCAGGGTGTATTTCCCCGAAGTATCCTTCTCTTCTTTCTTGGTTTCCCGTTGTGCAGAAATCATCAGCAGGTCATTCTCCAGTTCTATCCTGAAATTATTCTTTTCAAGACCTGGAGCGGCCACTTCTACCTCAAAGCCCTTTTCATCTTCACTGATGTTTACAAAAGGGGGCGTGGCATTGCCAGCTACTGGTCCAGAAGGCCAGTCGAACAGATTGCCGGAAAGGAAATCTTCGATAAAAGTCGGAAATTCGGGGAGCAGGCTCCCATTGTGGTTTGATTTTACAAGTGTTTTCATAATCAGTCCTCCTTAAATTTTATGTCTGCATTTTTACAGACGGGGTTAAAAATTAATTTGAATTAATCATAACAGATTGCAATCTCAATTTGGGTAACGACAAAAGCTGTGCCATAAAATTCATGACAAATGTTAAAAAATGTTAACCGGAATGATGTTATTACTTTACATCTGGCCCACTCCCCCGGGCGCAGTTTTCAACTATAAGTCAGTCTCTCCGACAAATAATATTATTTCAGCTCGGTAGCCACATCCCCTGTAAGGGTATTAAGGAATGCCACAATATCATCAGCCTCCTTACCGCTTAGTTTTTTATTTAACTGAAGCTGTGCCATAATTCCAACAGCATCCTTCAGGCTGCTTACACTCCCATCATGGAAATAGGGCCCTGTTTTTGCAATATTTCTTAACATAGGGACTTTAAACACAAATTTATCGGCTTCATTCTTTGTAAGGTCATATCTGCCACTATCTATTTTAGTGCTTTTGGTATAGTCCCAATAGTTTCCGAACAATCCGAACTTCTGAAACATTCTTCCGCCAATCACATTGCCCGAGTGGCAGTTGATGCAGCCGGCAGAGATAAATGTATTCAGCCCCTCTTTTTCCTTATCCGTCAAAGCTGTTTGGTCGCCCTTCAGGTAAACATCGAACCTTGACGGGGTTATCAGCCTCCTTTCGAAAGCGCCGATGGCTTTCTGTACATTCAGAAATGTAAGGGTTTTTTTGTCTTCAGGGAAAGCCTTTGCAAACAAATCCTGATATTCTTTCACCTTCGAAAGGCGATTAATTAAAAAATCTTTATCTGGTATGGCCATCTCCACCTTGTTCAGGATAGGGCCGCCCGCCTGTTCCTCCACATCCTTTGCCCTGCCATCCCAAAACTGGGCAAACTCCAAGGCGGCGTTAAATACAGTGTTGGCATTGCGCCCGCCCAACTTTTTATCATTCCCGGCAGAAAACCTTTCATTATCCACGCCATAGGTATTTAGGTTATGGCACGAATTGCAACTGATGGTATTATCTTTGGATAGCCTGACATCGAAAAATAAAGTTTTCCCCAATTTCACCTTATTGTCGGTAACAGGGTTGTCTGGGTTATCCGCAACCAATGGCAGGGTGCCAAAAATATTGGCAGCCGTAGCATGAAGTATGGAATCGCGGCCGGCTTTGTCTTTTTCCTGTTGACTTATTCCGGCAACCTGATCCTCTTTTGTATTACCGCAACTTATTAAAGTGAGTACGGCAACCCCGAAAATTAATTGCTTAATCATATTCGTAAAATTTATCATTACAAAAGTACAGCAGGGTTACATACACAGAATGATATGCCTCACCCCGGATACTGACAAATATCACCAATAGAAAAGCAGGCAAATAATCAGATGCCACCACACTCGGTAACAGGGTTAATCGTGCGGGTTCGGCCCTAAAATGCAATCGTTAATTTAAATGTTCGTATATTTGCGAACTATTAAACTAATGAACATGTCCGGCAAAATGATTTATGAGCTTCATGCCCAGGTGTGCAAAGCCCTTGCACACCCCTTGCGCATTGAAGTGATTGATGTACTGCAAAAAGGCGAACTCTGTTTTTCCGACATACTTGAGAATACAGGCGGCCTGAAATCGAACCTAAGCCGGCACCTGTCCGTAATGGTAAGCAGCGGCATATTGAAGGTAAGAAGAGACAGCCGAAGCAATTATTACAGCCTCTCATCTGCAAAGGGTGCTAAAGCCTGCGCCATAATGCGCGAGGTATTGATTGATAAATTAAAAAAGCAGCAGCAGATGCATCGGCTCCTTCTCAACTAAAGCAAACAAATAAAATAATAAACAACCCAAACATCATGAAAAGGATCATCCTCCCCGTTCTGATTCTGGCCGCCGCCGGAATAATATTCGCCTGCCACAATCCTGCTATGCAAAACACGCCTGAACCGTGGACAAGGAACCAGCTGCTGGAACCTGCCGCCCTTGCCGCAACCATCAACAACCCCTCGGCCGCCAAACCTGTTATTTTCAGTATTGGCCCCGCCGGGCTTATCAAAGGAGCGGTTGACATAGGCCCCGCACACGAAGACGACAACCTGGGAAAACTGAAGAAAGAGTTAAGCAAGCTCCCTAAAAACACAGCCATTGTGGTTTATTGCGGATGCTGTCCGTTTGAACACTGTCCCAATATACGGCCCGCCTTTAAACTTTTAAACCAAATGGGATTTACAAACCAAAAGCTTTTAAATCTTTCTGACAATTTAAGAGTGGACTGGATCAGCAAAGGATACCCAATGGCCGACTGAAAAGAGCTTAATGGTAAATAAGCCAAGGCAAGAGTGCTTAAGCACATCCATTTAACAAAAGACAGGGGGATGAGTGCTATGACAGAACCGGAATACCTGATGACGGATAGCGAAAAAGATTTTGTTTTTTTAATTTTGCAGAAGATGGGAACGACATTCACTTCAACTCTAACCTGCCCGAATTGCGGGCACAAAAAGACTGAACAGATGCCGGCCGACTCCTGCCAGTTCTTCTATAAATGCGAAAATTGCAAAACAGTATTAAAGCCAAAGCAAGGCGATTGCTGTGTCTTTTGCAGCTACGGCTCCGTGCCCTGCCCACCCGTGCAGCAAAGCAAAAATAACAAACCGTGCTGCTGATAATTTATTAACTAACTACACTAAAAATACAAATTATGGAATCGGACAACAACAGAAATTTTTGGGAACAGAGGTGGAAGGATGCCAATACCGGCTGGGATTTGAACGGCGTTTCGCCTCCAATAAAGGCATATATTGATACGATAAAGAATAAAAATATCACCATACTTATTCCCGGCTGCGGCAACGCCTACGAAGCCGAATACCTGCTCAACAATGGTTTTACCAATGTTACCCTGATAGATATTTCGCCAACCCTTGTAAATAAGCTGAAGAAGAAATTTGAAGGCAAACCGGTACAGGTTGTGAACGGCGACTTCTTCCGGCAAAGCGGGAAATATGACCTTATCCTTGAACAGACTTTTTTCTGCGCCATCGACCCCTCAATGAGAAGGGAATACGTATCTAAATGTTGTGAGCTCCTCAACCCGCACGGGAAAATAGGAGGGTTGTTATTTGGCGTCAATTTTGATAAGGAGGGGCCGCCATACGGAGGTGTGATAGCGGATTATGAAAAACTGTTTGCTCCTGCATTTAACCTCCTTAAGCTGGAGCCCTGCCGGAACTCTGCCCAACCTCGGCAAGGCAACGAACTGTTCATTGAGTTCGAAAAAAAATAGAGCCCTGTATATTCTAACGGCTCTCTTTTACCTCATTCTCCGCTAATGAGGGCGCAAAAAGCTCCCCCGTTGGGCGAAGGCTGCACTTTCGCCCAGCCATAACATTTTACCTGAAGGGGCATCATATCAATAACCCCTGTCGTTTACAGTCAGGGGATAGCGACACAGTCCATGTATTCGCCCCCTCCTCCCTTGACGTTTTAAAACCCCGAAGGGGTATCATATCAATAACCCCTGACGTTTACAGTCAGGGAGATATCGACACCACTTATGCACACGCCCCTTCCCGCCTGGAAGGGGTTGGGGGATGGGGTAAAACAGATGCATATTATCTCCCTTCTTTTCGCAAACCACGAAGTAGTATGTTAAATCGACCTTAGGAAAAATGGCGTCCGGAAAGAGGCAGGGTATACCTGTAAATAGTTATGAGTATATACTAAACAGAAAAAAAATAGTATTTGAAGTTCCGCCGCTTTGGGCGGAACAAGTTTACTTTGTTGAGTGAACACTAAAAGCAGTAAAAGCTACTCCTTTTCCCCTTCAAAATAAAAGAAAGAATCCACCCTCGAATCCTCAAAAATCAAGCGATAAACCGGCGCTTATCTCTATAAGCCCTACGTTCATGAATTTGGCTATGTTGTATTGGCTGGCATTAACGCCGTTGGTGTTGGCCGTAAGCGTGCTGTAATACGGAAACCTGATGATGGCGCCTTCGTAGCCTGCGCTAAGGTGAAATGATACACCCAGGGCTCCTTCGGTAGGCACCGTGTACTTAATACCCGCCCCGAGGCTATAGCCAAACCCGCCACCTACAGGCCAGGTAACGGTAAGGGTATCCTGCAAGCCGTTATAATTCAACTCCGGACTGTACAGATGGGCGACACCCGCCAAAGCGCGGAACTCGAGGCTGCATGCCTCGGAAACCGGAAGGATGTACTGCGGCCCGGCCAGGAATTGCCACATGAAGTACTGGTGTGTGGTATATACAAAAACAGTGTTCGGAGGATAGGGCGCATGATACTGGGCATTGAGGGCGTTGATGTCGAAACTCTCCTGATTGCCTGAATAGGCCAATATGACACTGAAATTACCGGCTATCCTGCAAGCCGCATCAATACTGAAATGGAACCCCTGCCTCGCATAGCCGCTTATCCTGCCTGTATCAGGCCCCGTGCCCCTGCTCATGGGCAGCCTTGAAGCGGAAATGCTCCCATACTCGCCCACAGGATAGCCGTTACCGAGGCTGAAGCCGACAGAAAATCTTTTGGGCGAAGGGCTGTCGTCGTCCGAAATTTCGTCCTGGGCCATGCAAGTATTGCAGAAGGCAGACAGCCAAATGCAGCAAAGAACTACCGACTTCACCGGGGCTTTAATTATGTACTGCATCTTTCAGGTTTCCGTTGTTGAGTAAAAAGACAAGCCCTGCCTGCGTGTAATAAGGCGATCCAAAGCCAAACCCTGCCTCTGCCTGGGCTCCCACATGCGCTGTAAAAAAATACCTTATGCCCCCCAGCAGGGTCATGCTGAACTGCGAATTGTTAGGCAGGATAAGCCCGTCGGCCGAGGAAACGATTACGGGTATATACTGGCTGTTGGCGCCGTTAGCCCAGTTGTCCGTTTCGCTCCACACACATACATCAATCCTTCCGCCTGCATAGTATTGCAAATTTTTGTTGTACCTGCCTCCGAAATAATAGACGCCTCTTATGCCAAGCGAGTACTCGCGGAATACTACCGACGAGGGATAAAACGGTTGTCCGTTGGGCGAGGAGCAGGTCATGGTCTGGCTGCCTGCCACCACACCTATGCTCATGCTGTCTGATTTATAATAGTCTATACCAAACTCAAAAGCAGGCAGCAGCTTAAAGGAATAAGGGTTGGAGGCGTACTGGTAATAGTAGTACTGCTCCATGTTCATGGACGAAAAAGGCGCAGGCTGGTAGCTTATCCCTCCTTCCACATTCCAGTTGCGGAAGAGCAAGTAATCTGCCGAACAACTGAACAGACCGGAGCCCCTGGTTGAATGTTCATTGTTATAATAAATGGCGTCAGTCATCGGCCCCTCCAGAAACGGCAACTCTCCGTAACCCGCCGAGGGCGTTAAAACCAGCGGATGCTTTACTCCTGTGCCGCTTTTTATGTTGGTATCGGAGGCAACAGATGCGTTAGCCTGTAGAACAAACAATAACTGTGGCAACAACAACAAGCTGTATAACCTTTTCACCTGCGCGGCTGTTTTGGTGGCGAATCTGATTTCAAGGGATAAGGCAAAGATAGGATAATTCCCCGGTACCTTCTCTTAAATGTCCTGCCACCTGCAAGAACAAAAGTAATGCCGGCAGAATAGGCAAACGGCGTTTCATTTTACTTTCAAAGTCGGAATTAATGTATCAAATATATGTTAATTTATGGGCTGTGGAGTATCAGCAGCAATACTATTTAATCTATTTTTGCCTCAATCTTGCTCTTCCGCCTGTTTTTAAATTTAACAGGGGCGCAGGGTTTAAATCAGAAGTAATGAAAGTATTAAAATTCGGCGGCACCTCGGTAGGTTCGGCGGAAAGAATGAAACGGGTGGCCGAACTGACCGATATTCCGGGTAAAAGAATAGTGGTGCTCTCCGCCATGTCGGGCACTACCGACCAGCTGGTAAAAATTAACGAGGCTCTTTCCAAAAAAAACAATAAGGAAGCCGCAACGCTTATTGGAGAGCTTGAACCGCGTTACCTAAATACCATTGATGCCCTTTTCAGGAATGAAGAATATACCGGTAAGGCAAGGGAGATAATTCGCGGTCATTTCGACTTTTTACGATCATTCACACAGGATGTTTTTACCTCGGAGGAAGAAAAGACCGTGCTGGCGGAAGGTGAGCTGATGACCACCGAAATTTTTCAGCTCTACCTTGAGGAAATCAAAATACCGTCGGCACTACTCCCTGCGCTTAACTTTATGCGCATAAACGAAGAAGGCGAACCCGATATGCCATACATCGAAAAGCATCTGAAAAAGGAATTATCAAAGCACCTGCATACCGAGTTGCTCATCACGCAGGGATATATATGCCGCAATCCGTTCGGGCAGGTGGACAACCTGAAGCGGGGCGGAAGCGATTATACCGCATCGCTGATAGGCGCGGCGGCGGGAGCAGAAGAAATACAGATATGGACGGACATTGATGGAATGCATAACAACGACCCGCGCCATGTTCCCGACACTTATCCCATAGCCGAACTGTCGTTCGACGAAGCGGAGGAACTGGCCTACTTCGGAGCCAAAATACTGCATCCCGCTTGTATATTACCCGCGCAAAAAATGAATATACCGGTACGCCTGCTCAATACCCTGCAGCCAGAGGCCAGGGGTACGGTAATAAAGCAGAATGCGGAGGGCGGATCCATTAAAGCCGTGGCCGCAAAAGACAATATAACGGTTATTAAAATAAAATCGGAGCGCATGTTAATGGCGTATGGATTCCTACGCAACGTATTCGAAGTGTTCGAACGCTATAAAACGCCAATAGACATGATTGCAACCTCCGAGGTGGCCGTTTCGCTCACCATAGACAATAATACTTACCTCGACCCCATAGTAAATGAACTGAAGAATTATGCCACTGTAGATGTGGAAACCAATCAGGTAATTATCTGCATTGTTGGCGACTTCCTTGCCGAAAAGCACGGCTACGCCACCAAAATCTTCAACTCGCTGGCCCAAATTCCAATACGGATGATCTCCTACGGAGGAAGCAAAAACAACATCTCGCTGCTAATCGGGGCAGGACATAAGAAGGAGGCGCTGATGGCCCTGAACAAAGGGGTATTCAGTAACCGATGAAAGTGAACGAACCGCATAAATTTTTAATTAACCTTTTTCTCAATCAAACACCGGCAATCTTTTAATAAAATATGTTTTCGGCAGCACAAATAAAAAGATTAAAAACCAAGCCAACGCCATTCTTTTTTTACGACACGCCCCTGCTCCTGAAAACGCTCCAGGCCATGCGGAAAGCAGCCGAAAAAAATAATGCGGAGGTGCATTATGCACTCAAGGCAAACGCCAATAAAAAGATACTTAAAATTATTCAGAGGTTCGGCTTCGGCGCCGATTGCGTCAGCGGCAACGAGGTGAGCAGGGCTGTGGAATGCCGGTTCCCGTCCTCCAAAATTGTATTTGCAGGGGTAGGCAAAACGGATGATGACATTATTAATGCACTGAAAAAAAATATAGCATGTTTCAATTGCGAATCGGCAGATGAAATAAAGGTGATAAACGCCCTTGCCGCCAGAATGAATAAAAAGGCCAACATCTCCATACGCATCAACCCCAACGTAAACGCCCATACCCACCATTACATTACCACGGGGCTCGAAGAAAACAAGTTTGGCATAAACACATGGGAGTTGCCCGAGGTGATGCAGATAACAGGCAAATGCAGGCATATCGTCTTTACCGGACTGCATTTCCATATCGGCTCGCAGGTAACCGAAATGGGGCCTTACAAAACACTTTGTGTAAGAATAAATGAATTGCAGCAGTGGTTCGAAAGCCGACGGATACGCCTTCAATCCATCAATGTGGGCGGCGGGCTGGGCGTGGACTACGGCAAGCCGGATAAAAACCCCGTTGCCGATTTTGAAGGATACCTCCGGATATTTAAAAAATTTCTGGAACTGCGCCCCGGTCAAAAACTTCATTGTGAACCCGGCAGGGCGCTTGTGGCACAATGCGGCAGTTTAATCTCCAGGGTGCTTTTTGTAAAAAATGGAAGGCAAAGCAATTTCATCATACTCGATGCAGGCATGACCGAACTTATCCGTCCGGCACTTTACCAAAGCCATCATAAAATTGAGAACCTTACCGGCCCCGGACGAAACAAAGTTGTATCTTATGATGTAAACGGTCCGGTATGCGAATCGTCCGATTGCTTCGGCAAGGCAATAGACCTGCCCGAAACAAAACGCGGCGACCTTATAGCTATACGCTCCGCAGGTGCCTACGGCGAGAGCATGGCGCTCGACTATAACCTGCGCCCGAGGGCAAAGAGCTATATGAGCGAAGAAATATAAACTAAACCGCTGCCCGTTCGCCCAGGAATTTCAGCACGCTCTGTTCTATGTTTTTTTCAAGGTTTTCCGATGGGGCGGGAGCAAATTTAAGCCCTGTTATTTTTTCGTACAATTCAATATAGCGTTGCGAAACCTCATTAACTATGGCATCGTCCATAACGGGCATCTTTTGTCCTTCCAAACCCTGAAAGCCTTTTGAAATAAGCCACTGCCGTAAAAATTCTTTCGAAAGCTGGCGTTGCGCCTCGCCTTTTTTCTGACGCTCCTCATAACCATCTTTGTAAAAGTACCGCGACGAATCGGGGGTGTGCACCTCGTCGATAAGGTATATTTTATCGTTATGCAGGCCAAATTCATATTTTGTGTCCACAAGTATCAAACCTTGTTTGGCTGCCATTTCAGTGCCTTTTTTGAACAGGGCGCGGGTGTAATGCTCCAGCATCTCATAATGCTCGCGGCTGATAAGGCCCATCTTGAGCAGTGTATCCTTTGATACATCCTCATCGTGCCCTACGTCGGCTTTGGTGGTAGGCGTTATGATCGGCTCGCGGAAGGCGTCGTTTTCATGCAATCCTTCAGACATTTTCATGCCGCATATTTCCCGCTTGCCGGCCTGGTATTCCCTCCAGGCATGGCCCGACAGGTAACCCCTTATCACCATTTCCACCTTAAAGGGTTCGCAAAATTTTCCAACGCTCACCATAGGGTGCGGCACCGATGTGATCCAGTTAGGCACTATGTCCGAAGTGGCTTTCATAAAATGGTGGGCTATCTGGTTCAGCACTTGTCCTTTATAGGGTATGCCGCGGGGCAGCACCACGTCGAATGCCGAAACGCGGTCGGTAACCACTATTACCATCATTTCGTTGTTTATGTTGTATACATCGCGAACCTTGCCTTTGTAAAAGCTTTTTTGGTTCGGAAAATTAAAGTGGGTTGCAGTGAGTGTGTTCATTTTGGAAGGTATTTAGGGTTTGTTTTGTTTCAGGTTATCGTAAATGCGGAGTATCTTTTTCACCAGCCGGTGTCGCACCACATCGTCTTCATTCAGGAATATTATTTCTATGCCGTCCACCTTTTCGAACAGCCCTATTGCCTGAAAAAGCCCTGAAGGCTGGTGGCGCGGCAGGTCGCTTTGCGTAATATCGCCGGTTACTATAAACTTGGCTGCCGCACCCATGCGCGTCAGGAACATCTTCATCTGGTTCTCCGTGGCATTTTGCGCTTCGTCGAGTATTACAAAGGCGTGGTTGAGCGTTCTGCCGCGCATAAAGGCGAGCGGGGCTATCTCTATTATCTTGTTTTCAAGGTAACTTTCGAGTTTATCTGGCGGCAGCATATCGAACAGCGCGTCGTACAAAGGTTGAAGGTAGGGGTCTAATTTTTCCTTCAGGTCGCCGGGAAGAAAGCCGAGGTTCTCGCCAGCTTCCACGGCGGGGCGCGTGAGTATTATCTTTTTCACCTCCTTGTTCTTGAGTGCCTTTACCGCCAGCGCCACTGCCGTATAGGTTTTACCGCTGCCGGCAGGTCCTACTGCAAATACAAGGTCGTTTTTTGCCGTGCTTACCACCATGCGGCGCTGGTTGGGCGTGCGTGCTTTTACCACCAGCCCGTTGTTGCCGTACACTATCACATCTTTTTCAGGGGCAGCTTCATAGGCTGCTTTACCCTGTTCTTCGCCACGCAGCAGCATCTCCAGGTCGGTTTCGGTTAGCGCCTGATGTTTTACATAGTGTTTTACCAGCAGGTGTATGGCCTTTTCAAACGACTCCAGTTCTTCGCTATTCCCTTTCACCTTTAACATATTACCGCGGGCTATAATTTTAAGCGAAGGGAAACGGTTCCTTATGATGTCCATTTTAGAATCGTTGACACCATAGAGTTCAACAGGGGGTATCTCTTTTAAAACTATTTCTTTTTCGGCTTGCATCCGCAGCAGATGATTTGAAGAAAAAAATACGTTACAAAATTAGGCAAGAAATTTTATACTACTTTTGATACTCTGAAAACTTGTGAAAAGATTTCCACATAAAAAAGTGCCGCCAATGAAACGCAGTACCGCTGCCAATTTTGCCGGCTGCCGCCTTCAATGCCTGTAATTACACTTATATCCGACATGGGGGCTTCCGGCTACTATGCCGCAGTAATAAAGGCTTCCATTTTATCCGGTCTGCCCACGGCTTCAATCGTTGATATTACGCACAACATAGAGCCTTTCAATATACTTGACGCGGCTTTCGTACTGCGCAACGCCTACCGTAGTTTTGCCCCGGGAACCGTGCATCTGGTAGCCGTAGATGCGCCTGCCGAAGGCGAAAAGCATTTTGTTGCCCTGTCTTCCGGCGGGCATTACTTTGTAGGTATTGATAATGGTGTCTTCAGCCTTGCCCTTGCCGGAATGGAGGTGAAGGCTGTTGAAGTAAGTTCGTCGCCCGGTGTCCGCGGTGGTTTATTTCCCGCAGCGGGTATTTTGGCAAAGGCCGCCAGCAGGCTTGCCGCAGGCGAACCTCCGGAGACCATAGGCAAGGAGTTCCCCGCCCTTAAGCGTCTTGCAGCATTGCAGCCTACCTATAACTCCGACCAAATTACCACGCAGATTGTTTACACCGATTCCTATGGTAACTGTTTCTGCAACCTCGATAAGTCTCTTTTTCTTGAGGTTGCTGCAGGCCGACGCTTTTTAATAGACATTAAGGGCTATACCATTGAAACCATTTCGGACAACTACGATCAGGTTCAGTCCGGCGATTTGCTTGCCATATTCTCCGATTCCGGTTTACTGAAGATTGCCCAGTCGTACGGAAATATTGCACAAATTCTGGGTTTGAAAAAGGACGACAGGATAATTATAACCTTTAACGCCTGATGCCATAGAACCCGCTTATGGCAATGCACAGGAGGCGTTGCGCCTATTTGCCGTTCTTTATTATTTTAAACTCGGTGCGGCGGTTTATGGCAAACTGCGCTTCGGTGCAATGCACGTTGGGGTTGCCACAGTCGTTCAGCAGATGTGTTTTTCCGAGCCCCTTGCCAGTTATCCTCTTTTTATCTGCGCCATGCGCCACCATATAAGCCACCGCGGCATCGGCGCGTTTCTGCGAAAGTTCCATATTGAACTCATCGGTTCCGCGCGGATCGGTATAGGCGAATAGTTCAATCCTTATCCCTTTGTTATCGTTCATTACCTTCACAACCTTGTCGAGCACGCGCGCCGCCGCGGGCAGTATATCCCACTTTTCGTAGTCGTAATAAATGTTTTCAATTATATCGAGGCTGTCTTTGGCCTTGCTTGTGTTTTTCAGGTTGAGCGCCACAATCCAGGGGTCGTACACATATATGTTGCCCATGCCTCTTTTATCGGCGGCAAGCATCGCATACCTGAACTCACCCTTTCCCGGCACAAGTTCGTGCAGTATGTTGTTTTTGGAATCGGCTATATACAGTTTCTTCATTTTTGCAATCTTCGGGTCGTTCATATCCACCTGTATCATTCTTGTTTTGTCTTCGGGCAGGTTGGTAAAAGCGAAGGAGCCGTTGGCTGCCGTAGTGGCTGTTTGCAATACATTTCCGTTGTTGTCGGTTATGCTTACCCGAACATTTGCCAGCGGTTTTTTTTCATCCGACAAGAGCACATCATGCAGTTCAAGACGCAGTTGCGGGTCATCCACCATCATCTTCTGAAGGGCGGTGGTGTCGGAAGCCAGCACCTGGAACTGGAACTTGCCGTCGGCGCCCGCATAAAGCGTTTGCAGGGTATTGCCGTTCCTGTCGGTAAGGGTAATTTTTGTTTTCCCTGCAAACTTGGTATCCGAGGGCAGATCCACTTTAAACTTATAGTTCTCGTCGGGCGGCAGGTTAGCAAATACAAATGAGCCGAAGGCATTGGTGGATACGGTTTGAACAACGGTTCCGCTGCCGTTCATCAGGCTTACCTGTGCACCCGGCATGGGTTTTGCACTGTCGCCTGCAAGCAGGTTGCCCGAAATGTTGATGTTGTTGTCGGAAGCGTTCATCTGGGGCATGGTGGTTAAATCGGGCGGCAGGGCGCTGAACACAAATTTCCCCATTTTGCTGTTTTTAAGGCTTACTGCCACCACCCTTCCCGTGCTGTCGGTAAGGTAAAACTTCTTTTTACCTGTAAAGCGAGGGTCGTTTTCATTTACCTCCACATAATATCTTTTGTCGGGTTCCAGGTTCTCAAATCTGAATTTTCCTCTGGAATCGGTATTGGCGGTGGCAAGGGTGGCTCCGCTGTCGTTAACGAGGCGCACGGCAACATCGGGAACAGGGTCGTTGGTATCGTAACTGAACAGCACTTTGCCTTTCAGCGGGCGGTAGTCGCCAATGTAAATGAAGCTGTATATATCATCGAGCCCGGCGCCGCCTTTCCTGTTGCTTGTAAAGTAGCCCGACCTGTTGTTGCGGTTGAAGCATATCCCGAAATCGTCGGTAGACGAATTAACGTCCGGTCCCAGATTTTGCACATTGGTCCACTTACCGTTCACATAGCTGGCTGAAAAGATGTCGAGTCCTCCGAAATTAAAATGCCGGTCGGAGGAGAAGAACAGTACTCCGTCGCTGCGGATGTAAGGGAACGCCTCGTTGCCGGGTGTGTTCACCTCGTCGCCCAGGTTTTTCGGCTGCGACCAGTTGCCGTTTTGCATACGCTGGCATGCGTAAAGGTCGCACCCGCCGTAGCCGCCGGGCATATCCGACGAAAAGTAAAGGGTTCTGCCGTCGGCTGACAGCACCGGATCCATCACGGAGTACGAATCGCTGTTGTACGGGAATGCCACAGCATCGCTCCAGCCGTTGCCTTTTTTCTCGCATGAGTATATCTTTGCCTGATTTATAAAATGATTTTTCCGGGTTGATTTTACTTCGGTGTAGAACATCTCCTTGCCGTCGGCGCTGAATGAAACAGGTCCGAGGCTGCATTCGGTTAAAGTTTTATTATCGGTGAGCGGAAAAGGCTCTGGCTTGCCAAAGCCGTCTGCGCCGGAATGTGCAAGGTATATCTTGTAAAAGTTGCCGCCTGTGGCGCCGCTGTGTGCCATGTTGACAATATCGGGGTTGCGGTCGGAAACGAAAACCAGATCGTCGCCGTATGCGGCCGGCGAAAAGTCGGAATGTTCCGAGTTTACTGCATTTACAGGCTTAACAGGATAATCAATGTAAAATTTGCGCTTAAGCATATTGCAGTAGCGCACCTCCCTTGCGGCATTGCTGTCGGCCGGGTCCAGTATGGTGGCTTTAAGAAATTCCGTGCGTGCTTCGTCTATCTTACCGTTATTCTTCAGTATTTCCCCATAGCGATACAATACCCTTGCGCCTGTTCCGGGCATGGAGGCGGCCTTAGCAAAATAAATTTCGGCGTTTGCATAGTCGCGTATAATCTGGTAACATTCTGCGAGCCTCACCAGCGAGGCCGTATCGGAAGGGTTGGATGATACGGCGGTTTTGTAATATTTTATGGCATCGTGGTATTCGTAGGCGTTAAAGCATTTATCGCCTTTCGATTTCTGGGCATGGATGCAATTTTGGGGTGCGAGGAACAATGCAAGCGCAGCCGTATAGCGGCAAAGCAGCGTGGTAACAATACCCCTGCACCGTGCCTTGTTAAAGTCAAGGTAGCGCCGGTTCGAAGTGTTGTGCCTGTATTTTTTTGCTTGTTTCATCTTGCCTCATCCCCTGCTGTTAAAGATACCGGGGAGAAACCTGCGCCATTTTCCTTTTGCCGAAGTCAACCGTTACCGATAATTCATAGGTACCTCCGCCTGCCTGACCGATGGCGTTGAGGCCCAGGTCGTAATCAAAGCCTATCTGTAAATAACCCAGAGCCCTGTATGCGGCAAGGAAGGTAAAGCCGTAGCCGGTACGGTAACCGGCGCCGAGCCACAATTTATCCTGAAGCAAAAAATCGGCGTTAAAATCGGCGGTGACAGGTGAATTCTCGGCTACCTTGGCTATGATGGACGGGCTGAACAGAACATTGTCCGACAGCTCGTATCCCTTGCCTATCATTAAATAGGCGTGCGGACGGAAATCGGCGCTGTCAACCGGCGAGTTGCTTGTTTGTTGTCCCTGTATCAGGTGGTTGAAGCTAAAGCCGGCGTAAAAGGTGTTTGAATAGTAATAAACCCCGAAGTCGGCATTAGGTACTATCTTCTGGCTGTTGGCATAAGTATTCATCGGGTCGCTGGCATCCTTGTAATTTATTTTGCCGAAATTAATATCATAATCGTAGATGCCCAGGCCGAGTCCCAGCGCAAGCTGACCTTTGAAAAGATGCATGTGGTAGGCATAGTTGCCCTGTATGGAGTTGCTTGAGGTAGGTCCAACATTGTCGTTCATGAATTCAAGTCCCCAGCCTACTTTCTGGCTGGCGAAAGGGGCCTCCACCATCAGGGCGTTGGTTTGCGGTGCGCCCGGTATCTGTGTCCACTGGTCGCGCGATATCAGGGTGGCTTCGGTGGCATCGCGGCTCCCTGCCGCTGCAGGATTTATCGCCATCTTATCGAACATATACATGCTGTATTGCGGGTCTTGCTGCGCATATACAGAGCAGGCTGCTGCAAGTGGCAGGAGTAGCGATATGAAC
>VFSW01003546.1_pt1 | contig 23389 bp, 21 predicted proteins | sample 5358111 | NCBI WGS metagenome assembly VFSW01 (sample SAMN11554181, study PRJNA540505) | mine drainage metagenome | isolation source: sediment from site ElyBrook_90M | place: USA: Ely Copper Mine, Vershire, VT | collected 2017
CTCAAGTCGTCATTCTGGCGCAGCCAGAATCTCAGTATTTTGTTTGTAGCTCCTCTACACCTTGCGGAGTTCAGCTATAGTTGGGAACAGGCAACGGCGAGGGCAGTGGGTGTTGTCGCCCCGCTTGTTCATGGACGCCTCAGGAATCTCAAGTAGAACGCTGCGAATACCAAGACGATTCCAATATTCACTGTCAGCCGTTCCACGAATCTGTGCCTGAAGAACGCGAAATCTACACCGACTATGACGGCTGACATCGCCACCCCATAAATCACGATAGATACCTGTCTGCTCATCTCTGTCCCCGGTTCAGTCTTAATACTAGAGCAGTTTAGGAAATGCCATAGACCCAAAATGAATTGTCATCCTGAGCGCAGCGAAGAATCCCCGAATTTTGTCGGCAGCGCGACGGTCTACACCGTTGGCTAAAATGCTCTGAATCGGACGCAAGAGCTAATTCTCGGACGGACTCTTAGAAGATGGAGTCGAGCCACAGGGGCCAGAACTGGGACGCGGCGGCTTGGAGGCCGGGGGCGTGCTTCTGGGCGGCTGCGCGCAGGCTGATGGGCGAGATCCCGGCATGGTGCAGCTCGCAGGCGTGGCCCACATACCAGCGTTCCAGCCCAAGAACAGTGACTTCCGGGTGAAACTGTAGTCCAAGCGCGAAGCTATCTATTGTAAATGACTGATTCTCATATAGTTCAGTTTTTGCAAGATGGAGAGAGCCGGGCGGCAGGTCGAAGCTGTCGCCATGCCAATGGAAGAGGCATACGCCGGGGGCAAGTAGCGGCGCAAACCATTGCGGTGGTCCGAGATGCGCAGCCGGAGACAGGATCGGCGACCATCCGATCTCCGCGCCGCGACTGCCAGCGTAGACGCGGGCACCCAGGGCCGCGGCCATCAACTGCGCGCCCAGGCAGATGCCGAGCGTCGGCCTGCGCGCCTGCAATCGCGCGGCAATGCAAGCACTCTCCGCGTCCAGAAAGGGTTACTCCAGCCGGTCGTAGCCGCCGATCGGCCCGCCCATCACCACGAGCAGATCGCAACTCTGTGCCTGCGGCAAGGGGAAGTGCGCCGTGGAGACATCGACGGTCTGGATTGCGAAGCCGCGCTCGCGCAGCGGTGCTTCGAGCGAACCGAGGTCCTCGAAGGCGACGTGGTTCAGCACGAGGGCATGGCGGCAGGGGATCGGCATGGGAATATAGTACGCGAGACACCCCACCTGCCTTCACTGTACATAATATCCGTTATCGGACATTGTTTACGCCGTACAGGCTACGTTGAGAACTGGTTTGCCTGCCGGTTTGTCGATGACAATCGTCCGTCCTGTGCCGTGTATCGACGGTGCGTTTTGTATCGAGGCTGTTTGTGCGGAGTATGATAATCGACTGCCGATGATGCGGAATCAGCTTGCTGCAACAGCCCGCACCCGATGCCCTGCGAGTGTCCGCGTGAAGCCGCGCTCTGTGGTAGATTCATAGAGGTTCACCGAGTGCGCATCCCATGAAAGCGCGCGACGATCTGAATGCGGAGAGATGGCCGAGTGGCTTAAGGCGCACGCTTGGAAAGCGTGTATACCGCAAGGTATCCAGGGTTCGAATCCCTGTCTCTCCGCCATTTACCTATTTCAAGACATCCTAAGACATCCTAAATAACTCCAGAATTCCCAGTAAATACTGGGGATTTCGTCTTTTTACGTCCAGTATGGTTTTCTGGAAGCCAGCCTTGCCTGTGGGTACATTTGTGGGTATATTGTTTCTGAAGTGTGGGTACATTCCCGAAACGGGGTGAGAGCGCCATGGCGTTGACCGACATTACGATCAGAAAAGCCAAGACCAGTGAGAGACCGTACAAGGTCGGCGACGGAGGTGGCCTCTATCTCTGGGTGACTCCCGCTGGCGGAAAGCTGTGGCGTTGGACCTATAGGCACGAAGGCAAGCAAAAGCTGATGACCTTCGGAAAGTATCCAGATGTGCCTCTTGTGCTGGCCAGGGAGCGCCACAGCGAGGCGCGCAGGCTGCTGGCTTCTGGAATCGACCCCATGGCCCAGCGGAAGGCTGAAAAGACTGCTGAGCGCGTTTCCAGCGAAAACTCGTTCGCAAGCGTGGCCACCCAGTGGCTTGAACATTGGCAGGACGATAAGAGTCTGCGCCATGTGGTCATGACCAAAAGACGGCTGGCGTCGAACGTACTTCCCTGCTTGGGCGCATTGCAAACGGATGCGATTGCGGCCCCGGATATTGTCGCCATGGTCCGGGCGATTGAGGCGCGTGGAGCGCGGGACATAGCCAAGCGCGCGTTGGAGACTACCGGGCAGATTTTTCGATTCGCCATCGCGCATGGATACGCGCAGCGAAATCCTGCGACAGAGATTCGGCCCCGCGACATCCTGAAGACATCACAGAAGGTGAACTTCGCGCGGATCGACGCCAAGGAGTTGCCGGAACTGCTGCGGCGGATCGAGGTCTATCAGGGAACGCACGTCACGCGTCTGGCGTTGAAGCTGATGGCGCTAACCTTTGTGCGCACGGGGGAGCTGATCGGGGCCAGGTGGTCGGAGTTCGACCTGAAAGGTGCCCGATGGGACATCCCTGCCGAGCGCATGAAGATGCGGACGCCCCACATCGTGCCACTGGCGAGGCAGACGATTGAAGTGTTGGAGACTCTCCACGATCTGACTGGCAACAGCGAATGGCTCTTCCCCGGTGATCGCAACCCAGCAAAGTCGATGAGCAACAATACCATTCTGAAGGCGCTGGAGCGCATGGGCTACAAGGGCCGCATGACCGGGCATGGATTCCGTGGGCTGGCATCCACCATCCTGCATGAACAAGGCAAGCCGCACGATCACATCGAACTGCAACTGGCCCATTCGCCGCGCAACGCAGTCAGCGCAGCCTACAACCACGCTCTCTACCTGGAGCCGCGCGCCAAGATGATGCAGCAGTGGGCCGACTTCCTGGAGCGGACCCAGCGCGGGGCCAAGGTGCTGCCATTCAAGGAAGCAGTGGCATAGCCATTCCGTCGGTTTTGAATCGGAAGCAGGCCGTTGTCTCGCCATCCGGCAAGCTTCATTTCATGCGCTCCGCAACTGCTTGATAAGCTCATCAATGATGACTTCGCTACGAGCTGTCTCGTGCGGCATAGCTGCATACCAGTGAGCCTACCCAACTGGACAGATGGCCATCACAGAATGCGATTGTTGTGAATAATTGGGCTGCTTCTGTGGATTTAACGGAACTCCCGTGATGCATTTTGGATGTCAACTTCATTGACACAAAGAGCTGAGATGATGCAAGCTATTTCCAGGTAGTCCGAATGGGAAGCAGAAGATGCCCGTCAGGTTTGGGTTTCTTCCGGCTTTGCTCGGATCAGCCTGAAGTACCGATTGGCTGCAATACACGAATCGCCTGCAACACCCGTATCGCCTGCAACAGCCAACGCCAGAAACACCAGTAGCGCATACACCCCCAGTAGCGCCCGCAACAGCAACGCCAGAAACACCCTGTAACGCCCGTATCGCCCACAACTGAATAGCGCGAGACAGAATCAACAGCCAATGCGTTTGCATCAGGATGGCTTTTGCATTTTGCCAGCAGCCAGAGCTGTATCCATAGCGGCAGATGTTGCTTATCCGCGAACGGCGGTTGTGGCTTGCGGTCTTGCGCGAACGCTTCTTCCAGTTCCAGCAGCGCAAACTGCGTGAAACCTGGAGTGGCGTTTGTCCTCCAACGATTTCAACGCTCGAATGGAGATGGCGATGACAATGGCGGTTTCGATACTTCGTTTGCCTGCGGTGAAGATGCGCGTTGGGCTTTCGCGCAGTGCGATCTATCTGGCGGTTTCTCGTGCGGAGTTCCCCCGTCCTGTGCAGCTTGGAGCGCGCGCAGTAGGTTGGCTGGAATCTGAGGTAGAGGACTGGATTCGTGAGCGCGTAAAGCAAAGCCGGAAGCTGCAATGAATCCGCAGCGCATTGCACGCAGAAGGCCGGAAGCAGCGCATTCTGGCAAGATGCGCTTGCACGAATCGGCTGCGCAACAGTCCCTCTTCGCAGCGCCAGCCGCCGCACCGTCTGATTCTGTCGATGCTGTTGCCGCCCGAATGGTGATGCGAGGCACAGATGCCCTGAAGCCGCATCCAAGCCTGCTCAAGCAAAACCTCTGGCCAACCAACGAAAGGCTTCTGAAGCTCGCAAAATACGGCAACGCGATCTTTGAGCAGCCCCTTCTCATCACGCATGAAAATCTGATTGTCGATGGCTATGCCCGCTGGCGAATTGCTCGCCAGCAGCAGCGCGACACAATTCTGTGCCAGGTGTGCCAACTCACAGAGCAAGAAGCACTGCAACGAATCCTGCAAACTCATCGCCGCCCGGAATGGTTGAATGCCTCCAGCCGCGTGCAACTGGCTCTCGATCTTGAGCCGTGGCTTCGCGAGAAGGCGCGAGCGAATCAAAGCGCCGGGGGCAAGGAGAAGGTTTCGTCAAAATTGACGGAAGATCGACGGCTCGACTGCCGGAAGCAGATTGCAACGCTCGCTGGCGTATCCACCGGCAATGTGACAAAGGTGAAGCAAATACTTAATTCGGCGGGGGCGCTGCAACTGATCGAGGCCCTTCGCCCCGGCGAAATCAGCATTCACCGCGCCTGGACGTTGCCCCGGCTCTCCACCAGCGAGCGGGAATCCGCCCTGGGATACAAAAGATACAAAAAGCAAAGCGGGGGGCGACTCCGCAAATTGCTGGCGAAACACATCCCCAAATCCGATCCTCAAGCCGACTTGCTTCGCCTCTTCAGCCAGTGTCTCAAAGGGCTGAAGAGCACGCCTTGGATGGCAACCCACTGGAAGCAGATCGACGATCTAGTCAAGATCACTGAGCACGAGTTGTCTTCCAACAGGAGCGATTCAGATGCACACCAGACTGACCATCAAGAAGATATTGGCCGACAACCGGAGCCTTTGGGACATTACGCAGACGAGGCCAACGGTCCGCGAGAACTTTCAGAAGGTACTCGACTGCCGAACCTTTGCGCTGGGGGCTGAGGTCTACGCATCCGACAACGGAGAGCGGAAGTTGTTTCCGCATACCTGCAAGTCCAGAGCCTGTTCGAGCTGCGGGCAGCGAGCGACGCTCATCTGGCAGCGCGAAGTTGCGGCCATGCTTCCAGACATCCCCTTTGCAGGTGTCGGATTCACGATGCACTCCGACTTCTGGCCCATCTTTCAGCAGAATCGGCACCTGCTTGACGATCTCCCCGCTATCGGCGCAGGCGTTCTACAGGATTGGGCCGAGGAAAAGTACGGCGCGCACGTCACCATTCTGGTCGTCCGTCACACCTTCGGCAGCCATCTGAATTTCAACGCGCATCTTCACATCCTGGTCTCAACCGTGGGTCTTCATAAGACAGGGCGCAGTCTGGTCGAGGACATACTCTTTCCTCGGGACGCCGTCATGCGCATCTGGCGTCATACGCTGCTCGATTACCTCACGATGGCCCTTGAAGCTGGCCAGCTCTCCGCCCATCTCCCCCAACCGGAATTAACAAAGTTATTTGAGGAGCACCGCGACCGCTGGTGGAGTGCAAAGGTCGATTACTTCAACTCCAAAGACGCCTTTCTCCGCTACATCTCGCGGTACCTGCGGAGGCCGCCGCTTGCCGAGTACCGGCTGATCTCCAGCGACAACGACCAAGAGGTCCGTTTTTTGACCAAAGATAAGAAGCTGCGCCGGAGAGTCGTCACCACCTGTACCGCGCGCGAGTTCATCGCGCGTCTTGCGGATCAGGTCCCGGATCGTCACCGGCACGGGGTTCGATACTTCGGTCTGCTTGCGCCTCGGTCGATTGGCAGAAGCTACGAAGTATTCCTGGCCCTTTTGGGCCAGCGCAGACCGCCCCGGCCAAGGCGCATCCGTTGGGCAGCTTCGATTCGGCAGACCTTCGGGCAAGATCCGCTGCTCGATAGCAACGGGCAACGGATGCATTGGGTGGGCCGAGTCTCCCCTGGCCAAGATTGAACAGACTTGAGGCCGAATCCCCTTCGGCCAGCGTCTGAGAGCCAGTACGCCGCGAAACACAAACCCCAGCCACCACGAGGTATCTTTGGTCAAAAGTCACACAGCGATCAGTTGCCGATGGCCCTTCTGAGGGCTTTTCAGATCGACTTGCCTCTGAAATGAAATCTTGATTCTCCTATAGTTTGAAGTTCAGGACTCCGAGAGAACGATAGGAAAAGTGAGCTGCGAGCATGGCTGTGGCGTAGGCGTCGAGAGCCGAGAACGCATAAGAGATAAACTCCGGCGGATTCCCAAAGCTGGTCTGATCCGCGTATTCCGGGAACTCGCGCGTCACAAACGAAGACCACTCCAGACCGAGGAGAGAAGGTTCCATTTTCGGCTGGCAGCCACCTTCTTCCATCCACCGCTTTAACTCCGCGATCACGTGCTTCTGCGCCTCCGGCGAGAGTGCTGGCCAGCGTCTTTCTGGCAACTTCGTAGGCTCTTGCTCTATCGCCATTAGGGCTTTCCTTCCCCGCTGCCCATCCCTCGGCCGCTACGGTTAGAATGCTGCTAACCTTCTCTGTGCGAGTACTGAATCGGCCGTGAGGTCAGACGATCCAAACCTGCCGGGTGAGGCCTTTCAATGTCTTGGCCCACAGCCGAAACGAGATTTTCGTCTTCATGGGGTTTGAGGTTGATAATACTCGCAATGCTGACGGCTTGTTTCTGTTGAAATAGCCTGCACGGTTGTCCCTGCATCAGAGGCACGAATTCGTAGTAATCATCGCGTTCGACCGATAAGGACCGATCAGAATCGAGAGAAACAAATTGCTGCAACACATGATCGACGCACTCGGACTTGAATACGCTTCGCTCCGACAGATGGGCGGCGGGATGCAAGTCGCGTTACATAACGGCCAATACGTCGGTCTAGCCGAGGGTTCGTGGGTTTACCGATTCACGGTTATGGAGGACTTGAACCTGCGTGACGACACGCCGGTTCGTGTCACAGTAAATCAGGAAGATGTGTCAGGCTTTCTGGTTTCATTCCGCGATAGCGTATTAATCGTCGCGCTTGAGAGGAACCTCGGTCCCACGATTGCTGGAGCTCGCCTGGTAGCAGACAGTGCCTTCATCGTTGAGCGCCTAAAGAAGAGACTTGAAATGGTCCGCGACGGCGAGGCTCAGTTTAACAGTTCAGCCGCAGAGCGTGTGTTTGGCATTGCGGCCCCGCAGACCGCCGACGCCGAGCCGGACCTATTGGTAACACAGGATGTCGGCATCAATGCAGATCAGCTCTGCGCAGTGCGTCGCTCACTGGGAAGTGATACAACCTTCGTCTGGGGACCGCCGGGGACGGGAAAGACCACGACGCTTGCGCGCGTCGTTGAGGCTCACTATCGCGCTGGCCGCTCTGTGCTTCTTGTGTCGAATACGAACATCGCAGTAGACACCGCGCTTGAATTCGTGGCAGAACGGCTGTGTGGAGAGACTGATTTTCATCAAGGACTGGTGATCCGTCACGGGCCGGTCGTCAAAGAAGAATTGCGCCAACGATTTGGGCCGCAAGTGATCCTCGGAGAGATTTTGGCACGACTTGGCGAGCCACAGCGACGCGAGAAGGAGCTACTCACGCATGAAGGATTGCCACTTGAGACTGAAGAAAAGGCGATGGCCACGATGCTGAACGATCTCCGGCGGATAGCCGGACAGGTCAGTGATGCGCGAGCGACCCTTGCAGAGCGAGAGAAAGCACGTGATTTGACCATATCCTCCCTTGCCGCCCGAAACCTGGAAGCCGAGCCACACCGAATCAAACTCACCCAACTGCGCGCCGACCTGGCACGTGCCGGCAAGATGGGTGCAGTACGCCGCTTCTTTGCGGGTCTCGACCCTAAAAAGCTAGAGAGGAATGCCGCCACGGCTCAGCGTGATGAGAATGCAACTGTCGCGGTGAGGCGATGGCTCACGGAGGAGATTGCGCGCATCGAGAGGCAAATAGGGCCAATCCGCAGCAGGATCGACGAACTTTTATTGGAAGCGTCGAGGTTTTCTGTGGAGTCCCAGGTTCAGAGCCAGCTCGACTTGTTGCGCACGCGACTCGGCCAGATTCGAGAGCGCATCAATGTCATCGAGCGTCAACTCGCCGAGATTGAGCAACACGTGCTTGCCCGCTGCAAGATTCTTGCAACTACGGTTTACCGCACGTACCTTCGCAATAACCCACTGCGTCAGTTCGACGTGGTCGTTGTCGACGAAGCCTCCATGCTCATGCCTCCGCTCGTCTATTATGTTGCAGGATTGGCAACTCAGTCTGTCACCATCGCGGGTGACTTTCGGCAGCTCTCGCCAATCATCCAATCCAGTGGGCCACTTGCCGAAGAGTGGCTCAAGCGCGATGTCTTCGAGATTGCGGGCATTCCCCAAGCCCTCATACAGCACCAGTACCCGCCGCATCTTGTCGAACTCAGAACCCAGTATCGGATGCAAGAACCGATCTGCGCTGTAATTAACAAGCTGTTCTATAACGATTACCCACTTCACACCGCCCCAAACCTGCTCCCTGGCAAAGATTTTCCATTGGGGACGGCCCCACTCCTCTATGTGAATACCGCGCCGTTTCACCCATGGGCGGCGTTTCGCACCGGGACATACTCCCGCTATAACATTTTCCACGCCATGCTGGTCCAGAAAATGGTCCTTCGCCTTGCCGAAGCCGGTTACCTCCCGCCGGCAGGCGAACCCAACGACGCGGTAGGTGTCGTCACGCCGTACAAGGCGCAGGCTCGCCTCATTCAGTCTCTTCTTGTTGAGCGCCTGGGTTCCCGCGCCGCAGGCATCGCCGCTACTGTCCATCGCTTCCAGGGTAACGAGAAACAGACAATGGTGATCGACCTTACGGACTCGCTTGGAGTGCCGCTCGGTTTTTTCCTCAGAGCCACACGCCTTGAGGAGGACGGCGCGCGCTTGCTCAACGTGGCCGTGAGCCGAGCGAAGCACCATGTCGTATTGCTTGGTAACTTCGATTACTTGCGCGAGGAAGCACCTCATCTCGGCTTTTTTGTGAGACAACTCGTAGATCATTTCAAAGAGCACGGCCACGCCCTAGATATTGACGAGCTTCTCCCGCTCGCCGAGCCAAAATGGGTGGATGGCTTGCACAATCATTTGCCAGCGTCCTTTACGCTCCCAGACGGCGTCGCTGGAGCCTTCGACGAGGAAACCTTCTACCCTGCGTTTCGAAGTGACCTCGAAAGTGCTCAGGAGTCGATCATTATTGTTTCGCCCTTCGCAACCGGCAGAGGCACGAGACGCTGGGTTGATTTGCTCCGCGAAGCCCGTGTCCGCAATGTCCGCGTGTGTGTTATCACCCTGCCACCAGCAGCGCCAGGTGGCGGCAGACTTATCGCGGCGCTGCGCGATCTCGGCGCGACCGTGGATACGCGTGCTCAGATGCACGAGAAGATTGCTATCTTGGACGGACACATCCTTTGGCACGGCTCCCTCAACATTCTTTCGCACCGCGACACGCATGAGAGTATGTTGCGCATCGACAGCCCGACGGCATGTCAACAGATTGGGCGCTTTGTCAACGTCTGAACAAACTAGCACAGCTAGAAGACCGCTTCAGCGAACAAAGGAGGGATAGCTATGGACTTTATGATTGCCAAAGATGATTTCGACACTGCTCTGGAACAGATTCTGCAAGGGCGCAAGGATACTTCGGGCGACGTGGTGGACCTGACTGCGAGCCGCTCAACCGTGACCGTGGTGGTGACGGGGAGATGTATTGAAGTCCCGATAGAAGCTGAGGTCATTGGCAGCGCCACCCTCCCAGTCAAAGTCATCTTCGGAGCAAGTCGAGTCAGCAAAATCTACAAGGATGAGCGTCTTCGCCTGCGAATCAGCGATGGAAAGTTCCGCCTGCAAAATACCTCGATCTCCAATCCGGGCATTGCCATGAAAAGGATTGCCAAACGCATTATCGACATCCCTGACGATGCCCGTCCGATGGATGTCTTGGCCCTTCGACATATTTTCAGCGTGGATGAAATCGAAGACTCAGGTTTGCATGTAAGAGTGCTCGATGAGCAGGCGGAGTTGACGCGTTCTCTGGAAAGCGCCAGCGCAACGCTACGCGACTATGGATTTGAGCAGGCCGAATTGATTGCGATGGCGGAATCCAAGATCAAAGAACACTCCAATGGTCTGAAGCAGGTTTTGTTCCCTGAAAAGCAGAGCGGCGATTGACGATCATACTGAAGTATGACGACGAACGTCTGAGAACGAATCTGACATTGTGCTGGCCTGTAGCGCCATATCGCAGCCGTCACAACGAGCACCAGCAAACCGCCCGCCGGTGCAAACATCTCCAGTGCAATCCCTCCGGCGGTCGCTGGGGGCAATGCTGAAGGCAGATCGGGGTGTTGCTTACCCTCCCCTGGCTAGGTAGGATAAAGTGTGGATTGTAGCCTCAGCACTGCATCGCGGGGGGTACATTTCGGGGTACATCCGAGAGCTTAGATTCTATCTGCTTGAATCTTTTATTGTTATTTTCCGTTATGAATCCCTGTCTCCCGCCACATCTCAGCTTCATAGTATCCCGGGCCCAAATCCCCTCTGGCACAGGAGATATGCATGGCACAGGTACGGCTGCTTGTTGGCACCCGTAAGGGCGCATTTGTGTTGAACGCGGACGGCGCGCGCAAGAACTGGAAGATCGACGGCCCGCACTTTGCCGGCTGGGAGATCTACCACCTCAAAGGTTCGCCCGCCGATCCCAACCGCATCTACGCGTCGCAGTCTTCGAGCTGGTTCGGCCAGCAGATCCAGTGGTCGGACGACGGCGGCGTCACCTGGAAGCCGGTGGGCAACAAGTTCGCCTATGAGGGCGTCCCAGGCACGCACCAGTGGTACGACGGCACGCCGCATCCATGGGAGTTCAAGCGCGTCTGGCCCCTCGAGCCCTCGCTCACCGATCCCGACGATGTCTACGCGGGCGTGGAGGATGCGGCGCTCTTCCGCTCGACCGACGGTGGGCAGAACTGGGCTGAACTCTCCGGCCTGCGCACGCATACTACTGGCTCTGCCTGGGCACCGGGCGCGGGCGGCATGTGCCTGCACACCATCCTGCTCGACCCCAGCAACCCGCGCCGCATCGTCATCGCCATCTCCGCGGCCGGCGCGTTCCGCACAGACGACGGCGGCGCGACCTGGAAGCCCATCAACCGCGGGCTGGTCTCGAAGCACATCCCCGACCCGACGGCCGCAGTGGGCCACTGCGTCCATCACATCGCCGCGCACCCCAGCCGTCCCGGCACGCTCTATATGCAGAAGCACTGGGACGTGATGCGCTCGGACGACGCGGGAGACAACTGGCACGAGGTCTCCGGCAACCTGCCGACCGATTTCGGCTTTGCCATCGATGTCCACGCGCACCAGCCGGAGACGTTGTATGTAGTGCCGATCAAGAGCGACTCCGAGCACTTCCCTCTCGATGGCAAGCTACAGGTCTTCCGCAGCCGGACCGGCGGCAACCAGTGGGAGCCGCTGGCCAAGGGACTTCCAGAGCGCGACTGCTATGTGAACGTATTGCGCGACGCCATGTCGGTGGACCGGCTCGAATCCTGCGGGGTGTACTTCGGCACCAGCGGCGGGCAGGTGTACGCGTCGGCGGATTCGGGCGACAGTTGGATGGCGATAGCGCGCGACCTCCCGCCAGTCCTCTCCGTCGAAGCGCAGACACTGCCATGAGCAGCGTCTCTGTCCGCGTCGAGCTACCCGCGCACCTGAGAACACACGCGCGCATCTCCGGGCACGAGGTTTCGCTCGATGTGCCGACCCCGGCGACCGTCGCCTGTGTGCTGGATGCACTCGATGCGGCCTATCCGATGCTGCGCGGAACCATCCGCGATCCTGTGACGCACCAGCGCCGGGAGTTTCTGCGCTTCTTCGCGTGTCAGCAGGACCTCTCGCACGACCCGCCCGATAGGCCGCTGCCAGACGCCGTCGCAAATGGCACCGAACCTCTCATCGTTCTTGGGGCCGTAGCAGGAGGATCGGCACCTGTCGAAGACGGATCGGATTAGATCAGAATCATAGGATTAGAGCAGAATCATAATAGGTGTCCCCAACCAGCCGCCGTCCACCCCACAAGCCGTCATTCTGGCGAAGCCGGAGTCTCCGTCGTGGCCTGTGCTTGTCTTCCCTCGCAGGGCACACCAATACTGATTCTGCCCTACCAATTTGATGACACCCCCTCGTGTCCTGAGTCGTTGTTTCGCAGCACAGACCAAGGGCCGAAGGCCCGCTCTATACCAGTCTTGGGCGGAGCCCAAGGGAATCGTTCAAAGCACATACAGAGGGCTGAAAGCCCGATCTGTTCTTCAACAAACTTCTGACTCAGTACCCTAGGTGACAGGCGACGGATTGAAGAGCGCGATCTCATTGTGCAGCCCCCACCGGTCCGCACAACTCTGCTTGCGGCCGCTGGCCACCTCCAGCACCATCTCGAAGAGTTCCCTGCCCACCTGCTCGATGCTGGCCTCGCCAGTCGCAATCGCGCCCGCGTCCAGATCGATCAGGTCCACCCATCGCTCTGCCAGCGCGGTCCGCGACGCAACCTTGATGACCGGAACCATGGCCAGCCCATACGGCGTGCCGCGTCCCGTGGTGAATATGTGCAGGTTCATCGACGCGGCCAGTTGCAGCGTCCCGCAGATGAAATCGCTCGCTGGGGTTGCGGCAAAGATCAGGCCCTTCGCCGTCACCCGTTCGCCCGGCCCCGCAACGCCCGCAATCGCGCTCGTGCCGGCCTTCGCAATCGAACCCAGCGCCTTCTCCACGATGTTGCTCAGTCCGCCGCGCTTGTTGCCGGGGGTCGGATTGGCGCTGCGGTCCACTCCGCCGCGCGCCAGATACGCGTCGTACCAGGCCATCTCGCGCACCAGGTCTCGCGCTACATGCTCGTCCGCGGCGCGCGCCGTCAGCAGATGGATCGCGTCGCGCACCTCCGTGACCTCGGAGAACAGGACCGTCGCGCCCGCGCGCACCAGCAGGTCCGCCGCATGGCCGACAGCGGGATTTGCAGTCACTCCGGAAAAAGCATCGCTCCCGCCGCACTGCAAGCCGACCACCAGGTCCGATGCAGGCCGCGTCACGCGCCGCCGAGCGTTCAGTTGCACCAGCCGCTTCTCCGCAAGCTCCATAATCGCCGCTACAATCTCGCCGAAGCCGTGGTGTTGTTCATCCTGCATGACCACGACATAGGGAGCGGCGGAGAGGACCGGCAATGTGCCGGAGGGCAGCAAGCGCACCGGCTGCAGCTTCTCGCATCCCAGGCTCACCACCATCGGCGCGCCGCCCAGGTTCGGGTTCAGGCTGATATTGCGCAGCGTGCGGATGGGAATCTCGGAGTCCGGCGCATCGATCGCAACTCCGCAGCCGTAGTTGTGCGTCAGCGCGATCACATCGTCCACGTTGGCGTAGCGCGGCAGTATCTCCGCCTTGATCCGCTTCACCGCGTACTCCACCGTGGCGGAGACGCACTGCACCGTGGTTGTAATGCCCAGAATGTTCTTCGTCCCCACCGATCCGTCGTCGTTCACAAAGCCCTCGAAACTGTACCCCTCCAGCGGTGCCATGGGCGGCGGCACAGCGGTTGCCAGCGGAAGGTCCTCCAGCGCGGGCGCATCCGGCAGACGCACCCGTCCCTCATGCACCCAACTGCCTCGCGCAATCGCGCGCTCCGCGTATCCGATCGCAGAGCCATACCGCACAATCGGCGCGCCGACCGCAATATCCACCAGCGCCACCTTGTGCGCCTCGGGAACGTCCTCCACCAGAGTCAGGCCCGAATCGAACCGTGTCCCCGCGGGCAAGCCGCCCTCGTTGACCACAATCGCCACTGTGTCCCGCGGATGCACCTGCACATACAGCGGACGTAACTTCGTTGCAATCGACATGCGTTCTTCCTCATGCGGCTTACTGCTCTTCCTCGCGCTCTACGGTTGCTCGAACTTTCCTTCGACCAGACGCCACAGCCCGAGCGGGTTCGCGTCCTGCAAAGGCTCCGGCAACAGTGCGGCGGGAAGGTCCTGATAGCACACCGGCCGCAGAAACCGCTCGATTGACATCGCGCCGACCGAGGTGACGCGGCTGTCCGAGGTCGCCGGCGACGGCCCGCCATGCACCATCGCATAGCACACCTCCACGCCCGTCGGGAACCCGTTCACAATAATGCGTCCGGCCCTGCGTTCCAGCAGCGGCAGCAGCTCGCGGGCCAGCGCCGTGTCTCGCTCCGCCCCGCCACGTTCCGCCATATGCAGCGTTGCCGTCAATTGCCCGTTCAGGTACGTCGCCACAGCGATCAGTTCCTCCCTGCCGCTGCACTCGATCAATAGCGTCGCAGGCCCGAAGACCTCCTCCAACAGACTCGGCGTCTGCATGAAATGCCGCGCGCTCGTCGCAAACAGCATCGGCTGCCCCGCATACGCGCCAGGCTCGGGCGCGCCGCCCATGGACAGCCTGCGCACACCGCGGTCCTTCTCCCATTGCTTTGCGCCTGCGCAGTACGCACGATGAATGCCATCGTTCAGCATCGTCGTCGCGCCCTTCGCCTCGACGCTGGCCTGCGCCGCCGCACTGAATCGCTCGAACTCCGGCCCCGCGATCCCAACCGCAATGCCCGGCTTGGTGCAGAACTGCCCCGTGCCCAGCGTCACCGAGTCGATCAGCCCCTGCGCCACCTTCTCTGCCCGCTCCGCCAGCGCCCCCGGCAGAACAAACACCGGGTTGATGCTGCTCATCTCCGCATACACCGGGATCGGCACCGTGCGCGCCGCGGCCAGCGCGACCAGCGTGCGTCCCACCCGCCGCGATCCCGTAAAGCCCACCGCACAGATCGCCGGATGCTGCACCAGCGCCGCGCCCACCGTACTGCCGCCGCCCACCAGCAGCGAGAAGACGCCCTCCGGCAAACCACACTCCGCCACCGCCTGTTGCACCGCGCGGCCCACCAGTTCGGCCGTTCCCAGGTGCGAGGAGTGCGACTTCGCAACCACCGGGCAGCCTGCCGCGAACGCCGCCGCCGTATCGCCGCCCGCAACCGAGAACGCCAGAGGAAAGTTGCTCGCGCCAAATACCGCAACCGGCCCCACGGGAATCTTCTGTGCCCGCAGGTCGGCGCGCGGCATTGGTTTGCGCTCCGGCAGCGCACGGTCGATCGTCGCGCCCAGCCAGCGTCCCTCGCGCGCCAGCGACGCAAACAGCCGAAGCTGTCCCACGGTGCGCGCCCGTTCGCCCTCGACCCTGCCCCGCGGAAGCCCCGTCTCCCGCATCGCCCGCTCCACCAGTTCATCGCCCAGATCGACGATCCCCTGCGCAATCGTCTCCAGAAATATCGCGCGCCGCTCCAGGCTGACCGTGCGGTACTCATCGAAGGCCGCCTCTGCCAACGCGCACGCCGCGTCCACCTCCGCCGCCGAACCTTCGCCGAACGCCGGCTCCATCCCCGCGCCCGTCGCTGGATCCACTGCGCGCAGTGTGCCCGCCGTGCCACGCACCGCGCGCGCTCCAATCAACATCTCGCCCGTCAACTTCATCCCGTCACTCCTCATTTCCAGATAGTTCTCCCAACTGAATCCTATGCTACGGAACAGCGTAGCCCCAAAGAGCCGTCATTCTGGCGAAGCCAGAATCTCCGTATTTGTCTTTGCCTGTTCTTGTTTGTCATTCTGTTCTTGCTTGTCATCCTGTTCTTGCTTGTCATTCTGAGCGTAGCGAAGAATCCCCGCACTTTGTTCGACGCGAAACACCCTACACCGTAGGACCAAGCTCCAGCCGCTTGATCTCGCCCACAATCACCAGATAGCTGAAGATGGCGAGCAGTGCGGTTAGTCCTACAAAGATCAACGCATCGTTGAATGAACCCGTTCTGGAAACCAGGAAGCCAATCGCGGTCGGGGTCGTGATCGTCGAAAGATTGCCGAACGTATTGAAGACCCCGCCATTGACGCCAATCAGTTCCTTCGGCGAGGTGTCCGCAATCACCGTCCACCCCAGCGCACCGAAACCCTTGCCGAAAAACGCCAGCGACATCAGCACCATCACCAGGGTCTGTGTGTTGGTGTAGTTGCACCCTGTCATTGTTACCGACAGCAGCATCCCTGCGATAATCGGCGCCTTGCGCGCGAAGGTCAGGGAGTATCCTCTGCGAAGAAGCCAGTCCGAGGAGATGCCGCCGAGGATGCCTCCGCTAAAGCCGCACAGCGCCGGAAGCGCCGCGGCGAAGCCTGCCTGCAGGATGCTCATGTGCCGCGCCTTCACCAGATACGACGGGAACCAAGTCAGGAAGAACGTCGTCAGGGTATTGATGCAGAACTGGCCGATGTATATCCCCACCAGCATCCGCTGGCCCAGCAGCAGCTTGAGCGTAGCCCAGGTGAGCGGATTGCGGCGGCCTTCAATGGCGCCGTCGACATTGACCAGGCCGCCGCCGCGCTCGATCGCCTCAATCTCCACCCGCGAGATCAGTGGATGGTCCTTCACGTTGAAGACCAGCCTCCACCACGCGAAGGCAAGCAGCATCCCCGAAATACCCATGAAGTAGAAACAGCTCTTCCAACCGTGGTAGGTCGTGATCCATCCAAACAGCCCTGCAAAGGCGACCAGGGAAAAATACTGCGACGAATTGAAAATTGCACAGGCCCCGCCGCGCTCGGCGGTGGGAAACCACGCGGCGACGATACGCCCATTGCCGGGGAAAACCGGCGACTGCACAAGTCCTGAAAACAGGCGCAGGCCGAAGATGATACTGAAGACCATTGCCGCGGGCGCGTATCCCGCAAGCCCGATAAGAAAAGCGCAGACCGACCAGGAAATAATGCTGATGCCATACACGCGCTTGGAACCGAAGCGATCCAGAAGACCGCCCGAGGGCAACTGCCCGGCTGTGTAGGCCCATCCAGCGCCGGAGAGCAACCAGCCCATCTTCACCGGACTCAGAGCGAGCGCCTTCTGCATGGCCACTCCGGCCACGGCCAACGCCACCCGGTCGCCATAGCTGAAGCAGCTCGCGACAAACAGCATCGTCACGATCAGATACCGTATGTGGGTCGCTTTATCCGTTGTCATCGAACTTCCCACCGGCTCACGAGCGGCCTGCAATCAGCTTCCGCAACGCATCCATCTCGCTCTCATCCAGATCGGTCAGCGGCGTACGCACCGGCCCCGCCGGCCGCCCCACCGCGCGCATCCCCGCCTTCACGATGGACACCGCATACCCCTTGCGCCGGTTGCGAATGTCGATATACGGCAGCACAAGTTCGCTCAACTCCTTCAGAACCTCGGCGTGGTCGCGCCGCCGCACCGCCGCGTAAAAGCTCTGCGCAAACTGCGGCAGGAAATTGAAGATCGCCGACGAGTACGTCGTCACGCCAATCTCCAGATACGGCAGCGCAAAGGCCTCCGCCGTCGGCAGCCCGCCGATATACGTCAGCCGCTCGCCCATGCGCGCCCGGATGCGCGTCATCTGCTCCATGTCGCCATGCCCGTCCTTGAAGCCCACCAGGTTCGCGCAGCGCGCGCACAGCCGTTCCATCCACACGTCGCTCAGAACGGCATTGTCGCGGTTGTAGAAGATCACGCCCAGCTCGGTCGCCGCGCACACCGCCTCCACATGCGCCGCCAGCCCCGCCGCGTCCGCGTGTACCAGATATGGAGGAAACAGCAGCAGCCCATCCGCTCCGGCCCGCTCCGCCGCCGCCGCGAACTGCCGTGCCATCGCCGTGCCGTACCCGCATCCCGCGGCCACGGGAACGCGCCCGCCCGTCTGCTCCACCGCCGCCGCAACCACCGCCGAGAACTCCTCCAGCGTCAGCGAGAAGAACTCCCCCGTCCCGCCCGCCGCAAACAGTCCCGCCGGCCTGTGCTCCAGCAGCCAGTCGATGTGCGCGCGATACGCGCGTTCATCGAAGGCCAGCGCATCCGTAAAGTGCGTCACCGGAAACGAGAGCAGTCCCGCACCGATCTCCCTGGCAAACTCCTCCGGCAACATCCGCGTCATGGCGCTCCTTCAATCCAGATCGTGTACTGCACTATGCTGGCTATAAAGACCAGGCGAGCGTTGGCTCCCGCAACGCAAGGTCGTCTTCTAAAAACCAAAGCCTGTTTTCAAACATACCCGTTCTATTATTTTCAAGTCCAACTCAACGGCACTCAATGTTGTACGCCATCGCCGCGTACAACCTTGAGTGCCGTCGAGCAAATGATATAGAGATCGAGCTTGAAAGACCGCCGTTGCAGATATTCATAGTCGAACTGGAGCTTGACCGGAATCGGCAGTTCATCCCGTCCGTTGATCTGCGCCCAACCTGTCAGGCCAGGCACCAGCACATGAATGCCGCGCTCGGTCCGCAGCGCCACCAGATCGTCCTGGTTGAACAGCGCAGGCCGCGGCCCGACAAAACTCAGGTTGCCCACAAAAATGCTGAACAACTGAGGCAGTTCATCAAGGCTCGTCCGGCGCAGGAAGCTGCCAACCGGCGTCAGATAGATGGAAGGGTCCGACAGCAGATGCGTGGCAACCTGAGGAGTGTCGATCAACATACTGCGGAACTTCGGCATGAGGAACATCCGGTTGTTCTTCCCCACCCGGCTCGACCAGTAAAGGACAGGGCCCCGCGAGGTCATCTTGACGATCAGCGCAAGCGCGAGGAACAAAGGCGTGAGAAGAAGAAGGAGCAACAACGAGAATGAAATATCAAATATACGCTTTGACAAAAGCACAGCCGACCTCAAGCATTATTACTTGCGTGATTCGAGAAACGCATCCACCATTCGATTTCTGGCGGCCGGTTCATCGTCTGACCATTTAAATCCGGAAGCGGCGAGCGCATTTACATCCAAGGTGAATGATACCGTAAGTTTCCGAAGCGACTCGCGATTGATAGGCGAGCGTAGTCCAACCCACTGCAACGGCGTCGCTCCTGCAACTGCCGCGCGTATTGCAAACCCGGGCAGGTTTCTCGGTCGTGAAACCTGCATATGATCGGCCAGTGAGTTCACAAACTCCATGAGAGGTATAGGGAATTGGTCGGCAAGATTGTAAATCCCGCAATTCTGCCCAGCCTTCAATAGGTGTGCGATTGCTGCCGCGGCATTGTTCACGGACAGAAAGCTCCGTATGGGGCTTATTCCACGAACGCCGAAGAAATAATGGCCATGGATGGCCCGCATCATGGAATAGAGATTGTAGCGCACTCCTGGCCCATATATAAGACACGGACGCACTATGATCACATCCATGCGATTTGCGTTTGCTGCTTCAAGCCCGATCCGCTCCACCATCAACTTAGTGCGCGCATAAAATGAATCGCCCGACGTTGGGCTGTTCTCGTCAAGCCACATTCCTTCCTGCCCCGCGTATACATGCGCGCTCGACACCAGAAGGACACGCTCAACGCCAGCATCCTGCGCTGCTGTGAGAATGTTCCGCGCCCCGTCAACATTGATCCGTTCCGCCTCGTCCATCTCCGCCTGGGAACGCAGAGAAGTATGTGCGACTCCGGCTAGGTGAATCACGGCGGTGCATCCTTGTACAAGATCGCGCACTGCGAGAGATGACCGGACATCCCCCTGAATTTGACTGATGCCCGGCAATTCCGGTCGAGGATGGCGACTGAGAACGCATAATCGGCAGTCTTCTCCTAGAAGCACAGGAAGCAGATGTGTACCGATCAGACCGGAAGCACCCGTTATTGCAATTTTACTCTTCACTGTCACCATGAGTAGCCCTATTGGGGGTGTCCTGCGGCTTCCACAAGCTCAATCATCATAGGCACCAGCGACATTTGGGAGAAGCGGTCGAGGTCGGACGGGCGGCCTGGACGGGAGAATGTCCCACTCACATAATCTGAAGCTAACTGCGTAATATGGTCTATAACCTGATCCACATCCCCATGACGAACGAATCGGCCCATCTGTGCGATCTCTGGATACTGCTGTAAGTCGGTAATGTGGCTCTCCGCGGGACCGATATAGAGAAACGGCGCACCCACAGCCAGCATGTTGTATATCTTGCAGGGATGCACAATGCCAACGAATGCATCGCCTAGTAGGACCACTTGTAGATCGGCGGCGGAAAGAGAACCCGCAAGATGGTCTAAGGGTTGGTATGGGACGCAGACGACGTTGGACAAATCGTGTTCCTGCGCAAAATTCTTTACCCGCTTGAATTCACTGCCTCCGCCCACAAAAGCAAATGTGATTGCTCGATTCTCCCTCAGCCGCACTGCGGCCTGTAGAACAGTATCCAGCGGATGCAAGGGGCTGTGATTGCCGGAGTACATCACAATAAATTTGTTCTCCATGCCAAGTTGTCTGCGAAACGCTGCACGCCCCTCAGCGTTGTAGCGGACCGCGCCGTCGTGCGACCATACAGGAACCGTATGTACCTTCTCCTTTGGTATGCCCTTGGCTACGATTCGGTCCTTCATGAAGCGATCGAGAACGACGATGCTGGATGACGCGCGAAGGCTGTAACGCAACGCCGCGCCGAGAATTCGCGCCGCGGGCGAATCGGGCTTCATCCATCCTGCGGCGATGGCTTCATCCGGGTTCAGGTCCATGTTCCAGTACAGCAGCCTTCCCCCTCTGAGATGAACAAATATAGCAGCCAGTACCGACAGCAGCGGCGGTGTTGTCACTACTACCACAACATCCTGTCTTGGCATCAATACCAATGACGCAAATGCCGAAACAAAAAAAGAGCCAAAGCCGACTATGCGTCCAATCTTCGACTTCTTCCCGAGACCCAGCACCGGTACGCGACGAATGGTCATCCCATTCCAGTTTTCGGTCGGTGGAAATTTAGTTGAGGGATTGTCGTAGCCGCGACTACTGCACAGAACCGTAACCTCATGACCAGCCTCACTGAGGCCAACTCCGAGATCGGTCAAGTGCTGCGCCACAGAGACAATATCGGGATAGAACACCTGGCTTAGCAGAAGTACTCTCATTACACCGTCGCTCGCGCCTGTAACCGTCCAAACTTGAGGGAAATTTCTACGCCTGGGTCAGAATCGATTCGAAGATAAGACGGCAGTCTGCGCAACCTGCCGTGCAATCCACGCATAGGTCGATGCCAGGCCGGCGTGTAGCGGCATCTTTGGCTCCCAACCCAGCTTTTCACGAATAAGCTTGTTGTCGGAGTTGCGGCCACGCACACCCAGTGGGCCGGGAACGTGCTTGACCCGCACGCGTTTGCCCGCCACGTCCATGATGATCTCGGCGAGTTTATTGATAGTGACCATCTCCTCCGACCCGATGTTCACCGGGCCAGAAAAGTCGGACTCCACCAGCCGACGGATGCCCTCGACGCATTCTTCCACAATCAGAAACGAGCGCGTCTGCTTGCCATCGCCCCAAATCTCGATCTCGCCACCGTCCGGCGTCTCGGCGATTTTGCGGCAGAGGGCCGCGGGCGACTTCTCCTTGCCGCCGCGCCATGTGCCAAGCGGGCCAAAAATATTGTGGAAGCGCGCCACTCGCACCTGCACCCCGAAGTTGCGGTGGTAGGCGAAGTAGAGCCGCTCGCTGAACAGCTTCTCCCAGCCATATTCGCTGTCTGGAGCAGCCGGATATGCCGACTCCTCCGAGCACTTCGGGGTGTCGGGATCCATCTGGTTGTACTCCGGATAGATGCACGCCGATGAAGAATAGAAAAATTTCTTTACACCTGCCTTGCGACCCTCCTCCAGTATGTTGAGATTGATCGTCGCCGAGTCGTGCATCACGGCGGCGTCATGCTCGCCGGTAAAGATGTAGCCTGCCCCGCCCATGTCGGCCGCAAGCTGGTAGACCTCGTCGATACCGGCGACTGCTGCGCGCGTGTTCTGCACATCCGTCAGATCGCCGAGCAGGAACTCATCGGCCGCGCTCTCGGCAAACTCATGCTTCTTGATGTCCGCACCGCGGACCCAGAAGCCCTCAGACTTGAGCCGCCTCACCAGGTGACCACCGATAAAACCGCCTGCACCCGCGACCAAAACTCTCTTTGTGGACATTGCTTGCGTGCTCCCTCTTTTTACATGCCGGATTCAACATCGAAGTGCTAAGAACTGGGAGTAGTATTTCACGAAGTCGAAGTCTGGGAGGAAGAGTTCTGCGGGGCACCTCCATTCCAGCGACTTTCTCGGTCCTGCCCTGAGCAACCAGGCGACTTGTCGAGTTCCTGCTGGGAGTAGCGCCGAGTTCTTCGCCTTTGCGCAGGAACTGGCGGATGAGGATGAGTTCGTCGGCGTTCTCGCAGATGCCGCGCTGCCCGGAAGCGTGCGGGCCGGTGCGCATGTTGTGGAACACCATCTCCCACACCGGGGTACCGGGAACCCGCCGACGCGGCACACGGGACAGCGAGCGCTCTTCGGCGTGACTCGTGCCATGAGTGAATTCATTATTCAAGCCCTGCGTTCCCTTAATTCCCTTGCAGTCGAGGGAACGCAGGAAAGATGAGTTGATAAACTGTCACAGTCGTCGCAGCCGCAACGCCATCTTGCCCACATTGCTGCGCTGCGCGGTGTTACACTGGACTGAACCAGTTCGTCTCAGCCGAACACATTCGGCACACAGCGCGCGATACCGCCGCATCTCACCACCCCGAGGTCTCCAAGGTTTCCCCATGCTCTATCTTCTCGTCGTCATCCACGTCATCGTCTGTCTCTTTCTGATCGGCGTAGTGCTGCTGCAACAGGGCAAATCCGCCGACCTCGCCGGGGCCTTCGGCGGCCAGGGTTCGCAGACCGCCTTCGGCCCGCGCGGCGCCGCCAACCTGCTCACCAAGCTCACCACCTGGGGCGCGGTCATCTTCATGGTGGTCTCCATCTCGCTCACAGTCATGCTCTCACGCGCCAGCGGAGACCACTCCGTGCTCTCAGGCACCCCAACCCAGCAGTCCACGCCCAAGAAGTAGCGGGCGCTCCATTCCCGCGCATCTTTGTGCGTGAGCGGGAACCAATCAGTCCCAACCCGGCAAGCCAGGCCCACCATGATCCACGAGGTCCTTCCCGTCGGAGCGCTGCAGTGCAACTGCTCCATCCTCGGCGATGAGACCTCCCGCGAGGCCATCGTCGTCGATCCCGGAGACGAGATCCCACGCATCATGGCGATCCTCCAGCGCCACAACCTCACCGTCAAGCAGATCCTCATCACCCACGCCCACATCGACCACATCGCCAGCGCCGCGCGCCTCCAGACCCTCACCGGCGCCCCCGTCCTCTACAACGCCAGCGACCTGCCCCTCGTCAAGATGATGGACCTCCAGGCCGGATGGCTCGGCATCGCCACACCCGAAGTCCACCCGCCAGACGACACACTCGACGATGGCCGCGTCATCGC
>VFSW01003547.1_pt1 | contig 23384 bp, 17 predicted proteins | sample 5358111 | NCBI WGS metagenome assembly VFSW01 (sample SAMN11554181, study PRJNA540505) | mine drainage metagenome | isolation source: sediment from site ElyBrook_90M | place: USA: Ely Copper Mine, Vershire, VT | collected 2017
ACTGCCCCTGCCGGCTCCTGATTTTCATGCTCATCTTGCATTGGATAATTCTGCGCAACGCGGCGGCACACCGCATCAACCGCGTTACGATGGAAGATTCAGACCCATGTCTTTGCGCCTTTTTAGCACGCTCACGCAGCGCGTCGACGAGTTCGTCCCGGCCGACGGACACACGGTGCGCATGTATACCTGCGGTCCGACGGTGTACAACTACGCGCACATCGGCAATCTGCGGACATTCACGTTTCAGGACCTGCTGCGCCGATGGCTCGCCGCGCACGGCTGGAAACTCGACCACGTGATGAACATCACCGACATCGAGGACAAGATCATCCGCAACGCGGCGGCCGAGGGGAAGACGATCGGCGAGTACACGGCGCGATACACGGAGGCGTTTCTCGAAGATACGGCGCGTCTGCGGCTACAACGCCCCGAGCGGCTTGTGAAAGCCACCGAGCATATCGGCGAAATGGTGAAGGCCGTCGAAAGCCTCGGCGAGCGCGGCTACACGTACACGAGCGAAGGCTCGATATATTACCGGATCGCGAATTTCCCGGGCTATGGGAAGCTGTCGCACAACGATTTCGGCGGCATCCGGCCCGGCGCGCGCGTCGACGTGGACGAGTACGAGAAGGACGACGCGCGGGACTTCGTGCTGTGGAAAACGGCGAAGAACGGCGAGCCGAGCTGGGACACGCCGGTCGGCCGCGGGCGGCCGGGCTGGCACATCGAGTGCTCCGCGATGGCGATGAAATATCTGGGCGAAACGCTGGACATTCACGCCGGCGGCATCGACCTCGTATTTCCGCATCACGAGAACGAGATCGCGCAATCGGAGGCCATTACCGGCAAACCGTTCGCGCGGTTCTGGATTCACAGTGAACATCTGTTTGTCGATTCGAAGAAGATGTCGAAGTCGGCGGGCAACTTCTACACGCTGCGCGAGCTCGAGGCGATGGGACACGCGCCCGAAGCGGTGCGCTATCTGCTGTTGTCGGTGCCATACCGGCAGAAGCTGAACTTCACCCTGGACGGGTTGAAGGCGGCGGCGACGGCCATCGCGCGTCTGCGGGGCTTCTCGCTGCGCCTCAAGACGGACCATCTGGCGCCGGGGCTGGACGAGGCCATGACGCTGCGCACGGCGGAGGCGCGACAAGAGTTCGACGCGGCGCTCGACGACGACCTCAATAGCGCGGCGGCCCTCGGCGCGGTCTTCGAATATGTCCGCGATGCGAACACGGCGCTGGATGCCGGCGCGTTTCCGTCCGGCAACGCGGCCGAGGCTCTCGCGTTTCTCGATCGTTTCGACTCGGTGTTCGACGTGCTGCGGGCACAAGCGGGCGCAGGCGTCGGCGACGAGGAAATCGAACGGCGCGTCGAGGAGCGGAAGCAAGCCAAGAAGGCGCGCGACTTCGCGCGGGCGGACCGGATTCGCACCGAGTTGCTCGAAGCCGGCGTCATCGTCGAGGACACCAAGGACGGAGTGCGATGGAAAAGAAAGTAAGTCTCGAGACGCGGGCTGTCCACGCGGGCGACCGCAAAATGGATGCGAAGAATCCGGACGGCTTCGTTCCGGTTACTACGCCGATTTACGCGTCGTCGAGCTTTCTTTACGCCGATACGGCGAAGCTCGACCGCGTACTGGGGCGCGAGGAAGAAGGCTTCTGCTACGGGCGCTACGATAACCCGACCCGCTCGGCGCTCGAGGAGACGATCGCGAACCTCGAAGGCGGCGCCTCGGCGCTGGCCTGCTCGTCGGGCATGATGGCGATGCAGGTCGCTCTCCTTGCCGCGCTTACCGACCGTCCGAAGACGATCCTCGCCGCCAGCGCGTTATACGGAGCGACGCTGAGCCTGTTGACGAAGGTGTTCGAGCCGCTGGGGATCGAGACGGACTTCGTCGACATCTGCGACCTCGACGCCGTGCGCGCGAAACTGGCCGCGCGCCGTTATGGCTGCGTCACGATGGAAACGATCTCGAACCCTCTACTGCGCGTGGGCCAGGTCGATCGCATCGCGGATGCGGCGCGCGAGCGCGAGGCCGCGCTCGTGGTGGACAACACGTTCGCCACGCCGCTGCTCGTGCGCCCGCTCGAGCTCGGTGCGAACTATGCCGTGCATAGCGTGACGAAGTTCCTGGCGGGCCACGGCGACGTGATGGGCGGCGCGGTGGTGTCGGACGAAGCGGGCTGGCCGGCGCTGTCGAGCCTTTCGCGGATCACCGGACCCGCGCTTGGGCCGTTCGAGAGCTACCTGACGATGCGAGGCATCAAGACGTTTCCGCTGCGCATGGAGCGCCAGTGCGCCAACGCCTGCCGCGTGGCCGCCTGGCTTGGTTCGCACCCGCGCGTCGAAAAGCTCCACTATTGCGGCGATCCGGCGCACCCGGACGCGGCGGCGATCCGGCGGCTGCTGCCCGAAAACCTGGGCGGCGCGCTGGTGAGCTTCGCGATCGCGGGCGCGGGCCGGGACGAGGTGTTCCGCTTCATGGACCGCTTGAAGCTGGTGGTCCGCGGCACTTCGCTCGGCGATGTCCACACGCTCGCGCTCTATCCGGCCATCGCTTCGCATCGCGACCTATCGCCGAAGCAGCGTCTGCGGCTGGGCATCGGAGACGGTCTGGTCCGGCTGTGCCTCGGCATCGAAGCGGCCGGCGACATCATCGACGACCTCGAGCAGGCGCTCGCGTGACGGCAGCGCTCCCGCCGGGAGCGTCAGTTCTTCGAGCTTCAGCCAGGCTTGAACGAGGGAACCCGCTCGCCCGGCAAGAACGGCGCCACGCCGGCGCGGCGTCCGATTTCCTCGAGATCGATCTTCGAAAATCCCGCCACGGCAAGCGCGACCGTCGGACCCGGCTCGACGAGAAACACCGTCGGAACCGAGTCGATGCCGTAAGCGTTACTGACCCGATAGCCGGCAGACGCTTCGTCGAGCAAGGTCAGGAAGCTGACGCCGAAACGCTCCTGAAAGGCGCGTGTCGCCTGCGGGCTGTCCTGCGAGATCGCCACGACGCGAAGGCTGGTCGAGGCCGACAGGCGCTCGAGAAAGGGCAGCGTGAGCTGGCAGACCGGACAGCTCACCTTGTAGAAGACGATCGCGGCCGGCCCCTGCGCGGTCAGATCGTCGAGCGAATATTCTCTCCCGTCGAGCGACCGGAGACCAAAGGCGGGCGCGGGGGCTCCGGGCTTGGGCATTTTCATGACGATTCCGCGAGGTCCTTGTTCTGGTGGACAAACTGCAAAATGTCGAAGCGCTTAACGGCGCGCTCGGGATAGAAGCTGTTGACCGCATCCTGCTCGTCCTGAAACACCTCGAAGACGGTCGAGAGTTTGGTCAGGACCAAGAGCTCGATGTTACGGCGGTTGAGGTTGAGCAATTTCAGCACTCCGCCATTTTTTCTTAGGCTGGTGAAGCAGATGACCAGCGAACCGAGGCCCGTGCTATCGATGAAATCGACGTCGCCGAGGTTCAGAACGATGGACTTATGACCCTGACCGACCTCGGATTCGATGGCCCCGCGAAGTACGTTCGACGAGCCGCCGGCGACGAGCCGGCCGGCGAGATCGAGCACCACGACGCCGTCGGAGTCGCGGTGCAGGATCTGGAACTCGGAGCCCATGGCTTCAGTGTAGCGGCTGGGCTTGCGTCCGCGCGAATAGCGCCCGATCCGGGACCGGCATTTTCGCTGGCCCGGAAGCCCGTATAATTGTTTCATGGGCTATAGCGGCCGGTATTTTGCCATTGCCTCGGCACTCGTAGTAGGTTGCGCGCTGCTCGGCGGACTGCTGGGGCCGGGCACGGCTACCGTGGCCGCCTCGGAGCCGGAAGACGACGTCAAGGCCAACCTCGAAGCGTTTTCGCAAGTTTACGGCACGGTGCAGGCAAACTTCGCCGACCCGATGAACGCCGACAAGACAATCTACAAAGGCGCGATCCCCGGGATGCTGCGCACGCTCGACCCGCATTCGACGTTCTTCGACCCCAAGGATTTCCAGGCCCTCCGCGAGGATCAGCGCGGCCATTACTATGGCGTCGGCATGCAGGTGGGTCCGCGCGACGGTAAGACGATCGTGATCGCTCCGTTCGGCGGCGGTCCGGCCTATCGCGCGGGGCTGCGGCCCGGCGACGTGATCCTCGAGGTCAACGATAAGCGCACCGACAATCTCAGCACCTCCGACATCGCCGACCTGCTGAAGGGTCCGAAGGGCACCAAGGTCACCATCACCGTGGGCCGCGACGGCGTCGATAAGCCGCTCAGCTTTACCGTGACGCGCGACGAGATCAAGCGCAACAGCGTCGAGGAGGCGTTCTGGTTGAAGCCCGGGATTGCCTACATGGCGATCACGTCGTTCAACGAAACCACCAGCCACGAGATGGACCAGCAATTCTCGAAGCTGGGCGAGCAAAACATCCAGGGACTCGTCCTTGACCTCCGGGGCAACCCGGGCGGTTTGCTTAACGAGGGCGTCGCCGTGGCCGGCCATTTCCTGCGCCGCAACGAGCTTGTCGTTTCGCACCGCGGGCGCAATTCCCCGGAGAAACCATACTTCGCCAAGGGCAGCCCGGACGGCGAGAGTTACCCGATTGTCGTGATGGTGAACGAGTACACGGCCTCGGCCGCCGAGATCGTCAGCGGCGCGCTGCAGGACCATGATCGTGGCTGGGTCGTCGGCGAAACCACGTTTGGCAAGGGACTGGTGCAAACCGTATTTCAACTCAGCGAGAACACCGGCCTCGCGCTGACCACCGCGCACTACTACACGCCCAGCGGCCGCCTCATCCAGCGCGACTACTCGAACATTTCGTTCCTCGATTACTTTTATGGCAAGCACGTCGAGCCAAAGCACCCCACCGACGTCAAGATGACCGACAGCGGCCGCACGGTGTACGGCGGCGGCGGCATCACGCCCGACGAAAAGATTCCAACCCCGAAACTGAGCAAGTTCCAAACCGATCTCCTGTTCCGCAAGTACGCCTTCTTCAACTTCTCGGCGAATTACTTCGGAGGGCGCTCTTCGAAGCTGCCCAAGGGATGGGAGCCGGATAACGATATCCTGAACCAGTTTCACGACTTCGTCCTGAAGCAAAAGATCGATTTCACCGAGGCCGAGTGGACCGAGAACGCGGAGTGGATCAAGGACCAGTTGAAGCGCGAAATGTACATCACGGCGTTCAGTTACGAGGCGGCGCAGAAGGTGGCTGCGGAGACCGATCCGACGGTGATCCAGGCCGTCGGCGCCATGCCGAAGGCCAAGGCGCTGCTCGACAAGTCGAAGAAGCTGATGGTGCAGCGCACGGACGGCTGGGGCGCGGGGCAGTGAGCGCAGCCGGCGCATGAGAGAGCCAAACCCGGCGCCGCAGATCGCCGTCCTCGACGCGGGTGGGCAGTACTGCCATCTCATTGCCCGCAAAATTCGCGACCTCGGCGTATCGGCCGACGTACGGCCAGCCGATACGCCCGCCTCCGAATTGAGCGGGCGCAAGGGCATTGTGATCTCTGGCGGCCCGGCGAGCGTCTATGAAAGCGGGAGCCCGCGCATCGATCCGGGCATCCTGCATCTGCCGGGCACGGCCGTTCTCGGCATCTGTTACGGTCTGCAATTGATCGCGCAGGAGATGGGCGGCGAGGTCGCGAAGGGGGACAAGGGCGAGTATGGCATGGCGGTGCTTCGCCAGACCGCGGCTCACCCGCTGCTAACCGGCCTCAACGGCGAAACGCGCGTCTGGATGAGCCATCGCGACCGCGTGGACCGGCCGCCTCCGGATTTTCTCCTTCTGGCGGCCACCGCCGGCTGCCCCGTGGCGGCCATGGCCCACACGCGCTTGCCGCTGTTCGGGCTGCAGTTTCATCCCGAGGTCGTTCATACCGAGCACGGACAGGAGATTTACGCGAATTTCCTGTTCCGCATCTGCGGTTGCGAGAAGGACTGGGACCCGCGCGGCCGCGTTCCGGCGATCGAGGACGAGATCCGGCGCATCGCGGCGGGGCGAAGCGTATTCTTCTTCGTGAGCGGCGGCGTGGATTCGACGGTGGCCTATACGCTGTGCTTGCGGGCGCTCGATCCGGAGCGCGTGTATGGAGTCTATGTCGATACCGGCCTGATGCGCGAGGGCGAGACGGAGTTCGTGAAGAACGTTTTCGCACGGCTTGGCGCGATGGCGTTTCGCGTGGAGGATGCGACCGGGAGCTTCCTGCGCGCGCTCGGGGGCGTGACCGAGCCCGAGACCAAGCGGAAGCGAATCGGCGAGGAATTCGTCGCCGTGCAAGAGCGCATCCTGGGCAGCGGCGATTTTCTGAGCGGGCGATGGATTCTCGGCCAGGGCACGATTTATCCGGACACCATCGAGAGCGGCGGTACGGCCAAGGCCGACGTGATCAAGACGCACCACAACCGCGTGGCCGGGATCCAGAGACTGATCGAAACGGGGCGGATCGTCGAGCCGCTCGCTTCGTTTTACAAGGACGAAGTCAGACAGGTGGGCGAGGAACTCGGCATCCCGCGCGAGCTGCTCGACCGGCATCCGTTCCCTGGGCCGGGTCTTGCCATCCGCTGCCTTTGTTCGGAAACCGCGGCCGCGCTCGAACGCGTCGCGGACGGGTGGATCGTGCCGGTGCGTTCGGTGGGCGTGCAGGGAGATTCGCGCAGCTACCGGCATGTGCTGTTGCTCGATGGCTCGCCGGACGAAGTGGATATTCACGCGCGCGCGACGGAGCTGGTAAACCGCGAGCCGCGCGTGAACCGCGTGGTAGTGCGGTGCGGCGGCGCGGCGCCTTACGAACTGGGCGTGACGCGCGGCGCGATTACGCACGAGCGGCTCGACCGGCTTCGCGCCGCCGATGCGATCGTTCGCGAGCTTTCGGCCCGCCACGATTTCGAGCGGCGTGTGTGGCAGTTCCCGGTGGTTCTGATTCCGGTGGGTGCGGGAACGCGGCCGGATTCGGTAGTGCTGCGGCCCGTTCAGTCGGTCGACGGCATGACGGCCGCCTCGACGCCGATCCCACACGATCTGCTCGACGAGATCTGCGCGCGGCTGCTCGATGGCGCGGGGGTCGCGGCGGTGTTTCACGATCTCACGCATAAGCCTCCGTCGACGATCGAGTGGGAGTGACGCGTCCGGCCGCTCAAATGCGGTGAAAGCTGCGCTGGATCTCGCGCATCGAATAACGCAGCGCGATGGGCCGCCCGTGCGGGCAGCTCATCGGACAACTGGTGGCGGCGAGTTCGCGCAGCAGCCAGTCGATCTTCGCCGCATCGAGATGGGTGTTGATCTTGATCGCCGCGCGGCAGGCGATCGAGGCGGCCAGGCCGCGGCGAAGATCTTCCGCCGAAGCCTGGCGCAGCTCACGCTCGGCCACGTCGAGGATTTCGAACACAAGCATCTCGATGTCCGCCGGGCTTACGCCGGCGGGCGCGGACTGAATGGCCAGCGTCCGGTTGCCGAACGGCTCGGCCTCGAAGCCCGCGCGCTCCATCTCCGCCGCGATGCGGGCGTATTCGATCTGCTGCGCCGGCGTGAGCCGCACCACCAGCGGCATGAGCAAGCGCTGGCTCGCCGCGCGGCCCTGCGCCTGCTGCTGGCGCAGCACCTGCTCGAAGAGAATGCGCTCGTGCGCGACGTGCTGATCGACGATCCAGAGCCCGTCGTGGCCCGCCGCCACGATGAAGCTGTCGTGTAACTGTCCGAGCGGGCGAAGGTCGCCGAGCGAGGCCAGCGATGCGCCGGGAGCCAGAGCCTCGACGTCCGTGAGCAGCGGGCCGTGCGTATCGGGCGCGCGCCCCCCTGGTGGTGGCCCATCGAAATGAAAGCGCGGCGCGGGGCTGGGCTCGGGCCGCGGGTCGAACGCCTGCGAGGCGGCGGCGCGCCGGCCTGGCGGGGGATCGAGCGCTGGGCCGGCGAAGCTCTCGGAGTCGAGCCGTTGGCTGAACTCCGAGTAAGGCAGCCCCTCGCCAGGCTGCGGCGCGCGCGGCGGAAGGGGCATCGGCGCCGCGGGCCGGGCCGCGATCAGCGCATCGCGCAACGCATCGCGCACGAAATCGTGAACGAAGGAGCCGTGGCGGAACCGCACCTCGGTCTTGGCCGGGTGAACGTTGACGTCCACTTCCTCGAAGTCGCAGTCGAGAAACAGCAGCGCGACGGGAAAGCAGGCCCCCGGCATCAGGTTATAGTAAGCGGCCGAGAGCGCGTGCAGCAGCAGGCGGTCGCGAATGAGGCGCCCGTTGGTGAACAGGTAAATCGAGTTTCGATTGAGCTTCTGGACATTGGGGGCCGAGACGAAGCCGTGCAGCCGGAACACAAGCGGGGCGGTTTCGCCGGAGGCCGGATCGAGTGCGCGCTCCACGGGTCGAATCTCGACCAGATCGTCGAGCAGGCGATTGCCGAAAACCTGATAAACGCGCTCGCGCAACGTGGGGACGGGCGTAAGTTCGAGGAGCGGCGAGCCGTCGTGGTTGAGCGCCAGCGCCTTCGCCGGATGCGCGAGGCCGTAGTGCGTGGCGAGCGAGGCGATGTGCGCGAGCTCGGTCTGTTCCGAGCGCAGGAATTTTTTGCGCGCCGGCACGTTAAAGAACAGGTCGGCTACTTCGATGGAAGTGCCGCGGGGCGCGGGAACGTCCTCGCAGCTCATGAGGCGGCCGCCGGCGATCTCGACGCGCGTGCCCGATGAGTCCCCCTCGGCGCGGGTCTCGAGCGTGAGCCGCGAAACGGACGCGATCGACGGCAGGGCCTCGCCACGGAAGCCGAGCGTGGCGATTGAGAGCAGGTCCTTGACATCGCTGAGCTTGCTGGTGGCATGGCGTTCAAAGGCCAGCATCGCGTCGTCGCGCAGCATGCCGCAGCCATCGTCCACCACGCGGATGAGCCGCCGGCCTCCAGCCTCGACATCGATGCGCACGGAGGTCGCGCCCGCGTCGAGCGAGTTTTCGAGCAGTTCCTTGACCACCGAAGCCGGACGCTCCACCACCTCGCCGGCGGCGATCTTGTTGGCGACCTGATCGCCGAGGATGCGAATCTTTCCCATGGCGCCTGGGGCTCTACTTCTCCCGGATCGCGTCAGCCGGCCTGAGCATGGCGGCCTGGCGCGCCGGGTACAAACCGAACGCGACGCCCGATCCTACCGTCACGGCCAGAGCAATGGTGGCGCATTTCCAGTTGGTTTCGGCGGGCCAGCCCGTCGCGGCCGCCACGGCGCGCGACAACAGTTCGCCAAGCGCGATCCCAATCAGGGCGCTGAGTGCGGCGATCACGGCGGATTCGGAAACGAACTGGCGGGCGATGTCGGTGCGGCGCGCTCCGATGGCCCGGCGCACTCCGATCTCGCGAGTGCGCTCGATCACCGCGGCGAGCATGATGTTCATGACGCCAAGCCCGCCCATCAGCAACGACAGGATAGCGATGGCCATGGCCACTTCGAGAAACGGAATCCTGCGGCGGCGCTGCGTTTCGAGCAAGCCTCCCGGCGCGGCGATTCGAAAATCGCCCGGCCCGGGATGGGCTCGCGCGAGAATCGCGTTGACGGCCGTCGCGGCGAGTCCCGGGTCGCTGCCGGCCGCGACGCGCAGCGCGATGACGTCGATCGCGTCTACGCTTTCAGGGGCCGTGAAGCGGCGCGACAGCGTAGTGAGCGGAACTAGCACCAGCGCGTTCCGGTTGGCCAACTGGAAGCTGCCGAGCTCGCCCGCCACCGGCGGCTCACCCGCGAGCACGCCAATCACCCGCAGCCACACATCGTCGGCTTTGATGTATTTCCCGACTGCCGGCCCGTATCCAAGCAGGCTGAGCTTCGCCGCCTCGCCCAGCACACAAACCGGCGCGGCGCCCCGGTCGTCCTCTTCATTGAAAAAGCGGCCATCGGCCAGCGCCAGAGAGAAAACGAACCGGACGTTGGGAGACGCCCCGGCAAGAGTCGGGGCTTGGCGGACCGGCTTCGGGAAGAGCCGGGCAGGCAGGAGGGTCCGGGCGGGAGCGAGCGCCGCAAGGTTGGGGATCTGCTCGGAAATGGCGCGGGCGTCGCGCATCGACAGCCCGCCGGCCGCGCGGGCCTCGACCAGGATGCTGTCCGGCCCGAGGGCGCTGGTCATCCGTGGCGCAACTCCCGCGCCTCGGGCCGCAAGCAGCGTGACGATCGTGCCCGAGCCCAGGATGAGGCCGAGCATGGCCAGCAGACTGCGCAGCTTGTGGGCAAGCAGGCCCGAGACGCCCAGGGCGAGATCCGGAAAGTAGCCGCTAATATGCGTCACGGCAGGGCGCTCCGGGCCGGCGGCTGCGCGAGGGCCACTTCGTCACCTGCCCTCATTCCCCCGGCGATGACGATCCAGTCGTCGTCCCCGCGCACCGTCTTGATCGTTTGCCTGCGGAATCCCCCGCCGCGCTTTACCCAAACGAACGTCACGCCGCCCGAGGAGAACGCGCTGGCCCGCGGAATCGAGATGGCCTCGTCGAAATGGCCCGTGATCACGTCAACCCGGCCCAGCGTGCCCGGGCGGGGCACGGCCGACCACGGAAACCGGGCTGCGGGAGCCCGCGCCAGCACGGCGGATGAGTCCCGGCTCGGGCCGCTCGAGGCGAGCACCTCCGCCGCCTGCCGCGCCGACAGACCCGCGCACTCCAGGACCGCCGGCATGTCCAGGCTGATCAGCACCTCATAACGCGCCTCACGGGCCTCGACCTGGCCCTCCGGCGCTGCGGCAGCGATGGAAGTTACCTCGCCGCGAAGCGAGCCGCCGGGACAGGCATCGAGCCTCACCTGAGCCGTCTGGCCGATCCGTAGCCTGGCCTGTTCGCTCTCGTTCGCCCAAGCCGCCAGAACCAGACGGGACGGATCTCGGATCTCAGCCACGGGCGCGCCGGCGCTGACCTCGTCGCCCTCACGCAGGCGCGGCGCCAAAGCGTTCGCCGCGAGGGGGTCCGGCGCGGCCCTGGAGAACGCCACCCATCCCGCCTGCGGCGCCACCAGCCGCATCTGATCGACGCGGCGGCGTTCACGATCGAGCTCATTGGCGCTATCGGCGGCGCGGCTACTCAATAGCACCAGTTCGGCCACGTCCTGCGCCTTTCGCGTCTGGCTGCCCGCCAGAATGCGCGCCAGACGTGCGCGTGCATCTTCAAGCATCTGCACATTGCGCCGCGCCTCGGCGGGGGGAAGCAATTCGTTACGCTTGACCTCCAGTTCGGCGCGACGAATCGCGAAGCGCGCTCCGGACACCGCCGCTTCGTCGGCGCTCGCGTCCAACTCCATCTTCGCGCGTGCCTTGGCGATCTGAGCGGCCAGCCGTTCGGATTCGATGCGCCGGTCCTCGATGCCCCCCCGCGCTCCGGAGGCATCGAACTCGGCGATCAGATCGTTCGGCGCCGCGAAGGACCCGGGCGGGGCCAGTTTCACCACACGGACCGCTCCAAAGGCGACCGGCGCGCGCAGCAGTTCGGCATGCGCGGCGCGGACTTCTCCTTGTGCCGTCCAGACGAGGGTTCGCGGCCCGCGATGGACCGCCGCCACCGGCACGCTCTCCGTCTCGGGCGGGAAGAGCCGCCACACACCCCAGGCGAGCATGAGCGCGCCCGTGACCAGAGCCGCTTCCACGCTCGCGAAGAACGTGCGGCTGCTCACGGCTTCTTCACCACATCCGCGGGATTCTCGATCGCTACCGAATCGCCGGCGCTCAGTCCGCGCGCCACCGCGAGGTCGGTATCGTTTCTCGGGCCGGTAATAATCGCATGCATTTCGAACTCGTGGCCGCGCTGCACGTAGACCACCGGCTGGCCGCCGGAAACGAACACGGCGCGCGCGGGAATCAATAACCGGCGTGGAATGGTCTCGACGGCCAGCGTAACCGAGGCCAGCATTCCGGGCCTCACACGCGGATCGAACTCATCGAGCGCCACACGCGCCGGGAACAGTCTGTCCGGACCGGCGATTGAGCCGACCGAATCCAGCCGTCCACGCAGCGGACGGTCGGGCAGGGCGTCAATACGAACCGTGGCGCTCTGGCCGGCGGAAGCGCGCGCGCGATCCACGTCGTCCAGCGCGATCGCCACGACCGGACCCGATCCGCTGTCGAGTTCCACGACCGGAGTTCCCGGCGCAACCGTGTCACCCGGCTGGAACAGCGCGGACGGCGCGCTAGAGTTAGCGGCACGTTCGGGATTGGGCAGGATGCGCACCACGCCTTCCGCCGGTGCGCGCAACGTGGGAGACGCGTTGAGCGCCAGGCCCTCGTCCTCGAACTCGACCACGGCGGTTCCGGCATGAACGAGGCGGCCGGCCGCCGCGAGAGCGGCGATGCGCGGCCGCAGACCATCCGGAGCCGCGAGCACGACCGGCTGCGCGCTCTCGACGGAGCCGCGCGCCTCCACTGTGACAACCAGGTCGCCGAAACGGGCTCGGGCGACTGGAACATCGATGTTCGCCAGCCCAGACCCGTAATGGTAAGCGGCAAACACGCCCGCCGCGCCCGCGCCGGCGAGCAGGCCTCGCCTGGCGAGTGGCCTCCAACCCTTCGCGCGGTCCGCGCCAGCGGTTCGCACTGACGGCATCGGTTATCTTCCCTCACCCTGGGGCGGGTCGAGCGCGACCACATCGCCCGGCGAAAGTCCGCTCGATGCGGCGGCGTAAAGCTCGTTCGAACCGGCAATCCCGACCTCGCGCCGTGTCCAGCCGTCAGGCCCGCGCAAGAACACGAAGGGCTGCCCCTGGGTAGAATGGAATACCGCGCCGGCTGGAACCACGGCCGGGCTGTGGAGGGGAGCGCTCAGTTCGACGTCCGCGCTCACCGACAGGTCCGGAATTACACGCCGGTCCGAGCGGTCGAGCCGCAGCCAGGCGGGAGCTTCGAGCACGCCCCCTCCCACGCCGATCTCGCCCACCGTTTCGAGCGTACCCGGCAGCGTGAGCGCCGGGTAGGCGTCGAATCGAATCGTCGCCTTCGCTCCGGGCCGCATCCGGGCAAGGTCGGCTTCGTTCACCACCGCTTCGATAAGGATCGCTTTCGAGCCGGCGATTTTCATGAACGGTTCGCCGGACGGAATCTCGTCGCCGGGTTGAATGGGCCGGCTGAGCCCGTCACGGATCACGATTCCCAGAACGACCAGGCCGGCGGAGGGCGCCACCACGACGGTCGTCCCAGCGCTCTCCTCGACGCGCTTCAACTCGAGGCGCGCCGATTCGAGATCCAATTCGGCGGCGCGCAGGTCAGCTTCGGCGGAGGCTTTGAGCAAAGGTTGCTCGGCCTGAAGCTGCTGGTAGCGCGCCTCGGCTTCATCGAAGTCCAGCCGGGTCCGCTCGGCGTCCATCGCAGACAAGACCGGGATCGCGCGCATGTCGGAACGGGCTTTCTCGAGCGCCGCGGCGGCCGAGGCGATCTGCTCCTGCCGCGCCCGCGCCGCTTCGTCAAGATCGGCCTTCTCGGTACGCACCTCCGCTTCCCGCTCCCCCACCGCCGCGCGATAGTCATCGAGACGCGCCGCGGTGAACCGGTGTTCGAAGCGCGCCACAACCTGGCCTGCCGTCACCATCGTCCCTGGGGCCACCACGTCCTCGACGACGACCTTCTCTTCATGGCCGAACCGCTCCGCGGCCGCTGACGGCGAGCCGCCGGGAGGAACGGATCGCGGCGGCGCGGCCTCCGGCGCACGCAGCGTAACCGAATCGCGGCTCACGGTGACACCGGTCAGGCGAACGGTCGAATCCACAATGCCCGAGGCCACCGTCGCCGTGCGGACAGCCTGCCCGGACGCGGGAGCGGGCAACTGCGAGCGTTGCCGCCAAGTGAAAATCGCCGCAGCCAGTGCGAGCGTAGAGATCCCAATCAGGGCCGCGACGGAACGGTACGGGCGCGTGGACCCGCCTCCACGATGAGGCGCCTCGCGGCCCGTTACGGAAAAATCCGCTCCGGCTTCGTTCGTGGTCGGCTCGCGTAACACCAGCCTTCAGCGTACACTCTCGAGGCCGCTTCGCCTCAACCGCTCATCGACCCGAGGAACTCCGCGTTACTCCGCGTCTTGCCCAATTTGTCGAGCAGCAGCTCGATGGACTCGACAGGCGATAGCGGGCTGAGCACCTTTCGCAGCACCCACACGCGGTTGAGCTCCTCGCGCGGCAGCAGCAGTTCGTCCTTGCGCGTGCCGCTGCGGTTGATATCGATCGCCGGGAACACGCGCTTGTCCACCAGCTTGCGGTCCAGATGGATCTCCATGTTGCCGGTTCCCTTGAATTCCTCGAAGATCACGTCGTCCATGCGGCTCCCGGTGTCGACCAGCGCCGTGGCCACGATGGTCAGCGATCCGCCTTCCTCGATGTTGCGCGCCGCGCCGAAGAAGCGTTTCGGCCGCTGCAACGCGTTCGAATCGACGCCGCCCGACAGCACCTTGCCCGACGGGGGAACCACGGTGTTATAGGCTCGCGCGAGGCGCGTGATCGAGTCGAGAAGAATTACCACATCGCGCTTGTGTTCGACCAGCCGCTTGGCCTTCTCGATCACCATTTCGGCCACCTGCACGTGACGCGACGCGGGCTCGTCGAAGGTCGAGCTGATGACCTCGCCGCGCACCGACCGCTGCATGTCGGTGACTTCTTCCGGCCGCTCGTCGATGAGCAGCACGATCAGGGTCACTTCGGGATGATTGGCCGTCACCGAGTTGGCGATGCTCTGCAGCAGCATCGTCTTACCGGTCCGCGGCGGCGCGACGATCAGCCCGCGCTGCCCCTTGCCGATCGGCGTCAGCATGTCCATCACGCGGCCCGAGTAGTTGTCCTTCACCGTTTCGAGCTTGAGCCGTTCGTCCGGATACAGGGGCGTGAGGTTGTCGAAGAAGATCTTATTGCGCGCCTCTTCGGGTGGCTCGAAGTTGATCGCATCGACCTTGATGAGGGCGAAGTACCGCTCGCCTTCCTTCGGCGGACGGATCTGACCGGAGATCGTGTCTCCGGTTCGCAGATCGAAGCGGCGGATCTGGGACGGGGAAACGTACACGTCGTCCGGCCCCGGCAGGTAGTTATACTCCGGCGCGCGCAGAAAGCCGAACCCGTCGGGGAGACATTCGAGCACGCCTTCGGAAAAGATCAACCCGCTCTTTTCGGCCTGCGTCTGCAGGATTTTGAAAATCAGCTCCTGCTTGCGCAGGCCGGCGGTGCCCTGGACACCCAGATCCTTCGCGATCTGGTTGAGTTTCAGGATGCTCATGTCCTTCAGCTCGACTAAGTCGAGCGTGACTCCACCGTTCTTCTGATTCTGGCCCGCCCGCTTGCGAGCCGCGGCCCCGGCGTCGAGGGGTTTACCGTCGGGGGGCTTCGCCTCCGGCGGTTTCGTCTCGGCGGGCTGCGCGGCGCCGGTCTTCGCCTCGGCCGCGTCGCCACCGGTCGGTTCCGGTTCCGGTGTTACCGGCTGTTCCGGGTCTTCGAAATTGCTTGCCAAATTTCCCTCGCTCCCTGGCCCGTGACGGCCGAGAAAGGCAGGACGTCACTGTCCGGATTCAGCTTCCGGATTGCCGCCATGCCCTGGTGTCGATCGTGCTGTGTCTTGAGCTTGTCCGACTTTGTCGCGATCACGACGTACTGCCTGCCGTGCGCCTCGAGCCAACGCTTCAACTCGATATCCTTGTCCATCCAGCCGCGCCGCGCATCGAGCACCAGGCAGGACAACTGGAGCGTACGCCGATGCAGCAGATAGTGCTCGATCAGCGCTCTCCAGCCGCCGCGGATTCCGGCTGGCGCCCGCGCATATCCATAGCCGGGCAGATCCACGAACAAGTACTGCCCGCCCACGCGGAAAAAGTTCACCACCTGGGTCCGGCCCGGCTGGGAGCTGGTGAACGCCAGCCCAGGCCGCCCCACGAGGCAATTTAACAACGTCGACTTGCCGGCGTTGCTACGTCCGAGAAACGCCACTTCCGGCAGTCCCTCGGCCGGAAACTGCTCCGGAGCCGCCGCGCTAGCGACAAAAGCCGTATCCATCCCGCCCGGCTGCGCCACGGCCCGCATTCTCATCCCGCCGCTTCAGTGCGTCGTTTCTTCGTCACCGGCGCGGGCGGCCTCGACCGGCGGCGTGGCCGTGGCCAAGGGCAGCGCCACGATCTCGCGCTCCAGCGCCAGTCGCAGCACCTCATCCATCGAAGTCACGAAGTGCAGCTTCATTTCCTTTCGGACGTTCTCCGGAATGTCGGGCAGATCCTTCTCATTATCCTTCGGAAGGATGATCTCGTAAATGCCGTGCCGGTGCGCGGCAAGCAGCTTTTCCTTCAGGCCGCCGATCCCAAGCACTCGGCCCCGCACCGTGATCTCGCCCGTCATCGCCACGTCGCAGCGCACCGGAATGCCGCTCAGCGAACTGGCGATGCTTGTCGCGATGGTAATGCCGGCGGAAGGTCCGTCCTTCGGAATCGCTCCCTCGGGCACGTGCAAATGAATATCCACGTTGCGGTAGAAATCGCGCGCCAGCCCGAGGAACTGCGCCCGCGAGCGAATGTAGCTCATCGCCGCCTGCGCGGACTCCTGCATCACGTCGCCGAGCTTGCCGGTGGTCTGAAGCTTGCCCCGGCCCTCCATGACCGCCGCCTCGGTGGTCAGGATCGATCCGCCCACTTCGGTCCACGCCAGACCCGTCGTCGCGCCGGTCTCGTTCTTCTTCTCGAGTTCGAGGTCGCGGAACTTCCGCGGCCCCAGCAGGTCGCTCAACGTACCGCCGGTGATCGATCGCTTCTCGAACTTCGTCTTCGTGTTTTCGGACTCGCGATCCACGACCGCGCGCGTCACCTTGCGGCACACATTGCCGATCTCGCGCTCGAGATTGCGCACACCCGCCTCGCGCGTGTAGCCCTGAATGAGCCCCTGCAACGCGTCGTCGGAGAAGTCGACTTCCTTCGCCGTAAGCCCGGTCTGCTCCATCTGCTTCGGCACCAGAAAGCGCTTGGCGATCTCCAGTTTCTCGAGCTCGGTGTAACCCGACAAACGAATCACTTCCATACGGTCCTGCAGCGCCGGCGGAATGGTGTGCAGCACGTTGGCCGTGGCCACGAAAAACACCTGGCTCAGGTCGTATTCGACGTCCAGGTAGTGATCCACGAACATGTAGTTCTGTTCCGGATCGAGCACCTCGAGCAGCGCCGCCGATGGGTCTCCGCGGAAGTCCATCGACATCTTGTCGACCTCGTCGAGCATCATCACCGGATTCTTCGTCCCGGCCTTCTTCATCATCTGGATGATCTGGCCTGGCAGCGCGCCGATATACGTGCGCCGGTGGCCGCGGACCTCCGCTTCATCCCGCACGCCACCGAGGGAAAGGCGGACAAAATTGCGGCCCGTCGCCTTCGCGATCGACATGCCGAGCGAGGTCTTGCCCACGCCGGGCGCCCCGACGAAGCACAAAATCGAACCCTTCGGATTTTTCACGCGCCGGCGCACGGCCAGAAATTCGAGGATGCGCTCCTTGATTTTTTCGAGGCCGTAATGATCCCCTTCGAGCACCTGCCGCGCGTGCTTCAGGTCTCGAATCTCCTTCGTGCGCTTCTTCCACGGCACCGCGAGCAGCCAGTCGAGATAGTTCCTCGACACCGTCGATTCGGCCGACATCGGCGGCATGCTTTCCAGCCGCTTCAATTCGGCGATCGCCTTCTCGTGGGCGTCCTTGGTCATCCCCGCCGTGTCGATCCGCTTCTTCAGCTCGTCGATCTCGCTCTTTTCGCCGCGGCCCAGTTCCTTCTGGATCGCCTTGATCTTTTCGTTGAGGTAATACTCTTTTTGCGCCTTTTCCATCTGCCGTTTCACGCGGCCCTGGATCGTGCGGTCTACGTTCAGTTTCTCGATTTCGATATCGAGCAGCTCCGCCACCCGCGTCAGCCGGTCCACCGGGTCGAAGATCTCGAGCAACTCCTGCTTCTCTTCGATCGTCAACTGCAGGTTCGCGCCCACGGTGTCGGCCAGCTTCCCGGGCTCGTCCACGCGGATCGCCGCGATCATCGTCTCGTAATTGAGGTTCTGGCTCAGCTTGACGTACTGCTCGAACAGTTGCGTCACCCGGCTGGTCAGCGCCTCAAGCTGCGGCCCGCTCTCCACCTTGAACGGAAAGGTCTTCACGACAGCGCGGAAATATCCCTCGTCCTCGCTCACGGTGACCACCTTGGCCCGCTCGACGCCCTCGACAAGAACCTTGATGTTCCCGTCGGGCAGCTTCAGACTTTGTACGATGTTCGCCACCGTGCCGACACTGTAAATCTCATCCGGGCGAGGATCGTCTACGGAGGCGTAGTGCTGCGTGGCCAGGAAAATCTTCTTCTCGCCGGCCAGCGCCTCCTCGAGCGCGCGCACGCTCGGTTCCCGTCCCACGACGAACGGCGTCATCATGTACGGGAAAATAACCACGTCCCGGATTGGCATCATCGGAAGCCGTTTTGTGTCGGATTTGTCTTTCGAGGTAAGCATGGAAGAACCAGTCGGAACGGACTTGCGCGCGGGCCGCGCTGCGTCGAGCCTTCAGGGCGGGGTTTGCCGGAGGCGGCCTTCTAGCCGGCCTTTTCGAGCAGCGCCATGTTAATCTTTTGCGACATCACCATCTCCTTGGTAACCAGGAACTCCCGGACCTTCTTCACAGAGGGGATGTAATACATCAGGTCCAGCATCAGATCTTCAAGAATCATCCGCAGTCCCCGCGCGCCCACTTTCCGCTCCATGGCAAGCGTGGCGATGGCCTCGAGCGCGTCGTCGCTAAACTTCAGTCTAACATTTTCGAAGTCGAACAGCTTTTGGTACTGCCGGATGATGGCGTTCTTCGGCTTGGTGAGAATCTGCACCAGCGCTTCCTTACTCAGATCCTCCAGCACCGCCGTCACCGGCATCCGCCCGATGAACTCGGGAATGAATCCGAACTTGATCAGATCCACCGGCTGCACCTGTTCGAGCATGCTCGTATCGCGCCGGTTCAATCCGTTGCGGCGCAGCGTATCGGCCGCCGATACTTCCTCCGGATTTACGAAACCCATGGTCCGCGACCCGACGCGCCGCGAGATCACCTTCTCGAGCCCGACAAACGCCCCGCCCAGGATGAACAGAATGTTCGTCGTGTCCACCGGCGTGAATTCCTGGTGGGGGTGCTTGCGGCCACCCTGCGGCGGCACGTTGGCGACGGTCCCTTCGAGGATCTTGAGAAGCGCCTGTTGCACTCCCTCCCCCGACACATCCCGGGTAATCGATGGATTTTCGTCCTTGCGCCCAATCTTGTCGATCTCGTCGATGTAGATAATGCCCTGCTGGCAGCGCTGCACATCCCAGTCGGAGTTCTGGAGTAGCCGTAAGATGATGTTTTCGACATCCTCTCCGACGTAGCCAGCCTCGGTAAGAGTAGTGGCGTCCACGATCGCGAACGGAACATCCAGGATCCGGGCAAGCGTCTGCGCGAGCAGCGTCTTTCCCGTTCCCGTCGGGCCGATCAAGAGTATGTTCGACTTTGACAGTTCCACCTCGGCGCCACGCTGCTTGTTCATCTGCACGCGCTTGTAGTGGTTGTAAACGGCAACCGCCAGTTTCTTCTTCGTGCCCTCCTGGCCAATCACATACTGGTCCAGGTATTCCTTTAATTCCAGCGGCTTGGGAAGCTTGTGCGACGTCCCGTAGGGCTGCTCCTGCCGGTCATCCTCGAGAATGGAATTGCATACGGCGATGCACTCATCACAGATGTAGGCGCGGGGATAGTCGCTAGGCGAGGAGATCAGCTTGCCAACCGCGTCCTGAGTCTTGTGACAAAACGAACACCGAAGGGAATCGTCGGAACCTGCACGCTTCACAAGGAATCTCCTGGTTTAGAACGTCTACACGCCATCCTGGTCCTTGCTGTAGAGCATCTGACTACCCTTAGTATATCAGCGAAACGGGAATTTAACCCTGGAACTTTGCCCCTAAGGCCGCCGGCTTCCCGAATCGGCCGTCCCACCCTTCCCTAGACGGCTTCCTTCCGCGCCTGTTCGAACAGCAGATTCAGCGTTTTCTCGGTCCGGATCTGCCCGGCGATCCGCCGCAGCGTGCCGTCCTTTTCGAGCTTCTTGCGCACCGCCGCCACCGGTTCGCGCTCCTGCTTGGCAATCCGCTGCACCTCGCGGTCCACCTCGTCGCCGGTCGCGTAAAGCGCTTCCTTCTCCGCGATCTTGTCGAGCAACAGCGATGCCCGCACGTCCTTCCCGGCCTGCTCCTTTTGACTCTCCTTGGCCTTGGCCCAGTCGATCTTCGTCTTCGGATCGAGCACGCCGCGCGCCGCCAGCCCTCGCAACTGCCGTTCGATGTTCATCTCGATCTGCCGGTCGATGAACGCCTCCGGCACCGCGAAGCTGTGCGCCTCGATCAGTTTCTCGATCAGGCTGTGCTTGGCCGCCTCCTGCGCCCGCCGCTCGCGTTCGCCGAAGATCCCCTTCCGCACCGCCTCACGCAACTCCTCGAGGTTCTGGAAATCTCCCAGGTCCTTCGCGAAGTCGTCGTTCAACTCCGGCAGCTCCTTCCGGCGTAGCGCCTTCAGCCGCAGTGCGAAGTGGACCGCTCGTCCAGCGAGCTTTTCCTGCCCGTAATCGTCCGCATACTTAATGTCGAATTCCTTCTCTTCATCCGGAGACATGCCGCGCAGCGCTTCGGTGAACTCGGCGAGCGTGTCGGGATCGCCGACGCGGAGCGTCAGATCGTCCTGCTCGACCGGGAGATCGACGCCGCTCAGGCTGCGCAGGTGAACCACCGCGTAGTCCCCGTCGGCGGCCGGCCTCGGATCGAGGTTGACGAACTCCGCCTTCTGCTCGCGGATCTCTTCCAGCCGCTTCGCCACGTCCTCGTCCGTCACCTGGGGCTCTTCGTACTTCACCGCGAGTCCGCGGTACTCGCCCAGCTCGATCACCGGCGCGACCTCGAACTCGGCCTTGAACCGCAACGGCTCGCCCGCGTGGAAATGCACGTCCTTGATGCTCGGCGTGCCCACCACCTCGATGCCCTCGTCTTGAAAGCGCCTTTGAAGCGCCTTCGGAATCAGGCTCTCCATCACGTCCTGGCGCACCTCGCTCGCGAACTTCGAGCGGATCAGCCCCGCGGGCGCCTTCCCCGGCCGGAATCCCGGCAGCTTCACCTTCTTCTGCAAATCCCCAATGACCCGCTCGGTCTCCCGCGAGATCTCCTCGACCGGAATCGCGAACTCGAGCTCGTGCTTACAGCCTTCGATTAGCATCTTCGTCCGTTATCATCCCGTACTTCGCCCGCTCGCGCCCCGGCAGCGAAGGCGTGGCCGCGCAAAACGCAAGCGCGGCGCGAGCCGTGTTAAGGCCCCGCCGCGCCCGCATGCCTCTTGGCTCGCCGCCTATGTTCCTTCCGACCACCCGGCCAGATAGGCTTCCTGCTCGGGCGTCAGCGTGTCGATCGCAACGCTCATCGAATCGAGCTTCAGCTTAGCCACCTGGCGGTCGATCCGCTCGGGCACCGCATAAACGGTATTTTCGAGCGAAGCGTGATGATGCAGCATGTGCTCGGCCGACAGGGACTGATTGGCGAAGCTCATGTCCATCACCGACGCCGGATGGCCTTCGGCCGACGTCAGATTGATCAGCCGCCCTTCGCCCAACACGTACACGCGCCGTCCATTCTTCATCGTATATTCGTCGACGAACGCGCGCGCCTCGCGCTTCGAAACCGCCATCTTGCCCAGCGCCTCGAGGTCGATCTCCACGTTGAAGTGGCCGCTGTTGGCGAGAATCGCGCCGTCCTTCAACCGTTCGAAGTGCTCGCGGGCGACCACGCTCTTATTCCCCGTGACGGTCACGAACACGTCGCCGCAGGCCGCCGCCGCGTGCATCGGCATCACACGGAAGCCGTCCATCACCGCTTCGATCGCCTTGGTCGGATCGATTTCGGTCACCACCACGTTCGCTCCCATCCCCCGCGCGCGCATCGCCACGCCCCGCCCGCACCAGCCGTAGCCCGCCACCACGAACGTCAGGCCCGCCAGCAGCACGTTGGTCGCGCGGATAATGCCGTCGAGCGTGCTCTGCCCGGTCCCGTAGCGGTTGTCGAACAGGTGCTTGGTCAGCGCGTCGTTCACCGCGATAATCGGGAACCGCAGCACCTTCTCCCGCGCCATGGCCCGCAGCCGGATCACGCCGGTGGTTGTCTCCTCGGTGCCACCGAGCACGCCTTCGAGGGCATCCTGCCGCTTGGTGTGCAGCATCGTGACCAGGTCGCAGCCGTCGTCCATCGTGATCATCGGCTTATGATCGATCGCCGCGTGGATGTGCGAATAATACACGTCGTTCGTCTCGCCCTTGATCGCGAACGTCGGGATGCCGAAGTCGCTCGCCAGCGATGCCGCCACGTCATCCTGCGTCGACAACGGATTCGAACCGCAGAGCACCACATCGGCGCCGCCGTCGCGCAGCGTGATCATCAGATTCGCCGTTTCGGTCGTCACGTGCAGGCACGCCGCCACGCGCACGCCCTGGAGCGGCTTCTCCTCCAGAAAGCGCTTGCGGATCGTCCGCAGCACCGGCATCGATTGGTACGCCCACTCGATGCGGCGTTTCCCTTCCCCGGCGAGCGCCAGATCCTTGACGTCCCCTTCCACCTTATGCGCCACGTTGGTCCCCATGCCGTCTCCTTATAATTAAACTGCTCTTCCTACCGCGCGCCGACCGCGACTTCCGCGCCCTTACGCAGGGCCGCCGCCTTGTCCGCCGCTTCCCAACTGAACGTATCCTCGCTGCGGCCGAAGTGGCCGAACGCCGCCGTGCTGCGATAGATCGGCCGCCGCAGGCGCAGATGCTCGATCATGCCCTTGGGCGTCAGCGGGAACTGCTCGCGCACCAGCGAAACCAGCTTGTCCTCGCTCACCACGCCCGTGCCGAATGTGTTCACCATCACCGACACCGGCTCCGCCACGCCAATCGCGTAAGCAAGTTGCACCTCGACGCGCTCGGCCAGCCCCGCCGCCACCAGATTCTTCGCGATGTAGCGCGCCATGTAGCAGGCCGACCGATCCACCTTGGTCGGATCCTTGCCCGAAAATGCGCCGCCGCCGTGCCGCCCCATGCCGCCGTAAGTATCGACGATGATCTTGCGCCCGGTGAGACCGGTATCGCCATGCGGGCCGCCGATCACGAAGCGCCCGGTCGGGTTGATGTGATAACTCGTCCCCGAGTCCACCATCGACTCCGGCACGACGGAATCGATGATCTTCTTCTTCACTTGCGCGCGCAGTTCGCCGGTCGATACCTCGTCGTCGTGCTGTGTCGAAACCACAATCGCGTCGATCCGTTTCGGCCGCCCATCGACATACTCGACGCTCACCTGGCTCTTGCCGTCCGGACGAAGAAATTCGAGCTCGCCCGCCCGCCGCGCCTCGCTCAGCCGCCGCACCAGCTTGTGCGCCATCATGATCGGCAGC
>VFSW01003548.1_pt1 | contig 23382 bp, 23 predicted proteins | sample 5358111 | NCBI WGS metagenome assembly VFSW01 (sample SAMN11554181, study PRJNA540505) | mine drainage metagenome | isolation source: sediment from site ElyBrook_90M | place: USA: Ely Copper Mine, Vershire, VT | collected 2017
TTTTTATTTTGCTTTAGAGACTTTTCCCATCACTCTTAGAGAAGTCCACTCGGTCACGGAGCTCCTTGCCAGGTTTAAAGTGAGGCACGTGCTTTTCTGGCACCAACACTTTTTCTCCTGTTTTAGGATTTCTGCCCTGTCTGGGTGGTCGATGGTTCAATCCAAAACTACCAAAACCACGAATTTCAATCCGCTCCCCTGCAACCAAAGATTGACTCATGGCATCTAGGATCGTCTTAACGGCCAATTCAGTATCCTTTGTCACCAATTGGCTGTATTTCAAAGACAACAGATCTATTAACTCAGATTTAGTCATGTTAAGGATTAACCCTCTGAGGATTGGTTTTCAAGTTTAGCTTTCAACAAAGCTCCCAAACTGGTGGTTCCGGCATTAGCAGGATTATCAGCGGTCACACGTTGCATAGCGGCACTCTCATCCACAGCATCCTTAGCTTTGATCGACAAATTAATGTTTCTATTTTTGCGATCTACATTAAGAATGACGGCTTCAACAGCATCCCCTTCACTGAAATGTGCTTTAGCATCTTCCACTCGCTCACGGGAAATTTCAGAGGCACGCAAATATCCTTCGATATCATCACCTAAATCAATCACCACACCCTTAGCATCCACTGACTTTACAGTTCCTTTAACAATCGCACCCTTATCATTGACGGCAGTGAAATTAGAGAAAGGATCGCCTGAGAGCTGTTTAACGCCGAGAGAGATTCTTTCTCTCTCTACGTCGATAGCGAGAATAATAGCTTCTACTTCATCACCCTTCTTGTAGTTGTGCACAGCCTCTTCGCCTGTTTGACTCCAGGATAAATCAGATAAGTGAACTAAACCATCAATACCACCGGGCAAGCCAATGAACACGCCAAAGTCTGTAATGGACTTAATTTGACCTTTAACATGGTCATTCTTGTTGTGGGTGGCAGCAAACTCTTCCCAAGGATTGGTACGGCATTGTTTCATACCAAGTGAAATGCGACGACGTTCTTCATCAATTTCAAGAATCATCACTTCCACTTCATCACCTAATTGAACCACTTTTGAGGGATGAACATTTTTGTTGGTCCAGTCCATTTCAGATACGTGAACTAAACCTTCAATACCTGGTTCGATTTCAACAAAGGCACCGTAGTCAGTGAGATTGGTGACTTTACCAAATAAGCGGGTTTTCTCAGGATAACGACGTGCTAAGCCGACCCATGGATCATCACCTAATTGTTTGAGGCCCAAGGATACGCGGTTTTTATCTTGATCATATTTTAAGACTTTGGCTTCCACCTCATCGCCTACATTAAGTACTTCTGAGGGATGTTTAACACGACGCCAGGCTAAGTCGGTAATGTGTAGTAAACCATCAATACCACCTAAATCAACGAATGCACCGTAATCGGTGATGTTTTTAACTACACCTTTCACTACAGAACCCTCTTTTAGATTCTCAAGAAGATTCTCACGATCAGCACCTTGGGAAGCTTCCATTACCGCGCGACGGGAAACTACCACGTTATTGCGTTTGCGATCGAGTTTGATCACTTTGAATTCCATCTCCTTGCCTTCAAAGGGAGAGGTATCTTTAATTGGGCGCACATCCACTAAGGAGCCCGGTAAAAAGGCTCTGATGCCATTAACCATCACGGTGAGACCACCCTTCACCTTGCCGCTGACCATACCGGTCACTAAGGTGCCTTTGGTCATGGCGTCGTCCAAATCAAGCCAAGCGGCTAGACGTTTGGCCTTTTCACGGGAGAGTTTAGTGGAACCATAGCCGTCTTCTAGTGTGTCAATGGCTACTTTAACGAAGTCACCTACAACAACTTCCAAAGCACCACGATCATCTTTGAATTCTTCTATGGGAATTAAACTTTCTGATTTCAAACCTGCATTAACAATAACAAAATTGCCGTCAATGCCGACCACTTCAGCGGTGATCACTTCACCGATGCGCATTTCCTGATGGGAGAGACTTTCCTCAAACAAGCTTGCGAAACTTTCAGTTGTAGAGGTTTGTAGATGGGTTGTATTCATGAAAAACAATTACCTATTTTATATCACCCGCCGCGTAACGGGGTCAGTTAAATAAAACAGTTGATAGATATATATTACAACAACTCACCACGCGCTGAGTTGTTCCAGCTCATCAACTGCTTCCAAAAAAATCACTGAATAATGTCATGGAACCAGTGCAATACCTGACTCACCGATTCTTCAATACTTAGTGCAGTGGTATCAAGATAGTGGGCATCTGCCAATTGAATGAGAGGTGACTCTGTCCTCGTCTGATCGCGCCGATCACGCTCAATAATATCCTGCAAAAGGTTTATTATGTTAGCAGATATTCCCTTATTGATCAACTGGTTATATCGTCTCTGGGCTCTAACCTCCGGGCTCGCCGTCAAATAAACCTTGAGTATGGCCTCTGGAAACACCACAGAACCCATATCGCGGCCATCGGCTACGAGTCCAGGCGGTCGACAAAACCCCCGCTGTAGAGACAGTAATGCTTCACGTACCAATTTTAAGGAAGCTACTTTTGAGGCCAATTGTCCACACTCTTCACTGCGAATAGCTTCGGAGACCAAGTGGTTATCAACATATACTTCATGGTGTTTAAATTCAATAAACAGGGATTGAAGCATGGCGTTTAGGCGAGATTCCTCTAACTCACTAATACCCCGTTGTTTAGCGCAATAGGCTGTAATGCGGTAGAGCGCGCCGCTATCAAGATAATGAAAGCCAAGCTGTTCTGCTACAGCTTTAGCCACAGTCCCCTTGCCGGAGGCTGAAGGTCCGTCGATCGCTATAACCGCAATCATGTGAGACGAATATTAAGGCCTGCGGCTTTAGCTAATTCATCAAAGCCGGGAAAGGAAGTCGCCACATTTTGACAATCTACAATGGTGATCTCTCCTTGCGCCCGCAAAGCTGCCATAGCGAAGCTCATAGCAATTCTGTGGTCTCCATGACTCTGAATGACGCCACCATGATACATCCCCCCCTCAATAACCATGCCGTCCATGGTTGGCATAGCGTTGACGCCTAGTGCCAGTAATCCATCGGCCATCACCTGAATACGGTCGCTCTCCTTCACTCTTAACTCCTTGGCGCCGGACAATAGGGTGGTGCCGGTGGCATTGGCTGCTGCAATAAAAATTGCGGGGAACTCATCAATAGCTAAACTCACCAATCTCTCTGGAATATAAATCCCCTTTAATGGCGCGTATTTCACCCGAATATCCGCCACTCTCTCCCCACCCACGCTGGATTCATTCTCAAAAGTTAAATCAGCACCCATTAAGCGCAATATTTCAATGACGCCAGATCGAGTTGGATTAATACCCACGTGCCTAAGAAGGAGATTAGAGCCAGGTGCGATACTAGCCCCCACCATAAAAAAGGTGGCTGAGGAAATATCTCCGGGAACATGGATGGTGGTAGCTTTTAATTGGGCGCTACCCTCCACAGAAATACTTTTTCCATTAACCACAGGAGGACAGCCAAAGGCTTCTAACATTTTTTCTGTATGATCACGGGTGATCTCAGGCTCAATCACCGTGGTCACTCCCCTGGCATAAAGACCTGCTAAAAGTATAGCGGACTTCACCTGGGCACTCGCCATGGGCAGTGTGTAGTCAATAGCCTGTAACGATGAGCTGGCATGGATCCTCAAAGGAGGCCGGCCCTCACTCTCGGTGTCAATATTGGCGCCCATCAGGCTTAAGGGATTAGCCACCCTTGCCATGGGTCTTTTTAATAGAGTTTCATCACCCGTTAAGGTGACGGCGAAGTCTTGCCCCGCTAAAAGCCCAGCGAGGAGTCTCATGGTGGTACCGGAGTTACCGCAATCAATCACCTCTTTGGGAGGTTTTAAACCATATTTCCCTACTCCATGAATGACCACTTTGCCATCTATAGGACCCTCTATAGGAACGCCCATGGCCCTAAAAGCATTCATGGTGGACAGAGCATCCTCGCCCTCTAAAAAACCATTAACATAGGTGGTGCCCTCGGCGATGGCTCCGAACATGATGCTGCGATGGGAGATGGATTTATCCCCAGGAACCTCTATCTCGCCCGTTAATACACCACCTGGTAATACATGATAAGTAATACTCATAACACTCTCATAATACGGTTAATCAGACCAGTCGCGCCGTGCATCTCGGGCGATTTTAAAAAAATTTTCAATGGCTTCACCATCTTGAGATTCAAGTGAATCTTGAAAATAGCGCAGTAAATCTTGATAGCGCAATAATTCCAACAATAATGTCTCTCTGTTAGCGAGCGCAATATCCTTCCACATCTCTGGACTGCTCCCCGCGATTCGGGTGAAATCTCGAAAGCCACTTGCGGCAAAATGAAAAAAAGTTTCCGCATCAATGCGCGTAGCAATATCATAAACCAAGGTGTAACTCAGAATATGTGGCAAGTGGCTCACCACCCCAAACACACTGTCATGGCGATTGACCGTCATCAATTCGATACGGGCTCCACAGGCCTGCCAGCAACGGCGAATAATCTCGAAGGGCAGTGGATCCGTAAAGTCTGTCTCCACCATAACCACGGATTTTTGATTAAATAAATCTTTGCGTGCCGCTCTCACCCCACTGTTCTCGGCTCCAGCAATGGGGTGCACTGGCACAAAACGATTAACAGCTGTACCTAAGATTTTTTTAGCCACCTCAATGACATTCCCCTTGGTGCTACCCACATCAGTAATAATGGCGGTGGCACTAATCACTTTGGCTATTTCACTTAATACCGCTTCCATTTGCCCCACGGGAACAGCCAGTTGAATCACATCAGCTTCTTTTACCGCCGCAGCAAGGGAGTGCACTGCACTATCAATGACCCCAAGCTGCTTTGCAGCCGCCAGATTCACCTCGTCTTTATCGTAACCCACAATGGTGATATCTCGGGAGGCTTCACGCATTGCAAGAGCAAAGGATCCACCAATTAAGCCAACACCAATAATGGCGATTCGGCGCGGATGAGTTTGATAGGGATCGGCCATAAACTAGGGCTTAATAATGGTGCTTAGTTGATCAATAAAAAATTGGTTTTCAGAGGCCAAGCCTACGGATACTCTTAAGAAAGTTGGCAATTGGTAGTTAGCAACGGGTCTCACAATCACACCACGGTTGAGTAATTGCTGATATATCTCAAGAGCCCCATGGCCCACCTCAATGGCTAAAAAATTACCCCTTGAGGGTAAATACCTTAAGCCTAATTCCGTACAGGCACTCTCTAATTGCCGTAAACCTGCTGTATTTAATTCTTTAGTTTTATGTAAAAACTCTTGATCATGTAAAGCTGCTTCCGCCGCCACCAAAGCCAATTGGTTCACATTAAAGGGTTGGCGTACACGGTTCATCAAGGCGATCACATCAGAGTGAGCAAAGCCACAGCCCACCCGCAACCCTGCGAGCCCATAGGCCTTAGAAAACGATCGAGTAATGATCAAGTTATCAAATTCTCTTAACCAAGATATCGCATCATAGGTTAAATCATTATCTAAATACTCCGTGTACGCTTCATCCAATACTACGAGTATTTGGCTTGGCACTGCCTTGAGAAATGCCTTGATCTGCTCACCATGAATAAAATGCCCCGTGGGATTATTGGGGTTGGCCACAAATATCACCCGCGTTTTAGCCGTTATGGCAGAGAGCATGGCTGCTAAATCATGACCATATTCCTTAGCTGGTACAACGATACCCTTAGCGCCTGTCGCTTGGGTCACTAGAGGATAGACAGCAAAGGCGTATTGTGAATAGATAGCCTCAGTGTCGTGCGACAAAAACGCTCGGGCAACCAGCTCTAACACATCATTAGAGCCGTTACCGAGCACAATATTGTTTAACTCTACTGCGTTCAGTTGGGCCAAAGCACTCTTTAATTCAAAGCCATTGCCATCAGGATAGAGTGCTAAATCCTTTAGCGCTGTTTGAATAGCTGCTAGCGCTAAAGGACTCGGGCCCAAGGGGTTTTCATTGGAAGCGAGCTTAATAATGGTTGATAAACCCAATTCTCGTTGTAATTCGCTCATGGGTTTACCAGGCTGATAAGGAGCAATGGTTTTAATGTATTGAGCTGAAAGTTCACATAAATCAATCATATGGGGGCCACCGGATAAGAACCTAACACACGGCAAACTAATGCCTTCTCTTTTATTTCCTCTAAGGCAAGCTTAACAAGAGGGTCTTCACAATGCCCCATGAGATCTATAAAAAACACATATTCCCACAGCTTTGTTTGGGCAGGTCGAGACTCTAGGCGAGTCATACTGACACCATGTTGAGCTAAGGGGGTTAACAACTCATGAATGGCCCCAGGGCGGTTTTTTGCCACCAACAGGAGGGAAGTTTTGTCATGCCCTGAGGGCGTTGATTGATGGTTACCCATTACAAAAAAACGTGTGGTGTTATTGCCACTGTCCTCAATGTTGTGGGCGAGTATATCTAAATCATAGAGCGTTGCGGCAATGTCCCCTGCAATGGCCGCAGCATGAGTTTTCTCTCTCACCATCTTAGCCGCCTCAGCGTTGCTCGCCACTGGAATGAGGGATACCTTGGGCAAATGAGCGGCAAGCCATGCCCGGCACTGAGCTTGAGATTGGGGATGGGAGTATACTTCTTGAATATCAGTTAAAGGTACTCCCCTTGGCGCCATCAATTGATGGTGAATTCTGAGTGCCACTTCTCCACATACATGAACAGGCATTTCCACCAGTAAATCCAGGGTTCGGCCCACGGCGCCTTCTATAGAATTCTCAATGGGTACAATCGCAAAATCTGTTCTTTGGGTCACCACACTCTGGAACACATCATCTAAAGATAAATTCTCTTCACGCAAGGCAGCGTGACCAAAATGTTTTAATAGAGCAGCCTCTGAATAAGTACCCTGGGGTCCTAAATAGGCTACCCTCACTGGACGCTCATGGGCGAGACAGGCCGACATTAATTCCCGAAATATAAACAATATGGCATCGTCGGAGAGAGGACCAGGGTTTAGCTCTTTTAGTCGTCGAAGTACCTGTGCTTCTCTTTCAGGACGATAGAGCACCCCTTCCTTTAATTGACCAATTTGGCCAGCCAACTGTGCCCGCTCACTGATGAGATTGAGAATATGAGTGTCAATGGCATCAATGTGTTGCCGTAATGCTGCTAAACTTTGTTGTGTCAAATTAACCATAACGCCGCTCAAAATCCGTCATAAAGTTAACCAGTGCTTGTACCCCCTCTAGGGGCATAGCGTTATAAATAGAAGCCCGCATGCCACCCACTACACGGTGACCTCTGAGTTGCTTGAGTCCGGCTCGATCAGCTTCTTTTAGGAACACCTCGTCGAGGGAGGGCTCACGCAGATGAAAAGGAATATTCATTAAAGAGCGATCTTGTGCTTTCACCGAATTTCGGTAGAGTTCACTCTGATCCAAAAAATCATACAGCAAATGAGCTTTTTGAGCATTTCTTAGTGCCATTTGCTGGAGTCCACCATTTTTTTTAATCCATTTAAACACCAGCCCCGCCACCCAAATAGTAAAAGTTGGCGGTGTGTTCAGCATAGAGTGAGCGTGAAACTGACTATGATAATCCATTAAAAAAGGGGTGCCTGGGGCGGCTGGTTTTAATAAATCGTCGCGGATTAACACAAGACTTAACCCCGCTGGACCAATGTTTTTTTGAGCTCCTGCATAAACCATCCCAAACTTGCTGATATCCATGGGGCGAGACAAGAAATGGGAGGACATATCCACCACCAAAGGGACGTTACCCACCTCAGGCGTCCAAAAAAACTCTACGCCATCAATGGTTTCGTTGGAGCAGTAATGCACATAGGCCGCCTTAGGGTTTAATCGCCACTCCCCCATCTCTGGCAAGGCACTAAAATGATCAGAGCGATTGGAGGCGGCAATATTCACGTTGCAATAGCGTCGTCCCTCCTCAATGGCCCGGTAGGACCAATAACCTGTTTCTATGTAATCAGCATAGGGGTTGCCTTGCAGTAGATTTAAGGGAATCATGTCCCAGTGGGCGCTTGCTCCCTCTTGGCAAAAGATAATGCGATAGTGGTCCGGCAGCGCTAACAGCTCCCTTAAGTCCAGTTCCGTTTCGTTTAGAATGTGAGCGAACTCAGGGCTTCGGTGACTTAACTCCATGACCCCCATGCCCGTACCCTGCCAATCTAATAATTGCTCTTGTACTGTCTCCATTACTGTTGTGGGAAGCGTTGCCGGGCCTGCAGAAAAATTAAAAGCACGCATTACCTTTACTCCTGCGTGGATGATTCGTCTGTGTTCGCTTGACCGGCCTCTTCAGGACCCTCTAGCGTCCCCCCCTCCAACTCATCCGTATCTAACAGGCTGCCGTCAATGGGGCTCAAGGACACCAGAGTCTCACCCTTATCCAAAGCAATCAAGGTCACCCCTTGAGTGGCTCGACTCATCTCACGAATTTCCTCCACCCGCGTTCTGATTAATACGCCACCACTTGTGATCAACATTAACTCGTCACTGGTATTAACGAGGGCGGCACTGACCACTGAGCCATTGCGCTCTGAGGTGTGGATACTGATCATGCCCTGTCCACCGCGTCCATGGCGCGTAAATTCAGCGATAGGGGTTCGTTTACCAAAGCCGTTTGCCGTAGCGGTCAGTACGGTTTGTTCTTCATTCTTCGCCACCAGCATAGAGATTACTCTCTGATTGGGGCTCAAGCGCATGCCACGTACACCGCGAGCGGTTCTGCCCATGGCACGGACATCATTTTCATTAAAACGAATGGCTTTACCATCGTCAGAGAAGAGCATTACATCATGCTCGCCATTAGTGATGGCAGCGCCCACCAAATAATCATTCTCATCTAAATCTACAGCGATAATACCCGCTGAACGAGGACGCGAGAAATCGGTAAGCGGAGTTTTTTTCACGGTGCCAAAGGCGGTGGCCATTAATACAAAGTGCTCTTCATCAAATACTTTGACGGGCAGGAGTGCATTGATTTTTTCACCGGCTTCAATGTGTAGGAGGTTATTAACAGGTTTGCCACGACTCGTGCGACTACCTACAGGCACATTAAATACTCGCAGCCAATGAACTCGACCTAAACTCGTGAAACACAGAACATGGTCATGGGTATTGGCTACAAAGAGTCGATCAATAAAGTCGTCTTCCTTGGTGGCCGCAGCCTGCTTGCCTCGCCCCCCTCTTTTTTGCGCCTTGTAGTCATTAATGGGCTGCGCTTTGATGTAGCCATCATGAGAGAGGGTGACCACCATTTCCTCTGGAGTGATCAAGTCTTCCATGTCAATGTCTTCAGTATTCACCACAATTTCACTGCGTCTTGTATCGCCAAAGCTCTCTTTAATTTTAATGAGCTCATCACTAATGATTTGAGTAATGCGCTGTGAGTTAGCCAAAATATCCAATAGGTCAATGATTTTATCCATTACCTCACGATACTCATCAATAATTTTTTCTTGCTCTAAGCCTGTTAAACGTTGCAGTTGCATCTCTAAAATAGCCACCGCCTGGGTGTCAGATAAACGGTATTTATCCTTCACAAGCCCCACCTCACTGGACAGCCCAAGAGGGCGGGAAGCGTTTTCTGGCGCCCGCTCGATCATCTCTTTGACAAGTTGCGAGGGCCACAGCTTCTCCATCAAAGCTTCTTTGGCAATTTGCCGGTTGGCAGAAGCCTTGATGAGTGCAATGATTTCATCTACATTAGATAGGGCTACCGCAAGACCTTCAAGAATATGAGCTCGCTCACGGGCTTTACCGAGTTCAAAAACCGTACGCCTCGTAATGACCTCGCGACGGTGTCTTAAGAAAGCATCTAAAAATTCTTTTAAATTTAGAAGCTTTGGCTGATTATCCACCAAGGCTACCATGTTCATACCAAAGGATTCTTGCAGCTGCGTAAGTTTATAGAGGTTATTTAAAATTACCTCTGGCATTTCTCCACGCTTGAGTTCTATCACAACCCTCATGCCAGACTTATCTGACTCATCACGCAGGTCAGAGATACCCTCAATGCGCTTTTCACGAACGAGTTCGGCAATTTTAATAATGAGATTGGCTTTGTTTACCTGGTAGGGTAACTCATCCACAATAATAGCTTGGCGCCCTACTCCTTTATCCATCTCCTCAATATGAGTGCGTGAGCGCATGAGGACCCGGCCGCGACCCGTCAAATACCCCTGCCGCACTGATGCGGTACCATAGATAATGCCTCGTGTAGGAAAATCCGGCGCTGGCATAATATCAATTAATGACTCGATGGCAATTTCAGGATCTTTCAATAGGGCAAGACAGGCCTCAATCACTTCATTGAGATTGTGCGGCGGAATGTTAGTGGCCATGCCCACGGCAATACCTGAGGAACCATTTACTAAGAGATTAGGAAAGCGCGCCGGTAGTATAAGAGGTTCTTTTTCAGAGCCATCATAGTTGGGCCCAAAATCTACCGTATTTTTATCAATATCCGCTAACAGTTCATGGGTGATTTTAGCCATTCGAATTTCGGTGTAACGCATGGCCGCAGGGTTATCCCCATCCACAGAACCAAAGTTACCCTGACCGTCAACCAATGGATAACGCAGTGAAAAGTCCTGTGCCATTCGCACAATGGCATCATAGACAGCGGTATCACCATGAGGGTGATACTTACCGATGACATCCCCCACAATACGCGCAGATTTTTTATAGGGTTTATTAAAGTCGTTGGATAATTCATGCATGGCAAACAAGACCCGTCGATGAACAGGTTTCAAACCATCTCTCACATCAGGCAATGCACGCCCCACGATCACGCTCATGGCGTATTCCAAATAGGAACGACGCATCTCGTCTTCTAGACTAACCGGCAATGTTTCTTTCGCAAATGAGGACATAAGACTTACACTACTTTTTTATAATTGAGATAACCTCTTATTTTATCACAAATCGAACCGCTAAGACTCTTCCATGCGTGCGCAAAATTCACTCTATACGCCACAATTAATCTATAATGGAGAGGTTACTTAACAGGAGTTTATTATGAAAAACGTAAAACACATTCTCGCCTTTTCTACTTTAATTAGCATAATTACTGTGTTGATGACCACCATCAGTGCCAATGCGAGCGATGATCTGGCCTTTCCAGCACATCTAGAATCAACCTATGGCTCCGTAGTAACTGACAACTTTCATCACTGCGTGGGTCTTGGTGCCGGTGAAATGGCATCACAGAACAAGTGTTCATCCGCCATTACCCCTCCAGTAGCCATGGAAACACCAAAACCCATGGCCGAACCTAAGCCTCAATATCATGCACCGATGGCCAAAGCACAGCCTGATATTACCTTGTCAGCCGATGCCCTCTTTGATTTTGACAAGTCGGTATTAAAGCCACAAGGTAAAGCAGCCATTGATCGTGAGTTAACTAAGATCAAAGATCACCATCACTCTTTGGACGCCATCAAAACAATTAAAATAGTAGGCTATACAGATAGCGTTGGCAGCAAACAATACAACCTAAAACTGTCCTTAAGACGCGCTGAGGCAGTTAAATCTTACTTGGTAAAAAATGGCCTAGCTGCTGAGATGATTCAGGTCAGTGGTTTAGGAATGGCAGACCCTGTGGATACAAACTCCACCAAAGCAGGCCGTGCTAAAAACCGTCGTGCTGAAATTTACATTACATACAGGTAAATCAACACCATGTCAGTGAATATCGATCCTACTGAATTACAAAAATTCAGTGCTCTCGCCCACCGTTGGTGGGATCCCATGAGTGAATTCAAACCGCTGCATGCCATTAATCCATTGCGTCTTAAATGGATTAATGCTCTTGCTCCTTTAGCTCACCAAGAAGTGTGTGATGTAGGCTGTGGAGGTGGGATATTGGCTGAATCTATGGCCAGTTTAGGAGCTCAGGTCACGGGTATCGATTTAGCTGAAAAGTCTCTGTCTGTGGCCACTCTCCATGGTTTGGAAAGTGGCATTCACGTTAATTATCAGTTGCTTGATGCCGAGGCGCTCGTTAAAACTCATGCCGAACAATTTGATGTGGTGACTTGCATGGAAATGTTAGAACACGTTCCCCATCCACGTAGCACGGTTGAAGCTTGTGCTAATCTCGTCAAACGGGGCGGTCATGTTTTCTTCTCCACCCTTAACCGCAATCCCAAGTCTTACCTTTTTGCTATTTTAGGGGCTGAGTATATTTTAAAACTCTTGCCCAAGGGCACTCATGACTACGCTAAATTCATCAAACCCTCAGAGTTAGCGCAATTTGCCAGAGCAGCAGGTCTTGAGGTAAGAGAATATATAGGCCTCACCTATAATCCTTTGACACAGATTTACTCAAACACTCCAAATATCAGTGTCAATTATGCCGTGCACTGCGTTAAACCGTGATCAAAGGAGTCTTGTTTGATTTAGACGGCACACTGGCCGATACCGCGCCAGATTTGGCACATGCTTTAAACGTATTACTGGAGCAGTATGGTAATGCACCATTACCCTTAGATCAGTTAAGACCTAGAGCTTCACAAGGGGCAAGGGGATTAATTGAAGAAGGCTTTAAGATCAGTATCAATGATCCATTTTTTGAGGAATTGAAAGAGCAGTTTTATACTCTTTATCAAAATAATCTCTGTTCGCAGACCAGGCTCTTTATTGGTGTGCCTGAGTTATTGGATTACTTGGACCTTCACCACATTCCTTGGGGCATTGTCACCAATAAATTTAAACGTTTTACAGATCCGTTGGTTTCTCTGTTGGGCCTCACACATAGATCAGGATGCATTGTGAGTGGAGATAGCTATGCCCGAGCTAAACCCTTTCCTGACCCGCTCCTTGGTGCATCAGAAGAGTTACAACTCATTCCGGAAGAGTTGGTGTATGTGGGTGATGATGAACGTGATATGATCGCAGCCCAAGCTGCGGGCATGGCAGGAATTATTGCACGCTACGGCTACTTGGGCTCAGACAAAGCACCTGAATTATGGCCGCACCAAGCCATCATCGAACATCCCGAAGAACTCATTCGGTTTATACATTATTTACAGTAGAGAATTATGATAAAAACCCCTGAATTATTAGCTCCCGTGGGCTCCCTTGATATGCTTGAAACGGCCTTTAGATATGGCGCTGACGCCATCTACGCCGGACAGCCTCGTTACAGCCTAAGAGTACGTAATAACAGCTTCGGTAAGTTAGAGAATTTGGCAAAAGGTATTCAAAGAGCTCATGAACTCAATAAGAAGTTTTATTTAGTGAGCAACATTCTGCCTCACAATGCTAAGATCAAAACCTATATTGAAGACATCACCCCAGTCATTGAGATGAAGCCCGATGCGCTCATTATGGCTGATCCTGGCATGATTATGATGATTCGTGAAACCTGGCCTGATATGCCCGTTCACCTCTCCGTACAGGCTAATACCTTAAATTATGCGGCGGTTAAATTTTGGCATACTATGGGTATTAGTCGCATTATTCTCTCGCGCGAGTTATCGATTGATGAGATTGAAGAGATTCGGCAAGAGTGCCCTGAAATGGAATTGGAGGTATTTATTCATGGCGCACTATGCATTGCCTACTCGGGGCGCTGTTTACTATCCGGTTACTTTAACCATCGTGATCCCAATCAGGGAACCTGTACCAACTCTTGCCGTTGGGATTATAAGGTGCATAACGCCAAGGAGGGTGATGAGGGCGATGTGTTCCTCTTAGAAGAAGCCAATCGACCTGGACAACTAATGCCCATCGAAGAGGATGAACACGGCACGTACATTCTTAACTCCAAGGACTTACGAGCTATTGAACACGTGGAACGATTAGCTAAAATCGGTGTGGACTCTCTTAAAATAGAAGGCAGAACCAAGTCTCCTTACTACGTGGCGCGTACCTGTCAGTCCTATCGTCAAGCCATTGATGATGCCGTGGCTGGACGAGAGTTAGATCCTACTCTATTAAGCTCTCTCGAGGGGCTCGCTAACCGAGGCTATACCAATGGTTTTTATGAGCGCCACCCTGATCAAGAAACACAAAACTACCTACGTGGCCACTCAGAATCTAACCGCAACTTATATGTTGGTGATATTGTGGGTTATGATGAAAAGGGCTGGGCTAAGGTAATGGTCAAAAACCGCTTTTCAGTGGGCGATAAAATAGAGATTGTGGATCCCAAAGGTAACCAGAGTTATACCATTTCTTCCATGCGCAACTTATCAGGAGAAGAGACTGTGGTGGCTCCTGGTAGTGGCCACACGGTGTTCATCCCTTTGCCCTCTGGCTTAGATAATTGCTTCGTGGCAAGGTTCGTTTAGTTACTTTTTAAGCGCGCAGGTTTTAATGCCGAGTAGCTGATAAAGTCCGCACCAGCCTAGTAAACCCGTTAGCATAATCGGTAGTCCCAGCCACCCCCAAATACCAATTTTACCGGTGGCTGAGGCAGCCAATAAAACGGCGCCAATAATGACTCGAACGACCCGATCAAGCCCACCCACATTTCCTGATAGCATAACCACTCACCCCTTTATCTTCAATTGAAAAAATAAAACTAGTTAAACCAACTCAGTTTATTATGTAACTCTACTACAGAGCCGATAATGATTAAAGTGGGAGATTTCAGGGCATGATCAATGCTCTCTTGGTAAAGCTTGTCTAGTACCGTAATGACTACCCTTTGTGCCTCCCTCGTACCCTGTTCTATTAAGGCCACAGGCATGTCAGGTGCCATCCCTGCCTGTAAAAGTTCTGTCGCCAGTCGATCCAGCCCATGAAGCCCCATATAGATGACCACCGTTTGTCGTGGTCGGACTAAGGCTGACCAATCCAAATCAAAGGAGCCCTCTTTTAAGTGAGCAGTAACGAATAAACAAGATTGGGCATAATCCCTATGGGTGAGAGGAATGCCGGCAAAGGCAGCAACGCCATTGGCGGCCGTAACACCTGGCACCACCTCAAAGGGGATACCCTGCTCCTTTAAGCTGTCAATCTCCTCTCCTCCACGACCAAAAATAAAGGGATCCCCACCCTTCAGCCGTAAAACATTGTTGCCCTGCAGGGCTAAATCAATCAATCTTTGATTGATTTGCACCTGGGGTACAGGGTGAAAACTTCGTTGTTTTCCCACGTTTTCAAGGGTCACATGGCGAGGAATGAGATGCAAAATATCCTCAGACACCAGTTGATCATAGAGAACAATATCGCAGGTTTGTAGTAGTCTTAAGGCCTTTAAGGTTAATAAATCCACATTACCGGGGCCTGCCCCAACCAAGTAAACTTTACCGGTCTTGCTGCTCATTGAAAGCTAAATAAATAAGCAAACGTTTGATTCACCGGCGAAATCTAAATAAGTGGCAGCGCCACCGTATTCAATGCCTTCAATAAGATCCTCACGTTTAAAGTCAAACAAGTCTAAGGTCATCTGGCAGGCAATCAAGGTCACTTCCGCCTCAAGACACATATCACGCATTTCCTCTAAACTCGCTACGCCTTTTTTCTTGAGCTTATCCTTCATCATCATGGTAGCCATGGACTCCATACCAGGCATTACCTGTACTAAGGATGGCATGGGGAGTGGCATAGGCATAGCAGGGTTACCGAGAGGGCTGAGCTTCACATCCGATAAATCTTTTTTAAGAAGTTGCAAGCCATAGAAGGTAAAAAACACCTTCACTTCAAAGCCTAAGGCCGCTGCGGTGGAAGCCAAGATAAAAGGTGGATAAGCCATATCAAGGGTGCCCTTACTGGCAATAATCGCCATCTTTTTCATTGGTTTTGTCCTTATTTCTTTTTAAAGATAAAAATAAATTCACCATTGGTTTCAAGGGAATCCACCAATTGATGCCCAGTTTGATTGGCAAAGGCTTGCATGTCTTTAGGAGCACCGTTGTCGGTAGCAATCACTTTTAATAATTGACCAGAACTCATATCGGACAGTGTTTTCTTGGTTCTTAAAATAGGTAATGGGCAGCTCAAGCCTCTCGCGTCTAACTCTTTATCAATATCCATTATCACACCTTTAAAATCGTTGAACCGGTAGTTTTTCTTGCCTCTAAGTCACGATGCGCTTGCGCTGCATCCTTCAGAGCATAACGCTGGTGAATATTTATTTTAACAATGCCTTGACTCACCACCTCAAAGAGTTCCTGAGCCCCCTTGAGAAGATCCTCTCTTTTGGCTGTATAAGTCGCTAGCGTGGGACGCGTAATAAATAAGGACCCCTTCACTGACAAAGCACCTAAATCGAAGGGTGGCACATTGCCAGAGGACTGACCAAAGAGCACCAGTAAACCTAAGGGAGATAGGCAGTCTAAGGATTTCATAAAGGTATCCTTACCTACAGAATCGTAGACTACAGGGACTTTTCGGCCATGGGTAATTTCGAGCACTCGTTCCTGAAAATCTTCCTGAGTATAAATAATGGGATGGTCACAGCCATACTCTTTTGCAAGCTCCGCTTTATCTGCACTACCCACGGTACCAATCACTGTTGCGCCAAGATGCTTCGCCCATTGGCACAAGATTAAGCCTACCCCTCCGGCGGCAGCGTGGACTAAAAGGGTATCCCCTTTTTTTACTGCATAAGTGCGGCGCAATAAATACTGTGCTGTTAAACCCTGTAGCATCATGGCAGCACCTACCTCATCGCTAATGTTATCCGGTAATTTCACTACTCTATCCGCTGCCATAACTCGCTCTTCAGAGTAAGCTCCCAAGGGGCCGGAGGCGTAAGCTACCCGATCACCCACCGTCAAATCCGTAACTCCCTTGCCAACTGCTATCACCACTCCCGCAGCTTCTAAACCAGGGACGGCAGGCAGTGGCGCAGGATACAAACCGCTTCGGTGATAGACGTCGATATAGTTGAGTCCCACTGCTGTGTGTTGCAGGCGTATCTCTCCCGGACCAGGTTCGTCTACCGTCACTTCCTGCCATTCAAACACTTCCGGTCCACCGGTTCGATGGAATTTTATTGCATAGGGCATAACATACCTCAATCAATTGAATACATAATCAATTATACTATTTTGGGGGGCAACGTACAGGGACAGCATCAACCAATTGTACCCCTTCATCACTTAAATTAGCCCTCAGCGCATAGAGCTCAACGCCAGATTGCTCTGCCTCTATCAAGGCTTGAGTGTAGTGGGGGTCAATGATCTGAGCAGGCTCCACCACCTCTACATCGCTACGCTGGACACAAAAGATAATGGCGGCACGCTGCCCTTCATTCACAATGCGTATCAACTCTCGACAATGCTTAGTGGCCCTCTCGCTGGGTGCATCAGGGAAAACCCCCACTCTTCCCGCCACCGCTGCACTCACGTTTTTGACTTCCACATAACAAGAGTGGCCCATTTCGTCCTTTAACAGCCAATCAATACGGCTTTTTTCTTGACCATATTTAACCTCAGCTCGGCGACTGGTGAATGCCCTTAAGGATGGAATTAATCCCGCCTCAAGAGCTTCACCCACTAGCTGATTGGCATGATGAGTATTCACTCCCACTCGACTTTGTTCGAGCACCACCTGCTCTAGGGTAAAACGATATTTTCTATCCCGGTTATGGGAGTCAGAGAGTCTCACCTCTAAACCTGGTTCTACACAACCCATCAGTGAACCCGTGTTAGGCACATGAACGGTTAAACTTGATCCATCGCTGAGAATCACATCGGCTAAAAAGCGTTTATAACGTTTCACCAAGGTGGCAGCAATTAAATTTTGCTGGTATTGCATGGCTATTGTTAGTGGGGTAAATCAAACAAAATACACTCAGCCTCATGCTGAGCCACGAGTGATAACTCGTTTTCACCGCTAACTTTGAGTGCATCGCCTGCTGATAATTGATAATGATCATTGACCATTAATGCCCCATCAATGATATGTAAGTAAGCTTTTCTTGAGGGACTAAGAGTATGCTTTAAGGTGGAGTGTTGACTAATTTTTGCTCGATAAAGCTTCACGTCTTGATGAATAGTCACCGAACCATGATCTCCATGCCGTGAGGCTAACAGAGCAAACTGATTGAGGTAGCTCTCCCCCGAAAAACTCTTTTGTTCATAACCCGGGGTGAGTCCTCGCGCCTCGGGCAACAGCCAAATTTGTAGCAAATGAACGCCGGTCGTGGAGGAGGGATTGATTTCGCTGTGGGTCACGCCAGTACCCGCACTCATTCTTTGTACATCGCCAGGACGAATGATGGAGCCATTACCCATGCTGTCTTGATGTTCTAATTCACCAGATAAAATGATGGTAACAATCTCCATATCACGATGAGGGTGAGTACCAAAACCGGTGCCTGCTGCCACACGATCTTCATTAATTACTCTGAGTACACTAAAGCCCATATGTTGCGGGTCGTAGTATTCGGCAAAGGAAAAACTGTGATAGGAGTCGAGCCAACCATGATTAAAATGGCCACGCTCATGACTTTTTCGAATTTCAAACATGGCGAGAATATCCTAAAAAAAATAAACATGTATTGATTATACTAGATTACTCTCTGACCCTAAAGCGCTGCATTGAATGAGACGCAACAGTATGATGTTGTGACTAGCTAGGGCAATTTTTCCTTAATCTTTTCTGGGGTTTACCCATCAAAGGCATGACACGATTAGATGAGTTAAAATGATTCCTCTTCTTTTAACGGATCCTTGTTTCTTAAGAGGGAATTTGCAGACACCCCATAGCTTTGCCATATAAATAAAAGCAATTTATAGTCAACCACACATGAACATGAATAAAAAAATTCTCACCAGTTTTTTGGTTCCTGCCGTTTTCGTCTTTCTTTGGGCGACAGGTTTTATCGGGGCCCGTTATGGTTTACCTTATATGGAGCCCATGACTTTTCTTGCCATTCGAATGGCCTTAGCTGCAGTCATACTTCTTATAGTGGCACTTATTTCAAAAGCACCTTGGCCCCCTACTCCCATGGCCGCCCTCCATGTCACGATTTCAGGCTTACTGGTTCATGGAGGCTATTTAGGTGGGGTGTGGGCGGCCATTGCCATCGGTATGCCAGCTGGCATGGTATCCCTCATTGTGGGGATGCAACCAATCCTCACCTCTGTGGCGGCTTTTTTTGTATTAAAGGAAAGACTCAATGTCAGACAGTGGCTGGGATTACTCATTGGTTTAATCGGTTTGTTTCTAGTTCTGGCTCATCGTGTCTCTGCCAATGACTTGACACCTTTATCAGCACTCTTCTCGTGTATTGGCTTACTCAGTATTAGTGCTGGCACTGTTTATCAAAAGAAATTCTTTGCCAGTGTAGATATTAGAACAGGAGGAGTTTTACAATACTGCACCTCAGGACTTCTTTTTTGGTCGCTGGCCTTAGCCTTTGAACAACGTACTGTTGTATGGAATCCCCCCTTGGTTTTTGCCATGGCTTGGTCAGTCTTAGCACTCTCCGTTGGGGCTGTGGCGTTACTCTATAAATTAATTAGAGATGGAGAGGCATCGAGAGTTTCAAGCCTCCTCTACCTTGTGCCACCCGTCACAGCCCTTATCGCTTTTCTGTGTTTTGATGAGCGATTGACGTTCTTCGCTATGATCGGTATGACATTGGTAGCCTTGGGTGTGGCCTTGGTGATTTTAAAGTTCCAATTTCGCCGCTAACCATTCTATCCAATGAATCACAGGCACTGAACTCACCGCCTTCAAATGGGTTTGACATCCGATATTGGCAGTTAAAATCACATCGGGTCTACCGCTCTCCAGAGCTTTAATTTTATTAGCTTGCAGTTTTTTTGAAATCTCAGGCTGTAAAATAGAATAAGTTCCCGCTGATCCACAGCATAGATGAGCATCAGGCACTGTTGTTAATCGAGCTCCCCAACCTGTCAATAATCCCTCAACAAAGCCCTTTAGCTTTTGCCCATGTTGCAAGGAACAGGGAGCATGAAAAGCAATTTTCTCATCCGTGCTTTGTGCCTTAAGTAGACTTTCCACTGGTAACATGGCCATCACCTCGGAAATATCACGAGCCAAATGAGAGATTTGCTGAGCACGGTCAGAATATAATGGATCATGTTGCAAATGATAGCCATATTGTTTCACTTCCGTGCCGCAACCGCTGGCGGTGACTACAATGGCCTCAACACCACCTTTTTCTACCTGAGGCCACCAGAAGTCAATATTGCGCCTCATGTCCATCAAGGCTGCTGCTTCATCATTTAAATGATGCTTTAGGGCGCCACAGCAACCACTGCCTGCAACACGAATTAATGAGATGCCTAGTTGATCCAGTACTTTCGCTGCCGCAAGATTGGTTTCTGGGGTTAGCTTCGGTTGTACACAACCCTCTAGCACAATCATTTTTCTGGCGTGCATCCTGGTTGGCCACAATCCTAGAAACGTTTTATCCGGCAATGCTTGTGTCATAGTTTTAGGTAGCAGTGGCTTGAAAGCCTGACCCACATCTACCAAGGGATTAAAGAGTTTAGGGTTAGGTAAAACCTTTTTTAACACATATCTTTTAAATTGAGCAACGGCGCTCCTAGGAACAGATTTCTCCACCACCTTGCGGCCAATATCCACCAACTTACCGTATTGCACTCCCGAGGGGCAAGTACTCTCACAGGCGCGACAGGTGAGACAGCGATCTAAGTGAAGCTGAGTATTCTTGGTAACAGGCTCGCCTTCAAGAACATTTTTAATTAAATAAATTCTGCCCCGCGGGCTATCTAATTCATTACCCAATAATTGATAGGTGGGACACGTGGCCAAACAAAAACCACAGTGCACACAGGTTCGCAGGATTTTTTCAGCTTCCTCACCAAAGTCAGCCGCTTTAAATTCAGGTGTTAAATTCACATACATACTAAAAGTTTCCTGGTAATCCGGGATTAAAAATCCCCTTGGGGTCAAAGTTATGTTTGAGCCGCTGATGAATGGGGATCAAAGTGGGTGACAGGGGGGGACTGATGGGATGCTGTGGATCTCCACCTCGGAAAAGCTGGGCATGGCCCTGGGCTTCTACAGCCACTTTAAAGATCTGCGCGGGAGTGTGTTCGCTATTAATCCAGCGCAATGCCCCACCCCACTCAATTAAAGATTGTCCTGAGAGTCCTAACGGTTTGGCAGTGTTTTTGACTGACAAACGCCAGAGAGGCTTTTGGGAATGAAACCCTTGATAAGTTTGGTTACGCAGAGAATGCCACCATAGATCAGCTTTCTCAACCACCTCCCCACCAAGTTCCCTGTATGCGGCTTTCACAGCCACCTCAGCCCCCGAAAAACGAATCTTCAATTCTCCAAGAGAAAAACTCGTGGCAGAAATGGGATAGGGGCGACTCGCAAGCTCATTCATTTTTTGTAAAGCTTGGGTTTCACTCAAAGAGTAACTTAAGGTCAATTCATATTGAGGTTTTGGCATGACTTTTAAGGATACTTCGGCTATTACACCAAGGGAGCCCAAGGCGCCCACCATCAGGCGTGACACATCAAAGCCGGCCACATTTTTAATTACCCGCCCACCAAAATGTAAGTCTTGGGCAAGACCATCAATAACTCTTACTCCCAGCACGTAGTCCCGTACTGATCCGGTATAGGCACGCCGCGGTCCTGATAGACCACTTGCCACCATGCCGCCCACGCTCCCCCCTTCACTAAAAAGCGGCGGTTCAAAGGCTAACATTTGCCCTTCCCTATCTAAAGTATGAATGACTTCATCTAAGGGGGTCCCAGCTTTAACACTCATAACAAGTTCGCTTGGTTCATACTCAATGATCCCCTTATAATGGGTCATATCAAGGGTCAGATCAGCTTGTGCGTTGACCCAAAAGGCTTTGGAACCCGAGCCGGCTATGTTGATGGTGCGCTCAGTTTGTGAAGCGTTCTTCACAAACTCTATTATCTCTGTAATGGAATTAGGCATATTAAAAACGTGGTAAATGAGCGTGGGGCAGTTGATTATGGTGCACATGCATTGCCCCCATTTCTGCACAGCGCTGTAAGGTGGGAATCAGTTTTCCTGGATTCAATAAACCCTGTTGATCAAAGGCAGCCTTAACCCCATGAAAGGATGTTAAAGTGGGACTATCAAACTGAGTACACATTTGGTTAATTTTTTCCACTCCAACACCATGCTCTCCTGTGATGGTGCCACCTACTTCCACACATAGCTCAAGAATCTTACCAGCATAAGCCTCAGTTCTTTCAAACTCACCTTCAATGGCGGCATCAAATAAAATCAAAGGATGCAAATTACCATCTCCCGCATGAAAAACATTAGCCACTTCCAAGTTGTACTCTCGTCCGAGCTCATAGATTTTCTTTAACACATACCCTAAAGTTTTCCGGGGAATCGTCCCATCAATGCAATAATAATCAGGTGAGAGCCTACCCACTGCAGGAAAGGCAGCCTTTCTTCCCGCCCAGAATTTGAGTCGCTGCGCCTCATCCTGTGAGTAACGTAACTCCAAGGCACCGGACGCCTCTAAAATAGCCTTCATTCGCGCTATTTCATCGGCCACTTCCTCAGGGGTACCGTCCGATTCACAAATTAATACCGCTTCGGCATCCACTGGATAGTTGGCATGAACGAAGGCTTCTGCAGCACGGGTAGCGGGACCATCCATCATCTCAAGACCGGCTGGGATAATGCCTGCTGCAATAATATTGGCAACAGCTGTACTGGCCTTTTCTACATCATCAAAGGCCGCCAGAATGGCTTGGGCGAGTTGCGGTTTGGGTAGCAATTTAACTGTAACCTCGGTCACCACTCCCAGCAACCCTTCACTGCCGGTGATCAAAGCTAACAGATCATACCCTGCAGAATCTAAAGCATCACTGCCTAACTCTAAAATCTCCCCTTCCATACTCACGACCCTCACTTTGAGAAGGTTATGCACAGTCAAACCGTATTTGAGGCAATGGACGCCACCGGAGTTTTCAGCCACATTACCACCAATACTGCAGGCAATTTGAGAGGATGGGTCTGGAGCGTAATACAGACCTAAGGAAGCTGCCGCCTCTGACACCGCCAAGTTTCTCACCCCTGGTTGAACCACGGCAGTGCGAGAAAGTGCGTCAATGGAAAGGATTTTAGTGAACTTGGAGAGGGATAATACCACTCCCTCTTTAACGGGTAATGCCCCACCGGAGAGACCCGTGCCAGAACCCCTAGCCACCACCGGCACTTGGTGTTGATGACACACTTTTAGAATAGCTTGAACTTCATTCTCTTGGGTAGGTAACACCACAATCCAAGGTAATTCTTTATAGGCTGATAAGCCATCTGTCTCAAAGGGTTTCACATCCTCTGGATCCGTAATAATCGATTCACGAGGTAAGCATTGGCTAAGAAGATTCACTAAATGATTTCTGTCCATAGAGAATTTGATCACCAGATTATGATAATCTTT